>JAESFK010000680.1_pt1 | contig 14493 bp, 13 predicted proteins | sample 9269391 | NCBI WGS metagenome assembly JAESFK01 (sample SAMN14506231, study PRJNA617097) | algae metagenome | isolation source: Drouetiella hepatica UHER 2000/2452 and co-occurring heterotrophs from... | place: Slovakia: Slovak Paradise National Park, Hrabusice, Kosice Region | collected 2000-01-01
CCTTGACGTCGTCGCGGACGAGGTCGGACCAGTCCTTGATGCCCTTGGGGTTGCCGGCGCGGACGAGGAAGGACGGCAGCGAATAGAACGGCGAGGCCTGGTTGGCGAAATCCTTCTTCCAGTCGTCTGACACAAAGCCGTTCTTGACCAGGAATTCGATGTCGGTGACCTGGTTGAAGGTCACGACGTCTGCCTCGAGGCCCTCGGCGATGGCACGCGCCTGCTTTGAGGTGCCGGCATGCGACTGGTCGACTGACACGCCCGGGTTCTTGGCGATGAAGGCAGCGTTTTCAGCGGCGAACAGCTCGCGGGCGACGTCGTAGGACGCATTGAGCAGCTTGTCGGCGGCGGACGCCTGCAGTGGACCGGCGAGGAGCGCGGCGAGGGCGACGCCAACGAGAAGGAAACGTTTCATGGGGGCATTCTCCTGAGACAAGCGGCAAATGGCTAAACTTTACCGCAAGATAGCCGGGGGCCTGTCTCAGGTGGAGGCAGGGGCGGGCTGCCTCTGCGCTTGTATGAAGAATTTTCTTCTATCTTCTAGTCAGTTGAAGAAATCGAATTCCGATTTCGAGATTTCAGAAAGGCTGCTGGCGGAATGGCCGACTATTTGTCGGTGACCCCAGCCTCGGCGAAGCTTGCCATGCGGGCGTGGCATTCGAGCGCGGAACGCACGATGTTGATGGCAAGGCAGGCGCCGGAGCCCTCGCCAAGGCGCATGCCCATGTCGAGCAGTGGCGCAAGCTGCAGCACTTCGAGAAGCTGGCGGTGGCCGGCCTCGGCCGAGACATGGGCCGAGAGCGTGTGGGCGAGACCTTCGGGGTGGAGTTTTGCCAGCGGCGCTGCTGCTGCCGTGACAACGAAACCATCCAGCAGGACGGGTACGTTGCGGTGGCGCGCGGCGAGCGTTGCACCGAGGATTGCGGCGAGTTCGCGGCCGCCGAGATTGGCGGCGACGGCCAGCGGGTCGGCGAGTGTGGCGGCGTGACGGGCGAGGCCGGCATCGATGGCCGCGAACTTGCGGGCAAGGCCGGAATCGTCAACGCCGGTGCCGCGACCGGCCCATTGTCGCCCTGTGCCGCCGAACAGGCCGGCGGCGATGGCTGCTGCGGGCGTCGTGTTGCCGATGCCCATTTCGCCGAAGCAGATCAGGTCGAGGTCCTCGTCGACCGCTTCGTAGCCGGTGGAGACGGCGGCGAGGAATTCCGCCTCGTTCATCGCAACGTCTTGTGTGAAGTCGCCGGTGGGGCGGTTGAGGTCGAGCGGGATCACCGAAAGCTCAGCACCGGCAAGGCGGGCGAGCTGGTTGATGGCGGCACCGCCAGCGGCGAAATTGGCGACCATCTGGACCGTGACTTCGGACGGGAAGGCCGAGACGCCCTGGGCGGTGACGCCATGGTTGCCGGCAAACACGATGACCTTGACCCGGTCGAGACCGGGCATGTCGCGACCTTGCCAGCGCGCCAGCCAGGCGGCGATGGTTTCGAGCTTGCCAAGGCTGCCGCGCGGCTTGGTCAACGTGTCCTGGCGGCGGGCGACGGCGTCGGCGGCAGCATCGCTTCCGGCCGAAAGACCGAGGCAGGCGGCGCGCAATTCAGCGAGAGATTTGAAGGCCATGGCTGCGAAAACTCCAAGATTGAATCAAGCCAGGATGGCGGAAGCGGCGAAAAGCAAGGTGATCTCGGCCAGTTGCTGCAGTGCGCCGATGGTGTCGCCGCTCTGGCCGCCGATCTGGGCAAGGCAGAGTTTTCGAAACGCGACAAACAGCAGCGCAAGGCAGAGCGCGGCGACCACCGCGCCCTTGAGACCAAGCAGCAACAGGGCCAGCGCGCCGATGGCAAGCGCTGTCAGGACGACGCTGTCGGACAAGGTGCCGACGCCAGCCGACAGCCCGTCGAGGCGGGCCTGCGGCAGCATCTGCATGAAGATGGGGATCAGCGCGCGCGAGGCGGCATGGGCGACGACGAGGCCGACAAGGACGGGCGTTGGGTCTTCCAGTTCGGCAATGGCGCTCCAGCGCGCGAGAACCGAAAGCACCAGCGCGCAAGCGCCGTAGGTGCCGATGCGGCTGTCGCGCATGATCTCAAGCTTGCGTTCGCGGGTGCGCCCGCCGCCGAAGCCGTCTGATGTGTCCGATAGGCCGTCTTCGTGCAGGCAACCGGTGACCAGCATGCCGGCGGCGATTGCCAGTGCCGCTGCCGGGCCAGCTTCAAGACCGAGGGCAGATCCAGCGACGAAGGCGAACCAGGCGACAAATGCGACGACCAGTCCGACCAGTGGTGCGGTCCAGATCGCGTCGGCGAGCGTGCGGTCCTTGACCTCGAAATGCGGCAAGGGCAGGCGCGTGAAGAAGACGAGGCCGATGCGCAGGTCGTCGAGAACAGTCGTCGGCGAGGTCATGTCAGCCTCTTGCGATCGCGTGGAAGAAGGTGCCGGTGACATGGCCGCGCCGGCCGCCGAAGCTGCCGAGCGGATTGCCCTGGCCATCGGCGAGTTCGCCGAGCGGCGTGTCGTCGCCTTTCTGGATCGTCTGGGCGTAGTGGAATTCGTGGCCACGGATGACGCTGCCCGCGGTCCCGAGCGGGCAGGGCGCCGTGAGGGTGGCCTGGCGGTAGCCAAGGTTCATCTTGCGCTTGGCGAAGCTGGTGGCGTGACCGAGAAGGCCGAGCATGGGATGCGCCGCACCCTCGGCGTCCTCGATCGACTGACCCAAAACCATGAAGCCCCCACACTCGCCGTGGACGGGTTTGGTCTCGGCAAATTGGCGCATGCCCGACAAGAAGTTCTGTGCAGCGGCGAGCCGGCCGGGGTGCAGCTCGGGATAGCCGCCCGGCAGCCAGCAGACATCGCAGGAAGCGTCGGGCGCCTGATCGGCAAGCGGCGAAAATGGCAGGACTTCGGCGCCGACGGTGCGCCAGTGGGCGGCGACATGCGGGTAGAGGAAGGTGAAGGCGGCGTCCTGGGCAAGCGCGATGCGCTGTCCGGGCGGCGGCAGGGCAAAAGACTGGTCGCCCGCCCGGGGCGCCAGCGGCGTCGCCAGCGCGATGATCGCGTCAAGGTCGAGCGAGCGTTCGGCCATGTCGGCGAGTTTTTCGATGTGGGCGAAAAGGTCGGCGTGTTCCTCGGCCTGGACGAGGCCGAGATGGCGTTCGGGGATCGACAAGGTCGGGTCGCGCAGGATGGCGCCGACGACGGGCAGGCCGAGCGCCTCGATGGCGTCGCCAGCGAGCTTGCGGTGACGGTCGCTGCCGAGCCGGTTCAGCACGACGCCGGCGATACGGACATCCGCGTCGTAGGTGGCAAACCCCTTGGCGATGGCGGCAGCGGTTTGCGATTGGCCGGAAACGTCGAGTACGAGCAGCACCGGCAGGCCGTAGAGCCGGGCGAGATCGGCGGCCGCGCCGGAGCGGCCATGCGGCGCCGGGATGCCGTCGAACAAGCCCATGGCGCTTTCGATGATGACAATGTCGGTGTCGGCTGCGGCATCTGCCGCGAGTTGGTTGAGCAGCGACGGGGCCATCGCCCAGCTGTCGAGATTGACGCCAGGCAAGCCGGTGGCCGCCTTGTGGAAGCCGGGATCGATATAGTCAGGACCGGATTTCGCGCCGCGAACGCGCAGGCCGCGTCGGGCGAGCGCGCGCAACAGGCCGATGGTGACGCTGGTCTTGCCCGAACCCGAGCGCGGCGCGCCGATGATCAGCCCACGCGCCGTCATTTTTGCCCCAAAAGTTCGGCGCGCAGCGCAACGATGCCGCCGACGACGATGAGGGAAGGCGAAACGACCTTTTCGCGCTCTGCTGTAGTGACCAGCGTGCCGAGGGTGGCGGTGACCGTGCGCTCCTCGGGTGTCGACGCATTTTCGACGAAGGCGGCGGGTGTATCAGCCGACAGGCCACCTGCCATCAGTTCGGCCACGGTCTCGGTCATGTGGGTCAGGCCCATGTAGATGACGATGGGCTGGCCGGTGCGGGCAAGTGCCGCCCAGTCGGGCCGGTCGTCGCTGACAGCCGCAAAGCCAGTCGCCAGGATGATCGCACCGTTGACGCCGCGCATGGTGGCGGGGATGCCGGCGGATGACAGGCCGCCGAAGGCCGAGGTGATGCCCGACAGCACGCGCCAGGGAATGTTCTCGCGCGTCAGCACCAGCGCTTCCTCGGCACCTCGGCCGAAGACGAAGGGGTGGCCGCCCTTGAGGCGCACGACCTTGCGGCCCTCGCGCGCCAGCTTGACCAGAAGTGCGTTGATGTCGCCCTGCGGGATCGACAGCCGGCCGCCACGCTTGCCGACGAAAAACTTTTCCGCCTGCTCGGCAACGGCGACGATTTCGGGCGAGACCAGCGCGTCATGGACCAGTGCGTCGGCCTGGGCGAGCGCCGACAGGACATCGAGCGTCAGCAGGCCGGGATCGCCGGGACCAGCACCGGCCAGCCAGACATGGCCGGGTTCGAGCACGCGTTGCTTGTAGTTCAAGCGCGAGATGGCAGTTTCGAGGCTCATGCGTGTCGCTTTCGGCGATGACGTTCAGGCTCGGCCAGCCTATAGATCGCGTCATGAATGAAGAAGATCGTCCGCTCAAGCGCGGCTGGACCACCGGAGCCTGCGCCACCGCCGCTACCAAGGCGGCGTGCGTGGCATTGAAGACGGGTGTGTTTCCCGATCCGGTGGAAATCACCTTGCCGGGTGGCCAGAACGTGGCCTTCGCGCTGGCAAGGAACGAGCGCGGCGACGGCTGGGCGATGGCCGGCATCGTCAAGGACGCCGGCGACGATCCCGACGTCACGCATGGCGCGCTTGTGATGAGCAGGGTGCGGCCCGGCAAGCCGGGAAGCGGTGTGGTGTTCCAGGCGGGCAAGGGCGTGGGCACGGTGACGCGGCCGGGCCTGCCGATCCCGCCGGGCGAAGCTTCGATCAACCCGGTGCCGCGCAAGATGATCGCTGGCGTGGTGACCGAAGTCTTCGGTGAGAGCGCCGATGTCGAGGTCGAGATTTCCGTTGCCGGCGGCGAGGAGATGGCGCTCAAGACGCTCAATCCGCGCCTCGGCATTCTCGGCGGCATCTCCATCCTGGGCACGACGGGGATCGTCATTCCCTATTCCTGCTCGGCCTGGATCCACTCCATCCATCGCGGCGTCGACGTGGCGCGCGCCATGGGCTTCGACCATGTCGCGGGCTCGACCGGCAACGCGTCCGAGATGGCAGTCCAGAAATTCCATGGCCTGCACGAGGTGCAACTGATCGACATGGGCGATTTCGTCGGCGGCATGCTGAAATACATCCGCGCCCATCCGGTACCCAAGGTGACGATCGCCGGCGGCGTCGCCAAGATGACCAAGCTGGCGCAAGGGCTGCTCGACCTGCATTCGAGCCGCGGTTCGGCCGATCTCGACGGATTGGCTGCGGTTGCGGTCGAGGCTGGTGCGGATGCCGAGCTCGAAGCCCGCATCAAAGGCGCCAACACGGTGGCCGAGGCCTTCATCGAAGCCAACAAGGCCGGCATCGCCATTGGCGACGCGGTCGCAAGCGCTGCCTGGCGTACGGCGGCTGCGGTGTTCGACAGCCCCGACATCGCGGTCGAGATCCTCGTATTCAACCGCGAGGGCGAGCTGATGGGGCATGCGCCCTTCGCAGCCTCTCATAGCCCGTCGCGGCCCCTGAAGCGGCGCTGATAATAGGCGTCGTAGAGCGAGCTTTCGCGGAAATCCTCCGCGGCCAGCGACTGGCCGACGAAGATGATGGCGGTGCGCTCGATCGGGTCCTTGGCCAGTTCGGCCGCGATGGTCGACAGCGTGCCTCTGACGATGCGTTCGTCCGGCCACGAGGCGCGGAATACGACGGCGACCGGGCAGTCCGGGCCGTAATGCGGGGTAAGCTCTGCTACAACCTGGTCGATGGCGTGGATCGACAGGTGAACCGCCAGTGTCGCGCCGGTGCGGCCGAAGCCGGCGAGGGTTTCGCCGGGCGGCATCTTCGAGGCGCGGCCGGAGGTGCGGGTCAGCACCAGGCTTTGCGCCACTTCGGGGATGGTCAGCTCGCGCTTGAGGGCGGCAGCGGCGGCTGCAAAGGACGGTACGCCGGGGGTCAGCGTGTAGGGGATGCCGTGCTTGTCCAGCCGGCGCATCTGCTCGGCAACCGCGCTCCATACCGAGAGATCGCCCGAATGCAGGCGCGCGACGTCGTGGCCGGCCTTGTCGGCGGCGACATATTCCGCCTCGATCTCGTCGAGCGACATCGGTGCAGTGTCGACCAGCCGGGCATCAGTTGGGCAGTAGGTCAGAAGTTCCGGCGAAACGATGGAGCCGGCATAAAGGCAGACCGGGCAGGAGCCGAGCAGGCGGCTGCCGCGCACGGTGATGAGGTCTGCCGCGCCTGGGCCGGCGCCGATGAAATGAACGGTCAAGTTTCGGCTCCAGAGATGGCGATGGCGCAGGTGGCGGGGCCGACGATCGTGCGGGGGCCGAGCAGGGTGGCGTCGGAGCCGGCGGCGGCGAGCGCTGATGCCTCGGACACTGAGGGCGTGCCGGCGGCTTCCTGCGAGGCCTGCGAGTGGCTCAGTGTACGGGATGCAACAGCGGCCAGCGCCGTGTCGTCGACCACGAGCAGCGGCAAGTCAAGGCGGTGGGCGGCGGATAGGATGCCCGGCTCGTCGCGCTTCAGGCTTGCGGTTGCGAGCGCTGAAAGTGCGGTGACCGCGAGGCCATGCGCTTCGAGCGCGGTTTCGATTGCGGAAAGAATGTCTTCGTGCGCCGCGCCTTTGCGGCAGCCAATGCCTGCAACCATCATGGCTTGACCCAGCTCCACTGCGTGACCGGCATTGCCGGCCGCCAGCCGGTCATCGAGCCAACAGGGGCGGCGCGGGAGACTTGAAGGCGTAACAGTTCGCCGCCAAGCGCGGCATAGCGCGACAGCAGCAAAGTTTCCATTTCGAGCGTGACGGCGTTGGCGACGAGGCGACCGCCTGGTCGAAGTGCTGCGATTGCCGCGTCGAAGACGCCTGTTTCCGAGCCGCCGCCGCCGACGAAGATGACGTCTGGCGTTGGCAGGCCGGTGAGGGCGTCAGGCGCTGCGCCCCTGACGACCGTGAGACCCGGCACGCCGCAGGCGCTGGCATTGCGTTCGATGCGCTCGGCGCGCTCAGCGTTGTGCTCTATGGCAATGGCGCGCAGCGAGGGGTGGCACAGCATCCATTCGATGGAGATCGAGCCGGAACCGGCGCCGATGTCCCACAGCAGCTCGCCTCGACGCGGGGCGAGAGTGGACAACGTCACCGCGCGAACCTCGCGCTTGGTGATCTGGCCGTCATGCTCGAACAGGTCATCGGCGAGACCTGAGGCAAGCGGCAGGACGCGAGCCTGCGGACTTGATTCAAGCTCGAGCGCCAGGACGTTGAGCGGATTGATGTTTTCGAGGTCGAAGCTGTCAGCCTGAGCGCGCTTGATCTGCTCGTTCTCGCCGCCGAGCGCTTCGAGCACGGTCAGGCGCGAGGCACCAAAACCGCTGTCGGCAACCAGCCTTGCGATGGCTGCGGGTGCTTCGTCGTTGGAGGTGAGGGCGATGATGCGGGCGCCCGGCTGCAGCAACGGGCGGATCATGTCGATGGCGTGGCCGTGCAGCGAGATCGTCTCGACGTCCTGCAGCGCCCAGCCCAGCCGCGAGGCTGCCAGCGAGAAGGCGGACGGGGCGGGCAGCACGCGCATTGCGGATGATGGCACGACACGGGCGAGGGTGACGCCGACGCCGTGGAGGAAAGGGTCGCCCGAGGCGAGTACGCAGACATTTTCGCCACGCAAGGCAACCACGTCGCGCATCTCGCTGTCGAAGGGCGTCGGCCAGGGCCGTGCTTCGCCGCGGATCAATTCGGCGGCCAGCTCCAGGTGGCGCTTGCCACCGAAGATGTGGGCAGCTGCCGATATCGCGCGCTTGGCCTCGTCGCCGAGACCCGCTACACCGTCCTCGCCGATGCCGACGACAGTCAGCCATTTTTGCGTCGGTGTGTTGAACTCAGCAGGCATGATGACCCACCGCATTCTGATCCTGGGCGGCACCACCGAAGCGCGGCAGCTGGCGGCCAAGCTCGCCACGCGTGGCGGTCTCGACATCACGCTTTCGCTGGCGGGCCGGACCGAAAACCCGGTCGCGCAGCCGGTGCCGATGCGAACAGGCGGCTTTGGCGGCGCGCAGGGGCTGGCCGCCTGGCTGGTCGAGCACAAGAGCGATCTTCTGATCGACGCCACACATCCTTATGCGGCGCGTATCTCGACCAATGCGGCGGAGGCGGCGCGGATAGCCGGCGTGCCGATCTTCGCGCTGCGCCGTCCCGGCTGGGAGGCGGTTGAAGGCGATCGCTGGACGCTGGTGGACCACGGTGAAGAAGCGGTCGCCGCGCTGGGCGAGGCATCGCGCCGCGTGTTCCTGGCACTCGGGCGGCAGGAGGTGGCGGCGTTCGAGACCGCGCCGCAACATTCGTACGTCATCCGCAGCGTCGATCCGATCGAACCGCCGCTCGGTGTGCCCGATGCAACTTACATTCTTGCGCGCGGGCCGTTTGCCGAAGCCGACGAGCGTGCGCTGCTCGAGAAACACAAGATCGATGTCATCGTCGCCAAGAACAGCGGTGGTGCTGCGACCTACGGCAAGATTGCCGCGGCGCGGAAACTCGGCATCGAGGTGATCCTGTTCCGCCGGCCACAGCTTCCCCAAGTGCCGTCGGCACCAAGCGTCGCTGCTTTGGCCGAGATGGTCGGTCATTTCGCCGCTCCGGTCGAAAAACGCGGCGTGTAGACCAGCGGCGGCTTGCCGTCGCGCTGGATGAGGCGCGTTTCGGGCGAGCCGATGACGACGCAGGTTGCCATGTCGGCTTTTTGCGCATCGGCTTCGCCAAGCGTGAATATCTCGATGCGCTCGTCGGGCCGGCCGGCGGCGCGGCCGAAGATAACGGGCGTCGATGTGGGCAAATGGGCGCGCAGCGTCTCGAAGGCGCTGCCGAGCTGCCAGGGCCGCGCCTTGCTGATCGGATTGTAGAGCGAGATGACGAAGCCTGCCTGGGCGGCTGCCACGAGCCGACGCTCGACAAGATCCCACGGTTTGAGATTGTCCGACAGGTTGATGGCGCAGAAATCGTGGCCGAGCGGCGCGCCAACGCGGGCGGCGACCGCCAACATGGCGGTGACTCCGGGAACAATGGCAAGATCAATGTCGCGCCATTCTTTCGGTCCGGCCTCGATGGCTTCGCAGACGGCCGCGGCCATGGCGAAAACGCCGGGATCGCCGCCGGAGACCATGGCGACGCGATGGCCGCCTGCTGCCATTTCAAGCGCCGCATTGGAGCGCGAGATCTCCTCGCGGTTGTCGGAAGCGACGCGGATTTGGTCTGGGCGCAGCTCCAGCCTGTCGAGATAGGGCTTGTAGCCGTAGAAGTGGCTCGCCTCTGATACAGCGCGGCTGGCTTCCGGCGTGACCTGATCGGGATTGCCGGGGCCGAGCCCAATGACGACGAGGCGGCCGCTCACGTGTCCGCTCCCGGCTTGCCGGCCCAGCCGGGCACCAGCACGATGGCGAAATAAGGGGCGATGTCGTCGGCTTTGTCGACAAGCCGCATATGCTGCGTCGTCGGCATGGTGCCGCGCTCGACATAGATGGCGCGGCCGAGCTTGCCGGTGACTTCCAGCGCCTTGCGGATCTTGGGCAGGTTGCGGCCGACCTTCATGATGACGGCGGCGTCGGTGTCGGCGAGGCGGCGGGTGAGTTCGAACTCGCTCATCGTGCCCGGCAGCACCGACAGCACGTCGTCGCCCTGGACGATCGGCACGCCCGTTTGCGACCAGCAGCCCGACATGGCGGTGACGCCGGGGATGACCTCGGTCGGGTAGAGGTGCGACAGCCTGATATGCAGGTGCATGTAGGAGCCGTAGAACAGCGGGTCGCCCTCGGACAGGATGGCAACCGTGCGGCCCTGGTCGAGATGCGTGGCCACTGCTTGCGCCGACTCCTCGTAGAAGCCGGTGATGGCCGAACGGTAGTCGTCGTGATCCTTGTCGATTTCGATCGTGACCGGATAGACGAGTGGAAGCTCGATCACGCCGTCGTGGAAATGCGCGTCGGTGATGGTGCGGGCATTGCCGTTGGCGCCGCGCTTGGAAAAATGCGCGATGACGTCGGCCTCGGCCAGCGCGCGCACGGCCTTGACGGTCAAAAGCTCGGGGTCACCCGGGCCAGTGCCGACGCCGATCAAGCGGCCCTTTGCAACTGCAGTGCTCATACGCCCGGCCTCGCCAACGAATTGAGGGCAGCAGCCGTCATGGCGCTGCCGCCGAGGCGGCCCCGCACGATGGCATAGGGCACGCCGTAGGAATTCTCGGCCAGCGCGTCCTTGGATTCGGCGGCACCGACGAAACCGACCGGCATGCCGATGATGGCGGCAGGCTTTGGCGCGCCGTCGCGCAGCTTCTCGAGCAGGTAGAACAGCGCAGTCGGTGCATTGCCGATGGCGACGACCGAGCCGGCGAGCCTGTCCACCCACAGGTCGATCGCAGCCGCCGAGCGGGTGTTGCCGATTTCCCTGGCGATATCAGCCGTGCGCGGGTCGCGCAGCGTGCAGATCACCTCGTTGTCGGCGGGAAGGCGGGCACGGGTGACGCCGCGCGCCACCATCTCGGCGTCGCAGAAGATCGGGGCGCCGGCCTGTAGCGCGCCACGCGCGGCGGAGACGAAATCTTCGGAGAAGATGAAATGTTCTGCAGCCTCGACCAGGCCACAGGCGTGGATCATGCGCACGGCGACGTCGGCTTCGGCCTCGGAGAAGCGCGTGAGGTCGGCTTCCGAGCGGATGATGGCGAAGGAGCGTTCGTAGATGGCCGTGCCATCATGGATGTAGTCGTAGGCGGCCATGTTCATTCCTGTGCCAGAGCTTGCGCGAGGCGTTTTGCACCCAGCCTTGCGAGGCAAGCGGCGGCATTTTCGTCCGGCTTGCGCTCCTGGGCGAGCAATTTCGTCAGGCGGCCCATGCCGCGCGCGGCTTCATATCCTGCGGTGTAGGCGGCCGGAAGGCCCTTCGCCGTTCCGCTGACGACAAATACAGCACCCTTTTCGTCACCGACGATGGTCAGCGTCGCCGGGCCGGGATGGGCGCAGCCCTTGGCGCAGCCGGAAACGTGGAGTGTCAGCGTCGGGTCGAGGCTTTCGCCGAGGTCTGTCGCAATGTCGGTGGCGACGTCCCGCGCGGCGATCATGCCCGAAGCGCAAGCCGGCGCGCCCGGGCATGCGGCGATGCGGACGCGGGGATCGGCGGGCGAGGTGATCAGGCCGAGGGACTTGGCAGTGGCGGTGAGCGTGGCGGCGGTGTGGTCGAGCCCCATGACGAGCAGGCTGCGGCCGGGTGCCGGGCGGATGCCGGTGGCGCCGACGGCTGTCGCTGCCCGGCAGAAGGCGATCAGGGTGGCGGCGTCGAGGCTGCCGAAGGGAAGGGCGATGCCGAGCGCGATTCGGGAATCGGTGAGCGGGAGGATTCCGATGGGAGATGAATCGGTTGCGGCGCTTTGTTCCGAGCCTGATTCATCGGTTTTCGGGTGGGCACTGTTGGTCAGTTCGCGATCCTTCGCACCCCTCTCTGTCCTGCCGGACATCTCCCCCGCAAGGGGGGAGATTGGCAGCTGCGCCGACGGCGCTCGTCCTGTGACGTTGTCGATGGGCGAAGACACGATGTTCCCAGTGGAGGCAGAAGGTTCCGCTTGCCTGGCGGGCGCAGGCGTCGATCCTGGCCTGATCTCCCCCCTTGCGGGGGAGATGTCCGGCAGGACAGAGAGGGGTGCGAAGGCATGGGAGGTTGCCGGCTCTTCGATGACTGGATGTACCGCCTCGAGAGTGAGATCGCGGGCGCGGCCTTCGCGGCCCAGCGTGGCTACTGATCGCAGGATCGCAAGTGCGGCGCTACAGGCCTCGTCGGTGCCGTATTCCCCGATAAGGGTGGCAGCCTGTTCGTCACCGCCAATCGAGAGGCGCCAGCGCGAAGCGTCGACCGCCACAAGCCTGACGTCGCCGATAATCGAACCCAGCCCGATCTGTCCGCGACCGTCGACCACGACCGAGACTTTCGGCCCCAGTCGCGACGCGAGGCCGGCGGCTTCGATACCAGCGCGAATAGCTGCCGCAAGCGGCGCGGGGTCGGCAATCTCCGTCGGATCGATGCCGGCGAGCGGGCTCGTGTCGACGGGCACGCCGGTGCGCGCGGCTATGCCGAGTGCATCGACTTCCGCTGCCAGTAGGCAGGCGCTTTCCGCCGTCAGGCCTCTGATCTGGATACTGCCGCGGGCGGTGACCTCGACGATGCCGTTGCCGTGGCGCTGGGCGGATTCGCAGAGTCCGATCAAGGTGTTGGGCGCGATTTCTCCAGCGAGCGGGTTGAGCCGCACCAGCAGGCCGTCGCCGGTTTGCATCGGCGCGGACAAGGCGGGACAGGCGCCGCGACGGGAGAAGCCGGTCATGCCGCGACCTCCTTCGCCGATGCCTCGGCGATGAGGGCGGCGAGGTCGTCGTCGATGGAGTTGCGCAAAGGATGCCACAGCCCGCGCCGGCGCGCGGTGGCAAAACGCTCGGCGATGAATTTCGCCGCCGCCGGGTTTTCGCGCAGCATGAAGGCGCGCACGGCGTCATTGCCGACATAGGCGTCGTGGACGGCTTCGATGAGGGCACCTGGAATGGCGTTGGTGGTTTCGGCGAAGCCGATCAGGCGGTCGACGGTCTCGGCGAATTCGGAGGCGCCGCGCGGGCCGTGGCGCATCTGGCCGGCGATGAAGCGGGCGTTGGTGGCACGAGCACGGACGACGCGGCCCACCGCCTCGGTGACCGAACGAGGCCGCGGCTTCTGCGGGTCTGTCGTGTCGAGCACGATGACGTCGGCATTTTTGCCAAGAACTGCAAGCGCAGCCGAAAAGCCGCCGATGAAGGCAACATCGGCCGAGCCTTCAAGGATGTCGCGGCCGGGGTCGTCGCCGGTGTGGACGAGCAGGTCAGCTTCGGCGATGCGGCCGGCAAAGGCGCCCGGAGCGGAAATGCCTTCGCCTTCGGCGCCGCCATAGGCGTGCGAAGCGGCGTCGAGATAGGCGCGGCCAAGTTCGTCGCGCGTGGTCCAGTCGCCGGAGGACAAAAGGTCCTCAAGGCCTGCGCCATAGGTGCCGGGCGAGGAACCGAAGATGCGCGGCTCAACCTTGCCTGCGGCGCGCGTGCTGGCGGCGAGCGGGTTTTCCTGGTCGTCCTCGTCACGGGTGGCGACGGCACGCGCGGCGGCGTCGATCAGCGCGATCTGGGTCGGAAACATGTCGCGGAACAGGCCGGAGATGCGCCAGGTTACGTCGACGCGTGGACGCCCGAGCGCTGCCGGTGGCAGAACCTCGATGCCGGTGACGCGGCCGGTGGCCGAGTCCCATTGCGGCCGGCAGCCCATCAGCGCGAGGCCTTGCGCGATCTCCTCGCCGCCGGTGCGCAGCGACGCGCTGCCCCACAGGTCGATGACCAGCACACGCGGCCAGTCGCCATGGCCCTGCAGGTAGCTGCGCATGATTTCGCCGGACGCGGCCTTGCCGAGGTCGAAGGCCGTCGGCGTCGGCATGGTGCGCGGGTCTGATGTGAACAGGTTGCGGCCGGTGGGCAGGACGTCGGTGCGACCGCGGGCCGGGGCGCCCGAGGGGCCGGCCTTGACGTGACGGCCGTCGAGCGCGGCGATCAGGTTTTTCCGCTCGCTGATGGCGCTGGCGCGGCGTGCTGCGTCAGCTTCATCGGCTTCGATGCGGCCATAGACATGCAGGCCGTCCTTGATAGCGAAATCCTTGAGGTCGCAGAGCCAGGCGTCGATGCGACGAAGTGCTTCATCGGGGGCGTCGGAGTTCGCAACGCCGGCTTCGCTCGCCAGGCCGGTCTGGGCAGCCGTCTCGACGATCAGCTTGGCCAGCCGGTCGCGGCGGCGGCGGTCGAGCCCGTCAGCCTGGGCATACTCGTCGACCAGCCGCTCAAGCTTGTGCTGGTTTTCGTCGAGCCCGGCACTGGCAAGCGGTGGCGGCAGGTGGCCAAGCGTGACTGCCGAAATGCGGCGCTTGGCCTGGGCTGCCTCGCCCGGATTGGAAACGATGAAGGGGTAGATGACAGGCAGCGAGCCGGTGACGATCTCAGGGAAGCAGGTCTGGCTCAGCGCGACCGTCTTGCCGGGCAGCCATTCCAGCGTGCCGTGTGCGCCGACATGGATGATGGCGTGGATGCCGAGTGACTTCTGCAGCCAGAGGCCGAAGGCGAGCAGCGCATGGCGCGGCGGCAGCGTCGGGTCGTGATAGTCGGCGCGGCGATCGGCGGAGCGTCCCCGGTCGGGCGCGAGGGCGACTGTGATGTTGCCGAAGGTTGCGGCGCGGAAGGGGAAGTGGCGCCGCTCCCCGCAAAGGTTGAGCTGCCCCTCACCCTTACCCTCTCCCCGTAAGGACGGGGAGAGGGGGGCGTCAGCGTTGAGGCTGTCTT
>JAESFK010000681.1_pt1 | contig 14468 bp, 15 predicted proteins | sample 9269391 | NCBI WGS metagenome assembly JAESFK01 (sample SAMN14506231, study PRJNA617097) | algae metagenome | isolation source: Drouetiella hepatica UHER 2000/2452 and co-occurring heterotrophs from... | place: Slovakia: Slovak Paradise National Park, Hrabusice, Kosice Region | collected 2000-01-01
ATGGGCGATGACGGCGCGAGCCAGCCGAACAAGGCCCAGTTTGCCGGGCCGCGAGCCATAAAGCTCGGCAAGCCGACGGATGAGGCGTGCGCTCTCGAACACCACATAGGCGAGATCCACCAGAGCGCGGGGGCTGACCGCCGTCACCACCGAGACGCGCTTTGCGGCGTCCAGAACGAGCGCGCGCGCCGCGGCGTCCAGCGGCCCCATCAGTTCCGCCTCGGCCACGCGCAGGTAGTTCGCGCCATCGACGATGTCGGCGTCCAGCGCCTTCATCGCGGCGCGGCCCCCCGCTGTTCCGGGGTTTGCTGCAAGCAGGGTCGAGACCTCGGCCACGACTGCGCGCGCGGCCTTCGCGTCGTTGGAGTCGAGCGCCGCGACGGCGTCCTCGCGCATGCGTCCGATCGAGGCGAGCCGGCGCAGCGCCACCGCTTCCCGTCCGATCACCACAACCAGGGCTGCCGCGGCCAGGATTGCGAGGCCGAGCCCCGCCCAGCCGAGCCAGTCGGCGCGCTCGAACAGCGCCCGAATCAGCGCGTCGGTCCACAGGCCGACCGCGAGCGTCAGCAGCAGGCCGGCGGCGGTGGTGAAGAGACGCATCGGCCAGGAAGCCCGCCGCGCGCCGAGCGCCGGCGGCGGGACGTCCGGAAACGGATCTGATTCCGCGAAATAGTCGGTCTCGTCGCGTCGCACCACCGCGTCCCCCGCGGCGATCGCCTGCGGCAGACGCGGCGCGCGCGCGCGATCGGCGGCTTCCGCGGTCTCGGGTTCGGCCCGGCTCCTTTCGTCGGAGGAGACTGGATCGAGGGGGAACGCGCCGGGCTGTCTCGGTCGCATCATGCCAGGCGGTCTCCGAGCAGGAACTGCAGGGCAAGGTCGAGCCGGATGTGCGGCAGCGACAGTGTCGCGCCCTCGGCCGTGCGCTCGAGCCGGGGTGGCCGGAACCGCACGAAACGGAGGCTCCCGGCCTCGGATTCGGATGCGAACGCCTCCGACGGGTCTGCAGGCAGATCGCCTGGGAACACCGCCGTCTCGGTTTCGCCGTCGAAGACCTGCGCGCCGATCCTCTCGCCCGCCATCGGCGTGCCGATGATCACCGGAAGCGTTTCGCCGTTCTGCGAAACGGTTCCCTCGCGGGTCGCGCGCACTGCCGCCATTGCCAGCACGTCCAGCTCCGCGCCTCCGAAGGCCGCCCGCTTCATGGCCCGGTCGGCCAGCCGCCGCACGATGGCCTGAAGCCTGTCGTGACTTTCATGGTGGAGATGATCGGCCTTGGTCGCGGCGACGAGGATGCGGTCGATGCGGTGCGAGAACAGGTCGGTGAAAAAGCCGCCCCGGCCGATGCGGAAGCAGGCGAGGATTTCCGCCAGGGCCCGCTCCAGGTCGATCACGGCCGAGGGGCCTGCGTTCAGCGCCTGCAGGGCGTCGACCAGGACGATCTGCCGGTCGAGCCGGGCGATGTGCTCGCGGAAGAACGGTTTGACCACATGCGTCTTGTAGGCCTCGTAGCGCCGCTCCATCATCGCCTGCAGCGAGCCCGGCTTCGCCGCCGCACCGGTCAGCACCAGCGGCGAGAAGGTGAGGGCGGGCGAACCTTCGAGGTCGCCCGGCATGAGGAAGCGGCCCGGCGGCAGGGTGGACAGCGCCCTTTCGTCCTGCTTGCAGGCCTTGAGATAGAGAGCGAACGCCTCGGCCAGCCGCCGCGCGGACATCTCGTCCGCGGGGGCGCCCGGATCGATAGACCCCACGAGCGCGCGCCATGCCTCGGCCAGGTCGCGGCGCACGGGCAGGTCGGCGAGGTCTAGCGCTTCCTTCGAGAAGGCCTGGTACGACTTGCCGAGAAGCGGCAGGTCGAGCAGCCACTCGCCGGGATAGTCGACGATGTCGATCGACAGCCGGCCGCTCGAAAACATGCGGCTCCAGCCGGAGGCCGATTCGAAATCCACGGTCAGGCGGAATTCGGAGATGGCTCGGGTCGAATCCGGCCATTCGCGCGCCTGCACCAGCGCGTCGACATGGTCCTCGTACTGGAACCGGGGCACTGCGTCGTCGGGCTGCTGTTCCAGATAGGCGCGCGCCAGCCGCCCCGAGCGCGCCGCTTCGAACACCGGCAGCCGGCCACCATGGATCAGGTTGTGGGCAAGCGCCGAGATGAACACCGTCTTGCCGGCGCGCGACAGGCCGGTGACGCCCAGCCGCAGCGTCGGCGCCGAGAAAAGGCCCGCGGCGCGTCCGACGAGCGAGTCGAGGGCGATGCGCGTTTCGTCGGTGAGCGTGGTGAGTGCAGGCAAACGCGGGGCCCCGTCCAAGGTCCCGGCCATATAGGAACATCGGTACGCAATTGAAACGGCGCGACGGGCAATCCGCGCGATTCTAGGCGTTCGATGGGGTCAGGAAAGCCTCGATCTCGCCTTCACCCGGCGCGGCTTTCGCCAGTCCCTCGGGGAAGCGCAGGATGGCCATGCCGCATGTCGGGAACCCATCCGCCAGCGCCTTCATCACCTTTTTGGCCCCCGAACCCGCCAGTGCCTGCGTCAGGTCTTCCATGATCGGGTTGTGACCGACGAGCATCAGCGAACCGGCATCGCCATGCCGTCGGATTTCGGAGAGATAGCCGGCGGCATTGGCGGAGTAGAGCGCGTCTTCATGGGTGACGACGCCGGGGTCTGTCGCCTGCGCGACCAGTTCCAGCGTCTCGCGGCACCGGCGTGCACCGGAACACACCGTCCGCTCTACGGTGTGACCGAGATCGCGCAGGCGAACCCCGAGCGCCAGCGCATCGGACCTGCCACGTTCGTTGAGCGGGCGGTCGAAATCGCCCATACCGGGCAGGGCCCAGCCGGCCTTCGCGTGCCGAAGCAGATAGAGCCGCGTCAAGAGACCCCCGGTGTTCTTGGTTCAAACCAGAGGGTGTACCGGCCTTGCGAGGTGCGGGCAACTGCGGCTCGCGCTGGGCCAATGAACCGGTGCGGCAGGCCCTGTCGCCGCTCGCGTCAGGCGGTCGCGGACCGAATCCTGTCGATATCGCCTTCGATCCGGTTGATCAGGGATCCGGTGCGCCGGTGCAGGAGCTTGAGACGCTCGAGCTGGACGGTGACGGACTCCGCCAGCGTGTCTTCAGCGCTCTCGTCGGGACCCGTTCCAATCCCGTGGAGCATCCAGGACAGGCTGACATTGAGGATGCCGCAGACCATGGAAAGTCGCTGCGCACTCGGCTGGGAGCGGTCGCGTTCCCAGTTGCTGATCGTTCCCACCCTGACGCCGAGGCGCCATGCCAGTTCCTCGGCGGTGAGTCCCGTGGCCTCGCGGGCCCGGAAGAGCCGTCCCCCGATCGTATCCATATCGGGCTTGGCGTCGTAGATTGTCGCGGTGTCGGACACCCGCGTCCCTCCCTCTGATTTGCAAGAAATGACTGCGCCCAAGGCGCGATTAACCTGCTCTATATGCGTCGCGCGGCCCGACAAGGCAACGCCAAACATCCAGGAAGTCGATCAAGTAATTGATTACACGTTGATAATTTCAGCCGAACAGACCGTCTCCGTATGCACATTGGTTTGCCTGCGGTTTGGGCGATTGCCGAATCTCTGGTCGGATGCGGCTGAAAAAGCCGACCGGATCTCAGCCTGAAGAGCTGCCGACGGATGCGCGCCGCGCCCGGTTCACCGTCTGCTCCAAGGCTTCGAGAAAGCGCGAGCGATCCTGCCGCGTCATCGCGGCATTATAGCCCTTGCTTTCGCCGGTCTCGCGCAGATGCTGCTGCAGGTCGCGCATGGCCACCGCCATGCCGATGTTTTCGGGCGTGAACGGCTTGCCGGTCGGCCCAAGCGCATGGGCGTCCTTCGCGACGACGCGCGCCGCCAGCGGGATGTCGGCGGTGACGACGATGTCGTTCGCCTTGACGGCCTCCGCGATCCAGTCGTCGGCGGCGTCGGCGGATTTCGGCACCACGACGTGGCGGATCATCGGGTCGCGCGACGGGCGCAGTCCGCCATTGGAAACGAATGTGACGACGAGGCCGTGGCGCTCGGCGACCCGCACGACTTCGTCCTTCACCGGGCAGGCGTCGGCGTCGACGTAGATGGCGGGTGCGCTCATCCGCTTTCCGCCATTTGCGGTGCGCCATGACGGGCTCTCGCCAGCGCCGCACCAGCGCCCAGCGCCTTCAGCTTGCCCACGGCCACCGCGCGGGACAGTGGCGCCATGCCGCAATTGGTGCAGGGCTGGATCCGCTCCGCGTCGGCGTGCTGCAGCGCGGCGTCGATCGTTGCCGTGACCTCTTCGGGCGTCTCCACCGCGTTGGACGCCACGTCTATCGCGCCCACCAGCACCAACTTGTCGGGCAGCAGCGAGATCAGCGAGATCGGCACGTGCGAACTGGCGCATTCGAGCGACACCTGGCCGATGGACGAGGCGTTGAGGGCCGGAAAGATCGCCTCGTACTGCCGCCATTCGGCGCCGAGCGTCTCTTTCCACTTCATATTGGCCTCGATGCCGTAGCCGTAGCAGATGTGCACGGCGGTGGTGCATTTCAGCCCGCGCGCGGCGCGCTCCAGCGCCGCGATGCCCCACTCGTCGACCTCGTCCATGAAGACGTTGAAGGCCGGCTCGTCGAACTGGATCACGTCGATGCCGGCGGCTTCGAGGTCCCGCGCCTCGGCGTTGAGGATGTCGGCGAAGGCCATCGCCATGTCGGACCGCCGGCCGTAGTGGCCATCCGCCAGCGTGTCGCAGATGGTCATCGGGCCGGGCAGGGTCCATTTCAGTGCGTTGCCCGTGTGTGCGCGGCAGAAGGCGGCCTCGTCGCTGTGCACCGGTCGCGGCCGCCGAAGGTCTCCGGTGACCGTCGGCACGTCCACGACGTAGCGGTTGTTGCGGATGCCCATCTTCGTCTTGAGGTTCCAGTCGATGCCTTCGACGGTCTCGAGGAAGCCGTGAACGAAATGGGTGCGGAACTGCTCGCCGTCGGAGACGGTGGCGATTCCGGAGTCCTCCTGCTCCTTCAGCCAGATCAGCGCGGCGTCGCGCTTGGCCTCGGCCAGTGCCTCGCCCTCCAGCTTCCATTTCGGCCAGAGTTTTTCCGTCTCGGCCAGCCAGCCGGGTTTCGGCAGGCTGCCGGCGATGGTGGGTGGAAAAAGCATCCGTCCTCCCGATGTTCAGGGCACAGCTAGCAGATTCCACCGCAGCCGGCCACGGACCGGGAGACGTGGCCGGTCGCCCTATCCAGCCAGATGACAGCGCACCAGCGTTGCTCCCGCCGGGTTCCCCGCAGCACCGATCTCCAGCCGCTCGGAAGACGGCAGCGACAGGATGATCTGGCGATCCTCGGTTTCGCCCTCGGCGATGCAGGAAGCGGCGAGCGTCGCGGTTCCATTGGTCAACGGCGCGCCATCGATGTTGCAGACGCTCTCGTAGCGGCGGATCGTGGTCGGTGTGATGACCGCCATCAGCTCCACCGGTTCCTGGTCGATCCGGGCACATTGGGCTGCGTCGCCGGCCCAGACGCCGACATAGTCGGGCCCGACGCCCGCCGGATGAGCGCGGGCGGCGGCAAGCGTGTCGGCGTTGAGAAGATCCGGCTCCGGCAGCCGTGCCTGGGGGTCGCCTGCGGGGACGCCCGCATCGGTCTGCGCTTCCTCGATGCGGCGGTTCAGTTCCTCCGCGGCGTCGCGCAAATCCGCGGCCGCCTGTTCGGCCGCGCCCCTGGCGATGCGGCCCAGCTCGCGGGTGAACTCCTCGGCCTGCTGCAGCGCGGGGCCGGCGTCGTCGAGGGCCTGTTCGGCGGCGTCGCGACCCTGGTTCAGCAAGGCGCCGGCCCCTTCGGCGATCGAGCGTGCTCCGTCGCGCATCTGTTCGACCGCCCGATCCCGCTCGGCCGTATCTGCGGGCGCAGGTTCGGTCGAAACGGGCGGCTCCGCCGTCCGCGGCGGCGCGGTTTCGGCTGTCTGCTCGTCGCTGCACGCGGCGAGGGCCAGCGCCAACGCGCCGACGAAGAGTGGTCTGGCAAGGTATTTCATGGTTGCTCCCGGGAATTCATGACCCGATGGGCCGTGCCCCGGGAGAATGTCGCTGGCGGACGCCGGTTCCGCCGCGGTTCAGTAAACCACCACGCTTCTGATGCTCTCGCCCGCATGCATGAGGTCGAACCCCTTGTTGATTTCGTCGAGCGTCAGTCTGTGCGTGATCATCGGGTCGATCTGGATCTTTCCGTCCATGTACCAGTCGACGATCTTCGGCACGTCGGTGCGGCCGCGCGCGCCGCCGAAGGCGGTGCCCATCCAGGTGCGCCCGGTGACCAGCTGGAACGGCCGCGTGGAGATTTCCTGGCCGGCGCCCGCCACGCCGATCACGACCGACTTGCCCCAACCGCGATGCGACGCCTCCAGCGCCTGGCGCATCACCTTGACGTTGCCGGTGCAGTCGAACGTGTAGTCGGCGCCGCCGATCTGGTCGGCGCCGCGCTTGGTCATGTTGACGAGATGGGGCACGATGTCGCCGTCGATCTCGGTCGGGTTGACGAAATGCGTCATTCCGAACTTCTCGCCCCAGGCCTTGCGGTCGTTGTTGATGTCGACGCCGATGATCATATCGGCGCCGGCCAGCCTCAGCCCCTGGATGACGTTGAGGCCGATGCCGCCGAGGCCGAACACCACCGCCGTCGCGCCGATCTCCACCTTGGCGGTGTTGATGACCGCGCCGACGCCGGTGGTGACGCCGCAGCCGATGTAGCAGATCGTCTCGAACGGCGCGTCGGGATTGACCTTGGCCAGCGCGATCTCGGGCAGCACGGTGAAGTTGGAAAAGGTCGAGCACCCCATGTAGTGGAAGATCTTGTCCTTGCCGACCGAGAAGCGGGACGTGCCGTCGGGCATCAGGCCCTGGCCCTGGGTGGCGCGGATCGCGGTGCACAGGTTGGTCTTGCGGCTGAGGCAGGAGGGGCACTGGCGGCATTCCGGCGTATAGAGCGGAATGACGTGGTCGCCCTTCTTGACGCTGGTGACGCCCTTGCCCACATCGACGACCACGCCGGCGCCTTCATGGCCGAGGATCGCCGGAAACAGCCCTTCAGGATCGGCCCCGGAAAGGGTGAATTCGTCGGTATGGCAGATGCCCGTCGCCTTGATCTCGACCAGCACCTCGCCCTCGCGCGGACCTTCGAGGTCGACCTCCATGATCTCGAGCGGCTTTCCGGCGGCTACGGCGACGGCGGCGCGGGTCTTCATGGGCTGATGTCCTTCATATGCGGTATGATCGTCAGGGTTTCAGGAATTGGAGCGCTGTTCAAGCCTGCTGCCGGGTGCAACAGAAGCGGAGTCGCCCATGTGCGGGGCTGATGAAGGCCGGCCAGCGCCGCGAGGCCGCAACTATGCCGGGCGATGGCAGAAGACGCCCGGACGCGTTCTCGGCATCGCACTCGTGCGTCTGTATCAACTGACCCTGTCGGGCTTCGTCGGCAACACCTGCCGCCATTTGCCGACATGCTCGGAATATGCCTACGAGGCCATCGCCCGGCACGGCCTGTGGGCAGGGGGCTGGATGGGCCTGCTCCGCGTCGTGCGCTGCGGGCCGGGCGGAACGTCCGGAATCGACAACGTGCCGCATGCGTTGCAGGCCTCGCATCGGTGGTACGCACCCTGGCGCTACAGGCGCTGACGTTTCGGGGCGAGGGGACGCGGCCACTAACCGGGATGGTCGTCTGCGATCGGCTTCTGGTAGGTGAAGCCCATGTCCCAGGGAAAGTAGATCCAGGTGTCCTGCGACACTTCCGTCACGAAGGTGTCGACAAGCGGTCGTCCCTTGGGCTTGGCGTAGACGGTGGCGAAATGCGCCTTCGGCATCATCTTGCGCACGATCGCCGCTGTCTTGCCGGTATCCGTCAGGTCGTCGATGATCAGTACCGAGGCCCCTTCGTCTGTCAGAAGCTCCGGGGTGATATGCTTCAGGACAGCCAGATCGCCCTGCGTCGTGTAGTCGTGGTAGGAGGCGACGGAGACGGTCTCGATCACCCGGATGCCGAGTTCGCGCGAAATGATGGCCGCCGGGACGAGCCCGCCGCGGGTGATGCACACGATCGCCCGCCACTGCGCGCCCGATCCCGACAGGCGCCAGGCCAGCGCCCGCGCATCACGGTGGAACTGGTCCCAGGAAACCGGGAACGCCTTCTCGGGCAGGGACATCGGGAGCCATCCGTCGCAGACAGGAACCGCGCCCGCTTAGCTTCGAATCGGCAGGCTTGGCAAGCGATCAGCGCGACATCAGCGTCGCGACCGGCAGCGTGTGCAGCACCGAGCGCGTGACCCCGCCGAAGAGAAGTTCGCGCAGCCAGGAATGGCTGTAGGCGCCGATGACCAGCAGGTCGACGCCGGTCTCCATCACTCGGTCGCAGATCACCTGGTCGACGCCGCGGCCGCCGGAACGGGTCGTCGAGACGAACACCGAGGCCCCGTGCCGCGACAGGGCGGAGGCGAGCGCGGCGCCACCGTCGGCCGCGCCGCTGTCGTCCCTGGGATCGACCATCAGGATCTCGGTCGATTCGGCGGCCGTGATCAGCGGCAGGGCATCGAAGGCCGCGCGGGTGGCCTCGCGGCTGCCGTTCCAGGTGACCATGATCTTGCGGAACCGCCCCAGTTCGCCTCCCGCATGGGGAACGACGAGGACCGGCCGACCCGACTCGTAGAGGACGGCATCGAGATCCTCATTGTCGGCGCCGCCAACCGAGGGGTCGCGCTGCCCGACGACGACGACGTCGGCACAGCGTGCTGCCGCCACGCCGTCCGCCGGCGGCCCGCCGGCCAGCGTCTGCAGGCTGTGCCAGCGGTGTTCCAGGCCGGCCTCCCGAACCCGTGTCTCGAACAGGGTCGCGATCTGCTGGCCACGTTCCTCGGCCGCCTCGCTCGCCGCCTGGATCAGCCCGACGTCGGGAAAGCCGAGACCCGAACTGTAGTCGACCGGCAGCGGTTCGGCATGGATGCCGACGAGCAAGGCGTTCCATTCGCGGGCAAGCGGGATGATGTGGTCGAGAAGCCTGCCCGCGCTTTCGGCGTCCTGCAGGACGATGGCCATAGTGCGGAACATCACGTTCTCCTTGGTTCCTGGACAGCCCCGGTCCACGTCCGGGGCAGGGACTGCTTCGCCGCCACAGAACGGATGAACCGGGGCCGCTGTCAAGCCGCCGCGAAATCGGCGCGGCAAATCCCGGCGCTATGCGCCCTGCTGCTGGCCCGACAGGTCCGCAACCATGGCGGCGACGGCGTCCCGTGCGGCCTCCAGCGCCTGCGGCGAACGCGCCCGGACCACCAGTTCGGTCCAGAACGTCCCGTCGCGATATTTCGGGTAGGAGCCGATGATCGTATCGGGGTGGGCCTTCTGGATCTCGCCGAGCGGACCCCCGATGGTGCCTTCGCCGAGCGGGCAGGGGATCGTGACCGAGAGCATCTTCGCGCCGGTCCGCAGCGTCGGCAGCACGTTGTCGAGCATCGCCTGGAAGATCGCCGGCACGCCCGCCATCACATGGACGTTGCCGATGCGGAAGCCGGGCGCCACGGAGACCGGGTTGTCGATGTGGACGGCGCCACGCGGCATGCGGGCCATGCGCATCCGTGCCTCGGTGAATTCCATCTCCCGCTTCGCATAGTGTTGCGACAGCAGCGCCATGGCCGCGGCATCGTGCTCGCAGGGCACGCCGAAGGCGCGCGCCACGGAATCGGCGGTGATGTCGTCATGCGTCGGCCCGATGCCGCCGGTGGTGAAGAGATAGGTGTAGCGGGCCCGCAGCGCGTTGATTGCGTCGGCGATGTCGGCTTCCTCGTCGGCGACGATCCGCACTTCCTTCAGGTCGATGCCGACCGCGGTCATGACGTCGGCGAGATGGCCGATGTTGCGATCCTTTGTCCGGCCCGACAGAATCTCGTCGCCGATGACCAGCATGGCTGCGGTGACGATTTCGGTCATGCGAGGCTCTCCTGTATCGCCTTCGCCATAGCCCCGCGGCTGCCGGCCGGCAACCGTGTTGGATCAGTGAACGATCTGTCCGGAATGAGAGGCTTCCGCTGAACGCGGGCCGGCACCATTCTCCGGCTCGAACATTGATTGGCGTCGACGCGCAAGTCGAAGCGAAACACAAGGAGACGATCATGGCGAAAGTCCTGGTGCTGTATTATTCGAGCTGGGGTCACATGGAGCAGATGGCCAAGGCGGCCGCGGAGGGCGCGAAGGAGGCCGGCGCGACCGTCACCATCAAGCGGGCGCCCGAGCTGGTTCCGGAAGACGTCGCCAAGGCCCAATACTACAAGCTCGACCAGGAAGCCGCGATCGTCGATCCGAACGAACTCGGCGACTACGACGCGATCATCCTCGGCGTCTCGACCCGCTTCGGTTCGATGTCGGCGCAGATGAAGAACGTGCTCGACCAGACCGGCGGCCTGTGGGCCAAGGGGGCGCTGCTGAACAAGGTCGGCTCGGTGATGGCTTCGACCGCTACTCAGCACGGCGGCCAGGAACTGGCGCTCATCAACGCGCAGATCTTCATGCAGCATCACGGCATGCTCATCGTCCCCCTGTCCTATGCCTATCAGGGCCAGTCCGGCAACGACGTGGTGCGCGGCGGCGCGCCCTATGGCATGACCACGACGTCCGACACCGACGGCTCCCGCCAGCCTTCGGCGCAGGAGCTGGAAGGCGCGAAGTTCCAGGGCAAGCGCGTTGCCGAGATCGCGATCAAGCTCCACGGCTGAGGCGCGGGAAGCGGGTTTGGCGGGGACGAACAGCCTGCCGGGCTTGCGCGGTCCGGTCGGTCGGATAGTGTCGTCGCCATGACACGTGAGCTGGCGTCAGGATGACACTCGACAGCCTGTCGGCGCTGGCCGGGCTACTCTTCCTGCTGGCCTTCTTCGGTTTCGCCTATTTCTTCCTGCTGACGCGCAGGATTGCCGCAGACGCGGAGAGGCGCGTACCGATGGCCGGCCAGCGGGCGGAGGTCGGGCGCGCGCGCCTGCATTATGTCGAGGCCGGCTCCGGCCCGCCGATCCTGTTTCTTCACGGGCTGGGCGGGCAGCTTCTGCACTTCCGCCACACGCTTTTCCCGCAGCTTGAAGGCGATTTCCATCTGGTGGCCGTCGACAGGCCGGGTTCGGGCTATTCGAAGGTGGCGCCGCGCTGGCGCGGGACCCTCACCGAGCAGGCGGCGACACTTGCCGAGTTCATCGATTCGAAGGGCCTCGGCCGGCCGCTCATCGTCGGCCATTCGCTGGGCGGGGCGGTCGCCCTGGCGCTGGCGCTCGACTACCCGGACAAGGTCGGCGGTCTGGCGCTGCTCTCGCCGCTGACCCATGACGAAGGGGCGGTGCGGCCGGAATTCGCCTCTCTCGCCGTCCGCTCGCCGCTGCGCCGGACGCTCCTCGCCCATACCGTCGCCGTCCCGGCCTCCGTGCGGCACGCCGAGCAGACGCTGGCCTTCGTGTTCGGCCCGCAGCCGACGCCGCGCGACTATGTCACGGCCGGCGGTGGGCTGCTGGGGCTGCGGCCCTCGCATCTCATCGGCACGATGACCGATTTCGTCGCCCTCGAAGGCGAACTCGGTCGCTACGAGGGTCGGTACGAGGAGATCCGCTGCCCCGTCGGCGTGCTGTTCGGAACGGGCGACCGGGTGCTCCGGCATGAGGACCACGCCCTGCCGCTCGGCGGTCGCATCCGCGACTTCGAGCTCGAACTGCTGCATGGCATCGGCCACATGCCGCAGTTCGTCGCGACCGACGAGACGGAGGCGTTCATCCGCCGCATGGCGGAAAAGACCTTCGCCTCGGGAACTCCCGCCGCCGTGTCGGCCGGGTAGGGCGGCTCCCTCAGTAGCGGCAGGAGTTTCGCATCCAGCGCGCGCTCACCCAGCCGTCGATCCCACCCATCGCGACCCGGTACCAGTTGCCCTGTCGCGTGAAGATTTCGACCGTATCGCCGTTGTAGAGTTCTCCGACCATTCGCGCCTTCGACGAGGGACCCGATCGAACGGCCAGGAAGCCCGTTCCCTTGGCGACGTTGTAGGTGCGCGACAGGCCGTGCACGGTGCCCTCGCAGTACTGCGCCTGCGCCGGCGGTGCGAACATGGCAAGCGCGACCGCGACGGCGGCCAATGACATTGCTCGTTTCATCTGCAAACCCCATGTGCCCTTATGATGCCCCTGCGGCAACCTCGCCCGGGATCGTGACGATTTCCGGGCGTGGCCAGGCCGTCAGTCGGGGAGGCGGCCGCCGGTCGCGCGCGTGACCTCGAGGGCCGCGTCGCGCACCAGCGGGCCGAACCGGGCGGCCTGGTCAGGCGTCACCCGCACGGTCGGCCCCGAGACCGACAGCCCGCCCACGGGCTCGCCATGGTCGTCGAAGATGGCGGCCGCGACGCAACGCATGCCGGCGTGCCGCTCCTCGTCGTCCGTCGCCCATCCGCGCAGCCGAGATTCCCGCAAATCGCGCATCAGCGCCGAAGGTTCGGTCAGCGTCCGGGGGGTAAACCCGGCCAGGCCGGTACGGCCGATGATCCCCGAGACGCGCTCCACCGGCATGCCGGCCAGGATCGCCTTGCCGATGCCGCTGGCATGCAGCGGGCCGCGAGTGCCGGGACGGAAAAAGGCGCGGATCGCCTCGTGGGTCTCGACCTGGCTGACGAAGACCACGCCATCGGCTTCCAGAAGCCCCAGATTGGCGGTTTCACCGGTGCGCTCGACAAGATCCTGCATCACTGCGCGGGACCGGTCCGCGAGCTTGCGCCGGCGCAGGAAGGCGGCCCCGGTCGTGTAGGCCCCGACGCCGACGGACCATAGCTGCGCGGCTTCGTCGAACTCCACCATGCCATGCTTCTGCAGGGTGACGAGCATGCGATAGGCCGTCGACACCGGCAGGCCCGCCCGCGCGGCGACTTCCGAAAGCGACTGGGCATCGGCTTGCGACACGGCCTTCAGGATGGCGAGGCCGCGGTCCAGCGCCTGCACCGCGCCGGCGTCGGGGACGGGATTGAAGGCGCGGGGCCGCCCGCGGCGGCGCTTCTCGGACTCCGGCATGCGAGGTTGATAAAAAAGATTTCCACTTTTCTCAAGTCGGGAGCGCCGGAAAAGGGAAAAGTATCTGAAATCAGCACTCTGCAATTTCTACCCTATAATGGAAAAGATTTTTGAAAATGTTGCGGACGTGCAGCCCGCCTGCCAAAGTCTGCGGAGGGAGTTCGGACAGGAGGTCAGCCATGCCCCGCATGCGCGCCGTGGATGCGGCCATACTCGTTCTGGAGCGCGAAGACGCCACCACCGCCTTCGGCGTACCCGGAGCGGCCATCAACCCGCTCTATGCCGCGATGAAGGCGCGCGGCACGGTTCGCCATATCCTGGCCCGGCACGTGGAGGCGGCATCGCACATGGCGGAGGGATTCACCCGTGCCTGCGCGGGCAATATCGGCCTGTGCATCGGAACGTCCGGCCCGGCCGGCACAGACATGATCACCGGTCTCTACTCCGCCTCCGCCGATTCCATCCCGATCCTGTGCATCACCGGCCAGGCGCCGCGCGCGCGGCTGACCAAGGAGGATTTCCAGGCCGTCGACATTGCCGCCCTCGCCGCGTCGGTGACGAAATGGGCGGTCACGGTCATGGAGCCCTACCAGGTGCCGATGGCGCTGCAGAAGGCGTTCTTCCTGATGCGCTCCGGCCGGCCCGGTCCGGTGTTGATCGACCTGCCGGTCGATGTGCAGCTTGCCGAAATCGACTTCGACATCGACGCCTACGAGCCGCTGCCCGTCTGGAAGCCGTCGATGAGCCGGCAGCAGGCGGAAAAGGCCCTGGCGATGCTGAACATGGCGGAGCGGCCGCTGATCGTCGCGGGCGGCGGTATCGTCAATGCCGATGCCTCCGACCTGCTCGTCGAGTTCGCCGAAATCACCGGCGTGCCGGTCATCCCCACGCTCATGGGCTGGGGGACGATCCCGGACGACCATCCGCTGATGGCCGGCATGTGCGGCCTGCAGACCTCGCACCGCTACGGCAATGCCACGCTGCTGGCGTCGGATTTCGTGCTCGGTGTGGGCAACCGCTGGGCGAACCGCCACACCGGTTCGGTGGACAGATACCGGGAGGGGCGAAAATTCGTCCACATCGACATCGAGCCGACGCAGATCGGCCGCGTCTTCGCCCCGGATCTCGGCATCGCCTCGGATGCCGGCGCGGCGCTGAAGATGCTGCTCGACGTCGCCACCGACTGGAAGACGGAAGGAAGGCTTACCGACTGGACGGCGTGGGCGTCCGAGTGCCGGACGCGCAAGAAGACCTTGAAGCGAAAGACGCATTTCGATCAGGTGCCACTGAAGCCGCAGCGCGTCTGCGAGGAGATGAACCGGGCCTTCGGGCGCGGCACCACCTATGTCTCGACCATCGGCCTCAGCCAGATCGCCGGCGCGCAGTTTTTGCATGTCTATCGCCCCCGCGACTGGATCAATTGCG
>JAESFK010000682.1_pt1 | contig 14396 bp, 10 predicted proteins | sample 9269391 | NCBI WGS metagenome assembly JAESFK01 (sample SAMN14506231, study PRJNA617097) | algae metagenome | isolation source: Drouetiella hepatica UHER 2000/2452 and co-occurring heterotrophs from... | place: Slovakia: Slovak Paradise National Park, Hrabusice, Kosice Region | collected 2000-01-01
TCCCAGCGGCTCTGAATCGCCATGAGCTGGCGGCGGTCGGAGGTCGGATCGCCGTAGTCCTCGCGCCAGCGCACGCCCGACGCCATGCGCAGCAAATTCCGCAGGCTGACGTCAGGATAGATGCCGCCGACTTTCGCGTAGCGCGAGACCGGATCGTCGAGGCTCTCGATCAGTCCCTCCGTCAGGGCCATCCCAACCAGCGTCGCAGTGATGGATTTGGCCAGCGAACAGGATTTCCAGATCGTCTCCGGCCCAGTGCCCAGGGCGTGAATTTCCTCAACCACTTCGCCATCCTTCAGGATGAGAAGTCCCGCGACACGATTCACCGAGAGATAGTCGTAAAGGTCGAAGGTGCGGCCGTGATCGGCGATCTCCAGCCGTGGCAAGGACACGGCAGAGCGCCGCAGCGGTCTCACCTGCGATCCGCCGCTCACGGTGCGGGCGGGGAACCAGCCGGTATCGCTGGACATCACCGTGACGAGTTCGTCGGGCAGCATCGTGCCGTCGTAGTAGCGCTCGACCTGCTCGCGGGCCGCCGGGCTCATGCTCATCTTAGAGGTCTCCTCTGGAAGCCCAGGACTTCGGCGCTACTCAGTTCGCGACCGGCTGCCGAATGGCGATCCATGTGGTCTTGGTCTGAAGATACTGCGCCATCGCCTCCGTGCCCTTGTCCCGCGATAGGGAACCGGACTGCCGGTAGCCGCCGAAGGGCGTCTTGATGTCGCCTTCCGTGAAGCCGTTGATCGCGACCGTCCCGCAGGCCAGGCGGCGCGAGAGGAACAGCGCACGATCGATGTCCTGGGTATAGACGGTCGCGTGCAGCCCGTATTCGCTGGCATTGGCGAGAGCAAGCGCCTGCTCCATGCCGTCGACCGGCAGCACGCCGAGGACCGGCCCGAAGATCTCTTCGCGCGCAATCGTCATGCCCGGCGAGAGATCGGCAAAAACGGTCGGACCGAGGAAACTCCCGGCACCTTCGGAGAGCGGCGTCTCGCCAGAGAAGGCACACCGGGCACCTTCGCGATGCCCGCTTTCGATATGGCCGCGCACCCGCGCGCGATGATCGCCTGTCACCATCGGCCCGATATCCGTTGCCGGATCGAGCGGATCGCCGATGACCAGTTGGGCGGCGCGCTCGACGATCTTGTCGAGATACTCCTCCTGTCGGTGGCGGGCGACGATCTGGCGCATATTGGCCGAGCAGTTCTGGCCACCGTTCCAGAAGGCGGACATGACCGCATTGTCGATCAGCTCGGGCGAGAACGCGGCGTCGTCGAGCACGATGAACGGACTCTTGCCGCCCATTTCCAGGCCGATCGTCTTCAGATTGCTGTCGGCTGCATAATGCAGGAAGAGGCGCCCGACATCCGTCGAGCCGGTGAAGCTGACCGCATCGACATCCATGTGCAGGCCCAAGGCGCGCCCGGTGGTCTCGCCGAGGCCGGGCACGATGTTGAGCACACCGGCAGGAATGCCGGCCTCGACCGACAACTCCGCCAGCCGCAGGAGTGAAAGTGAGGTCTGTTCGGCCGGCTTGATCACCACGGAGCAGCCACTGGCCAAGGCCGGGCCGAGTTTCCAGGCGGCCATGAGCAATGGAAAATTCCAGGGCAGCACCGCGCCGACGACCCCAATGGGTTCGCGCGTGATCAACGCAAACGCGTCCTCGCCGGTGGGCGCGACCTTTCCGAAACTCTTGTCGATCAGCTCGGCATACCATTGGATGGTATCGGGCACTTCGGTGCCGATCTCCTTCAGGCAGTCGCGGATCGGCTTGCCGCTGTCGAGGCTCTCCAGAACGGCTAGCTCCTCGCTGTTCGCACGGATCGACGCGGCAAACCTGAGCAGAACCGCCTTTCGATGCTCGGGTGCGCAACGCGACCATGCGCCGTCGCGGAAGGCACGCCTTGCCGCCGCGACTGCCCGATCGACATCAGCCGCCTGGCAATGGGCGACGGCGGCCAGCACCTCGCCACTGGCGGGATTGATGGTCTCCATCACGGCCCCGCTGCTTGCGGCGACGAACGCCCCGTCGATGAAGGCGCGTCCGGGGTGAGCGATCCGGCCGGCGATGGCATGATAATGCGCGGCGTTCTGAATTGTCATGATCGACTCCCGGTCACAGGGGCGCGTGCGGGCGCGTATAGGTGCCGCGCGCGAAACGGTCGAAGCGCAGCGGCGCGAGGACTTCTGCAGGCTCGGTTCCATCAGCGAGCCGTGCGACGTGGCGCCCGACTGCGGGTCCGAGGCCGAAGCCGTGGCCCGAGAACCCTGTCGCAACGATCAGACCAGTGATCTCGCGGGGAGCGTCGAGCACGGGCAGAGCGTCCGGCAGCACGTCGATGCGGCCAGCCCACGACTTGACGATCTCGATCGCCTCGGCGCCGGCGAAAAGCCGACGCACGGCCTCGCTCGTCTTCATGGCACGTTCTCGATTGGCTTCGATCCGGGATCGCCTTCCGGCAAGGGCGCGCTCGCGCCGCGGAACCACCAGCCGCTCATGCAGATCGTCCATGAAGGGGCGCCCCAGCCGCAGGGCAAATCCGTTGCGATGGCGCAGCAGTTCCGGCAGGAAAAATCGCGCGGCCCGGAAGGAGTCGAGCGACAGGTCGATGTCGGAGCTCGAATCCGCGGCGATGATGCATGAGCCGTCAGGCCGTTGGCGGAGGCCGATCCCGAAGCCGCAGAAGCAGGCATCCGTCAAGGGCGGCAGGGGCGCGGTCAGCGAGACGGTGCTGCGCACGCTCTGCTGCGGCAGGGAGAGCCCAAGCGGCGCGAGCAGACGGTGGCTCAGTGATCCCGCAGCGCAGATCGCGACGTCGCATCGGATCAGCCCGTGCTCGGTCTGAACACCGCTCACCTTGCCGCCTGCCGTTTCGATGGCGATCGCGCCGCACTCTTCCAGGATCGTCACGCCACTGCGGATTGCAGCGCGGGCGAAGGCCATGGTGGCCAGAGCCGGCTCAGCCTGTCCGTCCGAGGGTGTGTGAAGCCCCCCTGCCGTCACGCGCTGCAGCGACGGAAGCAGCGCCGAGACCTCGCGGCCCGACAGGACCCGCGCGTTGGGGGAGATGTCGCGCGTGCGTTCCTGCCAGCGAACGAAGGCGTTCTGCTCCTGCTCGGTATCGGCGACGAAGATGCAGCCATTGCGACGCCAGCCGGTCGCCTCGCCAAGTTCCTGCTCCAAACCCGGCCAGATCGACAGCGCCTCCATCGCCAGCGGCAGTTCGAGCGGGTCCCGGTACTGCGTCCGCACGAAGCCCCAGTTGCGGCCCGATTGCTGGGAGGAGACGCGGTCACGCTCGATCAGCACCGTCTCCATCCCCGCTCGGGCGAGATAATTGGCGGCCGCAGCGCCCATGATGCCGCCGCCGATCACGACGGCGTCGGCCCGTTCCGGCAGCACGACCGGCTGCGCGGCCAGCCGCGCCATCACGTCGTCGGGGACGTGCGAGAGCAGGCTAAGCGCGGGCATCGAGGATGGCGTCCATGTCCATCTCGACCAGGATGTCGGGGTCGAACAGACCGGCCTGGACGGTGGTGCAGGCCGGGTCGACGCCCCTGAAGGTCGAGGCGAAGACGCCCATTACCGCCTCGTACTCGCTGCTGTTCGCGATATACATCCGAACACGCACCACATCCGCGAGATCAGCGCCCGCTTTGGCAAAGGCAGCCGCGGCGTTGCGGAAAAGCTGTCTCGTCTGCTGCTCGGCGCCGGCTGCGAGTGTACTGGTCTCATAGTCGTAACCGGTCGTGCCCGAGAGCATGACGTGCGGACCGACCACGACCGCGCGGCTGTAGCTGTAGGTCTTCTCGAATTCACTGCCCGAGGAGATCAGCCGTCTGCCGCCCGCCGAGGATACTATGTCGCCCATCGCTGAGACCCACCTGTTGACTTGAGACACGCATCGGCGGGGGCGGCGGCGATGTCGATTTCAATAATTGGAGGCAGAGAGCGAGGAATTCGCGGGGGCTACGCTTCAGCTTTTGAGCCCCTGACCCCGAATTATTGAAATCGACAAGCAGAACCGCCGGTGACCTTGTTTCCGGCATGGCGTACCGGTCGGCGGCTGCGCAGGGCGGCTCAAGGATGTTGTCGGCTGATGAAGGTGGACGTCGTCATCGTCGGAGGCGGGATTGCGGGTGCCTCCGCAGCGTACTTCCTGTCGCAGCACGGCTCGGTCGCGCTGGTCGAGCGCGAGGAGCATTTCAGCTATCACAGCTCGGGACGAACGGCCGCGCAGTTCACGGTCGGGATCGGCGCGCCGACGATGCGGCGCGTGGCGCAGGCCAGCCGCAGCTTTCTCGAAGCGCCGCCTGATGGTTTCTGCACGCATCCGATTCTGGCGCCACGCGGCTGCCTCACAGTGGCGCAGGCGGGCAAGGAAGGCGTGCTGCGGCGGCTGCAGGACAATCTCGCTTCAGTCGGAGCCCGCGCGGATTATCTGGACAAGGAGGCCGCGCTTTCGCTGTTTCCAGCGCTTGCTGCCGACAAGGTCGATGCCGGCGTCTACGAGCCCGACGCCATGGATATCGACGTCGACGTGCTGCTGCAGGGCTATCTGCGCGGCGCCAAGGCCAGAGGGGCAGCACTGCTCACCAGCATTCCAGTCCAGGGCGTCAGCCGCGAGAACGGTGCATGGCGCGTGCGCTGGCAGGGTGGTGAGATCGCGGCGCCGATCCTCGTCAATGCAGCCGGGGCCTGGACCGATGATGTGACGCGCATGGCGGGGCTCGAGCCGATCGGCATCGCCCCTTATCGGCGCACCGCTTTCACATTCGCCCTGCAGAAGGACTTCGACACACGCTCCTGGCCGCATGTCGGCAGCGTCGATTACAACTGGTACGTCAAGCCGGAACCGGGCTGCCTGATGGGCAGCTTGTCCGACGCGGTACCGACGCAGCCCGGAGACGTTTACCCCGAGGACCTCGACGTCGCGCAGGCAATCGAGAACATCGAGGCTGACACCCTGCTGAAGGTCGGGCGCCCCTTGAGCCAATGGGCCGGGCTGCGCAGCTTCGTCGCCGACAGAAATCCCGTGGCCGGAACCAGACCCGACGCGCCGGGCTTCTTCTGGCTCGCCGGCCAGGGAGGCTGCGGCATCCTGACCTCGCCTGCGATGGGGCAGGCGCTTGCCGCGCTCGCCGCCGGGCATGAACTGCCCGGAGATTTGGCTGGAATCGGCGTGTCTGCTGGCGATCTTTCGCCGGCGCGCGAGGGCCTGCGCCAAGGCAACTGACGATATCGACGCCGCTCGGCGTGACAGGGTTTCGAGGCTGAAAACAGCCCGTGCAACAAAGGGGATATCACGATGACGGATCGCAACAGGGACCCAAATCTCGGATGGCGCCGCCGCGACATGCTGGCGCTTGGCCTGCTCGCGGGAAGCAGTGCGCTCGTCGGCGGGAACGGGCAGTCGATCGCTCAAACGAGACCCGCGGCCCCTCCGGCAAAGCCACGCGGACAGGTCGTCGCCGGCATCTCGCAGGAGCCGACCGTCTTCAATCCGCTGATGCCGGGCAGCGAAGTCGACCAGGGGGTATGGTGGCAGATCTTCAGCCCGCTCTGGTACATTGATCCGACGGGGCGGTTTGTGCCCGATCTCGCCAGCGAGGTGCCTAGCGTGGCCAATGGCGGGCTCTCCGCTGACGGTCTTGTCTGGAAGATCAGGCTGCGCAGCGACGCGAAATGGCACGACGGCACGCCCTTCACCGCCGAAGACGTGAAATACACGCTCGAACTGATCAACACGCCCGGCTTCCGGGTCCGCAACCGCATCGGCCACAATCTCCTGCGCGACATCGTCATCGTCGCGCCCGACGAGATCCATTGGCGGATGGAAAGCGCCTATTCGCCTTATCTCTCGATCCTGGCACTGACCTTCATGGTCCCCAGGCACGTCCTGGCGAAGGCAGAGGACCCGAACACCGCCGCCTTCAACAACCGGCCGATCGGGACGGGCCCATTCCGCTGGGGCGAGCGCGTCGCCGGCGACCACCTCATGCTGCACGCCATTGGGAGCTATCACGGCACCGGACCGCATCTCGAACGTGTCGTGTTCAAGTACATCCCCGACCTGACCGCGCTCTACACCCAGTTCAGGACCGGGCAGGTCGATTATCTCGGCATCGGCGGCATCCCGGCTCATTTCGCCAAGGAGGCCGAGGGGCTGAAAGGACGGCGGATATCGCGTTCGCCGACGCCTTTTGTCGAGCACATCGCGCTCAATCTCGAATTCGGCCCTTTCGCGGACAAGGCGGTGCGCGAGGCGCTCTATCTCGCGATGGACAAGCAGGCGCGGATCGATGCGATCTATTATGGCCTGCCGGTCGCGACCGAATCCTTCCTGCCCCGCGAGTCCTGGGCCTTCGAGCCGGACCTGTCGGTCCACAAGCACGATCCGGCGCGCGCCAACGCGCTGCTCGATGCCGCGGGCTGGGTGCGCAGCGCCAACGGGATCCGCGAGAAGGGCGGCGTGCGCCTCTCCTTCGCCAACTCGACCACGACCGGCAATCCCGGCCGCGAGCAGTCGCAGCAACTCCTGCAGCAGGACTGGCTCGCCATCGGCGCGGAGATGAAGATCAGCAACATGCCGGCAGCGGTGATCTGGGGCGATTTCTGGCAGAAGTCGAAGTTCGAATCCGTCGCCGTCGGCTCGAACTTCATGATCGGCAACGACCCCGACGTCACACCGCGCTTCTCCAGCAAGGCGATCCCTGCCAGGCAGGGAGCGGGGCTGAATACCTACCAGTACCAGAATGCCGAGATCGACAGGCTGCTGGCGCGGGGGGCCAGCCAGTTCGACCAGCAGGAGCGCAAGGCTACCTATGGCCGAATCCAGCGCATCATCCGCGAGGATCTGGTCCTGCTCCCGGTCTACCAGACGGTCATGGCCGAGGGCTTGAAGGATGGGCTGAACGGTTTCGCCCCGAACATCAACTGCTCTTCCAATTGCTGGAACATGCGTGACTGGTTCTGGGCCGCGTAAGCCCTCATGAGCGCCTTTCTTCTGCGCCGTTTCGGGCAGGCCGCGTTGTTGTTGCTCATCGTCTCGATGATCGGCTTCGCGATCCTGCATCTGGCTCCCGGCGGGCCGATGTCGCAATTCGCCGCCGGCGGCGAGATGTCCCAGGAGGATCTCGATCGCATTGCCGAGCAGCTCGGCCTCAACCGGCCGCTGCCGGTGCAATATGTCGAGTGGCTCTGGCGCATGCTCTCGGGTGACTGGGGCCGCTCCTACCGCGACGGCCAGCCGGTGACCGCTATCATAGGCTCGCATGTCGGAGCGACGCTGCAATTGATGGCAACCTCGACATTGCTGGCCATGCTGATCGGCGCCTGGATCGGCATCGTTGGCGCCATCCGCCGCTATTCGCTGTTCGATTCGCTGGCCACGATCGGCGCGATGATCGCGCTGTCGATCCCGACCTTCTGGTTCGGGTTGGTCGTGATCTACGTCTTCTCGGTCTGGCTCGGCTGGCTGCCCTCGGGCAACCGCTACACCATCGGCGACGGCTCGCTGATCAACCAGATCCATCACATGATCGGGCCGGTCATGGTGCTGGCCCTGGTCTCGACGGCGGTGTGGAGCCGCTACATGCGCTCCTCCATGCTCGAAGTCGTCAACCAGGACTATATCCGCACAGCCCGGGCCAAGGGGCTCTCGCAGCGCTCGATCCTCATCCGCCACGCGTTGCGCAACGCGCTGCTGCCGATGATCACCATCACGGGTCTTCACGTCCCCACGCTCCTGTCGGGCGCGCTGGTGACGGAAACCGTCTTCACCTGGCCCGGCATGGGCCGGCTCTTCCTGGATTCGATCAGCTACCGCGACTATCCCGTGGTCATGGGCATCCTGATGTTCAGCGCCGTGCTCGTCCTCATCGGCAGCCTGCTCGCGGATTTGCTCTACGGCGTCGCCGATCCGCGCATCGCAAGGAGCGGCTGATGAGCGCGCCAGACATGTCCGTCGAAACGCTCGCTCCGCCGCGACCGGGGTTATGGCATCGGCCCGGCTTCAAGCGCTTCCGGCGCCACAAGCTGGCGGCGTTCGGAGCCTGCGGCATCGCCCTGCTCACCCTTGCCTGCGTCTTCGGGCCGATGCTGCTGCCCTATACCGACACCTTCATCGACATCCGCCAGCGCTTCGCGCCGCCATTGTCCGGGCCGCATATCCTCGGCACCGACCCGCTCGGCCGCGACCTGCTCGCACGCCTCCTGATGGCCGGCCGCATCTCGCTTGCGGTCGGCTTCTGCGCGATGATCATCGCAATGGCGATTGGTGTCTGCATCGGGCTCATCGCAGGCTTCTACGAGGGTGTGATCGGGGCGGCGCTGATGCGCTTCGTCGACGCGATGCTGTGCTTTCCCTCGATCTTCCTGCTGCTCGCCATCTCCGCGCTGATCCAGCCCTCTGTCCCCTCGATCGTGCTGCTGATCGCGATGACCTCCTGGATGGAGGTGGCGCGCGTCGTCGAGGCGCAGATCCGCTCGCTGAAGACGCGCGACTTCGTGCAGGCTGCCGTTTCCTTCGGAGCGTCCCATCGGCGCATCATGTTCCGCGAGCTGTTGCCGAACGCCATCGCCCCGATCGTGGTCGCAGCCACGCTCAACGTCGCGCATGCGATCCTGGCCGAGAGCTACATCTCCTTCCTCGGCTACGGCATCCAGCCGCCGACCCCGAGCTGGGGCAACATGCTCGAAAGCGCCCAGAGCTATCTCACCAGCGCACCCTGGCTCGCCATCCTGCCGGGAGCGGCCATCACGCTTGCCGTCACCTCCTTCAACTTCGCCGGCGATGGACTGAGGGATACGCTCGATCCGAGGTTGGATCTGAGCTAACTGGAAACCTGCCGATCCGGCGCGGCCGGGATGATCGTGGGAGGGAGACGCCATGACGAGACGGTTGCCTTCCCTCAATGCGCTGCGCTGCTTCGAGGTTGCGGCGGCGCAACTCAGCATCAAGAAGGCGGCGCTGATCCTGAACGTCAGCGAGAGTGCGGTCAGCCGCCAGGTGAAGATCCTCGAGGACCAGCTCGGCGCTCAGCTCTTTCTGCGCAACCACAATGGGCTGGAGATCACCGATGCGGGCCGCCGCCTGGCACTGAGCGTCAAGGAGGCGTTCGACCACATCGCCAATGCCGTCAATCCGTTTCGCAACGACCGCGAGGCGGTCACGATCAAGGCGCTCCCGACCTTCGCGCTGCGCTGGCTGCTGCCGCGGCTGCGTGACTTCAAGGAGCGGCATCCGCTGATCAAGGTCAACGTCCATACCCGTCTCAACGACATGACGTTGAACGATACCGATGCCGATCTCGGCATCCGCTACGGCATCGGCAACTGGCCGCTGGACTGCGCCAGCGAGCTCTATCCCGAATGGATACTGCCGGTCTGTGCGCCAGGCCATCTCGACGGAATGCTTGCAGGCGAGACGGATCTCTCACACGCGACGCTGCTGCATCCCTTGCCTGATCGGCAGGATTGGCTGACCTGGTCGGAAAAATCGGGAGCGCGGCTCGACACCAGCGGCGGCCTGGACTTCGACGCGCTCGACATGGCCCTGAGCGCGGCGGAAGCCGGGCTGGGTGTCGCGGTGACCGATGTCGTGCTGGCGCATGAAGCGATCCAGGCCGGCCGGCTGGTCGTGCCTGTGCCCAAGGCGGTGCCGACCGGCTCATCCTATTACCTGGTGCGCCCGCCCGAGATGCGCAGGCGCCGTGAGGTCGCCGTGGTCGAGGAGTGGATCCACAACGAGATCGAGGACGCCCGCGCGCTCGTACGCCGGTACGCGAGCTGAAGGCGGCGGCTGCCTCTGATTTTGAGAGGCAGGGTTACAAAAATCGTCATCGACCGATGCGGACTGACGGGCTTAACCATGGCGCGCGGCACCGTCGCGTCATGAATCCGCTCCTTCCGGCAAGGACCGGATGTCTTTTCGCGCGCCTTAATTTCATGTCTTTATAGTAATTATAATATATGAGTTGTAATTTTGCGACATTTAACACAACAATTCTGCAGTAATATTATTTTACATTTGTCATTCTGATGCTGCCCTGACAGTAAATCTCCGCAATACGAGCCGGCATCGACCGGATATTCCTCGACGGAGACTAGCATGACGATTCAGCGCACCCCTCTCCTCCAGACCGAAGTGTGCGCAGAGCCTGGGCCTGTGCTGCGCCGGCTGGCGCTGACAGGCGCAGCGATCGTCTTGGGAGCGGCTGCGGTTCAGGCGCAGGAGACACGCCCCACGGTCCAGCTCGACGCAATCGTTGTCGAAGGGCCGGCAAGCCCCAGCTCCGTTCCTCCTGCCTTCGCCGGCGGGCAGGTGGCGACGGGCGCGCGCCTTGGCCTTCTCGGCAATACGGAGACGCTGAACACGCCTTTCAACGTCACCAGCTACACCGACGAATTCATCCGCAATCAGCAGGCGCCGACGCTGAGCGACGCGCTGATCCTCGATCCTTCGGTGCGCAGCTCGCATCCCTCCGGCGGCATCGTCGAGTCGTTCAACATCCGGGGATTTCCGGTTGGCGAGGGCAACAGCGGCGAAGTTGCCTTCGATGGCGTCTTCGGCGTGGCGCCAAACTACAAGGTCTTCACCGACTATGCCGAGCGTATCGAGGTGCTCAAGGGCCCGGCCGCAGCGCTGACAGGCATTGCACCGAACGGTGGCGTTGGCGGCGTCATCAACATCGTGCCGAAGCGCGCGGAGGCCGATCTGACACGCGTCGGAACGGAATTTTCCTCGAAGACCTATGGCGGCGCCACCTTCGACGTGGCTCGGCGATACGGCTCCGGTCGCGAATTCGGCGTCCGCGTCAACGGCAGCCTGCGCGGCGGCGATACGGCGATCGACGGGCAGCGCAATGTCACCGGCATCGGCTCGCTGGCACTGGACTATCAGGGTGAGCGCTTCAGGAGCTGGGTCTATGCCCTGGCCCAGCGCGACAGCTGGGACGCGCCTTCACGCCCCTACAGGATGAGCCCCGGCGTTCCGGTTCCGAAGGCGCCGAATGGTGCCCGCAACATGATCCAGCCCTGGGAATTCTCGCAGGTCGACGACACCTCGGCGCTGATCAAGAACGAATACGACCTCACCAACAATGTGACGCTGTTCGCCAATGCCGGCGGCTCGCACACGCGGGTCAATCGCTTCTTCGCCAATGCGCCCCTGCCCACGATTCTCAATTCGCGCGGCGATACCACCCAGGCACCGCAATATTTCGATATGACGGTCGACCGGCGGAGCTACGATGCCGGCTTCCGCGCCCGCTTCGATACAGGCTTCGTCAAGCATGCGCTGACCTTCCAGGCATCCTACTACCGCGAAGAAACCGACCGGGCCCTGACCGCCGGACGTGCCTTCTCGTCGAACATCTACGCTCCTGCCGTGACCGCGCCGCAATTCGCGACGCGTGCGCCGCGCATCCGGCTCTCGGACAGCGACCTGACGAGCATCGCGCTGGCCGACACTCTCTCTGTGCTGGATGAGCGTATCGCTCTGACGCTCGGTGTCAGGCGCCAATCCGTCGAATCGACCAATTATTCGACTGTGAACGGAGCCCTTACCTCGTCCTATGACGAGAGCGCTACGACCCCGCTGGTCGGCCTTGTCCTGAAACCTCATCAGAACGTCTCGCTTTATGCCAATTATGTCGAAGGCCTGAGCCGCGGCGACATCGCCCCGACCACCGCCAGCAACGCCGGCGAGACCTTCGCCCCCTATCGGACGAAGCAATACGAGGCCGGCGTGAAGGTGCAGTACGGCAGCTTCGGAGCGACCCTTGCCGGCTTTCAGATCACCAAGCCGAGCGGAGAGCTCAACGGCAATCTGTTCGTCGTCGGTGGCGAGCAGCGGGTTCGTGGCCTTGAGTTCAACATCTATGGCGAGGTCGCGTCCGGGCTGCGGCTTCTGGGCGGGCTCGCCCTGCTCGACGGTCAGCTGACCAAGACGGCGATCGTGGCCAACCGCGGCAATGACCCGATCGGCGTACCGTCCACGCAGTTCAATCTCGGCGCCGAGTGGGATGTGCCCTGGCTCAGGGGCCTCACGCTGACGGGCACGCTCGTCTACACCGGAAAGCAGTACATCGACGCCGCCAACACCCAATCCCTGCCGGACTGGGCGCGCGTCGATATCGGTGCGCGCTACGCCACCGAGATCGCGGGCCGCAAGACGACCTTCCGAGCCGCCATTCAGAACGTCACGGCGGAAAAATACTGGTCGAGCGTTGCATCCTTCGGCACCTTCTATCTCGGCGCGCCACGGACCTACCGCCTGTCCATGTCGGTCGACCTGTGAGACGGCACTTCATGCCGGGACAGATCAAACGGATCGCCGGTTTCCTCGCAGCACTAGCGATGCTCGCCGCCTTTGCGCCGGCGCGGGCCGAGCAGATCACGCTGACGGACATCAAGAGCCGCAGCGTCAGCCTCGCCCTGCCCCTCCAGCGTGTCCTGCTCGCGGAAGGCAGGCAGATCCATACCGTTGCGGCGCTCGATCGCGAGGCGCCGTTCGGGCGCGTGGTCGGTTGGGGCGCCGATCTGGAGAAGGCCGATCCGGAGAGCTATGCTGCCTATGTGGCGCTCTATCCACGGGCCGCCGCGCTGCCAAAATTCGGGAGTGTGACGGGTGGTGGCTTCGACGTCGAAGCTGCCATCGCCCTGAAGCCGGACGTCGTCCTCCTCAACTACGAGGCACAACGGGCGAGCGACGAAACACGGCTCATCGACAAACTTGCCTCCGTCGGCATCGCCGTCGTCTACATCGATTTTCGCCATGCCCCGTTCGAGAACATCGAGCCCTCGTTGCGCCTGCTCGGCAAGTTGTTCGGCCGTGAAGAGGTCGCCGAACGTTTGATCGCGTTCCGCGCAGCGCAGATGGCGCGCGTCACCGAGCGATTGGCGCAGCGTCCGCGGCTGAAGCGCCCGCTGGTCATGGTCGACCGCATTCCAGGCTATTCGGAAGACTGCTGCCTGACCTTCGGACCTGAGAATTTCGGCCGGATGGTCGAGGTCGCGGGCGGTCGGAATCTCGGCTCGGAGCTGCTGTCCGGCACCTTCGGGACCGTCAATCCCGAAGCGATCGTCGCGCGCGACCCAGAGGTCCTGATCGTGACCGGCGGCAGCTTCGGCGCGCTGGCGCCCGGCGGCGGTTGGGTCGGGCTCGGGCCGGGAGCGGATATGGCGCTAGCACGCAGCAAGCTCGCCGCGTTGGCGCGGCGCCCGGCCTTCCTGCACTCGTCGGCGGTCGCGAACCACCGTGTCCATGCGATCTGGCACCAATTCTACAACAATCCCTACCAGTTCGTGGCGATCCAGCGCATTGCGGCGTGGCTGCATCCAGACCTCTTCGCTGATCTCGATCCTGACGCGACCCTTCGCGAGCTGCATGAGCGCTTCCTGCCGATCCCCTATCGGGCGGGCTATTGGGTCGATCTCGGCCCCGCTCGCGGCGAGGCGGTGCGGTCGCCTTGAAAGGCACATACGGCCTCCAGAAGGCGCCGCGCGCTCTTTCTCGCATCCCGACGACGCCGAGCTTCCGACCCAAAAGCCAGTTGCGTGGTCCGGCTCATCACGATCCATCCTCGCCGTGAGCAAGAGCCGCGCGCGCCTTCGCGTATCGGGCGAACCCGATCTTGATGGCGACCAGCACGGGGGCTGCGACCACGAACAGCAGGGCGACCGCGTTGAACGCCGTGTCGAAGGCGATCACGGCGGACTGGCCGGTCACGGCCCGGCCGAGAAGGCTCGCCGCGACCCGGCCGGCGGCGGCGGCATCCATGCCCTTCGCCGTCAGCATCGCCGTCATGGCCGTCAAGCGCTCGATGACGGCGGGTTTCCCGGCGGCGACATTGGCGCCGAGGACCGCGAGATTGGCGACGGTGTGGTGGTCGATCAGCGTCTGTAGAGCCGCGATCCCCATGAGACCGCCGAGCTGGCGGCCGGTGTTGAAGAGGCCGATGCCGCTGGCGAGCCTACGGTCGTCGAGATGGCCGAAGGCGATCAGCGTGATCGACAGGAACAGGAAGCCGAGGCCGAGGCCGCGCAGCAGCACGCCCGCCATCATGTCGCCCGCCCCGCTCTCGCTGGTCGAGCCGGAGAGCAGCCACATCGCGCTCATCAGGATCAGGATGCCGAAGGGCACCGTGGCGAAGGGCGGCAGGCGGCGGAACTGCACGAGCAGGGCGACAAGCAGCAGTGCACCGACGAAAGGCGCGCCGCTCGGCAACAGGAGCCCGCCGGCATCGGTCGGCGTGAAGGCGAGGACGGAAGTCGCGAACGCCGGGATCACGAAGGCGCTGCCGGACAAGGCGGCCCCCGCGACGAAGCTGACGATGAAGGCGAAGGTGAAGTCGTTCGGTCCGAACAGAGTGACGTCGAGCAGGCCCCG
>JAESFK010000683.1_pt1 | contig 14390 bp, 12 predicted proteins | sample 9269391 | NCBI WGS metagenome assembly JAESFK01 (sample SAMN14506231, study PRJNA617097) | algae metagenome | isolation source: Drouetiella hepatica UHER 2000/2452 and co-occurring heterotrophs from... | place: Slovakia: Slovak Paradise National Park, Hrabusice, Kosice Region | collected 2000-01-01
CCGCTCCACGTGGCGAACCCCGTGCTGAAGTCGTCGGGGTCGATGAGGGCCCGGTCGGCGGGGTCGTTGCGCTGGTAGTGCACCCCCGCCTGCATCGACCCGCGCATCGTCGTGGGCACGGTGCTGACCACGGCCGCGCCCGGGCGGTGGGTCGTGACCCAGAGGCCGCTGTTGGAGAACAGCGCGACGGTCGCGTCGCCGGGGTTGTACGCGCCGACGCTCACGAGCGGCACGTACCGCTGCGCCCCGACGGTCTCGGTGCGCTCCAGGGCGAACCCGGCGGGGTAGAACTTCGCCGAGGTGCCGTCGTTGCCGGCCGCGGCGACCACCGCGACCCCGGCCTCGGCGAGCTTGCCGAGCAGGGCCTTGAGGGGCGGGTCCTGGGTCCAGGCGTCCTCGGGGGTCTCGTGGTAGTAGCCCAGCGAGAGGTTGACCACGTCGACGAGCGCGTCGTGCTGCTTCTCGCGGATGGCCCACAGCTGGCGCGCGAGGAGCAGCGCCAGCGCGTCGTGCACGTCCTTCTCCGCGGCGGCGCCGGCGAACGGCACGACGGGCAGGACGAGGATGTTCGCCTGCGGGCACCGCTGCCGGATGATCCCCGCCACGAAGGTGCCGTGGCCCGCCTCGCCGGCGAGCAGCCCGTCGAGCTCGACGGTCAGGCCCTGGCCGGCGGCGACGGTCGGGCGGCCCGGCAGGGCCATCGTCGTGACTCCCTTGGCCTCGGTGAGCCAGTCGTGCGGGCCGACCGCGGTGTCGAGGATGGCGACGACCGGTGCACGCTTGCCGGTGGCGGGTCGGTAGGGGTCCTCGCCCTGCCAGACGACGGGGGTGCGGCCGCCCATCCCGGGGAGGCCGTACTGGTCCGCCGCGCCGACCGAGCCCCACTGGCCGACGGAACCCCACTGCCCGACCGAGCCCCACTGCCCGACGGAACCCCACTGGCCGACGGAACCCCACTGGCCGACGGAACCCCACTGCCCGACCGAGCCCCACTGGCCGACGGAGCCCCACTGGCCGACGGAACCCCACTGGCCGACCGGTTCGAAGTCGGCACTGAGCAGGAGGTGCTCGAGCGCGACGTCCTCCGGGCGGCCGCCGCGCCGGGTGGTGAGGGCCTGTAGCACGCGCCACGCGTCCGGCGGCGATGCGGGCCGCGGCTCCTTCGGGGGCTCCTCGCCGCGTTCGGCGGCCCGCTGCCGGTCGGCGGCGAGGGCCTCGTCGCGGGTCTGTCGCCGGAGGACGACCTGGGTCTGCCACACCTGGTCGAGGATCTCGAGCTCGTCGTCGGCGGCCATCCGGCGGACGGCGAGGTCACCCTCGGCGACCTCGGCGACCAGGCCGAGCTCGCCGGCGAGGCCCTTGATCTCCTCCACGGCGGCGTTCCCGCTGAGCCCGGCGTCGGGGAGCCCGCGGACGAGCAGGGTCGAGCCGATGTAGGCCGTCGGCTGCGGCGGGGCGACCCCGGGCGCGGTGACCGCGGTGAGCGGGTCGAGGACCCGGGCGCCGAACGCGCGGAGCACCGGGTCGGGGAGGCCCGGCATCGGAGCGACCTCCGCCGCCACCGGACGCTTCGGGTCGGGGCCCGGGCGCGGCGGCCTGCCCGTGCGGTCGGCGGGCGGCCGCGAGGGGGTCGAACCTTCCATCTGCGTCTCCTGGCGTGGGATGTCACCGAGCGAGGAAGGGTGCTCCTCGCACAGGGTAGTGACGATGGCGTCACTCGTCAGGAGGCAATTCGTGGGGGCCTGATACACGGGGGGTGCGTGCGGTCTCCCGGATCGCGGACCCGCCGGTGTATCAGGAGGCGCGCGGGTCGCTCCTCATCCCTGAGACCCACCGGACCACGGACTCCGGATGGCCGCTGCGGCCATCCGGGGCGGGACCGTCCGGGTCTCGGCCGCCGGGTCGCCCGGACCTGCGACGCGGTGGCCGAACCGGTCCCGCCGGCGGGGAGCCGGTCACGTCGGGGCGGCGCCCGCAGGGGGGCGCCACCGGATCGTTCCCACGGAGCGTTCCGGACCGGCGTGGCCGGCGACCTCGCGCTCCGGCGTCGTGGCGTCGCGCCGTCGTGGCGCGGTGGAGGAGCTCAGTCGGTGGTGGCGGAGGGCCGCGTGGCGCCGGCCCAGGCATCGGCCGTGTCGCGTGGCGTGGGGTCCGCCGACACGTCGTGGGCGTCGCGGTGGATGGCCTCGGAGGCGACGGTGCGGCCCTGGCGCAGGGTGGAGGCGGTGGCGCGGGCGGCGTCGGCGACCATGTCGGCGACCACCGGGGCGGCCTTGGTGCGCGCGACCTCCTTGGCGTTGGCGACCTGGTTCTGCACCGGCTGCGAGTTCCAGACCTTGCCGGACGTCCGGCGGATCTGCTCGTAGCGCTGGGTCCCCGCCTTGGCCCCGAGGACGTAGCCGGCGGCCATGCCGGCGAGGAAGGACAGCTTGCCCATGGGGGCTCCTTTCGTCGGCCTCCGACCTTACCCACTGCGGTGGCGGGTCATGCCGGGCGTGACGGCCGGCTCCCGTCGAGGTCGCGCGACATGCGGAGTGCGCGGGCCGTCCGTCGGCATGTCCCGCGACCTCGACGCCGACCTGTGTCGTCGGCGACTCGGGCTGCGCTCGTTCAGGCGGCCGGGCTGGTGCCGCGAGCGCGGCGAGGAAGGCATCCGGGTCGGCCAGGCTGACGCGCAGCGTGCGCAGTCGTGCCGGGATGCCGAGGCAGCGCCCCCGTTGCGGCGGGTCGAGGTCGATCCGGACGAGGTTGCGCCCGCTCGTGTTGACCAGCCAGGTGCCACCCCAGCCGTGGGCGCCGATGCTGATACGGCGGTGCGGGTCGCGGCTTGCGGAGAGGATGCTCGAGCGCGGGACCCGTGAGTGCCAGGCGATGCCCAGGTCGACGGTGAGGGTGTCGTCGGTGAGCTCGACCGTGCGGCGCCCGACGCCCACCACGGCGAGCAGGACGCGGACGGCCGGGTTCGGCGCGGTCATGGCGAAGGTGCTCACCCCTCGATGCTGTCACCGTGGCGGGGGTGCGGCCGGGGATCGTGACGAGCCCTACGCTGGGCGGGCGGACCGGGCCCGTGCTCCGGGGAGGTCCGATGGAGGGCTCGCATAGTGGCCTAGTGCGGCGGTCTTGAAAACCGCTATGGCGGCAACGTCATCGTGGGTTCGAATCCCACGCCCTCCGCTGGTCGCCGTCAGGCGCGGAGCGCCTTTCGGCGACCGCGGAGGGCGGGGGATGACGGGGAGGCTCGAGCGCAGTGAGAGCCGGAGTCCCACGCCCGAATCGTGAGTCGAACGACGAGAACATGCCGCCGAGCCCCGGGCCGGGACGGCATGTCCTCGTCGTTCGACCGATGGGCGCGCACCCCGCACGAGGTCGGGACCCGCGTCGGGGTGTGCCTGTGCGGGGGCGGGGGTAGGGCCACGGGTACACCAACGTTGGAGGAACTCGTGAAGGCAGTCGTGTGGCACGGAACGAAGGACGTCAGGGTCGAGGAGGTCCCCGACCCGCGGATCGAGCAGGCGACGGACGCCGTCATCCGCGTGACGAGCACGAACATCTGCGGTTCGGACCTGCACCTGTACGAACCGCTCGGCGCGTTCATGACGCCCGGTGACGTCCTCGGCCACGAGTCGATGGGCATCGTCGAGGAGGTCGGTTCGGAGGTGGGCGACCTCGCCGTCGGCGACCGCGTCGTCATCCCCTTCCAGGTCTGCTGCGGGCACTGCTGGATGTGCGAGCACGGCCTCCAGAGCCAGTGCGAGACCACGCAGAACCGCGACCAGGGAACCGGCGCGACGCTGTTCGGGTACTCCGAGCTCTACGGCTCGCTCCCCGGCGGCCAGGCCGAGTACCTGCGCGTGCCGCAGGCGGCGTACACGCACGTCAAGGTCCCCGAGGGCCCGGCGGACGACCGCTTCGTCTACCTCTCCGACGTGCTCCCGACCGCCTGGCAGGCCGTGGCCTACGCCGATCCCGAGCCCGGCGGCACCCTGCTCGTCCTCGGGCTCGGCCCGATCGGCGACATGGCGTGCCGGATCGCGCTCCAGCGCGGCGTCGGCCGGGTCATCGGCGTCGACCGCGTGGATGCCCGCCTGGCCCGCGCCCGGCAGCGCGGCGTGACCACCGTCGACCTGCGCGACACCGACGACGTCGGCGAGGCGGTGCGCGAGCTGACCGGCGGGCGCGGTGCCGACGCCGTCGTCGACGCGGTCGGGATGGAGGCGCACGGCTCGCCGGTGTCGAAGGCCGCGCACAAGGTCGTCGGGATGCTCCCCGACGCGGTCGCCAAGCCGCTCATGACGACCGTGGGCGTCGACCGCCTCGCCGCGTTCTACTCGGCCATCGACGCCGTGCGCCGCGGCGGCACCATCAGCCTGAGCGGCGTCTACGGTGGGATGACCGACCCGATGCCGATGATGACGCTCTTCGACAAGCAGGTGCAGATGAGGATGGGACAGGCCAACGTCAAGCGCTGGGTGCCCGACATCCTGCCGCTGCTCACCGACGAGGACCCGCTCGGGGTCGACGACTTCGCCACCCACCACCTGCCCCTCGACGCGGCCCCGGAGGCGTACAAGACGTTCCAGGCCAAGGAGGACGGCATGGTCAAGGTCGTCCTCAGGCCGCACGGGGACGCCGCGTGAGCCATCCCGCGTCGGGACGAGCCCGCCGGGGTCAGCCCGGGTGAGCACCACCTGCGACGCGGTCGTCGTCGGCGGCGGGCCCAACGGGCTCGTCGCCGCGACGGCGCTCGGCGACGCCGGCTGGGACGTCGTGCTCGTCGAGGCGCAGGACGAGGTCGGTGGGGCGGTCCGCAGCGGCGAGGTGACGGCCCCCGGGTTCGTCACCGACCTGTTCAGCGCCTTCTACCCGCTGGCCGCCGCGAGCCCGGTCATCCGCGACCTCGACCTCGGCGCGCACGGGCTCGAGTGGAGCCGGTCGCCGGACGTCGTCGGCCACGCCTTCCCGGACGGCCGGGCCGCCGTCCTGCACGACGACGCCCGGGACACCGCTGCCGCGCTCGACGCCGCGGCGCCCGGCGACGGCGACGCATACCTGCGGATGGTCGCCGGCTGGGACCGCCTGCGCGACCCCCTGCTCGACGCCCTCTTCACCCCGCTGCCTGCCGCCCGGCCGGTCTCCCGCCTGCTGCGCCGCGCCGGGGTCTCCGGTGCCGTCGACCTCGCCCGGCTCGCCCTGCTCTCGGTGCGGCGCCTCGGCCGCGAGGAGTTCGACAGCGAAGAGGCGCGAGTCCTGTTCTCCGGCAACGCGATGCACAGCGATGTCTCGCCCGACGGGGCCGGCAGCGCCCTGTTCGGCTGGCTCCTCGTGATGCTCGGCCAGGACGTCGGCTTCCCCGTCCCGGTCGGTGGTGCCGGCGCCCTCGCCGCCTCCCTCCGCCGCAGAGCCGAGGCGGTGGGCGTCGAGTTCCGTTGCGGCACAGCCGTTTCCGCGGTCGAGGTCGCGGGGGGTCGCGCCCGTGGCGTCCGCCTCGCCGACGGCACCCGCATCCGGGCCCGGAGGGCCGTCCTCGCCGACGTGCCGGCACCGACGCTCTACGGCGGTCTCGTCACCCCCGACGACCTGCCCCCGCGGCTGCTCGCCGACCTCGAGCGCTTCGAGTGGGACGCCGCCACCCTCAAGCTCAACTGGGCGCTCGACGCGCCGATCCCGTGGGGGGCCACCGAGCTCGCCGGGTCGGGCACGGTGCACCTCGGGGTCGACGACGACGGCCTCGTCGACGTCGCCGCCGACCTGTCGACCGGTCGGATGCCCGAGCGCCCGTTCATCCTCCTCGGCCAGATGACCACGGCCGACGCCACGCGCTCGCCGGCGGGCACCGAGTCGGCGTGGGCGTACACGCACCTCCCGCGCGCCCTCGCGGCCGACGACGCCGCCGTCGAGCGACAGGTCGAAGGCGTGCAGGCCGCCGTCGAGGCCGTCGCGCCCGGCTTCGGCGGCACGGTGCGTGCCCGGCACGTCCAGACCCCGGCAGCCCTCGAGGGCGCGGACGCCAACCTCAGCCGGGGCGCCCTCAACGGGGGTACGGCGGGCCTCCACCAGCAGCTGGTGATGCGCCCGACCCGCGGCCTCGGCCGTCCCGAGACCCCCGTGCGCGGGCTCTTCCTCGCCAGCGCCTCGGCCCATCCCGGCGGCGGGGTGCACGGCGCCTGTGGCTGGAACGCGGCCGTCGCCGCGCTCGGCCAGCAGGGCACGCTCGGCCCGGCCCGCCGGGCCCTCGTCCGCACGGCCTGGGCCCGGGTCCTGCGCGAGGACTGACCGCAGCGCAGCCGGACCCCGGGGCCCTCAGCCGTCGGTGGCCAGGCCCTCGCGGTACCGGCCCTCGGCCAGCAGCGCGAGCCGCAGCAGGGCCTCGCGGTTGCGCGGCAGGATGCCGGCCTGGCGCAGCGGCAGCGGGACGAGCCGTCCGGGCCCGCTCGACGCATCCTCGGCGATGGAGACCGTGCACGTCTCCGGGCCGTCCGGGACGACCTCGATCTCGACCCGGGCCTCGCCGGCCGGCCACCCCCGGGCCGTGAGCAGCATCCGGTGGGGTGCGGCGGACTCCTCGACGCGCGTGGTGTCCGAGATGGTCAGCGGCCAGGTGCCGACGCTGTGGTGGATGCGGCTGCCGGGCGCCGGCCACGAGCGGTCGACGTCGCGCACCCGGGCCGCACCGACGACCCACAGCGGGTACTGCCACCCGTCGGCGAGCACGGCCCACACCGCCTCGGCCGGTGCGGTGACGCTGCGCGAGACGCGGGGACGGTGCAGCTGACGGTCGGTCACGGGGTGCTCCTCGGGGTCGTTCGCGGTCTCGGGGGGTGCGGGGTGGACGGGCTCGCCGACGTTCCCGGGGGTGGGGGCCATCCCCGTCCAGGTCGCCAGCCCGAAGGTGCGCATCAGGGGGGTGACGAGCACGTCGAAGACCCCGGGGAGGAGGCGGAAGCCGGCCACGGTCACCGGGTTCGCCGGCCCGACGTGGGTCTGCCGGCGCGGGCGGCGCAGCACACGGGCCACCCGGTTGGCCACCGCCGCGTCGGAGCGGACCGGGGGAGGTGGCGCGCCGTGCCGACCGAGCACGGAGGCGGCCTGGCGGTAGACGGGGGTGTCGATGCCCCCGGGGCTGACGAGCGAGACCTCGGTGCCGACCCGGTCACGCGTCTCGATCTGCAGGGTCCGGACGAGCCCGTGGACCGCCCACTTCGAGAGGACGTAGGGGCTCATGTACGGCGTCGCGATCTGCCCGAGCAGCGACCCGACGACGACGAGGTGTCCTCCGCCCGTGCGGCGGAAGGCCTGCAGGGACGCCCGCGCCACCGACACCGTGCCGAGGACGTCGGTGTCGACGACATCGGACACGACCTCGGGCGGCACCTCCTCGAAGTGCCCGTAGGCGACGACGGCCGCCGCGTGGACGACGGCCAGGCCGCGCCCGTGCTCGGCCGCCGCCTCGTCGACGACCCGGCGCACCGCCTCGTCGTCGCGCACGTCGAGGACGACGACCCGCGCCGTGCCGCCCAGATCACGGCAGGCGGCGGCGACCTCCTCGAGCGAGGCCTCGTCGCGGCCGGTCAGGACGACGGGGATGCCGTCGCCGGCCAGGCGCAGGGCGGTCGCGCGGCCGATGCCGCTCGAGGCGCCCGTCACGAGGGCCCCGGTGGTGGGGGTGGTGGTGGAACGCAAGGGGCGTCCTCTCGTCGGGTGCCCGGTCACTACCCCCGGTCCGGCCGGCGCAACCCGTCCGCCGTCCCCCGTCCGCCCCCCGCCGCCGCTACCGTGGCCGGATGGTCGACCGGGAGCCCGTGCGCGTCGTGCGCGACGACGAGCTCGTCGAGGCCGACCCGACCTCGGGGATGCTCCGCCGGCGGGCCGTCGAGGTCCCCGGGCTGTGGGCGGGCCAGGTCGTCACCGATCCGGGAGCGGTCTCCGGCTGGCACCACCACGACTCCAACACCAGCGTGCTCTACGTCGTGCGCGGGGTGCTGCGGCTGGAGTGCGAGGGCGTCGAGGGCTGGGTCGACGCCACCGCGGGCAGCTACGTCCAGGTGCCGGCGTTCACGGTGCACCGCGAGTCCAACCCCGGCCGGGAGCCCTCGCTCGCGGTCATCGCCCGCGCCGGCGTCGGCATCCCGACGGTCAACGTCGCCGACGCGCCGCCTCCGCACCGGTGAGCACGGGCGGGACCCCCGCGCGCACCGACGGGCACTCCGAGGAGGGCGCCCTGGCCGCCGTCGTGCACGAGGCCGAGGAGGTCGTCGCACCGGTGGTCGAGGCGGCCCGGGAGGCCGCCGACACCGTGCGCGGGGCGGCCGAGACCGTCGCCGAGGTGACCCAGCAGGCCGCCGAGACCACCGCGCGGGCGGCCGAGGTGGCCGAGACCCACGCCGCCGTCAGCGCCGGCGCGCGCCTCGGGTTCCTCCTCGACGGGCTGCTGCACGTCGCGATGGGCTGGGCCGGCCTCCAGGTCGTGTGGCTCGGACGCAGCAGCACTACGGCCGACGAGTCCGGGGCCCTCACCGCCATCTCCACGACCCTGGGCGGCCGGGCGGTCCTCTGGGTGGGCTTCGTCGGGTTCACCGTCGTCACCGTCTGGAACCTCGCGCGGGCCGTGACCGGGCGGCACTGCCACACCCGGCTCAAGCGGCTCGAGCACGCGGCCGACGGCGTCGCCTACGCCACGGTCGCCTGGGCGGCGGCCGCCTTCGCGGTCGGTGCCGGGAAGACGAGCCGCGACTCGACGATGGGCATCACCCGCTCCCTCCTGGACCTCCCCGGGGGCGTCGCCCTCGTCATCGGCGCCGGGCTCGCCGTGGCCGGGGTCGGCGCGTTCAGCATCTGGTCCGGTGCCTCGCGCGACTTCCTCCTCGACCTGGCCAGGCCGCCGGGCCGGCTGCTCGTGACGGTCGGGGTCGCCGGCTTCGTCACCCGCGGCATCGCCTTCGGGATCGTCGGGCTGCTCTTCGTCATCGCCGCCCTCACCCACGACGTCACCGCCTCGACGGGCATCGACGGGGCGCTGCACTTCCTCCAGCGGGCGCCGGCCGGACGCTGGGCGCTGGCCGTGGTCTCGCTCGGGCTCGTCGCCTTCGGGGTCTACCTGATGACCCGCGCCCGCCACCTGCGGCGCTGACCGCAGGCGGCCTCTGGCACGATCTCGGGGTGGTTTCGACGACGACGGGGGGCGCCGACGCGGCGCTCGACGAGAGACTGTCCGCAGAGCTGGACCGGGTCAACGCCGCCGCGACGGAGGGGACGCCGGCGCCGCAGGAGCTGACCGTCCGGGTCACCGACGACGACGGCGGGCTCGCGGGTGGGCTGTCCGGGTGGACGTGGGGCGTCGGCGCCGGCATCGCGATGACCTGGGTCCGCGAGGACCAGCGGGGTACCGGCACCGGCCGGGCGTTGCTCGAGGCGTTCGAGGCCGAGGCACGCCGCCGCGGGTGCGACCACGTCTTCGTCACGTCCTTCACGTTCCAGGCGCCGGGCTTCTACGAGCGGCACGGGTACCGCGAGATCTTCCGCTGGGAGGACCTGCCGACGCGCGGAGCGGCCGACGTCCACCTCCGCAAGGACCTCTGAACCGGCGCCTCAGGCCGGCGGGGGGATCTCGCCGGACCCGCGCACGACGAGCGTCGGCTCGATGACGACGTGGCGCGGCGGGGCGCTCTCGCCGTCGATGCGCTCGAAGAGCATCTGCGCCACGGTGCGTCCGATGCGCGACACGTCCTGGCGCACGACGGTCAGGCCCGGGTCGAGCAGGTCGGCCATCGGGAAGTCGTCGAAGCTCACGAGGGCGACCGAGCGGCGCAGGCCGCGCTCGGCGAGGGCGCGCACCGCCCCGGAGGCGAGGATGTTGCGCCCCGCGAAGATCGCCGACGGGGGGTCGTCGAGGTCAAGCAGCCGGTGCACGACCTCGGTCGCCTCGTCGGTGGACGTGATCCCGTCGACGAGCAGGCGGGGGTCGGGGCGCACGCCGCGGTCGGTGTGGGCCGCGGTGAAGCCGGCGATGCGGTCGTGGGCGGTGGGGATGCGCGACAGGTGGAACAGGCCCGCGACCCGCCGGTGGCCGAGGTCGAGGAGGTGCTCGGTGGCCAGCCGGGCGCCGAGCAGGTTGTCGACGAGCACCGAGTCGGCGTCGACCCCGCGCGGCGGACGGTCGACGAAGACGGCCGGCGTGCCCGTGCGCAGCTCGGCGGCGAGGTAGTCCTGGCGCTGGCTCGCGGGCATGATGACCAGCCCGTCGACGCGGCGGGTGACGAGGTCGTGGACCATCGCCTGCTCGCGCTCGACCCCCTCGTCGAGGCTGGCGGCGAGCACGGCCGTGCGCCGGGAGCGGGCGACGTCCTCGAGGGCGCGGAGCACACCGGCCGAGAACGAGTTGGAGAGGTCCTGGACGAGGGCCCCGATGAGCCCCGTGCGGGCCCCGGTGCGGCGCAGGTTGCTCGCGGCGAGGTTGGGGCGGTAGTCGAGGCGGCGCACGGCGGCCGTGACGCGCTCGCGGACGTCGGGGGAGACGCCGGCCTCGTCGTTGACCACGCGCGAGACGGTCTTGAGGCTCACCCCGGCCAGGGCCGCGACGTCGCGCATGGTGGCGCGTGAGCGCCCCTCTCCTGACAACGATGTCACAGCCACATCACGATGTGTAACGGATGGCTTGACCTGCGCGCAAGTCAACGGTACAAATACCCCCTGACAACGTTGTCACGAGGCAGCGTCGTCCGACCCAGCCCAGTACTCAAAGGAGAGTCACGGATCATGCACATCCGTCAGGTATCCACGACGCGCGCGGCTCGCCGCGTCGTCGCCTCGGTCGGCATCGTCGGCCTCGCGCTCACGGCAGCCGCCTGCGGCTCCGACGACGCCGGCTCCGGCAGCGGCGGAGACGAGAAGATCGGCGTCTCCCTCATCACCAAGGACTCGACGAACCCGTTCTTCGTCGCCATGCAGAAGGGCGCCCAGGCCGACGCCGGCAAGAACAACGTCGAGCTCACCGTCGCCTCCGGCAAGGAGGAGGGTGACGACGCCGGCCAGATCGCCGCGATCGAGCAGGCCGTCGTCCGCGGCGACAAGGGCATCCTCATCACCCCGATGTCCACCGGCGTCAACGACGCGATCAAGAAGGCCCGCGACGCCGGCCTCTACGTCATCGCCCTCGACACCCCGCCGGACCCCGCCGACACCGTCGACATCACCTTCGCCACCGACAACCGCAAGGCCGGCAACCTCATCGGCAAGTGGGCGGCGGCGCAGCTCGGCGGCAAGCCGGCCACCATCGCCCTCCTCGACCTGTTCAACGACAAGATCGTCTCGGTCGACTACAACCGCGACCAGGGCTTCCTCGAGGGCATGGGCATCGACGTCGCCGACGGCCAGAAGAACGGTGACGAGGCCAAGACCGGCAACTACTCCGGTGGCACCTACACCATCGTCTGCAACGAGCCGAGCAACGGCGCCGAGGACGGCGGCCGCACCGCCATGGAGACCTGCCTGACCAAGAACGACAAGATCAACGTCGTCTACACGATCAACGAGCCGGCCGCGGTCGGTGCCTCGGCCGCCCTCAAGGCCGCGGGCATCACCGACGCGATCATCGTCTCGGTCGACGGTGGCTGCGCCGGGGTCAACTCGGTCAAGGACGGCACCATCGGCGCCACCTCGCAGCAGTACCCGCTGAAGATGGCCACGCTCGGCATGGAGGCGATCGCCAAGATCGCCCGCGGCGGCGAGAAGCCGAAGACCACCGACGGTCTCGACTTCTTCGACACCGGCGTCGCGCTCGTCACCGACAAGCCCGCCGACGGCGTCGAGAGCATCGACACCGCTGCTGCCACCGAGATCTGCTGGGGCTGATCCACCGATGTCGTCGTCCACATCGTCTGCTGCCGCCGAGTTCGCTCGGCGGCAGCAGAGCCCCGTCCAGCGCGTGCAGCACCTCCTCCACGGTCACCCGTGGCTGAGCCCACTGTTCCTGCTCGTGCTCACGTACGTCATCTTCTCGCTGCTCAACTCGCGGTTCGCGGCACCCGGCGCGCAGTCCCTCCTGCTCCAGCAGGTGGCCGTCGTCGCGTGCCTCGCGATCGGGCAGACGCTGATCATCCTCACCGCCGGCATCGACCTCTCGGTCGGCGCGATCACCATCCTCGCGATGATGATCATGGCCAGCCTGGCCGCCGACAACGGCGTCCCCGGCCTGCTGGCCATCGCCATCGGCGTCGTCCTCGCGGTGGGCGGCGGGTTCCTCAACGGGCTCCTCGTCACCCGGGTCGGGTTGCCGCCGTTCATCGTCACCCTCGGCACGCTCTCGATCTTCACCGCGATCGCGCTGCTGTACTCGGGCGGCTCGAGCATCCAGAACAACCGGCTGCCCGACATCATCAACGTCACCGGTGAGACCTTCTCGGTCGGCCCGTTCCGGGTCACGGTCGGCGTGCTCATGGTGCTCGCGCTCTACGCCATCGTCGGGTTCGCCCTGAGCCAGACCGCCTGGGGCCGGCACATCTTCGCGGTCGGCGACGACCCCGAGTCGGCCCGCCTCTCGGGCATCGCGAGCAAGCGGGTCCTGCTGTCGGTCTACACCGTGGCCGGGCTCATCTACGGCCTCGCGGCGTGGATCCAGATCGGCCGCGCCGGCTCGGCGACGCCCAACGGCATCCCCGACGCGAACCTCCAGAGCATCACCGCGGTCGTCATCGGCGGCACGAGCCTCTTCGGTGGCCGCGGCGGTCTCATCGGCAGCCTCCTCGGCGCCATCATCGTCGGCGCGTTCACCCTGGGCCTCGCGCTCGCGGGTGTCGACGACCAGTGGCGGCTCCTCGCGATCGGCGTCCTCGTCATCGTCGCCGTCTCGATCGACCAGTGGATCCGGAAGGTCAAGGCATGAGTCACCCCACGAAGTTCTCCGCTCGTTCCTCGCTCCGATACTTCGCGGGGACCCCGACGACCATCACCCCAGAAAGTTCTGCGCTCCTCCGTCGCTCCGATACTTCCCGGGGGCCCCGATGAGCACCATCGAGCGGCTCCCGCTGTCCGTCGACGCGATCCCCGAGGGGCGGCGTCACATCTACGACGCCGCACCGATCCTCTCGGCCCGCGACCTCGTCATCACCTTCGGCCGCGTCATCGGCCTCGACGGCGTCAACATCGACCTCTACAAGGGCGAGGTCCTCGCGGTCATCGGCGACAACGGGGCCGGCAAGTCGACGCTCATCAAGTGCCTCACCGGCGCCTACGTCCCCGACTCGGGCTCGCTGACGGTCGAGGGCGAACCGGTCGAGTTCAAGCGTCCCCAGGACGCCCGCGAGGCCGGCATCGAGACGGTGTACCAGCAGCTGGCCGTCATCCCCGCCCTCGACATCGCCAGCAATCTCTACCTCGCGCGTGAGGAGCGCCGCCCGGGTCCGCTCGGGTCGGTGTTCCGGATGCTCGACAAGAAGGGGATGAAGCAGCGGGCCGGCGAGTCGGTCGAGAAGCTTGGCATCCAGACGATCCAGAACATGGGTCAGGCCGTCGAGACGCTCTCCGGTGGCCAGCGCCAGGCCGTGGCCGTGGCGCGGGCGGCGGCGTTCGGGTCCAAGGTCGTCGTCCTCGACGAGCCGACCGCGGCGCTCGGTGTCAAGGAGTCGGGGATGGTCCTCGACATGATCAAGCAGCTGCGGGACAGCGGCCTCGCGATCATCCTCATCAGCCACAACATGCCGCACGTCTGGGACGTGGCCGACCGCATCCACATCCAGCGGCTCGGCGGCTGCGCCGGTGTCATCACCCCGCAGTCCCACGACATGGGAGAGGGCGTCGCCATCATGACCGGCGCCACGAAGGTCGAGCCCTCCCCCTGACGAACGCGGGATGCCGCACCCGAAGGACGACCGGGTGCGGCATCCCGTCCCACCCTCTCGCGTGGGACGGGTGACCCCTGCGACACAACGGAGTACGCATGACGATCGTCGTCGGCTACGTGCCGCGCCGGGACGGCCTCGCCGCCCTGGAGGCGGCCGTCACCGAGTCGGCGCGCACCTGCGAGCCGCTGGTCGTCGTCAACGCCGGACGCGACGGCGACCCCCGGCGCACCGGGCTCGCCGACCGTCGAGACATCGAGACGATGTGCTCGCGGCTCGCGGACCTCGGTGTGCCGCACGAGGTCCGGCAGCCGGCACGGGGTCTCGCCCCCGCCGACGAGCTGCTCCGGGCCGCCGAGTCCTGTGGTGCGCGGCTGCTCGTGGTCGGGGTCCGTCGACGCCGACCGCTCGGGGTCGGGGCCGGTGACTCCACGCTCGGCCTGGTCCTCAGGGACGCCGCGTGCGACGTCCTCGTCGTGCGGTTCCCGGGGTCCTGACCGGCCGGTTCGTGGACGATCGGCTGCGCAACCCGCCGGCGAGGACATCCTCTGCTAGTTT
>JAESFK010000684.1_pt1 | contig 14346 bp, 17 predicted proteins | sample 9269391 | NCBI WGS metagenome assembly JAESFK01 (sample SAMN14506231, study PRJNA617097) | algae metagenome | isolation source: Drouetiella hepatica UHER 2000/2452 and co-occurring heterotrophs from... | place: Slovakia: Slovak Paradise National Park, Hrabusice, Kosice Region | collected 2000-01-01
ATGAATGGACATGGCTCAGATGCTCCTAATCTGAATAGAGGCTGAATCCAAGCTATGACACTAATCCCAAGATTTCTATCACCGATAGTACAATTCGCCAACAACATCCGTTGCTAAATGAAGGCGAATTGTTCCCCCAGTTCATCCAAACTTTCCTTCACGTCAATTGAGGTGACACCAACCATCAGCAGACCCACTAAACGACTTTCCTGACTCTACGGCTCTTCTGGGTTGATGGTGATAAGTGAGCCTAATCAGAGAAGCAAGCGAGTAGCCGTGCTCGAAAGTTATCAAAGTTGGCAAACCCGTAGGCCTGACGCTTAATCAATTTAATCCGGTTGTTCATCCCCTCAACGACTCCACTGGTCGTCCGACTTAAAAAGTAATTGCAGATGCCATCGAGATGAGAGCGAATGGTCGTCAAGACCTCACAGTAGACAGAGCGAGCTTTCTTTAGCCATTCTAGGAGTTGTTCTTTGCCCGCCTCAACCGTGTGGCAAGTTTCAAAAATGCTTCTAAATTCTTCCTTTAACTCGTAGGCAAGTTTTAAGCGGTCTGATTGGTTCAAGATCACGGCTAATTTAGTCTCCTCTTCTGGGGTTAAATCGACCCCATTCTTGAGCAAAATAAACTTACTGCCTTTCAGCGTCATATCAACCCGTTTTCGCACTTTGTTCAACTCTTCATTGACGGGTTTTATGACATGAAATCGGTCGAAGACAATCTGAGCATTGGGGAATACTGCGGCAACGACTTTGGGAAACCCTCCCCACATATCGACACTGACTTCCTCTACTTGTTGACGTAGCTCAAGGGGTTGCTGGAGAAGCACTTCAATGATATCGGCTTGTTTATGGCTATCAATCACCTCTAGGAGATTGCTTTGGTCAATATCGCAGACAACAGTGACAAAATCTTTATGCCCTTTGCGTTGGCTGACCTCATCAATGCCGACTCTCCTCACTGTCCCCCAGTCTGGTTTTTTTGCTGGGCAAACTTGTGCTTGAAAATTCCCTGAACTTGATCCCAACTCAGGTTCTCCTCCCGACTGACCTGCTCAATACTCGCGGCTTGCACTCGCTGATAAATGTAGTCTTCGTATCGTTGGGTATAGCGCCGCTCCCAATCGACAAACCTTAGAGATTCTGTAAAATAGCGTTGACAGGGGCGACAGTAGAACTGACGACGAGGCACTTGCAGTTGTACGGGTTGACCAAAAACAGGCAAGTCCCTGACTAAAACAGGGCGATTTTGGTGGAGATCCTCACTCAACTGTTGGCAACCGGGACAGTTCCCTTTTTCCAACAAAAAGCGTAATTTCATCACGACTTGCTGCTCTTGGCGAAGACAGCTTTCAACAGTCGTGTCCGGTAGATTCAGCAGGGTGTCGAGATGAAAGTCCATGAACCGATGGTAGAGCAAAATGTAACTCACTATACCATATTCACCAAGACCTCAGAAGAGCCGACTCTACCCCCTTCTGCCAGGTACTCAATTTAGATTGGTATGAGATTTGCTGCGTGAGCAGCAGCGATGGGAAGCAGACTCAACGATTGAGACAGTAGCAAGTTCCAGTTCTGCAAGACTTTGCCACCCATTCGCTCATTGCGCCAAATCTTTTGCTCATTCACAAGTAGACACCCGCTTGGAAGAATGCGCCCTAATCTTTTACTTTCGTTAGGGTTTTGTGTCACCCTTTCCCTCCACCTTCCACAATAAATTTGATGCTGTATCTGTACTGTCCCCAATTTGCTCCTTAAAACAGATTAAGCTTGGTTTTAGAAAAGTTTAACCTTTTCAAGATCTAAGCAATCTTGGAAATCTTTTAACGTTAGGTAGTAATGTTACGCCTTTGAGAGGAGGCGGAAACAGAAATTTTCGAAATAATCTGATTGTGGCTATAAATGCAGAATCATAGTTAGATACATCCTCCATAGTCCCCATTGCTCAGCGGAATCATCATAGCCAAGAGTTAACTAAGACAATTTTCTGTGTCCCGTAAGCTATTGCTTTGTTTTATTAGGTCTGCGCTCGAATCCCTGTTCAGTTGCAATAGAGACTAATTAAAATGTATATGCTGAAGCGATTGAATCGGAAAGCACTCAATTATTTAAGTGTTGTACTTGTCATTACAACCTTAATTATTTTTCCACCTGCGGTAACTCCTCAATTTCCATTCCTTGCCTTGTCTAGTGACATTTCTCAGGTAAGTGCTCAAACGCCTAAACCTGAAGGTGAGGAATCTGAATCTAGCAAGCCCAAAGAGCCTGAGCTTCCCTTAAGTCAGGAAGGAAAAGAAGAAGGAATTGACTTTTTCAAAATGGGGATGGGGGCGATCGCAGGTTTGGTGTTGTTTATTTATGGTGTCACTCGACTGGCTGAAGGGTTGGAAGATATTGGGGAAGAACGGATGAAAGGTCTCCTCAGCAAATTCACGACCAATCGGCTTGCAGGTGTTGCAACGGGAGCAGTCGCAACTACGTTTCTAGAATCATCATCCGTCACAATTATTTTAGTTATTGCGATGGTGAGCGCCAGTGTTCTGACCTTTACTCAATCGCTTGGTGTGGTATTGGGTTCTAATATTGGTACCGCCGTTGGAGCGCAAATTATTTCTCTCAACATCGAACTGTATGTGCCAATTTTGATGCTTGCTGGACTGCTAGTATTCTTCCTCGGCAAAACGCCCCGGATTAAAACGATCGGCATCGTTTTACTAGGGTTTGGACTGATGTTCTATGGACTCGAAGCGATCGACTCTGCAATGGAACCGTTTCGAGACTATGAGCCATTCTTAAATTGGATGGAAAGTTTGGGTCGCAATCCAATTCTGGGAGCATTGGTCGGTGCTATTTTTACGGTAATTATTCAGTCCTCTTCAGCTACAGTCGCAATTATTGTCACATTAGCAGGCTCAGGCTTGATCGCTCTACCTACTGGAATTGCAATTATGTTGGGTGCAGAGGTTGGAACCTGTGCTGATACGCTAGTTGCTACAATCGGTCGGGGCAGTGCCGCACTCCGAACGGGTTTATTTCACCTATTTTTTAACCTTGGTAGCGCTGCTGTTGGTATTCTTTTAGCTCCACAGCTCTCTCGGTTAACCGAAGCACTTTCAGGTAACGATGTTGGACGGCAAATTGCTAATGCTCAAATGATGTTTAACATTATTGGTGTTATCGCCGTCGTTGGCTTCTTACCCATCATTGCGCGGATGTTAGAAAAATTAGTTCCAGAAACGGATGCCGATCGCCAAAGGCAGCAGCGTCAGCAGGAGAAACAGCAAGCAAATGCTGAAGGAAATCCACAAACCGAGCCGAGCACCCGATGAAAAACAGGATGGCAACAACATCATGTTGACAAAAAGGAGAAGCAATCGTGAGTAAAGCGAAAAAGCACTGTACTGTTCAAGGGTTCTTGTGAATGAGCAAAAGATTTGGCACAATTTGCGAATGAGTGGCGCAGTTTTGCGAAGCCAGAATACACAAGTGCCTTAAGCTTTTAGCCCAGTTCTAGCCACTACCGCTTAGACACAGCTCATCCCAAGCGGTTAGAAGCTGGAACGTTTACTTAGAGCCACGTTGACCGATTGCGCCATCAATTTACGAATTGCGCTACATTTTTTGCTCATTCACACCACCTCAAACCCACAAATGACTCATGGAGGGTAGACGAAACTTATATCAAAGTCAGGGGAGCGTGGAAATATCTGTATCGCGCTGTGGATTCAGCAGGTAACACCTTAGACTTCATGTTGAGTGCGAAACGGGATGGTAAGACAGCAGCACGCTTCTTTCATAAAGTGCTCAAAGCTCAGCATACTCAGACTCCACGAGTGATTAACGTAGACAAGAATGCGGCTTATCCTGTTGCGATGGAGGTTCTCAAAGCAGATGAAACGATTGAAAAAGAAACGGAACTGAGGCAAAGCAAATATTTGAATAATATGATTGAGCAGGATCATCGGCACATCAAGCGGAACGTGAAACCAATGATGGGGTTTAAGTCATTCAACAGTGCGAGGAGAACTTTGAGCGGGTTTGAGGCAATGAATATCATCCGCAAAGGGCAAGTCAACGGCATCGAGCAAGGGAATAGTGTCTCTCAAGCCAAGTTTATTGAAGCAATCTTTGGCACTGCTGCTTAAGGGAATGTAAGCAATCCCAGTCATTTGTTCTTAAACAGTTTTTGCGACACAACCAGCGCGATCGCTCTGACTAGCTTCCTGCTCATTTATTTGTCCAAATCCATGCGATCGAGGAACTACCTGCGTAAATGATTCAGCATCAACAGTGATTCTGGAATGTCAATTCACTAAATTTATCCCACCTCATCTTCTGAGGGAAGCTGCTTATCTCGGTGCAGATGGGCTTCGCCCCAGTCGCAAAGAACTCGTAGAACGGGTTCAAGACCTCTGCCGTAATTGGTGAATGAATACTCAACTTTAGGAGGCATATCGGGATAAACATTTCGATGCACGATCGCATCTTTTTCCAGTTCTCGCAACTGCTGAATCAGCATTTTTTCGGTAATTTCAGGCATCAGCCGTTTCAGTTCACCAAACCGTTTTATCTCATCTTTCAAATGCCACAAAATCAAAATTTTCCATTTGCCACCTAATACGTTGAGCGTTGCCTGTACAAATTCTGTGCCTGCTGTTTGCTCTGACATCTGCGCTATCTCCACATAACTCCATAGACACTGACAAAAAAGTAAGTACTTCCAAAAACATCAGTATGAGTCTACCTTAGAAAGTGCTGACCCCATCTCTACTTTGAGGAATCATTCATGTCATCTCTATCAGGAAAAGTGGCGATCGTCACTGGTTCGTCTCGCGGCATCGGTCGCGGCATTGCTGAACGGTTGGGACGCGACGGAGCAAGTGTTGTTGTCACGTATGCAGGTAATCGAGACAAAGCAGAAGAGGTTGTTCAAGCGATCGCCGCTGCTGGATCAAAAGCAACGGCAATTCGAGTTGATGTGCGGAAGCTCGAAGAGGTGCGATCACTATTTGAGCAGGCGATCGCGCAGTTTGGCAAAGTCGACATCTTGGTCAACAATGCGGCGGGAAAGAATATTTTCAAACCCACAACAGACATGACTGAGGATGAATACAACAGTATGTTTGACATCACACGCGGCGTTTATTTCGCGCTCCAGCAAGCCGCGCATCATCTAGCAGATGGTGGTCGCATTGTCAGCATCTCAACCAGTGGAACGGCAATGGCAATTCCGGCAGGCGGCGCATATGCAGGCTGCAAGGCGGCGATCGAGCAGTTCAGCGCAGCCTTGGCAAAAGAACTAGGCGCACGAGGCGTTACCGTCAATACGGTTTCTCCAGGTGTGACCGAAACCGATGGCTTGGTGTTGGAGCAAGCACAAGTAGATCAGCTAATTGCTCAGACTCCATTGGGACGACTAGGGCAACCTTCAGATCTTGCGGATGCAGTTGCCTTGCTCGTTTCCGATGATGCTCATTGGATTACAGGTCAAAGCATTCGAGCCAATGGCGGCATTGTTTAAATCCACGCAAGCGTACACCACTCTTAAAACAGAACGAAGGAGTATTCAAGATGACTCAATCCGATACAAACATCGTACCCATTGTGGTCAAACCAACTGCCGATGCAGACTTACAAACGGCAATAGAAGGGCTTCGCTGCATTCAAAATGGGGCGCAAACAGGCACCTGGCAGCCCTTTCTGGATCTGCTCAAAGATGATGTTACTTTCTATGCCCCTGTTCCTGGGTTCGCCGAACGGGGATTGTTATGCGGGAAAGATGAGGCAGTCAGGTTATTCGGGCACCACAACAGTGTAACTCGGACAGAATGGACGATTAAGCAAATCCTCACTAACGGTAATGAAATTGGCTTTGAGGCAAGGATTGAGGGGACGATCGAGGGCTACGAATATTCCAACCAGGTCGTCATGGTGTTTGTGATTAAGGCGGGCAAGATTGCTCATTTCCGCGAGTATGCGGCATATATGAGTCCAGAAGGTAGAGGCTGGACGAAGGCAGAATCCGCGAGAAGTGCGTTTAATTACCGTCAGGAATAAACCATTTGCTGACCTGCATCAATGCCAATCCGATCATGCTCATCGAATTACAGGTCAAAGCATTTGCGCCAATGGTGGCATTGTTTAGGATTGCGATCGAGTGTGCCTTGCCTGCAACAACAACCTGCAAATAATCAGGAGATCACAAAGTAATGGAAAACTTAACTGGGAAAGTTGCAATCGTCACAGGTTCATCTCGCGGCATCGGGCGTGGCATTGCCGAGCGGTTGGGACAAGACGGAGCAACAGTGGTGGTCAATTACTCTGGCAGTGAACAAGAAGCCAAACAAGTCGTGGAAGCGATCGAGTCCAAGGGTGGTAAGAGTGTGGCAATCCAGGCAAGCGTGAGCAAAGTGGAGGACATTCGCCGCTTGTTTGCCGAAACAATCCGGCATTTCGGTCAGCTCGATATTTTGGTCAACAATGCTGATATTGCGATCGGTGGTGCGATTGCTGACGTAACGGAAGACGACTATGACAAGGTGTTTAACCTGAATGTGCGCGGCGTGTTGTTTGCGTTACAAGAAGCCGCTAAACATATGAGTAACGGCGGCAGAATCGTCAACATTTCCTCCACTACAACGATTCAACCTGAAGCTGGGATGGCAGTGTATGCGGCAAGTAAGGCAGCCATCAAGCTGTTTACGGCAGTGATGGCAAGGGAAGTGGGCGATCGGGGTATCACCGTCAACACTGTGATGCCCGGTCCCACCATTCCCGGTATGTTTGGCAATATGCCAACCGAAGTTCAGCAGCAAGCCGCTGCCAGTTCTCCCTTTAATCGTGTGGGAACACCCCAAGACATTGCGGACGTTGTAGCGTTTTTGGTAAGCGAAGAGGCGCGTTGGTTAACTGGACAGGATATTTGTGCCAACGGCGGCGCAAAAATGTGATTAGAAGTTTGAGATTCAGTCGTTTCATGGTTTTAAGGAAATTGATCATGACAGATTAGCGGTGAGCTAACCAGACGGGTTCAATCAAAAAATAGGAGAGGAAGAATGGTAAATGTTCTAATCGTCTATACGACAAGTCTTGGCAATACTCAACGGATGGCTGAAGCGGTCACAAATGGAGCGAGGCCAGTTGATGGCACAGAAGTAGTTTTAAAGACGGCACATGAGGCAACGATAGATGATGTGTGTGCCTGTGATGGACTAATCATAGGTTCTCCCATGCGTCATCGCACGGCGGACTCTCGCATCAAGAAATTCATTGAAGATGTCCTCGAACAACTTTGGCTTACCGATGAAACTGTGGGAAAAGTCGGCGGAGTCTTTACGGTTGGTGGTGGCTATGGCGATTGTGGGGCTGGTTGTGAATTAGCTCAACTAGGCTTGCTTAGTGCAATGGCAGCAGGTGGAATGATTCTTGTGACTCTGCCTAAAACAACTCCCGGATTTGAAGCGGCGGGAATGCATTGGGGTGCGCATGGACGTTCTGGTGGAAAGGCAATGGAACCTGTTGGTATCACTGAAGACATGACCCAAGCAGGTTGGCATCATGGCGCAAATATTGCCAGAGTCACCACCGCGATCGCAGGAAAAGAATTATTAGCACGCGGGAATGTTGCCCCATCTCCAGCTCGCTCAATTTTAACTCCTCGATTTGCACGTTTACGAAGTAGTCTTTACTGAACCAGCACCGTAAACGAAAGTCCTAAATAACAAAGGTGAATTAAATGGATACTCAATGGGTTCACGACTACTTTAAAACAGTTGATACGCTTGATGCCGACGCGATTGCTGCTTACTTTACCGATGACGGTAAGTTTCGATTTAGCAACCAACCCCCAGCGATTGGTAAGCAGGCAGTTCGAGATTCCTTAGCACAATTTTTTGACACCATTGAAGCCATGCATCACGAAAAAGCTGGACTATGGTTGGGGGATGACGGCAACTCAGCCGTCTGGGAAACAGATGTCACTTACACACGCAAGGACGGCACTCAAGTCACACTGCCTTGCGCGAGTATTTTGCGTTCTCGTGCCGATAAAATCTACGACTTTCGCATGAACATGGACATTTCACCGGTTTATGAGAACCCCTAAAAGAGGTTATTCCAATGACGCACAATGCTGAATTGAACCAGAAGTTTACTCACCATATGGCGATCTTCAACGGTGTCAACTCCACTATGTCACAGGTGGTCAAGGTGAACCCATCTTGCTATGGCATCGCTTCCTGGAGACATAGTATTGATGGCGAAAGATCATGCCTGCATTGGCAGAACGGTCTACCGTGATCGCTCCTTGTATGCGGGGCTATGAAGATTCTGATAAACCTGAGCAAGGCTATAATACCCGGACTTTAGCAGAAGATTTTGACAACTAATGCAACGATTGGGGTTTCAACAGATTCAGACAAGTAGCGATAGCGCCAGCGCTGACTTATCAGTTCGTTACTGGAGCATCACGCAGGATTGAACGAGCGAATGACTGTCGTCATGCTTGCGCTTCGTCGAACGACTGGCTCAAGACGACGCAGCGATTGTAATTAATTACTCTCAAAGTGCAGACAGCACACTGCATAAACTCCAAGCTGCATAAGTCTTAAACAAGAGAACACCATGAGTCAACCAAACCCCAACTCATTTCCCACCAAAGCGACTCTCTTGCTCGTGAGTACGCTAACCGTGATGGCAGGAGCCACGATCGCGCCTTCCCTGCCTGCCATGCAAGAGCACTTTAAAGAAGTCCCCAATGCGGCTCTTTGGGTTCGACTGGTACTCACCCTGCCAGCCCTGTTTATCGTCCTTGGCTCATTGATTGCCGGAGTAGTGGTCGATCGGTTTGGGCGTAAACCGCTTCTGCTGGCGGCGGTTGCTCTGTATGGGTTGGCTGGCGCGTCGGGCTACGTCCTCGACTCGTTGTTCCACATCTTGATTGGGCGGGCATTCCTGGGTTTTGCCGTCGCAGGCATTATGGTTACTGCCACCACCTTGATTGCCGATTACTACACTGGAGCAACCCGCGCTGCTTTTCTCGGCTTGCAGGCTGCCTTTATGGGTTTAGGGGGCGTGGTCTTTCTGTCACTCGGCGGATTTCTGGCGGATCAAAACTGGCGCTTTCCGTTTTTGATCTATCTGTTTGCATGGTTATTAGTGCCTCCAATGATCTGGGCAATCTCCGAGCCGCAGCGAATGATACCTTCCACTCAAGGGAATACTCACGGTTCTGGTTCCGGTTTTCCGGTCAAATTACTGACATTTATCTATGGCATTGCCCTACTCACTCAAATCATCTTCTACCTGATTCCGGTACAGTTGCCGTTTTACTTGAAAGAGTTGGCGAATGCGAATGCGAGTCAGAGTGGACTGGCGATCGCCCTAGCTACCCTATTCAGTGCCATGTCGTCCTTCTTCTACGGCAAAATCAAGCAGCGTTTTGGTTTCTTTAGCGTTCTGGTGCTGGCGTTTGGGTTAATGGGTACAGGCTACAGCATCATCGGACTGGTAAATAACTATGCGTTAGTGCTGGTCGGATTGGCGATCGCAGGGTCAGGGTTGGGGTTGCTAATGCCCAATCTAAATCTATGGATTGCTTCTGAAGTTTCGGATGCTGCCAGGGGGCGGGCGCTGGGAGGCTCGACAATGTTCTTCTTCCTAGGGCAATTTCTCTCCCCGTTAGTTAGTCAGCCTGTGAGTAAAGCCGTTGGTTTAGGCACAACCTACGCCTTAGCGGGAGGACTGCTGCTGGTTTGCGGCTTGGTTCTCATGACTCTACAGCGCCCTATTTGTAGACTAATTTCCACAAAAATAGCGTTGCTCCCGATAGAGGCAGCAAAGACAAAGCCGAAGCAATAGTTTTGGAGCGAATGCCTTGAACTGTAAGGTTTTGGTGAGCGGTGCCTACCCAGTTGGCTCAAGTTATTGAATAGTGCAGTGATCACACCCGAATCATAAGGAAACCCAAATGCATCACGCTGAGTTTACCGATGAGACTACTTTGGCAGAACAAGCCGAAACCCTGGGGCGAATGGCACTGACGATGGGGTTAATTCCCAGCTTTGTCGTGCGTCATTTTCCCGATAGCTGGGAGTTTTACATCCCAGATGAAACTGCCAGTCAACTCTCGCCAGAAGAAGCCTACCTACACCTCAAGCAACTGGTTGAACTCAACGACTAGGACAGGAACCCTAGCCCTGATTTCTCGTAATCAGACTCGATCGCTGATCGCATTCACTCAATCAACTGCTAGGAGTATCAACGTCTAATCGATTAAACACTATTACCATGAGGTTCTCTAGATGAACGTGAATTCTAACCAGCAAAATAAATACGCTTTAGTCACAGGCGGCAATAAGGGCATTGGATTTGCCATTTGTCAGGGACTGCTGAAAGCCGGATTTGAAGTGATTTTGGCAGCGCGATCGCTCGACAAAGCCAAAGCCGCAATCAACGAACTGCAATCTTCTCAGGTGCATCCCCTGGTTCTAGATGTCGCTGATGATAACTCTATCCATCAGGCAGTCGATGCTTTACGTCAGGAATTGGGACAGCTCGATGTCTTAATTAACAACGCAGGCATTTACCCCGATGAGGGTGTAAACATTCTCACTATTGACCGCAATCTGTTGGGTCAAGCAATGCAGACCAATACTTTTGGTGCGATTCAGACGGCACAAGCATTCTTACCACTATTGGAGAAAGCTGCTGTTGCCCGTATCATCAATGTTTCTAGCGGCTATGGTGCATTAGATGGATTGTCTGCCGATGTACCTAGCTATTGCTTATCAAAACTGGCGCTGAACGGGGCAACTATCATGCTGGCGAAGGCGCTGCAACCAAAAGGGATAGTAGTGTATGCCATGTGTCCTGGTTGGGTGCGAACCGATATGGGGGGAGCATCAGCAACCCGATCGCCCGAACAGGGTGCAGACACCGCGATTTGGCTGGCAACGGTCGCGTCACCTGATTTAAGCGGCAATTTTTTCCGCGATCGCCAAGAGATTTCTTACTAACGGAAAAGTAAATGAATCACATAGGAATTAAACGATGAAAATTGGCATTATTGGCAGTGGCAATATGGGACGATCGCTCGGCATTCTCTGGGCAGAGCAGGGACATGAGGTGTTTTTTGGTGCCCGTACTACAGAAAAAGGTCAGGAGGTTGCCACGAACGCAGGTCACAAGACTCAAGGCGGTTCCAATGACGCAGCGGCAGCGTTTGGAGCAGTATTGCTGTACACGGTGCGCGGGGTGAATCCGGCTAAAGTGTTTTCGTCAGTCAGTGTTCTGGATGATAAAGTTCTGATTGATTGCAATAACCAGGAGATTCCAGAGAACTTTGAGTATCCGGCAATTGCGCGATCGCTAGCTGAGACACTTGCTGCCGAAGTACCCAAGGCACGAGTGGTTAAAGCCTTCAACACGATGGCACAGGAGTTGTTTGAGCTGGCTCCAGACCCACTCAAAAACTACAAGGTTTCAGTGTTTGTGGCAGGTGATGATGAGTCGGCAAAGCAAACGGTGATGCAGCTTGCGAATGAGATTGGCTTTCAGGCGATCGATTGTGGCAAGTTGCGACACGCTCGGTTAATTGAAAGTGCTGGAGACCTGATCCGCCTGTTGATGATTCAGCAACAGATGGGATCAACCGTAACGATCTCGGTTCATGCCTTGCCGCCTGCCCAATCGCAGCGTCTCGGCGGACGACAAGACTCAAACCTCAAGTAAGAAATAGTCGGCAAATTTTAACCAACTAGCGAACAACAAATGCCTAATTCTTTAGCAACGTTTTCCAAAGCATTCGCGATCGGTGGTGATTTGATCGTCAACCGTATCGGTTATGGTGCAATGCGACTAACCGGACAGCCGGGAAATTTTGGTCCTTATACTGACTGGGAAGAGGGTGAAACACTTCTTCGTCGTGCGGTCGAACTCGACGTGAATTTCATTGAAACTGCTGAAGCCTATGGTTCTGGTTTCAATGAAGAACTGATTGCCTCTGCTCTGTATCCTTATTCATCTGGTGTTATCATTGCCACGAAAGGTGGCATTCACAAGCCCACACCCAACAACATTCGCGCTGATGGTAAACCCGAAAGTCTGCGACGGAGTTGTGAGGCAAGTTTGAGACGGCTCAAGGTTGAGCAAATTGATCTGTATCAACTGCATCGTCCCGATTCTAATGTACCATTTGTAGATTCGGTTGGAATGTTGGCGACACTCAAAGGAGTGGGAGCCAGAATCAGCATGGCGGCAGTAGGACGGGTATGACAACGATCTGTGTAATTAGGTATCATGAGGGACTTCAAACCCTCTTGTATCAGGGGTTTGAAGGATCAATCTTTTGTACTGCTCTTAAAGTTGGTAAAAGTGCCATAAGACGCAATTTAACCTCAATAACCTGTTGAGTAGTTGCGTTACAGTGCAACTACTCAACGAAAGTGTAAGGTTTCAGGCTACGAAAAGGCATAAAATCTCATAATGTACTACCAGTTTCAACTGTTGAAAAGTCCAAAAATAGTCCAGTGTGTACTACTGTAATCCTTACGCTGTCTGCTTTTGGCAGTTGCGTTACTCAAAGTAAAAGCTTCGCAACTTATCTTCAAGCAAAGCTTTTAAGCGCTAAAAGCTTTGCTAGGCAAGCATTTTGCTGCTTTCGTGATACCTAATTACACGAATCGTTGTCAGACCCGTACAGGTGATGAGCAGACTCAAACCTTTGCGGATCTGACGCATGGCAATCGCATAACGGTGGTCGATTTAAGCGATCCGACTCGTCCCAGAACGTTGCAGGAGTTAGCGATCGCAGAGCGCCCTACTTCTATCAGCATCCATCATGCTGGCTCTTTGGTTGCAGTGACTTTTCACCCAGACGGGGCAGGTGTGAGAACTCCCTTGGCGTTGATTCCGTTTGAAAATGGGCGATTGGGACAACCTGCCTATCCTATCGTTCCTCGAATACCACAGGGAGATGAACTTGTTCATGCAGAATGGCACCCAACTGAGGAAGTTTTAGCGCTAGTCAATAACACAAGAGCAGAAGTCTCTTTTGTGCAAGTGATGCGTCAGGGCACAGATTTTCAGCTTCAGCCCAGCGGCAATGTTGTACAGGTTGAGAAATTTCCCTTCATGGCTCGCTTCACAGCCGATGGTCGGCATGTGCTGGTCAACAATCTCTACTGGGGCGCAGATGTGGAAGGAACTTGGAGCGAAGCCCCACGCGGCAGCGTAGTTAGTATCCGACTTGCAGCAGGAACCCAGGCAGATGGTTCACCTCGCCATGCGCTTGTCTCACGAGCAATGACAGGCGTTAGTCCAGAAGGATTAGCACTCAGTCCTGATAGTCGGTATGTGGTGACAACCAATCTAGAACGCAGCTATTTACCTTACAGCGACGATCGCATTACTTGGTTTTCATCGGTGAGTTTGATTACGCTTGACCCACAGACGGGGCAGTTAAATCATGTGGCGGATTATCCGTTTGATGGCATTTTGCCGGAAGCCGCTGCGTTTGATGCCTCCAGCCAGTATTTGGCGGTTACGAACTACGACCACTTCGACGATCGCATTCAAGGGGGATCGATCGACTTTTGGCGCATCGCGTCAGATCCGCTGAACCCTCAGCCAATGCTGGTGCAGACTCGTTATTCAATTCCAGTGACGCGGGGCATACACTCAATGGTGTTAGTACCATAGATGCCAGGTCGCTCCTACCAAAGACTAAGTACCCAAGGACTAGGCAGCCCAACACTCCCATTCAGTAGCGGTTAGCAACTTTTGCATCACCACCAATGATTTTCGACCGTGTACCGCTTAGGTTATCGGTTGAGGGTACCAATTTAAAGTTTGTCTGTTGGTATTGGAGATCAAGCGATCGTAAGCTTCTCGGTGAGATGAGTGAATCCTGAGCTCATCACTCACGCAAATTGTCTTTCCTGTTTCGGTTAGAGACAATTGTGTGTTTATTGCCAATTACCTTTTAGTCTAGATATCCCAGATCGAGAAGAAGATACATGAATAGATGAGACGACAAGGCGACTGCACCAAAACCACCGCTAAGACAAAGGAATTTTTGGATGGATGAGTTCGTGTGTAACCAGAGCAGAATTACAGCAGCGATCGCCACAAGTACCGAAATAACTGTAAAAACTAACGCCAATAGATGCCCTTGCTGTAGCAACTGATTCGCCCAGCTAAACAGAGGAAGCACATAGCCTGTGAAATGTCAATTACATAGGCGTGTGAATTTAAAGGCACTTTCTTCTCTTATTGAGCTGCTGAGATCGGTTGAGAGATCAAAAACAGAAGAGATCGCGGCTGACTCAAAACGACAATTATCAGG
>JAESFK010000685.1_pt1 | contig 14328 bp, 11 predicted proteins | sample 9269391 | NCBI WGS metagenome assembly JAESFK01 (sample SAMN14506231, study PRJNA617097) | algae metagenome | isolation source: Drouetiella hepatica UHER 2000/2452 and co-occurring heterotrophs from... | place: Slovakia: Slovak Paradise National Park, Hrabusice, Kosice Region | collected 2000-01-01
CGCTCGACCTGGCCCGGGGCATCGCCTCGGTCGCGGCGCAGGCCGGGGCGCCCGTCGTCGGGGGCGACCTGTCGTCCGGGCCGGCCGGGGTCCTCGTCGTCACCGTCACGGCGCTCGGGGACCTGCGCGGGCGGCGGCCGGTGCTGCGGTCGGGGGCCCGGGTGGGTGACGTCGTCGCCGTGTGCGGGTCGCTGGGCCGCTCCGGGGCCGGTCTCGCCCTGCTGCTGGCCGGAGCGCTGCCGGGCGACCAGCCGCTCGTGCGCGCCCACCTCGCCCCCCGGCCGCCGTGGGAGTCCGGTCCGGTCGCGGCCGATGCCGGCGCGAGCGCCCTGGTCGACGTCTCGGACGGGCTGGTCACCGACCTCGGGCGGGTGGCCCGGGCCGCGGGCGTGGCCGTCGACCTCGACGGGCGGGTGCTGCGCGAGCGCTTCGCCGACGGGCCGCTCACCGCGGCGCTCGGGACGACCGAGGCGCTGCGCCAGGTGCTCGCCGGGGGCGAGGAGCACTCGCTCGTCGGCTGCTTCCCGGCCGGCACCGACCTGGCGGGGCTCGCCGGGGAGCCGTGGGTGGTCATCGGGCGCGTGGGGGAGGTCGGCCCGGCGGGGCCCCGGGTCACGGTCGACGGCGTGGTGCCCGATGCCCGCGGCTGGGACCACTTCGCCGGCGCCTGACGGGCCCGGACGTGCGGAACGGGCGGCCTCCACGAGGGAGGCCGCCCGTTCCGGGGTGCGTCAGTGCCGGGTCAGCGCTTGACCTTGCCGGCCTTGAGGCACGAGGTGCAGACATTGAGCCGCTTCGGGGTCACACCGGCGTCGCCGACCAGAGCCTTGACCCGCTGGATGTTCGGGTTCCAGCGGCGCTTGGTGCGGCGGTGCGAGTGCGAGATGTTGTGCCCGAAACCGGGGCCCTTGCCGCAGACGTCGCAGGTGGCAGCCACGGGTGATCTCCTGTGCAGTACTGGTCGAGTGGTCCGTCGGCGCAGCGCTCACTGGCGCACGCCCAACCGGACAAGCGTAGCCGAGCGTCACCCGCCGCACCAAAACGGCTCCGCGGCGCCGACGGGGGTCCCCGTTACCCTGAGCCCGTGCCAGACGTGTTCACCGCCGACGACGCCCGGCACTGGGCCCTCCTCACCCGGGCGGCCCTCGCCGCGCGCCGCACCGAGATCGACGAGCTGAACGTGTTCCCGGTGCCCGACGGTGACACGGGCACCAACCTCTACCTCACCCTCGACGGGGCCATCGACGACGTCGTCGCCGCGCACGGGGCGCGGGGCGTGCTCGGCACCGCCGACCTCGTCGAGGAGTGCCGCACGCTGCGCCGGGCCATCCTCATGTCCGCGCGCGGCAACTCCGGCGTCATCATGAGCCAGGTCGTCGGAGGGCTCTGCGACGTCGTCGTCGAGCACGAGGCCGCCGAGGTCGACACGGCCCTGCTCGTCGAGTGCCTCGAGCGCGGGGCCGCCAAGGCCCGGGCCAGCGTCGCGCACCCGCAGGAGGGGACGATGCTCACCGTCGCCGACGCCGCAGCGGCCGGAGCCCGGGCCGCGGGGGACGCCGGCGGGTCGATGTCCGAGGTCTCCGCGGCGGCCGTCGAGGCGGCCACCGAGGCCCTCGCCCGCACCCCCGAGCAGCTGCCCGCCCTGGCCCGCGCCGGGGTCGTCGACGCGGGGGGAGCGGGGTGCGTCCTGCTGCTCGAGGCCCTGCACCGCGTCGTCACCGGCGCCTGGACGGCCTCGGACGACCGGCTGCTGACCACCGCCGAGGACACGGGTCGCCCCGAGTGGCACGCGGCGGTCACGGCCCCGGCCGAGCCCGGCACCCCGGCGGGTGACGGCGGTGACGGTCCGGCCTTCGAGGTGATGTACCTCCTCACCGACACCGACGCCGCCGCGGTCGGCACGCTGACGACCTCCCTCGACCGCCTCGGCGACTCGCTGCTCGTCGTCGGCGGGCCCGACCTCTGGAACGTCCACGTCCACGTCGACGACGCCGGTGCCGCGGTCGAGGCGGGCATCGCCGCCGGGCGTCCCGAGCGGATCCGGATCACCCACCTGCCGAGCCAGGTCGCCGCGCGCGAGGAGGTCGTCCCCGTCGGGGTGGTCGCCGGTGCGGCGGGTCCGGGCGTCGCCACGCTCCTCCGGGAGGCCGGCGCCGTCGCGGTGCCGTTCGGGCCCGGCCGGCGCATCTCGGCCACCCAGCTGCTCGACGCCGCCCGCCGCACGGGCGCCGCGGCGGTCGTCGTCCTGCCCGCCGACCCGGACGGCCTCATGGCGGCCGAGGTCGCGCGCGAGGCGGCCACGAGCGACGGCCTCGAGGTGCACGTGGTCCCGGCGCGCACGACCGTGCAGGCGATCGCGGCGCTCGCCGTGCTCGACCCGGACCGGACGGTGCACGCCAACGTCGTCGCGATGACCGGGGCCGCCGTCTCCACCCGGCACGGCGCGGTGACGGTGGCCACGAAGGAGGCGCTCACCTGGGCCGGCGTCTGCCACCCCGGCGACGTCCTCGGCATCGTCGACGGTGACGTCGCCTTCCTCGGCTCCGACCTCGCCGACTCCGCCCGCGACGTCCTCGAGCGGCTGCTCTCGGCGGGCGGAGAGCTGGTCACCCTCGTCACCGGTGAGGACGCCGAGCCCGGCCTCGCCGAGCGCACCGCCGAGGCGCTCGGGCGCGAGCGGCCGGAGGTGGAGGTCGTCGTCATCGACGGCGGGCAGCCCGTGTACCCGCTGCTCATCGGGGTGGAGTGACGTGGCGACCGAGGCCAGCCGGCTCAAGCCGATCATCGCCGCCGCGGCGGACAAGTTCGCCAAGCACCGCGACATCCACACCGTCGGCGACCTCCTCGCGTTCTGGCCGCGCCGCTACCGCACGCGCGAGGCCGACCTCGGGTCGGTCGTGCCGGGGGAGTTCCTCGTCGGGGTCGCCGAGGTCAAGGCGGCCCACACCCGGCCGATGCAGAAGCGCCGCGGCACGATGCTCGAGGTGGTCATCACCGACGGCCGCAACGACATCGACATCACGTTCTTCAAGGCCTACGGTCACGAGCGGGCCCTGGTGCCCGGCGCGCGCGGCATCTTCGCCGGGACGGTCGGCACCTACCGCGGTCGCCTCCAGCTGACCCACCCGGGTTACACGATGCTCGACGACTTCGACGCGGGCGACCGGCGCGACCTCATCCCGATCTACCGGTCGGTCGGGAACCTGCACACCTGGACGGTCACCGAGTCGGTGCGTCGCGTGCTCGACGTCCTCGACGACGTGCCCGACGCGCTGCCCGGGGAGGTGCGGGCCCGGCGGAACCTCGTGTCGCGCACCGACGCGCTGCGCGGCATCCACGGCCCCGACACCCTCGAGCAGGTCGCGGCCGCCCAGCAGCGGCTGCGCTACGAGGAGGCGTTCGTCCTCCAGGCCACGCTCGCCCAGCGGCGGCGGGCCTCGGCCGGCACGGCCACCCGCGCCCGCCCCGGCCGCCCGGACGGCCTGCTGGCCGCGTTCGACGAGCGGCTCCCGTTCTCGCTCACCGACGGCCAGCGCGAGGTCGGCGCGACCATCGAGGAGGAGATGTCGCGCGAGCTGCCGATGCACCGGCTGCTCCAGGGCGAGGTCGGCTCGGGCAAGACCGTCGTCGCGCTGCGGGCGATGCTGCAGGCCGTCGACTCCGGCGGCCAGGCGGCCCTGCTGGCCCCCACCGAGGTGCTCGCCGGGCAGCACCTGCGCACCATCACCGGGATGCTCGGCGACCTCGCCGAGGGCGGGATGCTGGGCGGCGCCGAGGAGGCCACGCGCGTCGTGCTGCTCACCGGCAGCCAGTCGACGGCCGAGCGCCGCAAGGCCCTCCTCGACGTCGTCAGCGGGGACGCGGGCATCGTCGTCGGCACGCACGCCCTCCTCCAGGAGAACGTCGACTTCCTCGACCTCGCCCTCGTCGTCGTCGACGAACAGCACCGGTTCGGTGTCGAGCAGCGGGACGCGTTGCGCGGCAAGGGAGCCACGCCGCCGCACGTCCTCGTCATGACCGCCACACCCATCCCGCGCACCGTCGCGATGACGGTGTTCGGCGACCTCGAGACCTCGACGTTGCGCGAGCTGCCGGCCGGTCGCGCGCCCATCACCACGCACGTCGTGCCCGAGGACAAGCCGGGATGGATGGAACGCACCTGGGCGCGCGTGGGGGAGGAGGTGCGCACCGGGCGGCAGGTCTACGTCGTCTGCCCGCGCATCGGCGACGACGACGCCCCCGACGAGGGAGCGGTGATCACGACCGAGGTGCCGGCGGAGGGTGACGACGAGCCCTCCGCGCCACCCCGGCCGCTGAAGAGCGTCACCGCCGTGTACGCCGACCTGGCCGAGGAACCCTCTCTCGCAGGCCTGTCCATCGAGGTGCTGCACGGGCGCATGCCCGCCGACGAGAAGGACGCGGTGATGGGCCGCTTCCAGCGCGGCGACACCGACGTGCTCGTCTCGACGACCGTCGTCGAGGTCGGGGTCGACGTGCCGAACGCCAGCGTCATGGTCGTCATGGACGCCGACCGGTTCGGCGTCTCCCAGCTGCACCAGCTGCGCGGGCGCATCGGCCGAGGTGGCTTCCCGGGGCTGTGCCTCCTCGTCACCGGCACCGACGCCGAGCCCGCACTGACCCGGCTCGCCGCCGTCGCCGGCACCACCGACGGCTTCGAGCTGGCGCGCCTGGACCTCTCCCAGCGCCGCGAGGGCGACATCCTCGGTGCGGCCCAGCACGGCCGACGCACGCAGCTGGAGTTCCTCCACATCCTCGAGCACGAGGACGTCATCGAGGCCGCCCGCGAGGACGCGTTCGCCGTCGTCGACGCCGACCCCGACCTCGCGGCCCACCCGCTGCTCGCCGAGGCCGTGCGGGCCCGGGTCGACGCCGAGCAGGCGGCCTACCTGGAGCGCGGCTGATGACCCGGATCATCGCCGGCGCGCACGGCGGCCGGACCCTGCGGACGCCGCCGGGCTCGGGCACGCGCCCGACGAGCGACCGGGTGCGCGAGGCGCTGTTCTCGGCGCTCGACGCCCGGGACGCGGTCCGCGGCAGCCACGTCCTCGACCTGTACGCCGGCTCGGGTGCGCTCGGGCTCGAGGCGGTCAGCCGCGGGGCGCGCTCGGCGGTGCTCGTCGAGTCCGACCGGCGCGCGGCGGCCACCATCACCGCCAACGTGCGGACCCTCGGGCTCGACGCCGTGCGGGTGCGCACCTCGACCGTCGCCGCCGCCCTCGCCGCCGACCCCGGGCCCGACGAGGCCGCCGACCTCGTCCTCGTCGACCCGCCGTACGACGTGCCGGAGGAGGCCCTGGCCGCCGTCCTCGAGCGACTCGGCGCCGGCTGGCTCGCCCCGGGCGGGCTCGTCGTCGTCGAGCGCTCGTCGCGCTCGCCCGAGCCGGCCTGGCCGGACGGGCTGGAACGGGACGGCAGGGCCCGTCGCTACGGGGAGACGACCGTCTGGCTGGCCGTGCGGCGCTGAGCGGTGTCGAAGCGCGGGGGCCGTCGGCGCAGGTCAGCGCCGGTCTCTGACAGGATGCCGAGCATGAGCGACTACGAGATCCCCCGGCCGGTCAGCGGCGACGTCCTCGAGCGCATCCTCGAGGACCACCGGCTCTTCGAGGACCTCCTGCGCGAGGCCCGGCGCACCGACGCCGACCGCGAGGCGGCCCGCCACGCCCTCGCCGAGATCCTCGTCGCCCACGCCGTCGCCGAGGAGGAGAAGGTCTACCCGACGCTGCGTCGCGCGGCCGCCGACATCGGCGAGCACGAGGCCGAGCACGGGCAGGAGGAGCACGCCGAGATCAACGAGGCGCTGCTCGCCTTCCTGCAGGCGAAGGGGACCGACACGCAGAAGTACGACGACGCCCTCGAGGAGCTCGCGACGGTCGTCAACCACCACGCGAACGAGGAGGAGCAGACCATCCTCAACCCGGCCCGCGAGGAGGTCTCGCTCGACCTGCGCGAGCAGCTCGGTATCGACTGGCTGACCCGGCGCAACCAGCTGCTCGAGGAGGGCTGCGCGTCCGAGGAGCAGGTCGCCGCGCTGCTCGACGAGGCCGTCGCCGAGGGCGTGCTCGCCCCCGAGGAGGCGCGCGAGGAGGCCGACCGCATCAAGGACGAGGCCAAGGAGGAGGCCGAGGAGGTCGAGGACGCCGCCAAGCGCGACTGAGCGCCACCCCTCCCGCGGGGTAGCGCCTTGCTAGGTTGGCGCGCGTGAGCGAGCGCGTGCGCCGGGCCGTCTGCCCCGGCTCCTACGACCCGGTGACCCACGGGCACCTCGACGTCATCACGCGCGCCGCGGCCCTCCACGACGAGGTCGTCGTCGCCGTGCTGCACAACCCGGCCAAGGCGGGCACCTTCACCCCGGCCGAGCGGGTGGCCTTCGTCGAGCGGGCCGTCGGGGCCGCCGGGCTCGCCGACCGGGTGCGCGTCGAGGCCTTCGCCGACCGCCTGCTCGTCGACGTCTGCCGCGACGTCGGCGCCGAGGTCGTCGTCAAGGGCCTGCGCGGCGGCACCGACTTCGCCTACGAGCTGCCGATGGCCCTGATGAACCGGCACCTCACCGGCGTCGAGACCGTCTTCCTGCCCGGCGAGCCGTCCTACGGCCACGTCTCGAGCTCGCTCGTCAAGGAGGTCGTCCGCTACGGCGGCGACGTCGACGGACTGGTCCCCGACGAGGTCCGCGACGCCCTCGTCGCCCGGCTGCGTGACGGTCGCTGAGGCCGCCCCGGCAACCGCCGACGCCGAGGCGCCGCGCCGGGGGTTCCGGCCGGACATCGAGGGGCTGCGCGCCGTCGCGGTGCTCAGCGTCCTGCTCTACCACGCAGGCCTGCCGGTCGGTGCCGGCTTCGTCGGCGTCGACATCTTCTTCGTCATCTCCGGGTTCCTCATCACCGGGCTGCTCGTCACCGAGCTCGAGCGCACCGGGACGATCTCGTGGGTCCGCTTCCTCGGCCGGCGCATCCGCCGCCTGCTGCCGGCCGCCGTGCTCGTGCTGGTCGTCACCGCCGCCTTCTCGTGGCTCGTCATCCCGGGGCTGCGACTGCGCTCGGTCGGGCACGACGTCATCGGCGCCGCGACCTACGTCGTCAACTGGGTCCTCGCCGCGCGCGAGGTCGACTACCTCGCCTCCGACGCCCGCCCCTCACCGGTCCAGCACTTCTGGAGCCTGTCGGTCGAGGAGCAGTTCTACGTCGTCTGGCCGCTGCTCCTCGTGCTGCTGGCCCTCGTGCTGCGCCGGGTGGGCCGGACCCCCGACCGGCGCACGGTGGGCGCCGTGCTCGGCGTGCTCGTCGGCGCCTCGTTCCTCTGGTCGCTCTGGGCCTCGCACACCTCGCCGGCCTCGTCCTTCTTCGTGACGACCACCCGCGTCTGGGAGCTCGGGGTGGGGGCGCTGCTCGCCGTGTGGCTCACCGGGCGCGAGCGGCCGGCCGAGCCGTCGAGCGCGTCGGTCGCCCTCGGGTGGGCCGGCCTGCTGGCCCTCGTCGTCGTCGCCGTGCGCCTGCCGACCGACATCGAGTGGCCGAGCGCCTGGGCGCTGCTGCCGACGCTGCCGACGGCGCTCGTCCTGTGGGCGGGCTGGCACGGCTCGCCGCACGGACCCGTCCGCCTGCTCGGGTCCCGGCCGATGGTGTGGGTCGGCGGGCTGTCGTACTCGATCTACCTCTGGCACTGGCCGGTGCTCGTCCTCGGCGACTGGAGCGCCGAGTGGCTCACCGGCGACCCGCTGCCCGGGTGGGCGAAGGTCGCCCTCGCCGCGGCGTCGCTCTGGCCGGCGTGGGTGTCGTGGCGGTTCGTCGAGCAGCCCCTGCACCACGGGCCGTGGCTGCGGACCCGCCCCCGCGCGCTGCTCGCCGCCGGGGTGGCGCTCTCGGCGGTCGGGGTCCTCGCGGCCCTGCCGCTCCTGCCGGTGCGCACCCCGTTCGTCACCGAGCCGCCGGGGGGCAGGATGCCGGCCGACAGTGAGCTCGGGGCCGGCACCGTCGTGCCCGGACGGGCGGTCGCGGACCCCGGTGACCCCGGCTGGGTCGTGCCCGACCCGCTGCGGGCCGGGGAGGACCGCCCGGATGCCGACGTCGACCGCTGCCAGGTCGACGCCGCGGCGACCGAGCCGGTCCGGTGCACGTTCGGCGACCCCGACGGCGCCACGACCGTCGCGCTCGTCGGCGACTCCAAGGCGATGCAGTGGCTGCCCGCGCTCCAGGCCCGCGCGCAGGAGGAGGGCTGGCGGGTCGTCACCTACGGCAAGTCCGCGTGCGCCTTCGCGGACGCACCGGCGGCGGGCCCGGCCTCGGACTATTCCGAGTGCGACGCCTGGAACGCCGGCGTCGTCCGCGCCCTGGCCGCGGACCCGCCCGACGTCCTGCTCACCTCCGGGGTCTCCCGCGGTGCGTGGGACGGCTCGCGCCTCGACGCCGGCCTCCTGGCCGACGGCTACGCCCGCCGCTGGACGGCCCTCGCCCGCGCGGGCACCCCCGTCGTCGTCCTCGGCGACAGCCCGCTCTCGCCGGACGACCTCGACGTCTGCGCCGCCCGGCACCCCCGCGACCTCGGGACGTGCACGTTCGACGCCGCGCCCGCCGTCGCCGCCAGCGGCCTGCCCGTCCAGGAGCGGGCCGTCGAGGCGGCGGGGGAGGGCGTGCGCCTCCTCGACCTCACCGAGCGGATCTGCCCGGGTGGGGAGTGCCCGGTCGTCATCGGACACGTCGCGGTGCACCGTCCGGGCGACCACGTGACGGCGACCTACGCCCGCACCCTGGCCCCCGCCGTGGCCGACGCGGTGACCGCGGCGCTCGGCCCGCCGGCGGCTGGCTGAACCTCCGGCGTGGGTGCCCGTGCGCCGCCGGTTTGGGCAGGTGGGCGCGGCCCGGTAACCTTGCTCTTCGGTCTGCGTCCGTGCGGCGTGACCCGAACCGTCCCGACCTCACCGAAAGCTCATGTCCCGACTCGACCCCCGGTCCCCCATGGTGCTCGACACCAAGCTGGTGGGCCGTCGGCCGGGGACGATGCACGAGCTGGAGCGCGAGGCAGGGGCGCCGAGCGACCTCGGCACCGACGTCATCCGCGTCGAGGAGGGCAGTCCGCTGCACCTCTCGATCCGGATGGAGTCCGTCGTCGAGGGCGTCCTCGTCACCGGTTCGGTCCGTGGCACGGCGACCGGCGCCTGCGTGCGGTGCCTGGACCCCGTCAGCGAAGAGCTCGACGGGCGTTTCCAGGAGCTGTTCGTTCACGCCGATCGACACGTCCACCACCAGGAGGTGGGGGACGAGGAGGCCGACGAGGAGTACCGGATCGAGGACGGCTACATCGACCTCGAGCCGGTGCTCCGGGACACGGTGGTGCCCGCACTGCCGTTCCAGCCGGTCTGCCGGCCGGACTGCCCCGGCCTGTGCTCCGAGTGCGGACAGCCGCTCGCGGAGGACCCGCAGCACCAGCACGACCAGATCGACCCCCGATGGGCGGCGCTCTCGGCCCTGGCCGAGGACCCGTCCACGACGACAGAGAAGAGGACCTGACGTGGCTGTTCCGAAGCGGAAGATGTCGCGCTCCAACACCCGCTCGCGCCGCGCCAACTGGAAGGCGACGGTGGTCGCCACGACCACCTGCCCGCAGTGCAAGGCGCAGACGCAGCCGCACGTCGCGTGCCCGTCCTGCGGTACCTACAAGGGCCGCCACTTCGGCGCGGCCGAGCGCACCGAGCACCAGGGCTGACACCCGCCCCATGGGCAAGGGCCCGGCTGCGGCCGGATCGCTCACCCCGCTGCGCCCCGTCACCGAGCTGGTCGACCACCTGTCGGAGGTCACCGGTGTCGCCATCGACGAGGCGCTGGTCCGGCGTGCCCTGACGCACCGCTCCTACGCCTACGAGATGGGCGGGCTGCCGCACAACGAGCGCCTCGAGTTCCTCGGCGACTCGGTGCTCGGGCTCGTCGTCACGACGACGCTCTACGACGCGAACCCCGACGAGTCCGAGGGCCAGCTGGCCAAGCTGCGCGCCGCGGTCGTCAACATGCGCGCCCTCGCCGACGTCGGGCGCACGCTCGGGCTCGGTGACTTCGTCTTCCTCGGCCGGGGCGAGGAGAGCACCGGGGGGCGCGACAAGGACTCCATCCTCGCCGACACCGTCGAGGCGGTCATCGGGGCGGTGTACCAGCACGCCGGGATCGAGGCGGCCGGCGAGCTCGTGCACAGCCTCGTCGACCCGCTGCTCGCCCAGTCGGCCACCCTCGGGGCGGGCCTGGACTGGAAGACCAGCCTCCAGGAGATCAGCTCGCGGCACGGGCTCGGCTCGCCCGAGTACCTCGTGTCCGAGGACGGCCCGGAGCACGCCAAGTCCTTCGACGCCGAGGTGGTCATCGGAGGCCTCGTGCTCGGTCGGGGGACCGGTCGCACGAAGAAGGTCGCCGAGCAGGAGGCCGCCGCGCACGCCTGGACGGCCATCCGCGACGCCCACGAGAGCGCTGCCGTCGACGGTGCCTGAGCTCCCCGAGGTCGAGGTCGTCCGTCGCGGACTGGCCACCCACGTCGAGGGCCGCCGGCTGGTGGGGGTCGAGCTGCGCGGCCACCGGGTCGCCCGCCGGCACGTCGCCGGCCCGGAGGACCTCGCCGCCCGCCTCGCCGGGCGCACGGTGGCCGCCGTCCGCCGTCGCGGCAAGTACCTCTGGTGGGACCTCGAGGACCGGGTCGGGCTCATCCTGCACCTCGGGATGAGTGGCCAGCTGCTCGTCGAGGACCCCGCGCTGCCGGACGAGAAGCACCTGCACGCCCGGTTCACCTTCGAGGGCGGCGGTCCCGAGCTGCGCTTCGTCGACCAGCGCACCTTCGGCGGGCTGGCGCTGACCGACCTCGGCGACGACGGGGTGCCGCTGACCATCGCCCACATCGGACCCGACCCGTTCGAGCCCGCCTTCGACCGGGCCGCGGCCGTGCGCCGGATGAAGGCCAAGGACTCGGCGCTCAAGCGCGTGCTCCTCGACCAGACGGTCGTCTCCGGGATCGGCAACATCTACGCCGACGAGGCCCTGTGGCGGGCGCAGGTGCACGGCGAGCGGCCGGCCTCGGCGCTCAGCAAGCCTCGGCTGGGGGCGGTCCTCGACCACGCCACCGAGGTGATGCGCGAGGCGCTCGGCGAGGGCGGGACGAGCTTCGACGCGCTCTACGTCAACGTCAACGGCGCCTCGGGGTACTTCGACCGCTCGCTCGCCGCCTACGGGCAGGAGGGCCGGCCGTGCCGCCGGTGCGGCGCCCCGATCCGGCGCGAGCAGTTCATGAACCGGAGCTCGTTCTCGTGCCCGCGCTGCCAGCCGCGCCCTCGCCGGCCCCGCCCGGCCCGCTGACCGGCACCGTGCCGACCCGCGCCTACGTGTTCTGGGCCTCGAGGTGCTGCGGCGGTGCGGCCGCGTACGCCGAGGAGAGGCGGCGGTAGGGCGCCGAGGCCAGGGCCACGAGGACGGTGACGAACATGATCGCGCCCGCCCCGAGGAAGACCAGGGCGATGCCGCGCGCCTCGCCGGGCCCGAGCAGCCAGCCCCAGGTCGAGCGCCCCTCGGGCGAGGCCATGTAGGGGATGAGCCAGAACTGGGCGATCGGGCCGATGAGGAACGCCGAGACCGGGCTCGCCGCGAGCTCGACGCTCTGGGCGAAGCCGAACACCCGGCCCTGGGTGCGGAAGGGGACGACCCGCTGGAGGATCGTCTGCTCGGCCGCCTCGGCCACCGGCATGATGCACATGAAGACGAAGATGCCGACGGCGTAGAGCCAGGCCCACTCCCGCAGGGTGAACGTCATCCCGAGGAGGGCGACGGCGAGGTTGGCGAGCAGCAGGGTGCGCACCGGGCCGGACCCGAGGCCGAAGCGCGCGACGAGGCCACCGCCGACGACGAACCCGAGCCCGGTGACGCCGAGGACGATGCCCCAGGCCTCGACGCTGAAGAGGGTGAGCCCGTAGGGGTCCATCAGGGCGATGTACACGCCGTTGACGAGGTTGTTGAACGTCGTGAAGAGGATGAGGGCCACGAGCCCCGGCACCGAGCGGATGGCGGCGACGGCCCCGCGCACGTCGAAGCGCGAGCCGCCCTCCTCGACCTCGGGTGCGAGCTCGGGGACGGAGATCGGCAGGAGGTGGACCAGCGAGAGGGCGGTGAGGGCCAGGGCGATGGCCAGGGTCCACCCCATCCCGAGCAGCCCGACGCTCAGCCCGCTGAAGACGCTGGTGACGATGAAGGCGATGCCCTGGACGGTGCCGACCAGGCCGTTGGCCCTGTCGCGGCCGTCCTCGGGGACGAGCAGGGTGACGGTCGTCGACAGGGCGATGTTGCGCAGGCTCTCGACGACGCCGCCGACGAGGATGACCGTCGCGAAGAGCCAGAACCCCGGGGCGCCCCAGTCGGCGAGGGTCTCCTCACCGAGGAGCAGCCACAACGCCCCGGCGAGCGCGTAGGTGACGAGCGTGATGCTCGACGAGGCGACCATGACGTTCTTCTTGAGGTGGCGGTCGACGAGGGTGCCGAAGAACGTCCCGAAGACCGCGGTGAAGAGCATGTACCCGCCGCCGATGATCGAGGTGGCCATGACCGAGCGCGTCTCGAGGTAGGCCCAGAAGGTCAGCGCGAACCAGAGGAAGCTCGACGTGACGTTGGCGACGAGGGTGTTGACGAGGACGGCGCGGAAGCTGCGGAGGGTCTCGGGGCCGCGCTCGACGCCGGGCGGCAGGTGGGCGTGCTCGTCGGAGGCGGCGGCCTGCAGTCCGTCGGTGGTGTCGTCGAGGGGCACAGGAGGACTCTAGGACCGACCTCCGACGGCGTCGCGCGGATATCCGGGCCGCCGGCACCGGCGCCGGTCAGGGCAGCGGGATCGCCTTGAGCGTGACCGGCTTCCCGGTGCGCCGTTCGGAGAGCTCGGCGAGGGCGGATCGGACGGTCGCGCTGTAGAGGTGGGCGCCCCGGATGCTCGGGTGGATGCCGTCGGACTGGAGCATCCCGCGGGTGTCGGCGAGGGCGGCGTCCCAGTCGGCGACCACGACGTTGTCGCGGCCCTCGACGACCTCGCGCAGGGCCTCGTTGTCGGTCTCGGCACGGGCGTACCGGCCGTGGACGGTGATGACGACGACCATCCGGTCCGGCCCGATCGCGTCGAGCGTGCGGCGGATGGCCTTGGCGTCGGTGCCGAAGTTCGTGCCGAAGGCCAGGACGACGGCGCGCCGCAGCCCGTCGCCGCGTGTGGCGACGAGGGCGGGGGCCTCGCTCCAGCGGCGGTTCGATCGGGCGTCGAGGCGGACCTTCGGGAAGTAGTACTCCATCGCCTGCTTGGTGCCGACGAGCATCGAGTCGCCGAACGCGTCGATCTCGCGGCCGGACGGCATCGCCCAGGAGACCTCCGCCGGGGTCGTGGCGGCGGGCTTCGTCGACGCGGCCGAGGGGCTGGGTGTGGTCGTGGCTGCGGCGGTGGCGGCGGCCGCCCGCGCGAGGGCCGCCTCGTTGGCCTCGATCAGCTCCTCGGTGGCGGTGCGGTCGGGGGCGGTCACGAGGACGAGCGCCGTCGCGACGGAGACGGTGGCCAGGACGCCGACGGCGATCCGGGCCCGCCGGGTGCCGGCAGAGCGCAGCCGCCGGGCACCCGCGGCGAGGGCGCCACCGAAGCCGAGCCGGCGGACGGGCACCTCGACGAAGCGGTAGGAGAGGTCGGCGGCGGCCACGGTGACGAGCAGGGCCCAGCCGCGGGTCAGGACGTAGTCGAGGCCCCCGGGCGCGACCGGCAGGTCCTGGCCGACGACGAGGACGACCGGCCAGTGCCACAGGTAGAGCCCGTAGGAGCGGGCGCCGACCCAGCGCGCGGCGGGGAGGTCGAGCAGGGCGCGCAGCCGGCCGGGCCGCTCGACGACGACGAGGACGAGCGCTGCGGTGGCGAGGGAGGCGAGGAGGATGCCGCCGCGGAAGGTGACCGGCGAGCGCTCGTCGGCGAGGGCGAGCAGGCCGCCGAGGGTGACCAGTGCGCCGACGCCGATCGTGCGGCGGTGGCTCTCCCAGAAGGGGGTCCGCGTCCAGGCGCGGTGCGGCGCAGCGAGGGCCAGCGCGAGGGCGGCCCCGACCATCAGGCCGGTGGCGTGGGTGTCGGTGCCGTAGTAGACGCGGGTGGGGTGCTCGGGGTCGAGGCGCAGGGCCATGAGCAGGGAGGAGGCGAGCGCGAGGCCGAGGGCGGCGCCGGCCCGGGCCTCGGGGCGGCGGACAACCCGTACGAGGGCGAGCAGGGCGAGCGGCCAGAGCAGGTAGAACTGCTCCTCGACGGCCAGGCTCCAGAGGTTGGCGAGCAGCGTGGGGGAGATCG
>JAESFK010000686.1_pt1 | contig 14298 bp, 10 predicted proteins | sample 9269391 | NCBI WGS metagenome assembly JAESFK01 (sample SAMN14506231, study PRJNA617097) | algae metagenome | isolation source: Drouetiella hepatica UHER 2000/2452 and co-occurring heterotrophs from... | place: Slovakia: Slovak Paradise National Park, Hrabusice, Kosice Region | collected 2000-01-01
CGGCCGAATACACCGAGCTCGCCGTGCGGGCCCTTCACACTGCGTATGAACTGGACGCCGCCTGATCGGCCGGGAAAAACAGGCCTGAAGTCCAGGGAGGCTCTGCAAATTCGTCGGTAGGCAGTCCGGCGCGGGTCTTGCTATAAGCGGCGCATGGACGCCGCACTCGCCCACTTGGCCTGCCTGAACGCCCGACCGACCCGGTCGGTGGCGGCGGCCTGGCGAGTTTGCGCCTGTATCATCGACCGCAGCTTCGTCGTCATCCGACTCAAGCATCTCGCGGTCTGACCATGGAGAGATCAACTCCTCTGGCCGGACCGCGAATGCTCCTCAAGCGGCTCCGGGACACGATGGCGCGTGCCGAGTCCGTCGAAGTGACGCTGAGCGAGGTCGTGCGCCTGGTCGCCAACGAGATGGTGGCCGAGGTCTGCTCGATCTACCTGCTGCGGGCCGGCGAAGTGCTGGAGCTGTTTGCAACCCAGGGCCTCAACCCCTCGGCCGTCCACAGTACGCGGCTGCGGGTCGGCGAGGGTCTGGTCGGCGACATTGCCGCCCACGCAAGGCCGCTGGCGCTCGACGATGCCCAGCACCATCCGCAATTCGCCTACCGCCCCGAGACCGGCGAGGAAATCTACCACTCGCTGGCGGGCGTGCCGATCGTGCGCGCCGGCCGCGTGCTGGGCGTTCTGGTCGTGCAGAATCGCACCCGCCGCCAATACGACGAGGAAGAGGTCGAGACGCTGCAGACCATCGCCATGGTGCTGGCGGAACTGGTCTCGGCCAGTCACGTCGTCAGTCCCAACGAGGTCCAGCAGGTCGATGGCATCGGGCTTCTGCCGCTGCGCGTCGACGGCGTGCAGCTGACGCCCGGTGTCGCGATCGGCCGCGCCGTGTTGCACGAGCCCCGCATCGTCATCCAGCGCGTGGTGGCCGAGGATGTCGGACAGGAGCAGGTCCGTTTCCTCGAGGCGCTGCGCGGCGTGCGCGAGGATGTCGACCGCATGCTCGAGGCGCACGACATGCAGTCGGGCGAGCAGCGCGAGATCCTCGAGACCTTCCGCATGTTCGTCGACGACCGCGGCTGGGCCGAACGGGTGCGCGAGGCCATCGATTCGGGCCTCACCGCCGAGGCCGGCGTCCAGCGTGCCTTCGACGACGTCCGCACGCGCCTTGGCCAGTCGACCGATCCCTATATCCGCGAGCGGCTGAGCGATCTGCAGGATCTCAGCAACCGTCTGCTGCTGCGGCTCACCGGCCGTGTCGCGATCGTGGCGCGCGCGCTCGACATTCCCGTGGTCGGCCGCGCGCCCAACGTGCTCGCCCGTGTCGAGGCCGGCGATCCGATCGTGGTCGACGGCGACAATGCGCAGGTGTTGGTACGGCCGGCCGAGGACATTCTCCAGACGGTCCATCTCGCGCTCGACGCCCGCGCCGAGCGGCGGCGTAAATATGCGGCCCTGCGCGACCTGCCGTCGGCAACGCGCGACCAGGCGCGCATCTCGCTCAACATGAATGCCGGCCTGCTGATCGACATGCAGCATCTCGACGATACGGGCGCCGACGGTGTCGGCCTCTACCGGACCGAGATTCCGTTCATGGTGCGTTCGGAATTCCCCGATGTCGATGCACAGGCCTGGCTCTATGGCCGCGTGCTCGACCTCGCCGACGGTCGGCCCGTGACTTTCCGCACGCTCGATGTAGGGGGTGACAAGGTTCTTCCCTATATCGACTCGTTCGGCGACGAGAATCCCGCGATGGGATGGCGCGCCATCCGCATCGGGCTCGATCGTCCGGCGATGCTGCGCCGCCAGTTGCGCGCCATGATCCTCGCCGCCAATGGCCGTCCCCTGTCGGTCATGTTCCCCATGATCGCGGAGGTCACAGAATTGATGCGGGCGCGTCACTTGCTCGATCTCGAGATGGATCGCGCGAGGCGGCGCGGCCAGGCGGTGCCGGAGCATCTGCGGGTTGGCGTCATGTTCGAGGTGCCGGCTCTGGCATGGCAACTCGACAGCCTCCTGCCGCACGTTGATTTCATCTCCGTGGGCACGAACGATCTCCTGCAATTCCTCTACGCTGCCGATCGCGGCAACAGCCGGGTGGCCGGGCGCTACGACAGCTTGTCCCCAGCCCTGCTTCGGCTGCTACATTTTGTAGTGAACAAGGTGCGCCCCGCCGGCGTGGACATCGCGGTGTGTGGCGAGATGGCGGGACGTCCGGTCGAGGCCCTGGCGTTGCTTGCGATCGGCGTACGGTCGCTTTCGATGTCGCCGGGCGCGATCGGTCCCGTGAAGGCGATGATCCGTTCGCTCGATCTCAACGAGGCGGTTGGTTTCATGACCTCTGCGCTTGCGCAACCCGATCGTCCGATGCGTGAGACGTTGCGTCTCTTCGCCGCCGATCACGCGATCGAAATTTAACGACGGGAAGTCGAATCGCTTTTGCCCTGTCATGGGGCCTCTGCTAAGAGTCGCGACGAGGGGACAAGCAGGGAATATCAATGCCGGATCAGGTTGACTGGCGGGCGGTTGAACGCGAGGCCGGACCAGGCCAGGCGGTCGGTCGACTCCTACGCGATCAACGCGAGGCACGCGGTCTGGACCTGACTCAAGTCGAGAAGAGCATCCGCATCCGGCGCGCCCACCTCGAAGCGATCGAGGAAGGTCGCTACGACCAGCTTCCCGGCGCCGCCTATATTCCCGCCTTCCTGAGGGCCTACGCGACCCATGTCGGTCTCGATCCCGAGAAGGTCATGACCGCCTATCATCTGTCGGGCGCGGTTCCCATCAAGCGTCCTGTGGCGCTGCCTGCCAATTTTCCGGTTGCCGACCGGCGCGCGCCGATCGGCCTCGCGGTCCTCACCGTCCTTCTGGTCGTCGGCGCCGGCTACGGCGTGTGGCACTATATGCCGCGCGATCAGGCCGTCGTGGCGCAGAAGGTTCCGCCCGTGCCGGACCGTCTTCTCTCCGAGCGCCCCAGCGCGCCGGCGGTCGCCCCCAATCCGTTCGTTGCCAAGATGCCGCCCGCGCCGGCACCCGAAACGCGCACCATCAACGGTTCGTTGCCCGCCCAGGTCTGGCCGGCACAGCGCGCCGAGAGCGACACCCCGGCTCCGGCCACGTCGCTGGTGCCGCCGCCGGTCGTCGTCGCCGTTCCCCCGCCGCCGCCGCCGGTCGTGATGAATGTTCCGTCGATCGGCCAGGCGCAGGCCGCCCAGCCGCCGGCGCCGATCGAGCCGCCGCGCCTCGAGCCGCCGAAGCCGGTGGAAGAAGCCATTGCACGGCAGCCCGAGGCCACGCCGCCGCCCATCCCCGTCCGGGTCAACACGCCGATCAGCGTGAGGACCAACAGCTGGGTCGAGCTGCGGGCGCCGAACGGCGACGTGCTGACGCAGACCTATGTGCGCGCCGGCGAAAGCTACGTCGTGCCCGCCGGTATCGCCTACCGCATCACCGAGGCCCGCTAGCACCCTCGCGCCTTTGTAGTGCGCGGCGGCTGGCGGAAGCGGGGCCTCGCCGCTACATTGCGCCCATGAGCATCAGACCGTACCGCGACATCCAGCGCCGCAAGTCGCGGCGCGTGATGGTCGGGTCCGTGCCGGTGGGCGGCGATTCGCCGATCACCGTCCAGACCATGACCAACACGCTGACCGCGGACGCCGACGCGACCATCGCCCAGATCCGCCGTTGCGAAGAGGTGGGTGTGGACATCATCCGCGTGTCCTGTCCCGACGAGGACTCGACCGCGGCGCTGTCGAAGATCGTGCGGGCCGCCAAGGTCCCGATCGTGGCCGACATCCACTTCCACTACAGGCGCGCCATCGAGGCGGCCGAGGCGGGCGCCGCCTGCCTGCGCATCAATCCCGGCAACATCGGCAGCGCCGAGCGCGTGCGCGAGGTCGTGAAAGCCGCCAAGGACCACGGCTGTTCCATGCGCATCGGCGTCAACGCCGGCTCGCTGGAGAAGGACCTGCTCGAGAAGTACGGCGAGCCCTGTCCCGAGGCGATGGTGGAGAGCGCGCTCGACCATGCCCGCATCCTGCAGGACCACGATTTCCACGAGTTCAAGATCAGCGTGAAGGCGTCCGACGTCTTCCTGGCGGTCGCGGCCTATCAGCAGCTCGCCGACGCCTGCGACTACCCGCTGCATGTCGGGGTCACCGAGGCGGGCGGCACGCGCACCGGCACGGTGAAGTCGTCGATCGGCATGGGCTCGCTGCTGTGGGCCGGCATCGGCGACACGATCCGCGTCTCGCTTTCGGCCGAACCGGAGGAAGAGGTCCGCGTCGGCTTCGAGATGCTGAAGGCGCTGAACCTGCGGCATCGCGGGGTCAACATCATCTCCTGCCCGTCCTGCGCGCGTCAGCAGTACGACGTCATCCGCACGGTCGAAGCGCTGGAGCAGCGCGTCGCCCACATCACCACGCCGATGACGGTGTCGGTGATCGGCTGCGTGGTGAACGGGCCGGGCGAGGCGCGCGAGACCGACATCGGCTTCACCGGCGGCGGCGCCAATAATCACCAGGTCTACATCGCCGGCGTCCCCCATCACCGGCTGAAGGACGCCAACGTCGTCGATCACCTGGTCGGTCTGATCGAGAAGAAGGCCGCCGAGATCGAGGCCGCCAAGGTGGAAGAAGCCGAGCGACATCGCGCCGCTGCCGAGTAGCGACCAGGCCTTCCCGTCCCGACGTTCTTCTTTCAAGGCGATTTCCCGTGAGCAAGATGCAACCCGTGCGTGGCACGCACGATCTCCTTCCCGACGACTACCGGCGCTTCGCGCATGTCGTCGACACGGCGCGCGACGTGGCGCGCCTCTATGGCTATCGCGAGATGGCGACGCCGATCTTCGAGTTCACCGAACTGTTCGCCCGCGGCATCGGCGAGACGACCGACGTCGTCTCGAAGGAGATGTACACCTTCAAGGATCGCGGCGACGAATCGCTCACCCTGCGGCCGGAGTACACGGCCGGCATCTGCCGTGCCTTCGTGTCGAACGGCGAGCTGACCCAGCAGCTGCCGCTGAAGGTCTTCGCGGCGGGCCCGATGTTCCGCTACGAGCGGCCGCAGAAGGGGCGGCAGCGCCAGTTCCACCAGATCGATCTCGAGGTGCTGGGCGCGCCCGAGCCCGGGGCCGACATCGAGGTCATCTCGGTCGCGGCCGACATCCTGGACAGGCTGACGATCCTCGACCGCTGCGTGCTCAAGATCAATTCGCTCGGCGATCCGGAGAGCCGGGCGGGCTACCGCAAGGTCCTGACCGACTACTATGCCGGTCACGAAGACAAGCTCTCCGAGGATTCGCGCAATCGCCTGACGCGCAATCCGCTGCGCATCCTCGACAGCAAGGACGAGGGCGACAAGGCGCTCAACGCGAACGCGCCGAGCTTCAGCGATCACCTGAACGAGGCGAGCCGCGACTTCTTCAAGTCGGTGCAGGACGGGCTCACGGCCGCCGGCATCGCCTTCGAGGTCGATCCGGCGCTGGTGCGCGGCCTCGACTACTACACCCACACCGCCTTCGAGTTCGTGACCACCCATCTCGGCGCCCAGGGCACCGTGCTGGGCGGCGGCCGCTATGACGGGCTGATCGCCGAGCTGGGCGGTCCGCCGACCGCCGGCATCGGCTGGGCGGGCGGCATCGAGCGGCTGATGATGCTGGCCGACGAGCCCAGGCCCCTGCCGCGGCCCGTCGTCATCGCCCCGCTGGGCGCGGCTGCCGAGGCCAAAGCGCTCGGCATCGCGCGGAGCCTGCGCAAGCAGGGCATCGTCGTCGAGCAGGACTATCGCGGCAACATGAAGCGGCGCATGCAGCGGGCCAACAAGCTCAATGCCCGCGCCGCGCTGATCATCGGCGACGACGAGCTGGCCAAGGGCGTCGCCCAGCTCAAGGACCTCGATAGCGGTACCCAGCGCGAAGTGCCGTTCGAGGGTCTCGCCGAAGCTTTGAAGGTCTGAGATGTCGCTGTTGCTGAAACTCAACCAGATCGTGACGCGCCATGCCGAGCTGCAGGCGGCTTTGTCCGCCGGCACGCTCGATTCGCAGAAGTTCGTCGCAGCCTCGAAGGAATATGCCGACCTCGGCCCGCTGGTCGAAGCGGTGAACGAGTGGCACAAGGCCGAGCGCGAATTGAAGGATGCGGAGGCGATGGCCGCCGATCCCGACATGAAGGCGATGGCCGAGGAAGAGGCGGAGGAGCTGCGCAAGCGCCTGCCGGAGCTGGAACGCACCGTGAAGCGCATGCTCCTGCCCAAGGATGCAGCCGACGAGAAGAACGCCATCCTCGAAATCCGCGCCGGCACCGGCGGCGACGAGGCGGCGCTGTTCGCGGCCGACCTGTTCCGCATGTACCAGCGCTATGCGGCCGAGAAGGGCTGGAAGTTCGAGGTCATGGAATTGTCGGACACCGGGATCGGCGGCTACCGCGAGGCGATCGCCACGGTGACCGGGCGCAACGTCTTCGCGCGTCTGAAATTCGAATCCGGCGTCCATCGCGTTCAGCGGGTGCCGGCGACCGAGGCCCAGGGCCGCATCCACACGTCGGCCGCGACGGTGGCGGTGCTGCCGGAGGCCGAGGAGGTCGACATCAAGATCGACGAGAAGGACCTGCGCATCGACGTGTTCCGCGCCTCGGGGCCAGGGGGCCAGTCGGTGAACACGACCGATTCGGCGGTGCGCATCACCCATATCCCGACCGGCGTCGTGGTCAGCCAGCAGGACGAGAAGAGCCAGCACAAGAACCGCGCCAAGGCGATGAAGATCCTGCGCGCGCGCCTCTACGACGCCGAGCGCCAGCGTCTCGACGATCTGCGCTCCGCCGATCGCAAGGGCCAGGTCGGCAGCGGCGACCGCAGCGAACGCATCCGCACCTACAACTTCCCGCAGAGCCGGGTGACCGATCACCGCATCAACCTCACCCTCTACAATCTCGCCGAAATCCTCGACGGGCGCGGGCTCGATGCCATTGTCGACGCCCTGACCTCCGAGGATGAGGCCACGCGCCTGGCGGAGCTCGCGGCCTAGAGGTGGCGGAGGGCGCCTCCTACGACGCGCTCCTGCGGGACACGGCCGTCGCCCTGACGGCGGCCGGGATCGACAATGTGCGCTTCGAAGCCCGCCTGCTTCTGAGCCACGCGACCGGGCTGACGATCGAGCAGCTGATTTCGCGCGGACCCGATGCTGCCCCTGCCGCCGCGGCCGCGACCTTGCGCGAACTCACGGCGCGGCGGGTGCGACGCGAGCCCATGGCCTACATCCTGGGCGAGCGGGAGTTCTGGGGCCTGCCCTTCAAGGTCTCGCCGGCGGTCCTTATTCCACGTCCCGACAGCGAGACGGTGATCGAGACGGTGCTCGACCTGCTGCCCGACCGCAGCCGGAAGCTGCGCATCCTCGACCTCGGTCTCGGGTCGGGCTGCCTGCTGCTCACCCTGCTGCGGGAGTATCCGCAGGCGACGGGTGTCGGGATCGATGCCTCGGCGGCGGCGCTCGCCATCGCCCGGGGCAATGCCGAGGCACTCGGCGTGGCGCCGCGTGCGCGCCTCTCGGCGGGTGACTGGCGGCAAGCCGGCTGGGCGGACCAACTGGGGGGGCCTTTCGACCTGCTGGTCTCCAATCCACCCTATATCGAGAGCGCCGTGGTGGACGGGTTGATGCCCGAGGTGGCGGCCCATGAGCCCAGGCTGGCCCTCGACGGCGGCGCCGACGGATTTGCGGCGTATCGCATCATCGCCGCGGAGGCGCCCCGGCTCGTCGTTCCGGGCGGCTGGGCGATCGTCGAGGCAGGCGAAGGCCAGGCGCCGGATATCGCGGCTCTTTTTGGCGCCGCGGGCCTGACGCCCAAGCCGCCCCGGCAGGATTTGGGCGGGATCGCACGTGTCGTGCCGGCCCAGCATTAATCGGTTGGCAATCAGGGGGAATGAGACTAGGTTCCCTTTACCCCTTGGGGGGCCTTGGTCCGACCGGTCTGTAGCGGCGGACACCAACTCCCCTGAAATTCAGCCGCGACGGCGCCCGGGAAGGGCAGAGGGGCTGCAACAACATCCGTCCGGCGTGCAACTGGCCCTAGGTTAATGAGACCAAACAATCGTCAGCGGTCGCGCGGCGGTCGCAGTGGTGGCGGCGGCGGTGGCGGCGGTGGAAACAACCACCATCACAAGCCCCAGAATTACAGTTCGAACCGTCCGGCTAATCGAAATCAGATTTTCGATAGCAGCGGCCCCGATGTCCGGGTTCGCGGCAACGCGCACCAGGTTTTCGACAAATATCAGTCGCTGGCCCGAGAGGCGGCGTCCTCCGGCGATCGCATTCTGGCCGAATCCTACTGGCAATATGCCGATCACTATTATCGGATGATCCAGGCCCAGGGCGGCTTCGTCCAACGCAACAACCTCGGTTGGGGCGAAAATGGCGAAGAAGGCCAACCCGATCAGCCGGGACAGCAGCCGGGACAGCAGCAAGGCCAGCCCGGCGGTCAGCCGCAGCAGAATGGCAGCGATCATGCGCCGTCCAACGAGCGCGGTGGTCGTGGCGAACAGCCCGATCAGAACCAGGCCGACGAGGGTCAGGGCGATATTCGCCAGGCCGAGCGTCGGCAGGCTGACAATCGCCAATCCGAGAATCGTCAATCGGATCCTCAAGCCGACAATCGCCCAGCTGACCGTCAGGCCGACAATCGCCCATCCGACCGTCAGGCTGATAGTCGCCAATCCGATCGTCAGGCCGATCGTCAGGCCGAGCGTCGCCAGCCCGAACGTCGCCAGCCCGACCGTCGCCAGGCCGAGCAAGTCGAAGAAGAACCCGGTCTGAACGGCGTGGCCTTCCTTCAGAAGGGCCGCAGCGCGCCGATCAATAACGATCCGGCGGCCGACGAGCAGCCCGAGGTGCCGGAATTCGTTCCTGCCAGCGGCGGCCGACGCGGCTGACCCGCCAACGACGATCCATTCACTGAAAGACGCCCGCCGGCAGCCGCCGGCGGGCGTTTTCTTTTGCTCTACAGGTGGATCAGCGTCGGTGCGACGAAGGCCAGGACGGTGAAGCCGAACCCCACGACGCCGAGCCCTGCCGACAGGAAGGTCAGCCAGATCACCGAGGTGAGGGCGGCCGCGCCGGCCAGCACGATGGCGAGCTGGAAGCAGGCCGAGCCGTATTCGAACATGTGATAGGCGGCCATCGACCGGTCGCGATGCTCTTCCTTGGCCTTGGCCCGGGCGGCCAGCTCCTTGCGGCCCTCGCCGGTCTCGGGCTCGGTGTCGTAGCGCTGCGCCGTCTGGCGCCACCGGTCGGCCTGGGCCTTGAGCGCCGGCGGCAGGGGCGCCGGGCCATCCTTGTAGGTGGCTTCGACTTCTTCCGCGGCGGTGCGCAGGGTGGTCTGCCGGATGGTCTTGGACTGGAAGAACGACCACAGGTTGGAGGCGTCGATATGGCTCGACAGGCCGTTCGTCTGCGAGCTCTTGCCGCCCATTTCCGACACCGCCAGCAAGGCGGCGAGGATGGCCACCAGCAGGGCGATCCTCTTGTTCGAGCTGTCGATGTGTCCGTGTCCGCCTGACATTCAGCACTCCCCCCGTCGCGACCGAGGCGAGGTCTTAGCCCAGGTCCAGGACAGGTGAAAGTCGCACGCCGGGTAGGGGCTTGCAGCTCACCGTTCCGATACCATATCGCCTGCAGGACGCTTCTTCGGAGGGTCCACTCTTCCGCCCGCCGCTCGACGGGGGCGTAAAGGAAAGGGTTGAGTAATGAACCAGGAAAAGTACACCGAGCGCATGCGGGGCTTCCTGCAGAGCGCGCAGATGCTGGCGCTCCGTGAGGGCCATCAGCGACTGATTCCAGACCACGTTCTGAAGGTCCTGCTCGACGACCCGGAAGGCCTCGCGGCCAACCTGATCGGCTCGGCGGGCGGCGATTCGCGCGCGGTCTACCGCGCCGTGGAAGCCAACCTCGCCAAGCAGCCCAAGGTCGAAGGCCAGGGCGCCGGCCAGATCTACATGGCGCCGGAGACCGCGCGCCTGTTCGAGCAGGCCGAGGCGATCGCCGAGAAGGCCGGCGATTCGTTCGTCACGGTCGAGCGCATGCTGGTCGCGCTGGTGCTCGCCAAGGGCACACCGGCGGCCGAGGCGCTGGCCGCGGGCGGCGTGAAGCCCCAGGCCCTCGAAAAGGCCGTGCAGGAGCTGCGCAAGGGCCGTACGGCCGATTCGGCCTCGGCCGAGGACAGCTACGACGCGCTGAAGAAGTACGCCCGCGACCTCACGCAGGCCGCCCGTGACGGCAAGCTCGACCCGGTGATCGGCCGCGACGAGGAGATTCGCCGCACCATCCAGGTGCTGAGCCGCCGGACCAAGAACAATCCGGTGCTGATCGGCGAGCCGGGCGTCGGCAAGACCGCCATCGCCGAAGGCCTGGCTCTGCGCATCGTCAACGACGACGTGCCGGAATCGCTCAAGAACAAGAAGCTGATGTCGCTCGACCTCGGCTCGATGGTCGCAGGTGCCAAGTTCCGCGGCGAGTTCGAGGAGCGCCTCAAGGCCGTGCTGTCGGAAATCTCGTCGGCGGAAGGCGAGATCATCGTCTTCATCGACGAGCTGCATACGCTGATCGGCGCCGGCAAGGCCGATGGCGCGATGGACGCTTCCAACATGCTGAAGCCCGCGCTGGCGCGGGGTGAGCTGCATTGCGTGGGCGCCACTACGCTCGACGAGTACCGCAAGCACATCGAGAAGGATGCCGCCCTCGCGCGGCGCTTCCAGCCCGTGTTCGTGGCCGAGCCGACGGTCGAGGACACGATCTCGATCCTGCGCGGCCTGAAGGAGAAGTACGAGCTGCATCACGGCGTCCGGATCGCGGATTCCTCGATCGTGGCCGCCGCGACCCTGTCCAACCGCTACATCGCCGACCGGTTCCTGCCGGACAAGGCGATCGACTTGATGGACGAGGCGGCGAGCCGCATCCGCATGCAGGTCGACAGCAAGCCCGAGGCGCTGGACGAACTAGACCGGCGCATCATGCAGCTCAAGATCGAGAGGGAAGCGCTCAAGAAGGAAAGCGACCAGGCGTCGCGTGACCGGCTCGAGCGTCTCGAGAAGGAGCTGTCGGAGCTCGAGCAGAAGTCGGCGGCGCTGACGGCGCAGTGGACCTCGGCCAAGGACAAGCTGGCCGATTCCCAGAAGGTGAAGGAGCAGCTCGACAAGGCGCGCTCCGAGCTGGACATCGCGCAGCGCCGCGGCGAACTCGCCAAGGCGGGCGAGCTGGCCTACGGCGTGATCCCCGACCTCGAGAAGAAGCTCAAGGAAGCCGAGACCCACGAGGTCGCGGGCGGCAAGGGCGTCAAGGAAGAGGTCATGCCCGAGGACATCGCGGCCGTCGTGTCGCGGTGGACCGGCGTGCCCGTCGACAAGATGCTGGAGGGCGAGCGCTCCAAGCTCCTGCGCATGGAGGAGGAGATCCACAAGCGGGTGATCGGCCAGGACGAGGCCGTCGTCGCGGTGGCGAATGCGGTGCGGCGCGCCCGCGCGGGCCTGCAGGACCCGAACCGTCCCATCGGTTCGTTCCTGTTCCTGGGTCCGACGGGCGTCGGCAAGACCGAGCTCACCAAGGCGATCGCAGCGTTCCTGTTCGACGACGACACCGCGATGGTGCGCATCGACATGAGCGAGTTCATGGAGAAGCACTCCGTGAGCCGCCTGATCGGCGCCCCGCCGGGCTATGTCGGATACGACGAGGGCGGTGTCCTGACCGAGGCGGTGCGGCGCCGGCCCTACCAGGTGATCCTGTTCGACGAGGTCGAGAAGGCGCATCCGGACGTGTTCAACGTCCTGCTGCAGGTGCTGGACGACGGTCGCCTGACCGACGGGCAGGGCCGCACCGTCGACTTCAAGAACACGCTGATCATCCTGACGTCCAATCTCGGCAGCTCGCATCTGGCGGCCCTGAAGGACGGCGAGTCCACCGACTTGGTGCGCGAGCAGGTCATGGAGGAGGTGCGCCGGGCGTTCCGTCCGGAGTTCCTGAACCGCCTCGACGAGATCCTGCTGTTCAACCGGCTGAGCCGGGCACACATGACGGACATCGTCACCGTGCAGATCCAGAAGCTGTTCAAGCTGCTGGCCGATCGCAAGATCGAGCTGAAGATCGACGGCAAGGCGCTGCAGTGGCTGGCCAACCGCGGCTACGACCCGGTCTACGGGGCGCGGCCGCTGAAGCGGGTGATCCAGCGCAGCCTGCAGAACCCGCTGGCGACGCAGCTTCTCGAAGGCAGGATCCACGACGGCGATACCGTCGAGGTCGGGGTCGAGAACGGAGAGCTGACGGTCGGCGGCGAGCGCGTGATGAGCGACGCGGCCGACTGAAGAACGCTAGTTGCTCCTGGCGACGAGCGGCGGCGCAGGTTCCTTGGGAGCCTGCGCCGTTTTCTTTGGCGCGGGCTTGGATTCGTCGGGCTTCGCCGGCTCGCCGGCCACCGGCGCGCTCTTGAGCTGGGCGAGATACTGTTTCGCCAGGGTGCGGAAGCGCGCGGCGTCCTTGGCCCCGACCGTGCCGCGCATGGCGAACTTCTGGGTGAGCGGATTGACGTGCTTGCCGCCCTTCAGGAACTCGTAGTGAAGGTGCGGGCCGGTCGACATGCCGGTCGATCCCACGAAGCCGATCACCTGTCCCTGGCGCACCTGCACGCCCGGCTTGATGCCCGGTCCGACGCGCGACATGTGGGCGTAGGCGGTCGCCACATCGTGCGTGTGCTGCAACTTCACGTAGAGTCCGTAGCCGCCGTTCGGCCCGGCCGCGACCACCCTGCCGTTGCCGGCGGCGAGGATCGGCGTGCCCGGGGGGGCCGCGAAATCCACGCCGGCATGCAATGCGCTGAAGCCCAGGATCGGATGCTCGCGCATGCCGAAGCGCGAGGTGATGCGCGATGCATCCATCGGCGTGCGCAGGAAGGAACGCACCACGCTCTCGCCCTGCGGGTTGAAGAAGCCGTCCGCGCCACCCTGCGGCCGATAGCGCATGACCACGACGGTGCGCTTCATCAGTCGCAGTTCACCGGCGAGCAGGCGGCCGGGATGCGTGACCTTGCCGTCGCTGGTCACCAGCTGCTCGAGCAGCACGGTGAACTTCTGGCCCTGCTTCAACTCGCGCTGGAAATCGACGTCGTAGGAGAGCGCGCGCACGAACTCGACCATCGCCGACGAAGGCGCGCCGGCCTTGATGCCGCTTTGCTGCAGCGAGCCCTCGCGCTCGCCTTCGACGCGGACGATGCGCGGGCTGACCTTGTAGATTTTCTCCTCGGCATCGAAGCTGCCGTCATCCTTGCGGCTGACGATGTACTCCCGCTCCGGTTGAGGCCGGACGGACAGCGCCAGCACGCGGGGTGTGTCGGGCTGCTCGGGAAGCGTCTGCATCGTGAGCTCGATCGTCTCGCCCACCGCAAGCCGCTTCTTCTTCAAGAGAGACTGGAGCTTCTCCGCGACCTGCTTGCGCTCGCTTTCCGCCACGTCGATGTCGGCCAGCATCTTCTCGACCGTGTCGCCCTTCTCGAGTCGCAGGGTGAGTTCGTAGATGTCGCTGGCCTGCGGTTCGGCGTCGGCGGTGGGCGCTTCCGGCGGCTTCATCTGGAAGCCGCGGAGATCGAGCGAGGCTGGTTTGCCGAAATCGGCCGCCGTCACCGGCGGGGCGGGCTGCGCATCCGCGAGGATCACGGGGGCTGGGGCGGCCTGTGCCGGCCCGGCGGGGCTCGGCGCGGCAGGCGCCGGAGCGGGCGGGATCGTCGGAGTCCTTGGCGGCAGCGAGGCAATGTCCGGGTTCGATCGATGGCTGAGGACAAGCCCCCCCATCGCCAGGCCGATGACGCCGATTGCAAAGAGGACAGGCCGAAACAGCCCGAACGTCATGTTCCTGGGGCTTTCCGGCCGGCCCGACGGAGAGGGGAAATCCGTCATGACCGCTGACCTATTGTGAGCCCGGTAGGTCCAGGCTTCGGGTTAGGGATTGTGCCCGACCGGAAAAATCTGTGCTCGCCGGCCGCTCTCTACATATTGATGCCGGAAACGCTTCCAGCGCACAACAATACAATAGGTACGACGGGATTTTCGGCGAGTTCGAGTCATCGTTACGGATTCGTAATTTTCCCCGTTGACGGTGTGAGGGGGTACCCATATAAGCCCGGCTCCCGACGACGAGCGGGGCCGCCGCAACCGCCTCAGAGACTGAGGCGCCAGGGTCGAAAGATCCAGGGGGCACCGTCGACGAAGGTCCCGACCCGAGGGTCGTGTGTTCTATGCATTGTTTGTTAGGAAAGGGATACGCCGGCGG
>JAESFK010000687.1_pt1 | contig 14296 bp, 12 predicted proteins | sample 9269391 | NCBI WGS metagenome assembly JAESFK01 (sample SAMN14506231, study PRJNA617097) | algae metagenome | isolation source: Drouetiella hepatica UHER 2000/2452 and co-occurring heterotrophs from... | place: Slovakia: Slovak Paradise National Park, Hrabusice, Kosice Region | collected 2000-01-01
TGTGCTGGACGAGCCCTCGATCGGCCTGCACCAGCGCGACAATGAGCGCCTGCTCGGCACGCTGCGCCGGCTGCGCGACCTCGGCAACACCGTCATCGTCGTCGAGCATGACGAGGACGCGATCCTCACCGCCGACTATGTCGTCGATGTCGGGCCCGGCGCCGGCATCCATGGCGGCGAGATCGTCGCCCAGGGCACGCCGCAGCAGATCCTCGACAATCCGGACTCGCTGACCGGCAAATACCTCACCGGCGAGTTGTCGGTCGCGGTGCCGGCCAAGCGCCGCAAGGCGCAGAAGGGCCGCAGCCTCAAGATCGTCGGCGCGCGCGGCAACAACCTCAAATCCGTCGATGTCGAGATCCCGCTGGGGATGTTCACCTGCATCACCGGCGTCTCCGGCGGCGGCAAGTCGACGCTGGTCATCGACACGCTCTACCGGGCCGTCGCCCGCAAGCTCAACGGCTCGATCGAGCACCCGGCCCCGCATGACCGCGTCGAGGGCATGGAGCTGCTCGACAAGGTCATCGACATCGACCAGTCGCCGATCGGCCGCACGCCGCGCTCGAACCCCGCGACCTATACCGGCGCCTTCACGCCGATCCGCGAATGGTTCGCCGGCCTGCCCGAGGCCAAGGCGCGCGGCTACCAGGCCGGCCGCTTCTCGTTCAACGTCAAGGGCGGCCGCTGCGAGGCCTGCCAGGGCGACGGCCTGCTCAAGATCGAGATGCACTTCCTGCCGGATGTCTACGTCACCTGCGACGTCTGCAAGGGCAAGCGCTACGACCGCGAGACGCTGGAGGTGAAATACCGCGACAAGTCGATCGCCGACGTGCTCGACATGTCCGTGGAGGAGGCCAAGATCCTGTTCAAGGCGGTGCCCTCGATCCGCGACAAGATGGAGACGCTGCACCGCGTCGGGCTCGACTATGTCAAGGTCGGCCAGCAGGCGACGACGCTGTCAGGCGGCGAAGCCCAGCGCGTAAAACTCTCCAAGGAGCTTTCCAAGCGCGCCACCGGCCGCACGCTCTACATCCTGGACGAGCCGACCACCGGCCTGCATTTCCACGACGTCGCCAAGCTCATGGAGGTGCTGCACGAGCTGGTCGACCAGGGCAATTCGGTGGTGGTGATCGAGCACAACCTCGAAGTGGTGAAGACCGCGGACTGGGTGATCGACATGGGCCCCGAAGGCGGCGACGGCGGCGGCATGGTGGTGGCGCAGGGCACGCCGGAGGACATCGTGCGCACGGCTAAGGGCCACACCGCGCGGTTCCTCAAGGAGGTGCTGGAGCGCCGGCCGATCAAGAAGGCGAAGGGGGTGCAGCAGGCGGCGGAGTAAGCGGCAGGAAACGACCACGCTTCCTTGCAATTGGCTTACCGTCGCTGGTCGAGGCCATGAAAAACTGACAGCGACAGATCACGGCTCCGGCGGCTTGACCCGAGCTGTGAGCTGCTTCCAGCCGTCGTTATCAATCAGGCTTGACGTGGAAATCGTCATCGTTTTTGCTACCGCCTTCGGTATCCAAGGACTAAGAGATACCTTAACTATCGCATCTAAATCGATGTCTAAATCTTTGTACTGTATAGATTTATGCATATCCGCATAAATGAAGCGATACTCTTCCTCGGCGCGATATGGCATTCTCTTTAAGAACAGCAACTCTTCCACGTCGATCGATTTCTGCTGAATCATATCTGTAATCGCTCTATATTTCATGGGGCCATGTCGAATTCCAACTTCATCCTCGAACACCCACAGAAGCTTTTCATACTCAAACTCAACGCAAACCCCATCACCACCGTGCGAAAATACACGCCAATGATGATATGTCTCCGACGCAGTCGTAAAACATAACGCTAACACGGTCTGCGCGTCTTTTATCCGCTTGTACTCCGACATAAAATAAGCGTCATTTCGATCATCCCACGTTGCTGGATTCAACAACGTTATATTACCGCGCTTTAGCATGTGAATTAGTGATGCGAGATTAGTATAGCGTCGCAGAATTTTCACAACCAGATCTCATGACATGAGGCACGGTGGTTCAGTCTGACTGAGTTGCCTATCGACTGTCTAGCGATCAGACTTGCAGCTCGGACCTGCCGCCCCTCGCTGGCGCACATCGCTAGGGCCCTCTATTGCAACGGCACACCCTCATCCGGCCCTCCGGGCCACCTTCTCCCCTCCGGGAGAAGGAAAGAGGCGACGCGGCTCCCTCACCTCCCCGTCATGCTCGGGCTTGTCCCAAGCATCCACGTCTTGCGACGCTGATGAAGCGCGCCAGCCAACGACGAAGGCCCCGCCAGTCGTTCTGGAGCAAAGACCTGAATGGTCGCCTCAGGGGCGGACATGACGGAGAGGCGCGGGGAACCCCTCTCCCGGATGGGAGAGGGGCAGGGGTGAGGGCCCGCCGCTGATCGTCAGTGTGCGACGTTGCCGCTGAGCCCCAAACTGCACCGGCAAGCCCTCATCCGGCCCTCCGGGCCACCTTCTCCCATACGGGAGAAGGAAAGAGGCGTCGCGGTTCCTTCGCCTCGCCGTCTTGCCGGCAGCGCGCCTCATACGCTACGAGACCGCCCCCACAAAAAGCGCGATGGAGGGTGTCATGACCAGGAACAAGCACGACGTCACCAACCAGCCGTCCTTATGAGGTCACAAGCAAGCGTCGCAAATCCTATCCGTCCGAAACGCGCGTGAAGCGCGGCGTCCGCATCGTCCATGGCGATGTCGAACTGCAGGAAAAACTAGGCCGAAACTATCGCTGCGTCTGCGGCTCCGGGCGTAGATTTCAAGAAGTGCGGCATGCCGGGCGGCAGTTTCGACGGCTCCGACCGGGATGATTACTTTCAGGGAGTGATGCCTCCCTTCCAAAATGAGCGCGGGGAACCCCTCTCCCGGATGGGAGAGGGGCAGGGGTGAGGGCCCGCCGCTGATCGGATGAACGCAACGGCGCCGCCTGCGCCCCAAACTGCACCGGCAGGCCCTCATCCGGCCCTTCCGGGCCATCTGCTCCCATTCGGGAGAAGGAAAGAGGCGACGCGCTCTACGCCAAAGCCCGCCGGATCGCTGCCACGACAGCATCGCGGTCATCCAGCACCTGCGCGTTGCTGAAACGCAGCACGGCAAAGCCGTATCGCTCGATCTCCTCCGTCCGAGCGGCGTCGTACTCACGCTCCCAGCCATGCTGCCGGCCATCGATCTCGACAATCAGCTTCCGGTCGACGCAGAGAAAATCGACCGTATAGGCCAGCAGCGGCACCTGCCGGCGAAACCTGCGGCCGTCGAGACGTCGATTGCGCAGCAGCTCCCAGACGATGTCCTCTGGCTCGGTGGCCTGTCGCCGAAGGCGTCGGGCAAAGCTGCGCTGCTCGGTGGTCATGGGTGAGGATGCTGCAACGACTTTGCGTCAGCGTGCAATGGCGGGCCCTCACCCCTGCCCCTCTCCCATCCGAGAGAGGGGTTCCCCGCGCCTCTTGAATACTTATCCCCGCCCCTCATCACCCGCCCTATCCTCCCCTCGCCCATCACCCAAACGGGGCGGCCATCCGGAGGTGTGCCAGAGGTCGGGTGAGGGTCGGCGCCTGCGGCTGGTCTCACAAGCCAGACTCGGGAGGCTTCGGGGCACCGCCCTGGGGACATTACGATCCCTGTGCGAGGAGCTCGCTGGAACGGTCGGCGGCAAAAGCCGGCGCCCCATGCCTGACGACGCGACGAGGCGATGAGCCGAACTGGCGTTGGAGGGCTCGCGGCATCGACAAGCCATCGGCCCGATAAGCGCGGCCCGGAGTCGTCAAATCGCCGAAGGCGGAGCGCCACGGGGCGTGCGACGGCAGGTCTGCCGCCGCGCCGCATCCGGGCTCGACGGTTGCGGATCATTCTCGCGCCTCGCGGCGCTCCGCCAGCCCCGTCCTGCAGCCCTTGCACCCCGCCGCGCGCCAGCGCGGGCGGATCTTCCTGCGCGCCCGCCCCTTCGCGAGCGAGGGGCCGCGCGCCGCCGACGCACAGGAGCCACCATGGCCAAGCCCGAGAAATCGCCCTTCAGCGCCGAACATATGGCCGAGTTCCACCGCATCCAGGCACTGTGGCCTGTCATCCTGCGCAAGCTGGGCGATCTGCTCGGGGTGTGGCGCGAATGCGGGAACAAGACCTGCCGGCGCGCCAAGAGCTGCGGGCGCAGCGACGCAACCTGCCTCCATGCCTTGATGCAGGCGATGGCGGACGAGAGCCGCCGCCTGTTACGCTATGCGGTGGAGAACCGCCGCGACGGCCTTGCCCCCGACGAGGCGATCGAACGGGCGCAGGCACGCGTCGAAGACCAGATCGCCCGCTTCGGGGATGAGCGCCCGCCGCCGGTCGCCTGAGCGCAACCGCGCCGCTTGAGCCCTCGATGGCGGCGGCGCAGCCTCATCGGGCCCTCCGGGCTACCGTCTCCCCATCGAAGTCGGCTGTTGCCGACCTAGACACCGGGGACCGCCCATCTCGGGCAAGCCCGAGATGGGCGGGAGAAGGAAGGAAGCGTCGCGGTTCCCGTACCAAACCTGAGGTCTTTATTGCTGGGACAGGATCCACTTCACCAGACTTTCCGCCTCCTCAGGCGAAAGGCCCGGTTGAGGCGGCATCGGCATCTGCCCCCAAACGCCGCCGCCGCCCTTCACGACCTTTTCGCTCAAGGGCTTGATCGCGGCTTCGTCCTTGCCGTAGCGCTCGGCCACGGCCTTGTAGGCCGGCCCGATCATCTTTCGTTCGATGTGGTGGCAAGCCACGCAGTTCTTGCTCCTGGCCAGTTCGGGACTGGCGAAAGCGGCAGGCGATGTCAGAAGCACGACGAAAAGGGCTGTCGCGAGGTGTCGAAACTCAACCATGGGCGGGATTTCCATCATGCGCGGTCCGCGTTGGACGGCATCGCAGGCCGACGCCTCCGCAGGCGATAAGGTCAGCCGCGCCGCCATTGCGGCAGGCGCGGCTGCTGATCAAGCTCAGTTGGGCTTGAGCTGGTAGACGTCGCCCTGGTCGGTGGCCACGTACATGCTGCCGTCCGGCGCCTGCACGACGGAGCGGAAGCGCCCGGCGGGCATCGGCAGGGCCACCGTGCTGCGCTTGGCGGACGAGCCGTCGGGCGCGATGTCGAGCACGTCGAGGCGGTTGCCGACCGGCGTTCCATGGATGCCGATCCCCATGAAAGTCACGACCATCCGGCCGTTCCAGTCCTTCCACTGCGCGCCGTTCAGGAACGCGCATGAAGACATGCCCTGCGACAGCGTCTCGTTGTTCCAGGCCGGCTTCATCGCGTTGGGATAGGTCTTGGTGTCGGTCATCGGCATGAACGCCGACCGCTCCTTCGGATCCATCGCGCCCATCTGGTTCGGCGAGTATCCGCAGTAGTTGTCGGGGCAGTCGGCACGCCCGCCGACATTCGGGCGCGGATCCCAGCCGGCGTTGCCGCCGGCCACGAGCGCGGTCACCTCGTCGCTATGCCAGGGGCCGTTCTCCGCCGTGTAGGGCTGGTTGGTGCCCGGGCGGAAACAGATGCCTTGCGGGTTGCGGTGCCCGTAGGTGAAGACCCGCGCATCGAAGCCCTGCGGCGGGTTGTTGCCCGGCGCGGCCTTGCCGTCCCGGTCGATGCGGAGCACTTTTCCGCCGATGCGGGTCGGGCTTTGCGGCACCTCGCCGTTATGGGTGTCGCCCGTCGTCACGTAGAGGAAGCCGTCCGCCGGACCGAAGCGGAGGCGCCCGCCATTATGCGCGCCCGGATCGCCGAAGGGATGGTTGCTGGCCGCCGGCTTGTAGGCGATGTCGGTGACGATATCCTGCCGGTTCGAGACCTTGGTCAGATCGGGACTGACCGTCAGCCGCAGCACCCGGTTGGTCCCTGGCGCCGTCATGTTCGACGCCGAGGACACGTAGACGAAGCGGTTGGTGGCGAAGTCGGGGTCGATCGCCACACCGTACATGCCGGCCTGACCGCCGCAGAAGAGGTCGGATGCCGTGTCAGGGTAGTTCTTGGAATCCTTGATGCCGAGCAGGGCGTTGATCTTGCCGGAGGGTAGCCGAACCGAGAGTCCACTGCACTTCTCGGTGAAGAACATCGTGCCGTCAGGCAGGAAGGCCATGTCCCATGTCAGGTCACGCCCTGACATGACGGCGGTGCTGGTAAGTCCGGGAGTTCCGCTTGGGCTTTGGGCAGTCGCCGCCCCGGACAGGACGACTGACGTCAGTAAGGCATAGGGCAACACGAAGCGAATACGTCGATTCATCGATGTCTCCTCCGAGTTAGTAGGCCTCTCCCTTAAAAGGTCCGCGATCCATCGGACCCGGGCCGAAAACAATGTTCGGCGGACGGATTGTTATGCGACAGCCCGATTTTGCGCAACATCGTTTCCCGCAGGCGGCGGGCGCCGCCTGCGCTTACAGATGATCGGCCAGCGAGGGCCGGCGATGCCCGTCTCGGCCGAGCGTGTCGGGCGCAGCCAGCATGGAATTCAGCACCGCCTCCTGCGTCGCTTCAGTGGCGGCACGGAAGGCCAGGTCGATCCGGTTCTCGTTGAGGACGCTCAGCGGCACGATGCCGGCGCTTTCATGATGCGCGATGCAGCCGGCCGTCGAGAAGGCGAGCGCGATGTCGCCGCTGCCATTGCCCCAGAAGGCGCCGAGCCGGGCGAGCCCCGCACCGCAGCGTTTCGCGATGCGCGTGAGCTGGCGGCTTTCCAGCGGCAGGTCGGTCGCCAGGATGACGATGACCGAGCCGCGCTCGACGGATGGCGCGGCAACCGTCCCCGGAACCGGCCTTCGCCCATCGGGCAGGACGAGATCGCCGGCATTGCCGAAATTGGTCTGGACCAGCACGCCGACGCAGTAGTCGCGCCCATCGACCTCGATCAGCCGCGAGGCGGTTCCGATGCCGCCCTTGAAGCCGAAGCAGCTCATCCCCGTGCCGGCGCCGACCGCGCCTTCCGCGACCGGCCCGCCTGTCGCCGCATCGAGCGCGGCTTCGGCGTCCGCGACGGTCAACCGCAGGGCCCGGATATCGGAGAGAAAGCCGTCATTGCATTCGAGCACCAGCGAATTCACCGTACCGGTGCTCCGACCGATATCGGCATTCTCGGACAGCGCCCGGCCGACCAAAGCCTCGATCCCCGCCGCGACCGAGAAGGTGTTGCCGAGCAGGATCGGCGATTCGATCTGGCCAAGCTCGGCGAGTTGCATCAGCCCGGCGCTCTTGCCGAATCCGTTGATGACCTCGACACCGGCGCGCAGCTTGTCGCGAAAGACATTGCCGGCGTGCGGCAGGATCGCGGTGAAGCCGGTCAGCACGCCGGCCTCCCGCACCGTCCGATGCCCGACACAGACGCCCGCCACATCCGTGATCGCATTGAGGGGGCCGGGCATGAGATCGCCGCAGACCAGGCCGAAGTCGCGCGCGCGTCTGATCAAAGCCACTTACCACCTGCTTGTTTCTCGTCAGGGCGACGACCGCGCCCCGCACATGGCGCGGCTCAGGGCAGCTGCTCGGTCAGCAACTGCTCGACGAATTCACCGAGGCCGACAGCCCGGCTCCGCTTGAGGCGCTCCGCCGCAAGGATCGAGCGGACGGCGTCATAAGCCTTGTCGAGATCGTCATTGACGATGACGTAGTCATAGACGGTCCAGCGCGCGATCTCCTCGCGCGCATTGGCCAGGCGCTTGGCGATGACCTCCGGCGCATCCTCGGCGCGGCGCACCAGGCGCGAACGCAGCTCCGCCATCGAGGGCGGCAGGATGAAGATGCTGACGACGTCCTCGCGAGCCCGTTCCAGGATCTGCTGCGTGCCCTGCCAGTCGATGTCGAAAAGCACATCGCGCCCCGCCTTCAGCGAAGCCTCCACGGGCTTGCGCGGCGTGCCATAGCCATTGCCGTGCACCTCGGCCCATTCGAGCAGTTCGTCGCGATCGCGCATCTGCTCGAAGGTGTCGCGGTCGATGAAGTGGTAATGCACGCCCTCGATCTCGGAGGGACGCTTCGCGCGCGTCGTGACCGAGATCGAGAGGTCGAGATTGGTCTCGCTCGGCGACTTCGACAGCGTCCGCGTCAGCGTCGACTTCCCCGCTCCCGATGGCGAGGACATGATCATGATCAGCCCACGACGGGCCGGGCGCAGGACATCGGCCATCAGCACTCACTCCACATTCTGAACCTGCTCGCGCACCTGGTCGACGACGGTGCGCAGTTCGAGACCGATGCGCGACAGGCCGGCATCGCCCGCCTTGGCGCAGAGCGTCGAAGCCTCGCGGCCGAACTCCTGCGACAGGAAATCGAGCTTGCGGCCGATCGGCCCGCCCTGCTCCAGCAGCAGCCGCAGCGCCGCGACATGGGCATGCAGCCGGTCGATCTCCTCGCGGATATCGGCCTTGACCGCCAGCAGCGCCGCCTCCTGATGCAGGCGCTGCGGATCCAGCGCCTGGCTCGCCTCCAGCAGCGCGGCGACCTGCGCGGCGATACGCTCGCGGATCGCATCGACACCACGGGCGGGATGCTGCTCGGCCTGCGTCGTCAGCCGGGCGATGGTCTCGAGATGGCCGGAGAGGACGGCCTCGAGCGCCCGGCCCTCGCTGGCGCGGGCTTCCTTCAGGCCGAGCACGACCGATTCCAGCCCGGCCAGCACCGGCGCCTCGATGACGGTCAGGGCATCCTCGCTTTCCTCGGCGAGTTCGATCACGCCGCGGATGCCGAGCAGCCCGTCATAGGATGGCGGACGCACCGTGTCGGAGGCTGGGAGGCGCGCGATCGACTGCAGCAGGCTTGCGAGCGCCGCTTCGTTGATGCGGGGGCGCGGCGGGCCGGCATCGCTGGTGATCTGGAGATTGACGTGGAGCGTGCCGCGCGCGAAGGCGCCGGTCAGGCGCTTGCGAGCCGCTTCGGCCAACACCTCGAAACCGGGCGGGACGCGCACGCGAATGTCGAGGCCGCGGCCATTGACGCTGCGGATCTCCCAGGCCCAGGCGTGGATGCCCACTGTCCCGGCGGCGCGGGCAAAGCCCGTCATGCTTTCGATGGCCATGGTGTCCGGTCTCCGCCGCCTCAACGCGGCGGGACCGTAGTGGCGGGGGCATCATGGGGCAAGCGCAGGGCCGCGCGTCACCGCAGGAAGGTGGGGACGGCGAGCCGGAGCGTCAGGGCCGCAGCGCGGGAACCTGCTTCGGCGAATTCAGGTCGAACGTCTTGTTCCGAAGCGGATCGCGCTCCGTGCCCTCCGAGGCATCGAAGGCGCGGGTGCGGGAACCGCCAGCGAGGCTTGCGCCCTGCTGGAGCGCCGGAGCGCCGGCGCGACGGTTGCCGGGAGCCGGCCAGGTCTCGATGGCGCCGCCGTCTGCGGGCTGCTGGCCCGGGGCCTCCGAGCGCGTATCGGGCGCCGGCGGCGGTTCGACTTTGTCGACCGAGGCCTCCGCCGGCGGCTTGCCGGGCTCGCGCCTGACGGCCTCGATCTGGCGCCAGCGGCCGACATTGCGGTTGTGCTGCTCGAGCGTCTCGCCGAAGGCGTGGCCGCCGCTGCCGTCTGCAACGAAATAGAGATCCTTGGTGCGGGAGTGATTGACCACCGCCTCCATGGCCGCCCGGCCGGGATTGGCGATCGGGCCCGGCGGCAGGCCGTCGATGACATAGGTGTTGTAAGGGGTGGCCTGCGTGATCTCGCTGCGCTGGATCGAACGGCCGAGCGTGCCCTTGCCGCCGACGATGCCGTAGACGATCGTCGGGTCGGACTGAAGTTTCATCTTGCGGTTCAGCCGGTTGATGAAGACCCCGGCGACGCGCGGCCGCTCGTCGGCGCGACCGGTCTCCTTCTCGACGATGGAGGCCAGCACGACCAGTTCCTGCGGCGTCTTGATCGGCAGGTCGGCGGGCCTGCGCTCCCAGACCCGAGCGAGCACGGCGCGCTGATCGCGCGTCATGCGGTCGATGATCGCCTGCCGGCTGAAGCCGCGCGGAATCCGGTAGGTGTCCGGCAGGATCGAGCCCTCGCGCGGAACCTGGATGATGTCCCCCGTCAGCAGATCATTCTCGCGCAGCCGCGCCACGATCTGCTCGCTGGTCAGTCCTTCCGGCACGGTGATCGAATGCTCGACGACCTTGCCGTCAGCGAGGATGTCGAGGATGTCGGCCTGGCTGGCGCGCGCCTTGAACAGATACTCGCCGGCCTTGAGCTTGGTCCAACTGCCGCTCACCAGAGCGGAGATTCGGAAGGCCCAGGGATGTTCGATCATGCCCTCGCGCTGGAGGAGGTCGGCGATCTCGGTCAGGCCGCTCTCCTTGGGTATGATCAGCACGCGGTCGCTTGCCAGCGGCCCCGGCGCACGACTCTGGCTGCCGACCATGGCGATGCCGGCGCCGGCAAGGCCTGCGACCACCAGCACGGCAGTGAAGAGCCCGCTCATCATCGCGATGAAGGGGCTGCTGCGGCGGCGACGGCGAGCCTTCGGCGGAGGCGCCGGCGGCGCGACCGGCTTCAACGCCTCGCTGGGGCTCTTGGGGGCGACGCGGGGCGAATGGTTCACAGCTGTAGCGCTCGCACTTTTGACTTCATCACGGCACTCAAACCGGCCAGACGGAAAGACCCGCGAACCGAAGGCGCTCAGCAGATTGCCGTCGCATTAGAACCGGATTCACAGGCCCTGTGAAAGCAAATTCGCGCTCCCGCAGGAGCTTGCGCACTTTACTGAACATTATGGCGAAAGCGCGCTGCCTGAAGGCGCCTATGCGCCTTCAGCGAACCGCCGCATCACCAGCGAGGCATTCGTGCCGCCAAAGCCGAAGGAATTCGACAGCACGACGTCGATCTTCCGCTTGCGCGCGACATGAGGCACCAGATCGAGATCGGTCTCGACCGACGGATTGTCGAGATTGATCGTCGGCGGCGCGATCTGGTCGCGAATCGCCAGGATCGCGAAGATCGCCTCGACGGCTCCGGCCGCACCGAGCAGATGGCCGGTCGCCGACTTGGTCGACGACATCGCAGGCTTCGTCGGCGCATTGGCGAGCAAGCGCTCGGCGGCGCGCAATTCGATCTCGTCGCCGAGCTGCGTCGAGGTTCCATGCGCGTTGATGTAGTCGAGTTCGGACGCGGCGATGCCGGCCCGCTTCAGCGCCATCGACATGCAGCGATAGGCGCCATCGCCGTCCTCGGCCGGCGACGTGATGTGATAGGCGTCGCCCGACATGCCGTAGCCCACGACCTCGGCATAGATGCGCGCCCCGCGCGCCAGCGCATGCTCGAGTTCCTCGAGCACCACGACGCCGGCGCCCTCGCCCATGACGAAACCGTCGCGGTCTTTGTCATAGGGACGCGACGCCTTCTCGGGCGTGTCGTTGAAATCCGTGGAGAGCGCACGGCAGGCGCAGAATCCCGCGATACCCAGACGGTTGATCGCTGATTCGGCGCCGCCTGCAACCATCACCTCGGCATCGCCGAGCGCGATCATGCGCGAGGCATCGCCGATCGCATGCGCGCCCGTCGAGCAGGCGGTGACGACCGAATGATTGGGGCCCTTCAGGCCGTGCTCGATCGAGACGTAGCCTGCCGCCAGATTGCTCAGTCGGCCGGGAATGAAGAAGGGGGAAAGGCGGCGGGGGCCGCGTTCCTTCAGCAGGATCGAGGCTTCGTAGATGCCGCCGAGCCCGCCGATGCCAGAGCCGATGGCGACGCCGGTGGCGATCTGATCCTCGTAGCTTTCGGGCTTCCAGCTCGCGTCGATCAGCGCCTGCTTGGCCGCAGCCATGGCGAAGACGATGAAATCATCGACCTTGCGCTGCTCCTTCGGCTCCATCCAGTCGTCGGGATTGAAGGTGCCGTCGGAGCCGTCGCCGCGGGGGATGCTGCAGGCGATACGCGCCGGCAGATCGCTGCAGTCGAAGCTGGTGATGGGGCCGGCGCCACTGGCGCCGGCGAGAAGACGAGACCAGGTCAGCTCGACGCCGCAGGCAAGCGGCGTCACCATGCCCAAACCGGTCACGACGACGCGTCGCATCGGGAGACTACGTGAAACCATGGCGCTTTCTGCGGCGATCGACCCTAGAGCTTGATGCCGAAAAGTGGGAGCCGATTTTCGGACGACATCCTGCTCCAACTCCTCGCTTGGAGCCGGTTTTTAGACTTTCGGTCGATTAGGACCTCAAGTCGTCCGGCTCCAAGTTGATCAGGCGGTCTTCGACAGGAACTTGACGGCATCGCCGACGGTGACGATCGTCTCGGCCGCGTCGTCGGGGATCTCGACGCCGAACTCTTCCTCGAACGCCATCACGAGCTCGACCGTATCGAGGCTGTCCGCCCCGAGATCCTCGATGAAATTGGCGCCATCCACGACCTTCTCAGGCTCGACGCCGAGATGCTCGACCACGATCTTCTTCACGCGCTCGGCGACATCGCTCATGGGTCTTTTCCTTAACGATTGAAAACACGCAGCGCTGGATCGCGCCGCATATAGGGACGGTCACTCCTGAATCCCACCTCACCGAAACGGTGTCGACGGGTCGGAACTCGAAGTCTGCACAAACGCAACAACCGGGTTCCCGTCAAGTCCCCCGCCCCCTGCATCGCAGCCCGATGGCGCTAGTTAACACACGAGATCATGGCTGGCGAGAGCGCGCGAGCGAGTGTTGAACTTGTTTAGAATTTGTCACAAAGCCTTCAAATCATTGCCATTCCACCGTTAACGTGAAGGGTCTGCCCCGTCACGTAGCCGGCTTCGGTGCTGGCGAGATAGGCGACCGCAGCTGCAACGTCGGCGCCCGAACCGAGGCGTCCCATCGGCACGTCGGAGAGAATACCCTCGCGCTGCTTTTCGTTCAGGGCATGCGTCATCGGTGACTCGATGAAGCCCGGCGCGACGACGTTCACGGTGATGTTGCGGCTGGCTACCTCGGCCGCCAGGGCCTTCGACATGCCGATCAACCCGGCTTTCGAGGCGGCATAGTTGCCCTGCCCGGGATTGCCGGTGACACCGACCACGGAGCCGATCGAAATGATGCGGCCATAGCGCCGGCGCATCATCGACTTCACCGCCGCACGCGACAGCCGGAACGCCGCCGTCAGGTTGATCGCGATGACGCTGTCCCAGTCCTCATCCTTCAGGCGCAGGAAGAGATTGTCCTTCGTCACGCCGGCATTGTTCACGAGGATGTCGAGCCCACCGAGCTTCTCCTCGGCGGCAGGCACCAGAGCCTCGACCGAATCCTTGTCGGCGAGGTTGCAGGGCGTGATCTCGACACGCTCGCCGAGCTCGGCGGCCAGCGCCTCGAGCGCCTCGGCGCGCGTGCCGGAAAGCGCGACAGTTGCGCCCTGCGCATGGAGCACGCGCGCGATCGCACCGCCGAGGCCACCGGTTGCACCGGTGACCAGGGCCTTCTTGCCCGTCAGATCAAGCATCGTCTCTCCCTTTCGGCGTTCTGCCGCCTTTTGCCCTCTGAGGGCCTTGTGCCCGTTCAGGGCTTGTAACCTGCAATGTCATCGGCCGTTCCAACCGAGAGCGGCGTCGCTCCCGCGGCGATGCGCTTGACCAGTCCGGCCAGAACCTTGCCGCTGCCGGCCTCGACGAAACGGGTCACGCCGGCTGCCGTCATGGCTTCGACGCATTCGCGCCAGCGCACCGTCCCGGTGACCTGAGCCACCAGCGAGGCGCGGATCGCGTCAGGGTCGGTGAGCGGGGCCGCGCCGACATTGGCCATGACCGGCACGACCGGCGCCCGCATCGCAACCTGTGCCAGCGCGGCCTGCATAGCCTCCGCCGCCGGCTGCATCAGCGTGCAATGGAAGGGCGCGGAAACCGGCAGCAGCATGGCGCGCCTGACGCCGCGCTCTCCGGCCAGCGCGATGGCGCGCTCGACGGCAGCCTTCGCCCCCGACAGCACGACCTGGCCGCCGCCGTTGTCATTGGCCACTTCGCAGACCTGCCCCTGCGCCGAATCAGCCGCGATGGCGCGCGCCAGATCGAGTTCGGCGCCGAGCAGGGCCGCCATGGCGCCCTCGCCCGGCGGCACCGCCTTCTGCATGGCGTCGCCGCGAATGCGCAGGAGGCGAGCGGCATCGGTGATGCTGAAGGTGCCGGCAGCCGCGAGTGCAGAGTATTCGCCCAGCGAATGACCGGCGACGAAGGCAGCATCGCGCTTCAGGTCGAGCCCGGCCTCAGCCTCCAGCACACGGATCACGGCCAGGCTGACGGCCATCAGGGCGGGCTGGGCGTTGGCGGTCAGGGTCAACTCGTCGAGCGGCCCCTCCCACATCACCGCGGAGAGCTTCTGCGACAACGCCGCATCGACCTCGTCGAAGA
>JAESFK010000688.1_pt1 | contig 14287 bp, 7 predicted proteins | sample 9269391 | NCBI WGS metagenome assembly JAESFK01 (sample SAMN14506231, study PRJNA617097) | algae metagenome | isolation source: Drouetiella hepatica UHER 2000/2452 and co-occurring heterotrophs from... | place: Slovakia: Slovak Paradise National Park, Hrabusice, Kosice Region | collected 2000-01-01
AGTTCCACTCGCTCTGGAACCTGCCGACCGCAATCAAGATCGCCCGCGTGCTCGAGCAGTACACTCCGACCTGGTACGAGGACCCGATCCGAATGAACTCGCCGCAGGCGCTTGGCGAATTCGCGCGCTCGACGACCGTCTCGGTCTGCGCCAGCGAGACGCTGGGCTCGCGCTTCCCCTACAAGGACATGCTCGACCGCGACGCCATGCACATCGTCATGGCCGATCTCTGCTGGACCGGCGGCCTTACCGAAGGTCGCAAGATCGCGGCCATGGCGGACACTTATCACCGCCCGTTCGCGCCGCATGACTGCATCGGCCCGATCGGCTTCATCGCGGCGATCCATGCCTCGTTCAGCCAGCCCAACACGCTGATCCAGGAATCGGTGCGCGCCTTCTACACGGGCTGGTACAATGAACTCGTCACGACGATGCCGGTGTTCAAGGACGGCTATGTCCTGCCGATGGAAGGGCCGGGGCTCGGTGTCGAGCTCCTGCCCGCCGTGTTCGAACGGTCGGACCTGACCGTCCGTCGCTCCAGCCTGTGAGGATCAGATGACCAACCCGCTCTTCGACCTCTCCGGCAAGACCGCGCTCGTCACCGGCTCCTCGCGTGGGCTCGGCCGCGCCATGGCGGAAGGGCTGGCCGTGGCTGGCGCCCGCATCCTGATCAACGGTACCGACCCGGTGCGGGTCGCCGAGACGGTGTTGCAGTTCCACGAGGCTGGCCACGCCGCCGAACCCGCCGCCTTCGACGTGACCTCCGAGGCCGACATCATCAGGGTCTTCGACACCTTCGATGCCGCCGGGATCACCGTGGACATCCTCGTCAACAATGCCGGCATCCAGTTCCGCAAGCCGATGGTCGAACTCGCGACCGCCGACTGGCAGCGGGTGATCGACACCAACCTGACCTCGGCCTTCATGATCGGCCGCGAGGCAGCCAAGCGCATGATCGCGCGCGGGCACGGCAAGGTGATCAATATCGGCTCCCTGACCAGCGAACTCGCCCGCGCGACGGTCGCGCCCTATACGGTCGCCAAGGGCGGCATCAAGATGCTGACCCGCGCCATGGCGGCGGAATGGGCCGAACACGGCATCCAGGCCAATGCGATCGGCCCGGGCTACATGATCACCGACATGAACCAGGCGCTGATCGAGAACCCGACCTTCGACGCCTGGGTGAAAGGCCGCACGCCCGCCCGGCGCTGGGGCAAGCCGGCGGAGTTGGTCGGGGCCGCGGTGTTCCTGGCCTCGGCGGCGTCCGACTACGTCAACGGCCAGATCATCTATGTCGATGGCGGTATGTCGTCCGTGCTGTAGGCGCGGGCATTTGCGGCAGTTTGAGATGGGACGGCCCAAGGCCTGTCCCGCTCCCGCGACCTGCGCTACACGAGGTACATGGCCTTCGGCGTCTTCATACACCGGTCCGACTCGATCTATGATGACAGCCCGGCTGAGCGGTACCAGTTTCCGCCCCAGTATCTCGGTCGCGTGCAAGCCTGCGTCGGCGACTGGGTCATCTATTACGAGCCGCGCAAGGTGTCCGGGACACGGGGCTACTTTGCCGTCGCGAAGGTTCAACAAGTCATCCCGGATCCTGCCGCACCGGGCATGTATCTGGCCGTGATCGAAGCCGGCAGCTATCTGGACTTCGCCAGTCCGGTGCCGTTTGCGGATGCCCAAGGCGTCATCGAGCGCGGCGTTCTGAACGAAGTCGGGCGAATTTCCGGGCGCGCTCAAGCGGCTGTGCGACCGATCTCACCGAGCGATTTTAGCCGGATTGTCGACTTGGGCCTTGATGATCCCGTTCCACTGCTGCCGCGAAGCGACGAGGCTCGGGAGCTGGAGGGCTTCGCCGAAGAGCAAGCGCCGTTTGTGTTGGAGCAGGATCGCGATCGGTTGAGATTTGTCACGTCGCGGATCATTCGGGATCGGGTCTTTCGCCGGGTCGTGCTGCGCGCCTATGACGAGCGATGTTCGATCACGGGTCTCAAGCTGATCAATGGCGGCGGGCGAGCAGAGGTAGCGGCGGCTCATATTCGACCCGTGGAAGCGAACGGCCCAGACATCCTCAGCAACGGTATCGCATTGTCCGGTACTGCTCACTGGATGTTCGACCGCGGCCTTATCAGTCTCTCTGATGATCTCGATATCCTGATTTCGCGGCAGGCTAACGATCCGGAGGGTGTGCGCAGCTTCATCAATAGGGCGGGGCGTGCGTTCTCGCCCGCAAAGCCGCATGAGCGCCCGCATCCGCACTTTCTCAAATGGCATCGGGAAAACTGTTTCAAGCAGTAATGTGGGCTGAGCGACCGAGAACCGGGGCCAACCAGATGCGGCGCTCGACTTCAAAAGCCCGCTTCAGATCGGGAGCCGGGTCGCGCAAAATCGAGATCGCGCCCATCCTCCAGACGAACGTGAGGCTATTTGTGCTGGAGTACAGCCACTCCGTTCCAGTCTTCACCGGGCGGCTCGGTTCTCAGTTCCGCTATCCGCCCCTCATAAAGATCCAAGACAGTTGCGAAACTGCCCGCTCCGTCAATCGTTCGCGCCAGCCGGATGGTTTCGAGGGCGATATCCCAATCGCAAGCGCGATAGCTCGAAAGTATTTCGACCATCAGCTTACGAAGCCGCTGAAAGCGCTCGGAATTCGCCATGTCCATTCGCCCAGCAATGGCGTAGACGACTTCCGGTTCTTTTCGCCCCTTCACAGCAATGAAATCGACCTCGACAATGGCGAATTTCTCCTTGGCTGCCAGCGCGGTGGCGGAGGCAACGAGAACGGGGAATCCATAGATCTTGGATTGTCCCTCCAGCCGCGATGCAAGATTGACGGTGTCACCAAGAACCGAATAGTCAAATCTCAGATCCGACCCCATGTTTCCTACGACGCATCTTCCGGTGTTGAGGCCGACGCCTACATTCAATGGAAGAAATATATTGCCGCTATACTGCGCCTCTAGCTTGCGTTCCCGATTGAGCGTCTCGATGCAATCTTGCATATCGAGTGCAGCTTCGCAGGCATTGATCTCGTGCGAGATGTCATCAAGCGGGGCGTTCCAGAACGCCAGGATCGCGTCGCCCATATACTTATCGATAGTGCCCTTGCGAGCGAGGATCGCGTTGGTGAGGGGGGTCAGAAAACGGTTCATGAGAGCGGTCAATCCCTGGGGATCGTGCTTGTAGGCTTCAGATATGCCCGTGAAACCTCGCACGTCGGTGAACATGATGGTCATTTCACGCTCTTCGCCGCCGAGAACCAATTTCTCCGGTGAAAGCGCGAGCTGCTCCACCAAGACCGGCGAAAGATAGCGGCCGAAGGCCGAACGGATTTGCCGGCGTTGGGACTGCTCACGGAAGTAGCTGCTGAATACCAGCCAGACATAGATCAGCAGGGTAGACAGAAAAGGAAAGGTAAAATCCAACAGAATCCGAAGATTTGCGTAAGCATACCATGAGGCGCCAATGAGTAGCGCAGCCAACATCCCCCCAAATGCCAACAAGGCAAGAGGGCTAAAAATCGGCGCAAGCCAAATGACCGCGATACCGAGAACCAGCGCGACCGCCAGTTCGATCACGATGGCATAATTCGGCTCAAACAGCATCGCTCCGCCGAGTGCGCTTTCGAGAATCTGGGCGTGCACCTCGACGCCGGGCATGACGGCTTCCACCGGCGTCGTCTTGACGTCGAGCAGGCCCACTGCCGATGTGCCGACCAGCACGAGTTTGCCGGAGAATGTGTCAGCGGCGACCTTTCCGTCCAGTATGTCGGCGGCAGAGACAAACCTTGCCGGATCGTGCCGGGCGAAGTGAACCCACAACAGCCCGTTGCGGTCGGTGGGAACTTCGACCCCCTTGACCGCCACGCTCTTGACGCCGGTCGGGTCGGATTTGATGAACAAGGTATCGGCGCCGGTCACGACCCGCAGCATTTCAAGCGTGAGTGAGGGCCGGACCTCGCCCTGCACGTCAAGCACCATCGGTACGCGGCGCACAATGCCGTCGCGTTCGGTGCGAACTGTCAAAAGCCCCCGTCCAGACGCCGCGTTCGACAGGACGGGTATATTGCTCAGCAAGCCGGGGAAACTGAGCAGAAGCGGTCTTGGATCTTCGCCTAGGGTTACAAGACCCACCGGCGCTCGCATCCCTGCGCCGGGCGAATGTGCCGACGGAGCACCGGATTCACCCAGAACCACGACGGATTTGCGCAGTTCATCAGCCAGCACCTCGTCGTTGTCCGGTAGCGCCAGCAAGCTTTCTCGGGTCGCGTCGCTCAGATTGCGAAATCCACCCGCCGCAACGCCCGGCGATAGTCGGTCTGGCTCCGCAAAGATCATGTCGAACCCGATGACCAAGGCTTCCAGCTTGGTCAGCGCGGCAACGAGATCGGCGATGCGCGTTCGCGGCCAGGGCCATTGTCCGAACCTGGCCAGGCTCTTCTCATCGATATCGACGATGACAACCGGCCGCTCGGTCGCAATCCTGGGCTCGATGGCCTGGAACGCATCAAACGTCTGGAGGCGGAGCTTCTCGAGAAAAGCAGCATCCGCAAGGCGCAGAGTCGCCAGAGCAGCAAGAATTCCGAGACAGAGCAGCCTGGAAAAGCCAAGCCTCCGCGTAAATCCGGTGAGCTTCGTGGAATTCCTTGAGGGTCTCATCAGCGTCTAGATCTGGCGTGTCGCGGGGCCAATGGGGGCACTGCTCGGCGTTGCTTCTGAGCGCTGCGCCACGGCATGCGCAAGCCGCTTGAGGTTCTGGAGGTTGCGATAGGACACGTTGTCGGTGGTCGAATTTCCGCCGAAGGTCCCGCTGCCGAGCGTGTAGGACGGCACGAGCCCGGTGGCGATCCCCGAAATGCCCTGCACTGCCGGTACGTTCACCAGAATTCGGCCCGCCGGCATAGCCAACCCGAAGCGGCCAGCTCGTTCTGCAGAGCGCGTGTGGATGATCGCGGTGTGCCCAGCTCCTTCGACCGCCAGAATGGCGCGGCATAAGGCGAAGGCATCGGCCTCGCCACCGACGGCGAACAGTGAGAGCAGCGGCGCAAGCTTCTCCTTGGCGAACGCGGTCCTGCTGGCCACCTCGTCAACGGACACCGGAGCCACGATCAGCTTGATTGGATACGCCCGCTCAACACCAGCCAAGCTTGCGATCGCCTGCGCGGACTGCCCAATCGCGATACTAGCGAGAGCTTTTCGATCCGGTCGTATTACTTTGCTGCAAAGCCGTTCGATCTCGGCTGCATTCAAAACGGCCGCGCCGTGGCGATCTAGCGCTGCGACAAAGGCATCGCGGACGCTCGCATCCACCACCAGGTTGTGCTCCGCACCGCAAATAAGGCCGTTGTCATATGGCTTGCTGGCGACGATGCTGGCTGCGGTCGCCTCCATATCGGCGTCGGCGGCGACATAGACCGGAGCATTGCCGGGGCCTACGCCGAGCGCCGGCGTTCCCGAACGATAGGCCGCCTTCACCATGCCCGATCCACCGGTCGCCAGGATCAGCGACACGCCCGAATGCGCCATGAACTTGACGGTCTTGCTGCGGCTGCTGCGATGACGCACCCATTGCACAAGGTGTGCTGGTACCTCTTGCTGGGCAAGCACGCGTTCAATGATTGCGCCAACCGCGTTGCCGGCGCCCTGGCAGGCGCGATGAAAGCTCAGGATCAACGCGCAGCGCGCCTTGAGCGAAATGAGCGTCTTGAAGATCGCGGTCGCAACCGGATTCGTCACGGGTATCAGGCCTAACACCACCCCGGCCGGATCCGCGATTTCGGTCACGCCACGTTCGGGATCGCCGCCGACGACGCCTATGCCAGTCTTGCCGACCAATGAATGGTAGATGCCAAGACTCGCGTGGATGTTCTTGAAGGTTTTGTCGGCGACGTTGCCAATGCGTGTTTCCGCGACCGTTACTTCGGCGAGCGCCTGCGCATTGCTCGCCACCGCCCGCGCCAGTTCCAGCAGGACAGCATCGACGCGTTCTTCGCTCCACGATTCGAACTGGCGCTGCGCCTGCGCTGCCTGCGCCACGACCTGATCAATCTCGGGGTCATCTTCAGCATTCGGGAATTGCGCGGCAAGGCGCCTGTCGGCTGCGCGCAGTTTGAGCGAAACGTCGCGGCCAAGTGCCCGCAGGAGGGCGATACCGATTTGCGGATGGCTTTCACCGAGTTGCCGCCACTTTGCCTCGGATAATCGGCGCGTAACGACTGCCGCTTCGGCAAATGCGCTGGCCGAACGCGGCAGTCCATCGAGCAGCGCCAATTCGCCGAGCAGCCAGCCCGGCGTGAGATAGCCGAGCACGCCTTCGGTATCGACGTGCTCGTTGTGGGCTATCTCCAGCCGGACCTCGCCCTGCTCGATGATATAAAAGCCGTCTGCCGCATCGCCTGCTCGAAAGATACACTCACCGGCCGCAAAGCTTACGATCTCGAAAGCATCGTCGAGTATAACCTGCTCGGGCGGACTGAGCTCAGCTTCGAGAAATTTCGGCGATGTCCCGGGACCGTTCATCGCTCAGAGCTGCGGCAATTTAGCCGGCAATTTACTGATGGTGTCTCCAAATGAGCCCATCACGCTGAGCGCAAGCGATTCCTTGTGCCCGACCGACAGCACATCAACTTTCGTGCGTGCTCTCACCGAAGCCGTCCGGCGGACATTCTGGAAGACCGCCGTCTCGCCGAAATGCTGGCCGCGGCCGAGCGTCGCCAGCACCTCGGGCCCCGACGCTTCTGCACGAACGACCTCAACCTCTCCGTCCCAGATAATGTAGAGGCGGCGGCCGATCTCGCCCTCGCGCACAATTTCCTGGCCGGGTTCGTAGTGCTCCCGCCGGATTCCAACGGAATCGTCCATGCGGATGTTGACGACGTCGCGCCCAAAGATGGGCCAAAGCATCCAGTCAATAACCAAGCGAATTCTTCGGTCCCATGTCGGGACGAACTGCAACAACGTCATCCGCCAGGCGACCCAGGCAACGAAACCGGTGAGACGAATACCCTTGAGGTGCCCGACCGCGCGCCGCCGTCCGAGCGAGACCGCGTCGCCCAGGCCGGTAAAACGATAGCGCTTGGGCTTGCCGCCATCGACCGTGGCGATCAGATTCTCTGCGATCTGGCGTCCCTGCGTCTTCGCGTAGATGGCAAGTTGCGGGCAAGTCCCGCCCTTCGGATGCGGGACGGCAGCGCAGTCGCCCCCGGCCCAGACGTTGGCGTGTCCGAGCACGCGCAAGTTTCCATCGACTTTTACACGACCGCGCTCGTCGCGCGAAATATCAAGTCCGTCCAGGAGCGGAGATTGAGCCGTACCGGAACAGCTTATAAGGGTGCGTGAGGGAATTCGCTCTCCTGTACTGAGAACGATTTCCTCCGGAGTCGCTGCCGTTACTTTGGTGTTGTAACGAATATCGACCCCGCTGGTGGCAAGGAAGCGTTCGGCCCATTCGACCAGCGGTTGGTGATGCTGGCTCAATTCCGGCAGGATATGGCCGCCCGCGCAAATCAGCATGACCCTTAATTCATCGGGTCGAATACCAGGGTATTCTTTTTGGGTTAGTGAATACAAGTATTCGTGCAGTTCCGTCGCGACTTCCGTTCCGCCGAAATTACCGCCGACGATCACGAAAGTGAGGAGGCGGCGGCGCTCGGCCGGATCCGTTTCGATATCCGCCAACTCAAGCATGGCGATAATATGATTTCGACATTTGAAGCAGTCTGAATAAGTCTTCAATTTTTGCGCGTGCTCAGCCGTGCCTGCGTAACGCGACAGATCGTCGATCGAGCCCAGCGCGAGAATCAAATGATCGTAAGGCAACACGTATTCGCGCCCATCGAGTGTGCGACTCGTGGTTATCGTTTGAGCGGCCAGATCGATTCTCTCGATCTCCGCATTATGAAATTTGGACGGCGGAAAGAGTCGACGCGCAGGGCTGGCGATCTGACTGGGCTGCACCTTGGCGCAAAGCATTTCATGAATGAATCCGTGAAACACCGAAAAATTATCACGATCGATGAAAGTTACATCAATCAACCCACGATGGACTGCGGGGTTAAGATGCTTGGCGAGAGTAGCGGCGCAATGACCTCCGCCCAAACAAACGATACGAGTCGGCATATTTCCCCCGGCAGCAAAATGACGCTGAGTAATCGTATATTTCGCTTCGCGAACAGGCAAGAGAATTACGCTAATTCTGGCAGTGTTTTGCTGATCACTGTCGGATCAATTGAATCTGGATTTCGGACGAGGCGCGCCCAGATGCGATGACAACAGCCAAATCGCGCCCACCACGGGCTGCGCCGTCAAGCGGGCAATGTCCGCGCCCCTGGTTCTTCCGCAAATTTCGAACAAATATCCGTGAAGCGATCGGTTCGATGATTCTAAATGGAATTCAATCTATCGAGGCGAAACTTGTCATACGAAAATTGCCACAAGATTGGTTTGTAGAATATGGGAATGTTGACTTCAGGTCAATTTGAATTCTAAACTCGAATCGTGATCGGTGCGACAACGGAAACTACGGCTATGGCGGAATCAGATGAGGTTCTTGACCATATAATATTTCTTATCCGTCTGTCTGGGGCGTTCTCGACGGCGAGCGACGAGTGCGTCCGCTCGCTTGCCGAAGTCGTTTCATGGATGAGCATTCCAGGCGGAAGTACCCTGTTTTCTCAAGGTGACGTCTCGAACGCAATCTACATAACCTCAAGTGGATTGCTTGGCGCTTACACTAACAATACCTCGGGCGCAGAAATCCTGGTCGGCCGGATCGGCCGCGGCGAGTTGATCGGCGAAATGGGATGCGTCTCCAATGAGCCGCGCTCGACGACAATCCGTGCGTTGCGAAACTCCGAAATTCTCATGGTCCCCTGGGAGTCGATCGAGCCGCTGGCGCGAATCCACCCAATCCTGATGCTGTCGCTTTGTCAGACTGTCATCGGGCGGATGCGTGGCTTGGTTCAAGGCAAAAAGCCAAAGATCGGATTGCGAACTTATTGTTTGATTCCGTGCGAGTCAGAACATGATGCCCGTGAATTTGTCGATGATCTTGTTTCTGAATTTCAAAAATTTGGACCAACCTTTCTTGTTACAAAGGAAAACGGTAAGAATTATACAACGGAGCAACTGGTAGCGCTCGAGGCGTCAAACGACTATGTTATTTACTTGGCCGACGCCGGAAAAACGCCTTGGACAAGACTGTGCTTGCGTCAAGCGGACACCGCCTTGGTCATCGCGCAGGGATTGGACGCTCCGCGTCCAATCCCGTCGTTCGGCGAGATCAACGCCGGGATATCGACGAGTCTGATCCTCCTCTGGCCCGGCGAAATCATTCCGGGAAAAACCGGGCCTTGGCTCGACAGCTTGCGTCCCCGCGCCCATCACCATGTGCGTTCGCCGTCCGATATCGGGCGCGCGGCGCGGCTTTTGACCGGAAAAGGGCTGGGAATCGTCCTTGCTGGGGGAGGCGCGCGCGGATTGGCGCATGTTGGTGTCATCCGTGCATTCGCGGAGCACGGAATCGTGGTCGACGCGGTTGTCGGTACCAGCATCGGAGCACTGGTTGGCTCCTCGATCGCGATGGAATGGGACTATCTGAAGTCGCGAGCCGCCGCACATCGATTCAGCCGCAGACATCCGTTGTGGGAGCTGGTTCCGCCCCTTCGATCGTTGCTTTCCGGGCGAAATCTGCGCGTTTCTCTCCAAGAATGGCACGGTGAGACGCATATCGAGGAGACACCGATTCCATTTGCTTGCGTATCGGCCAGTCTCAACACCAGCGCCGCTGCCATCCATCAACGCGGAAAACTGGAGACCTGGGTCCGTGCGTCGGCTTCGCTGCCCGGAATATTTCCGCCCGTACTCGAGAACGGCGCGCTCTATGTCGACGGTGGCGTCATAAACAACCTGCCGACCGACACGATTCACGCCATGGGCGTGGGTTTTGTCGTCGCCGTCGAATTGGGGGCCGGCAACAAGACCCCGGCACGAACGCTGCCAAGCATTATGGACGTCTTATTGCGTGTTGCAACCATGGGAAGCAATGCACGCAACCTCTCGGCGCGAGAACAATGTGACGTCCTGCTTAATCCGAGCTTGGAAGCCGTGGATCTCCTGAATTTTCGTGCTTATGACTTGGCAATGCAGGTTGGTTACGATTGCGCGATTGAGAAGATCGAACAAATCAAACTTCGCTTGTCGGACAAGGTCGCGGCGAGTGTAACCTCGCCGCTTCCCGCAGCCAGCATATCGGTTTCAGGCCAGTAATTCTGTTTGAGGGGACGGAATGGGCTGCAACGCAGCCGGCTTTTCGGAAATCCTGAACCACGCGATGTAAAGCGCAGGCAGGAACACCAGAGTCAGCAAGGTGGCAACGACAAGACCGCCGATCATCGCATAGGCCATCGGCCCCCAAAAAACATCGAGGGCGATCGGCAGCATACCAAGCACCGCAGCCGCCGCGGTCAGAACGATGGGCCGAAATCGGTGTATCGTCGCGTCCAGCACGGCATCGTGAGCGTTTTGCCCCGATGCGATATTCGCCTCGATCTGGTCGACCAGAATCACTGAGTTCCGGATGATGATTCCGATCAGGGCGACCACCCCCAAGGTGGAGATGAATCCCATCGGGGTACCGGTCGCAAGCATGATCGCGACGACCCCGATCAGCCCGAGCGGCGCCACGCTGATGACGAGCACCAGCCGCTGGATGCTCTGAAGCTGCACCATCAGCACTGTCAGCATGACGATGACCATGATGGGAACAACAGCCAGCACCGAGGCTTGTGCGCGGGCGCTGTCTTCCACGATCCCGCCCATCTCGATGCTGTATCCGGCGGGCAATTTCGCCCGCAACACGTCCATCTGCGGTTCGAGACGACCGACGACGGGATCGCTTTGGCCTCCCGTGAGCTCCGCCTGGACCGTAATGGTCGGGAGCTGATTGCGGCGCCAGACCACGGGCTGCGCATCGGTATAGTCGAGAGTGGCCAGATCGCTCAGCGGGACCGACTGTCCCCCAGTGCCTCCTGCCACCTGAATCTGGAGGTCGCGCAATGTTCGCAGGTCGAGGCGCTCCGCCCGATGCGATCGGCCGACCACATCGACGAGGTAGGTTGCATCCCGCAACTGGGTCACGGTGAGGCCGGTCAATACCCCATTCAGCGCGCGGGCGATGACGTCCGGGTTCAATCCGACCTTGTTCGCCTTGTCCTGGTCGATCTCGACGCGCACGACCTTGCTGGGTTCGTTCCAGTCGAAATTGATGTTCTTTGTCTGGGCATCGGCACTGACGACACGTGCGACCTCAAAGGCGAGTTGGCGGACCTGCTCCCAGTCCTCGCCGCCGACGCGGTACTTGATCGGCCATCCCACCGGCGGGCCCAGTTCCAGCGGCGCGAGACGGGCAACGACATCGGGGAGTTTCTCGTCGAGAAACGCCAGCAGCCGTCCACGCACACGCTCGCGCGCAAGAGTGTCCTTGGTCATGATGACGGCTTGGGCCATGAACGGATTGGGCAGGGGTGGCTCAAGCGGCAGATAGAAGCGCGGCGCTCCGGATCCGATGTAATAGCTCCAATGGGTGATGTCGGGGTCAGCGCCCAGGAATTTTTCGATTTCGTCGACGTTGAGTTGCGTCGCATAGATCGATGCGTTTTGCGTCAAGCTGATCCCAAGCACCAATTCTGGTCTGTCGGATGCTGGGAAGAACTGCTGATCCAGCTTTGTCGCGCCCCAAAGCGAAACTACGAATACAGCGACAGTGACCCCAATCACCGTATAGCGGCGGCGCATGAAGAACAGCAGCGCGCGGCGGAATAGTTTGGTGAACCGCCCTTCTTCATGATGCTTCCTGGTCATTTCCTTCGGCAGCAGATAGACACCAATCAGGGGAGAGAACAAAACTGCGACGATCCAGGACGCCATGAGCGCAGTGAGAAGCACCCAGAACAGTGTACTGCTGTATTCGCCGGCATCGCTGCGTGCGAAACCAACCGGGATGAAGCCGGCTGCGGTGACGATCGTCCCGGTCAACATTGGGAAGGCCGTCGTGGAATACGCGTAACTCACGGCCTTGACGCGATCCATGCCCTCCTCGAGCTTGGCGATCATCATCTCGACGGTGATCATCGCATCGTCGACGAGCAGCCCGAGTGAAATGATCAAGGCGCCCAGCGAGATGCGCTGCAACGCGATGCCCCAGAACGACATGACCGCAAAGGTGATGGCAAGCACGAGCGGGATCGATACCGCGACGACGAGCCCCGCCCGCATTCCAAGCGCCAGGAAACCCACGGCCAGGACGATGGCAACGGCTTCAAACAAGGCCTGGGTGAAATCGCCCACGGCCTTCGATACGACTTGCGCCTGATCGGCAACCGAATGCAGTTCCAGGCCGATCGGGAGCTTGGCTTCGATCTTGCCCACTTCTCGTTTGAGGGCCTTTCCCAGACGGATCATGTCGCCATCGTCGCTCATCGCGATGGCGAGCCCGATCGCGGGGGCTCCGTTGAAGCGGAACAACGTTGCGGGCGGATCGACCGGCCGCCTGACAATCGTCGCGATGTCCCCTAGCCGAACGAAGCCGCGGGCCGTGTGCAGATTGATCCGGCGCACGTCGTTTTCCGTGCGGTATGCCCCGGACACGAAAACCGAGATCAGCTCTTGATCCGTGACGACCTGCCCGGCTGGCAGCACTTGGTTCGGCGCATGTATGGCGCGAGCGATCTCGTTGGGGTCGATGCCAAGATTGGAAATAACCCCTGGCGAGAATTCGATATAGATCTTTTCATCCTGCGCGCCGATGAGATCGATCTTCTTGATCTCCGGAACTCTGAACAATTGCGTGCGGATCTTTTCCGCATAGTCACGCATCTCACGTTGTGAAAAGCCGTCGCCGGTCAGCGCATAGATAATTCCGAACGTATCGCCGAACTCGTCATTGAAGAACGGGCCCTGCGCTCCTGCCGGCATCGTATGCCAGATGTCGAGAGCTTTCTTGCGGACCTGATACCAGATGTCGGGGACCATCTGGGGCTGAACGCCATCTTTCAAGGTGACGTAGATCGTGGTCTCACCGGCTTTTGTCTGACTGCGCAGAATGTCGAGATGGGGGACTTCGACCAGCTTCTTTTCGAGCTTGTCGGTGATGAGATTGGTGGTCTCGACGATCGTTCCCCCCGGCCAGATGACCTTCAGGAACATGATCTTGGCCGTGAAGTTGGGGTCCTCGCTCCGCCCCAGCCGCACATACGACCAGATGCCGGAAGCCAGGCATACGAACATCAGAAAGAAGACGAACGACTTGTGCTGCAGCGCCCATCTGGAGAGGTTCACTCCGCCGAAATCAGAGCCCATCACGGCAGCCTCACCTTCATCCCGGGGATCAGCTTCTGAACGCCGGCCGTGACGACGCGCTCGCCGCTGCGCAGTCCTTCGGTGATCAAGACTTGGTTGTCTTCATAGCGCAGGACCGTAACCGGACGCGGACTGACCGAGGAGCTCGCTGGATCGAAGACCCAGACGGAAGGTCGGTTATCGGACCGGAAAAGAGCGGAACCCGGCAGCTGTACGATCCCGGCCTCGTTGAGAATGATCTGGCCCTGGACCGTCGTGCCGAACCGCATAGCCTCCGGCGGGTCGCTGAGAGCGATGCGAACCGCAAATGCGCGCGTGACGGGATCGGCCATCGTGCCGATCTCGCGTATTTGTCCGCGGACCTTGATCTTGGGGTCGCTGAGCAGCCGGACTTCGACGGCGGTATCGGGCGGAACGTTTTGGAGGACACGCTCGGAAACCTTGAATTCGGCCTCTTTCACGTCCGTCCGCGCGACGTGGACAACCATTTGCCCGGGCGCCACGATCTGCCCTGGCTGGGCTCCGACCGCGGTCACGACGCCTGCTTCGTCCGAACGCAATTCGGTATAGCTGAGACGCTCGAGCGCATCCTTTCTCGAAAGCTCAGTCTGCTCGAGCCTCGCCCCAGCCAGCTTGAGCCGGCGTTCGGCGCCGTCATAGTTCACCTGAGTGGTAGACCCGCGCTGAAGCAGCTCGCGCAGTCGCGCTTCTTGCGCGCTGGCGTCAGCCAGTTCGGCCCGCGCGGCCTTCACATCGGTTTCGGCAATTGCAACGGCGTTCTTCTCATTGGTGTTGTCGATGCTGGCGACAAGAGCGCCCTTCTCGAGCAGGCTTCCGACATCGACCATGCGAGCCGCCATCTTTCCGGCAATCCGGAAGCCGATATCGGTTTCGTATCGCGGCTTGATCTCGCCGATGGCTGTTCCGGG
>JAESFK010000689.1_pt1 | contig 14280 bp, 16 predicted proteins | sample 9269391 | NCBI WGS metagenome assembly JAESFK01 (sample SAMN14506231, study PRJNA617097) | algae metagenome | isolation source: Drouetiella hepatica UHER 2000/2452 and co-occurring heterotrophs from... | place: Slovakia: Slovak Paradise National Park, Hrabusice, Kosice Region | collected 2000-01-01
CGATATTGTTATAGACATCGGGTGTCACCCGCTTGGAAAGTCGTCACCCGCTTCCTCCGAGTCTTGAAATCGAGTGTACTACTCAATTTCAGCCCCGTACCCCCATAATTCGCTTGGAGCGGACTGCCGAAAGATTGTGGTACTGAGTTTAAGGTTACTTGCAGCCACTCAAGCGAGCCGTTAGCCCTCAAGTTTTTGGTGAAGTAATAAAGCGATTAATGAAAAATTGCCAGCGCAGCTTGGACACAAATTGCGCCATTGGTTCAAGAAAACTATAATACATCTCCAGTACCTCTATCGCAGTAAGTAGTCGAAATGGTGCAACAGATTGATTCACAAAAAGTAACTAATCCGTTGTCGCTTTTACCTTATCCTCCACGGCTGAACAGCCAAGCGTCTGGGTGGAGCGGGATTTATGTTGAGCATCATCAACAAGCAGCATTCGATCTGCCGGAACGAACTGGCTCTCAGCACGTTGTTTGTGTGCATCAATTTCAGCAACCGACGCAGTTAGAGCGATCGCTAGATGGTAAACACAAAATTGAGGAGGTTGGCAGTGGAGAAATTGCCATTATTCCTGCACAAGTTGCTCATCAACTCCGGTGGAAAAATCCAGGTGATTTCACCTTGGTGATGCTTGACCCTACCTATATTCATCGCATTGTTCAATCGTCGATCAATGTGGAGAATTTTGAACTGAAGCCGCAGATAGCCATCCCTGATCCGTTCGTCTATCAAATTGTTCAGGCGTTAAACTCGGAGCTAGAGTTTGGCGGTATAGCAGGACGATTACTGGTGGAATCACTAACAGCGACGCTCTCTGTTCACCTGTTCCGCCACTATGCTACCCATAAACTCAATATTTCAGAACCTACGGGTGGGTTATCGAAAGAGCAAGTGCGATATGTGATTGCATTCATTGAGGATCATTTAGAACAGGATCTCAGCTTAGAAATGATGGCAAATCTCATCCAACTCAGTCCCCACTATTTTGCGAGTTTGTTTAAGCAATCCGTTGGCCAATCCCCGCATCAGTATGTCTTACGGAGTCGCATCGAACGCTCGAAGCAGTTGCTCAAGCAGCCAAAATTAGCGATCGCACAGATCGCTCAATGTGTCGGGTTTCAGAATCAGAGCCATTTTACAACTGCTTTTCGTCGTATTATAGGTTGCACACCCAAAGCCTATCGTAGCCAAGCCTGAAGCAAAACGGAAGAATTGAAAAAAACTGCGGAAGAAATCGAAAGATTCTTAAAAGCAATCCCTCTAAGCTAAAGATATTCTTGCATAGAGGTAACAGCAATGAAGGTTTTTCTAACTGGCGCAACCGGCTATATCGGTAGCGCGATCGCAACGGCACTTCAAGCTGCCAATCACGAAGTATCAGGACTGGCACGCTCAGCAACATCCCAAGAGAAACTGCGATCGCACCACATTCAACCGATTCTGGGTGATTTACACGATTCACACAGTTTAATTATGGGGGCGCAGCAAGCTGATGCGGTGATTCATGTGGCTGCATCGAATGATGCTGACATTGCAACGCACGACCGCCGAGCGGTAGAGGTCTTTCTTTCAACACTAGAGGGAACTGGCAAAACGTTTATTTACACGAGTGGAACCTGGATCTTGGGAAATACGGGAGACACGATCGCCGATGAAACCAGTCCAGTAAACCCCACACCCTTGATCGCTTGGCGGACTGACATTGAACCGTTGGTGTTGGCGGCTAAAGAACGCAATATCCGCACCATTGTGATTCGACCAGCCCTAGTTTACGGTCATGGCGGTGGATTGGTAGCAATGCTAGTTCAATCCGGACTTCAGCAAGGGGTTGTGCAGTTTGTCGGAGATGGTCAGAACCGATGGACGTTGGTTCATGTCGAGGATCTGGCACGTTGCTATGTTGCCGCACTTGATCATGCACCAAGTGGTTCACTCTTCATTGCAGCGGACGATCGCCAAGTCTTTCCACTAAGTGTAATCGCAGAAGCTGCTAGTCATGCAGCAGCAGTACCCGGACAAACGCGATCTCAGGCATTAACGGATGCCCAGCAAACAATGGGTGTATTTGCCGATGCCCTAGTGTTGGATCAACAGGTGAGCGCAGCAAAAGCAAGACAAGTTTTAGATTGGCAACCCCAAGCCCCTTCATTGTTTGATGAATTAAAGGGAGAAGCTTATGCAATTCGTTGATGTTCTGCCTGTGCTAGCGATTCTCTGTACGGGAGTTGTTTATGGTGTGGATGTATTTTTTGCAGTGGTTGGTCGGCAAGCACTGGCTGAAAGTACCGATGCTGCAATTGTGGACGTTATGGGGCGAATACACCAAGTTGCCGATGCTCGGATGCCCATTTTGGGAGTGACTGGACTGTTAGCTACGATCGCATTCGCAGTGGTTTCTCCCATTAGCACTCCAGTAAGCTGGTTGATTGTGATTGCGATCGTTAGTTTGTTGGTTCAACTGGGTTTGTACCTAACTGTGGCAAAGCCGATCAATACCAAAATGACAGAGGCAGCTCAACGGAAAGAGGTTCCATCTGATCTTCGGGAGATTCAGAATCGTTGGGACAGTGTAATCGGGGCACGAGCAATCGCAATGACACTGGCAGTAGGCTGTCTGGTTATGGCTACGAATTTACGCTAGTAAACTCGGCACTGTGAGTCACGGGCTAACAATACGATGGAGCGGCTAACAAAATCTTTGCGCTTCGTTTGAGTGCTACTTGTTGCCGCTCATCTTCACCGTTATGCTGCCAGGAACTTGCAGTGTGGGGTTGACAACAAAGAACTTTGCGCTATAGTTGAATTGTTCAATAATTGAATATTTTAACTTAGAAGTGATGTGAGCAAAGCAGATGAGTTAACGAAATACATTGCCGTCCTTGCTGACCTTTTTGAGGTAGCACAGGAGAGTTCAGGTGAAGCAGTTAACCTCAATAAACAAGAATGTCGTGTTATCAATGTCGTTGGACAGTTCCAACCGCTCATGATGCGTGAGATTGCTGAAAGAGCGAAACTCAGTATCACCAACACGACTGGAATTGTGGATAAGTTGGTCAACAGGGCGTGTCTGCGTCGCGATCGCTCTGACGAAGACAGGCGAATTGTCAGAATTTGTCTCACTCCTGAAGGAGAGGAAATTTATGCAATGGAAATCGAGAACTATAGGAAGGTTAGTCGAGCCATTCTCAATGGGCTAGATGAGCCAGAGCAACAAGAGATGCTGAGGATGATGCGAAAAGTAGCAGTGCATCTCAATCAGCAGAAAGCTGAACTGCTAAAGAATTTGTAGCCGTTATTTTTTTAACCATAAAGTTCAAAAAATGAATCTTTCAAAATCTGAACCTTACAATCAACCCATCAACACCGGAGAAAAACCATGCACTATATTGGCAAAACTGCTCTAATTACTGGCGCATCCAGTGGCATCGGAGCATCATTTGCTTATGAATTGGCAAGCCGAAAAATGAACCTTGTTCTCGTCGCACGTTCAGCAGACAAGTTACAGGCTCTAGCAACCCAACTTCGCGATCGCTACAGCATCAGTGTCGAAGTCATTACAGCCGATCTCAGTCGTGAAGGAGAAGGCTTACGGGTCTATAAAGAGGCGCAAGCAAGACAATTGCATGTTGATATGCTGATCAATAACGCTGGCTTCAGCACTCACGGAGCGTTTGAGTCGATCTTGCCAGATAAAGACCACCAGCAAGTCATGCTCAATGTCGTTTCTGTGGTTGATTTAACTCATGCGTTTATTCCAAACATGTTGGCAAAGGGTGAAGGCAGCGTTATCAATATTGGTTCAACAACAAGTTTCTACCCACTCCCTCGTCAAGCTGTGTATGCAGCCACTAAAGCATTTATCCTTTCATTTAGCGAAGCATTGTGGATTGAGTACCGCAAAAGAGGAATTAAAGTGCTAGCGTTGTGTCCGGGTGCAACAAACACAGAGTTCTTCAACGCAATGGGACGTGATGTTGTAGCTGGGAAGCATTCTCCGCAGAAAGTTGTTCACGTTGGACTGTCAGCTTTGGAACGCGATCGGCATTATGTCATTCCTGGTTTCAAAAACTCCTTTGAGTCGAACATTTTGCCGCGCTTACTGCCGCGTGCTGCGATGGCAGCTCTAGTTGGAAGCGTAAGTCAACGTGCTTTCAAGTAAGTTATCGACAAAGGCGGCATAACGTTCTGGTCGGAGCGGATTCTAAGGGACTGTGGTGGAGCAAAGGTTGCAAGCCGCCGCTCAACCGGAACGTTGTACTGCTTTATTTGGTCGTGTTGGCAATAAGTTTAAAGCTTACTCGTCAGTGTTCAAGATGGTTCAAGCAAAGAACTGATGTGTCGTTGCACAAGATATCGTTGCTGATCTGGGTGGAACTGTTCAGGGTTAATGACAACTCCAGTCCCGATACCATCCACTAGGGCAATGAGTGCATTGGCTTCCAGTGTTAAATCAAGACCATCTCGAATTAGCCTTGCTGTTTGCAATTGAGCTAATTCTTGACAAAGAATGTGACGTAAAAAGTCATAGCGTTTCCGATGCTCCTGAATCAGGGGCTTACGTCCGATCGCATATCCTAAAAACGCGACCCAAACTTGCCAACCAGCGATACCACGAGCTTCAAAGGGCAAAGCTGAAAAAATCATTTGTTCTAGCCGTTCAATTCCCTGTTGTTCCGCTGCGTATACTTTCATATCTGCAATCAGATTTTCAGAGACTCGTTCTAATGCGAACAGCATCAACTCGTCTTTGTCTCGAAAGTAATGGGTAACAACTCCGGTTGAAGAGCCAAGTTCCTGAGCGATTGCCCGCATACTGGTGCGTTCGAGTCCTTCGCGGACAATTACCCGCCATGCTGCTTCTGTCACTTCAAGGCGACGATCGCCATAACTCATAATTTTCGTAGGTTTTTAGAGCAAGACAACTGATCCTATTGACATCTTATCACAACGGTTGTTATCTTTTGCATAACAACCGTTGTGATAAAAATCTTGATTAATGCTTTTACTTCTAGAGATTAAGGAAAGATGGGTATGATGCATCCGACTTGGCATGCGTGGATATTATTAGGACTATCTGCTGCTGGAACTTGTGCTGGCAACCTATTACTTAAGCAGGCAAATCTAGCTTTATCAAATCCCCCCCTGCTCACCATCGTTACTTCTCCTTGGTTTTTGGGCGCGATCGCTTGCTATATCTTTGACCTGATTCTTTTTACTCAGTCTTTACAGCATCTACCTGTATCAACTGTTGTTCCAGTCGTTTCGGGGATGCGGATTGCGGTAACGGCAATTTTGGCTTATGTCTTTTTTGGTGAACATCTTACGCTCAATCACTTATTTGCATCCAGTGTGATTATTGCCGGAATCATTATCATGTCACGCGCTTAATCGGAGAAACGTATCATGCTCGAACTATACTCTGCTCCAGAGTCACTCTGCTCTCAAAAAGTGAAGCTGGTGTTGGTTGAGAAAAATCTTGAGTGGAAAAGCCACTTACTTAACCTGCTAACATTTGAGAACTTGCAACCAAACTACATCCAGTTAAATCCTAAAGGGGTTGTGCCAACCTTAATTCACGATAGTAGAGTCGTGACTGATTCTGCCATGATTGTCCGATATCTGGATGAGCAATTTCCAAATCCTAAATTGACTCCGACTGAATCAACGTTGCAAGAAAAGATGAAAGGTTGGATCGAGTTGCAAAACCAATTTCCAATGCGAGAGTTGATGTATGGTAATTTTCGAGGAATTGAAGGAATTGTGTTGCGTCGATCGGTTCAAATTAAACAGAGGCTGCTTCCTAAACTTATGCAATCTCATCCCGAACTCCAAGCACAATACGAAGCTAAGTTAAAGGATGTCAGACAATGGAATTCTATCATTCAAGATAGGAAAAAGATTGACAGCATAAATAGAAAGATTGAGCCGATGTTAACTCAGTTAGAGGCACAATTAACCCAGACGGAATGGCTGTGCGGTGTGACCTATTCCTTAGCGGATGTCGTGTGGACAGCTGTTCTCAATCGGTTGGAGAAGTTGAAGTTTGGTTATCTATGGGCAGACAATACCCATCCTGCTCTTAGCGCATATCTTAACCGCCTAAAAGCACGTCCTAGCTTTAAAACCGCAATTCAAGGTGATGAAATGCCTCTGCCCATGCTTTTAGCAGGCTTACGCAGAACCCTTCTAGGTATCTGATATTTGCCAGCAGTACAATAACCCTGGTGCAGCGGATTGACCGAAGCGGCTTGTGATGTCATGAAGCTTCTGACAACCGCTGACCAGGAACTTTAGGCTGCTTGAGTTCTCAGTGAGACAGTACCAGAAGATTGTCTGTAGATGCTCAGGTTGAGACTACCGCAGCGTTTCTGTGAAAACCTCAATGGTTTGCTGTCCACGTTGCGCGTTTCCGGTAGTCAAGAAGTCTAAGATTGCGCCTTGAAATAAGTGGAATAGCAATAAAGCAGTAGTTTTCTCATTTGTCAGATTAAATAGAGAGTCTACCCATTTTTGGCTCTCTTGCTCAATGAAACGTTGTGTTTCAGAGTCACCTTGTATCGCACGTTGATTTAGCTCCATCGTCAACCTCAGCAAGCCATGCATGTCTGGTGAAGTCAAATGGCTCCACATTTCGAGTAAGGGTTCTGCTAGACAATCTGCTTCTGCAAGCGACACGCTTTGAACTGACCATAGCTTTTCGCGCAAGCGAGTCTCTAACAGGACAATAAGTTGTCGCTCCAATTCTTGTTTAGAGCCAAAGTGATAGACGAGCATTCGTCCGCTAGTGCCTACCCTTTTGGCGATCGCATTGATACTCGAATCCAACGCTCCTGCCTCAATTGCAGCAGCTAGGCATTGCTCCAGAAGCTCTTGCTTCTTCTGAGGTTCAGTTGGTCGGCTCATGGGTTGACAGTTAACGTAATAGCTATTACAGTAATAATTAACGTAATAGCTATTACGTTAACACCATTATGCAGGACAAAACCATGAGTACAAAAGACAGGATTAGCTTTATTGCACTCGGCTTGGTCATCTGGGCAGCAGGAACGTCGGTTTATCGCCTGACTGGTTCATCCTTCTTCGAAGGCTCTGCTGCCGGGTATTGGCTCAACGTAGTCATCACAGGCATCCTATATGCCGTTGTTTCGCTAGGACTGATGAAGTGGCGGAAGATTAAGCAGAAAGATTGGTTACAAGGTGCAATTTGTGTTGCCTTGCCAGGAATGCTGGGTGAAATTCCAATTCTTGCTGGTTTTTCAGAACTTATGAGCAATATGCAACCTGAAACAGCAGGGCGATATGCAGCTTTTCTGTTTGGAGGATACTCAACACTGATTGGCGTTGCTTGGTTCATGTCTGTAAAAGCCAGTTCGCAGGCGACTTCTACAACACGGTTTGTAGGCACAGACCAATAAAGAGCGACTTGTAGCGACGCAATCTAACAAGTCGATGAAGCGGATGGCTAAAAGATCTTGGTAAAGGTGTCTAAGGTTGTCTGCCGCCACTTACAGCAATTTTCAATTGCGTAAACCACAGTTATTTTTCAGAAGCCGCGCTCCGCGCGGCTTCTGAAAAATAACCCCCACTAACCCAAGCGCAAAGCGCTGTATCTTGGTCGTTAGGCAGCAAAATTTCTGATGAAGAAGTATCATGATTTGTAAAAATCTTCGCTACTCCCCCAGTTGTAAAGTTCAAACAAAGGAATCTAATATTTTATGGGGAACCTGCTTTTTTACTTAGGCTTTGCGACGCTCATCACTCACGAACTTGATGCCATGACGCAATCAGAATGGAGATTGCTGTTTATACTACGAAGTTTGCCTGAACATATTGCATCATTTACTTTTGTGGTTATTCATATACCATTGATTGCAGCACTCCTGTGGTTAACAAATAACGAATCTCTAAGTATTCGGCACTGGTCACGGATTGCATTTGCCACATTTCTTATAGTTCATGCTGGGCTGCACAAGCTATTGGAACATTACCCAGACTATACATTTAACTCGGTGCTATCTTTAGGTCTTATTTATGGCGGCGGTCTGCTTGGCTTCTTGTATTGGGTTTTGACTTTTATATCTTGGCGGCGAAGCGTGCCCAACAACCCGGTTGGAGCGGACTGATAAAGTTGATTAATAAGGTGACAAAAGTTATCGGCATCCGCTCAACCGGAACGTTAGACGGAATAACTATTCTCGCTGAATAGAACTCCTAAACTGTAGTTACAATCCAAGTTCAGAACGTTTCCGGTGCGAGAAGCTTGATGCAACAATGTTGTAGGATTCAGCAATACATCGCCGGAGATTATCATCACTCAGGCAAGAGTGGTCATATCGTTGAATCCATTTCATGCCCCGTGAAGCAAGGTAAGGCGCTGGGCGGAGTCCGGGCATCTCCCGCAATATTTCATAGTCAGTTTCAGAGGTTTTGAAGGTAATACCAGGCATTGGATTATGGGGGTACGGGACTGAAATTGAGTAGTACACTCAATTTCAAGACTCGGAGGAGGCGAGTGACGACTTTGCATTTGGGTGACACCTGATGTCTATAACAATATCGCACGCACTCGCCTCTTGTTCCTGCTTCACCTAACGAACTCTCAGGGCTTGGTGTTCGTGAACCTTGCCATAATCCTTTCGACTGAAGTTCAGGGAATTCGAGCTTCATTTTGACCCATCGTTATTTTAGGTGTGAGTATGAAACCAGCTTCAAATTCCGTGTCTGCCGTTGAAGTGTCTCAACCGGGCTATGCAGCTTATATCGGCATTGATTGGGCAGACCAAAAACACGACCTTTGCTTGTATGATCCCGTCACTGAACAGTTAGAGTTCTCTGTCATCGGTTCTCAACCCGAATCGATCGCTGCTTGGGCAGAGGGTTTAAGAAAACGCTTCAACGGAAGAGCGATCGCCATTTGCACCGAACAAAAACGCGGACCCTTGATTTACGCGCTTTGCAAATACGATTTTTTCGTGATCTACCCTATCAATCCCCACACGGTTGCCAAATATCGCCAAGCGTTCGCCCCTTCTCGTGCCAAAGCCGACCCCACCGATGCGCGCATCTTGGTCGAGTTGTTGCTGAAGCACCCGGATAAACTGCAAGCATGGCAACCCAGTAGTGCTCAATTGCGATCGCTCCAACAACTGGTGGAAAATCGTCGGATGTTGGTGGCTGAAAAAGTACGGTTGACCAACCGAATCACAGCGGCTTTGAAAAGCTACTATCCTCAGGTGTTGGAATGGTTTGAAGACAAAGATACCCAAGTCTTCTGTGACTTTTTAACTCACTATCCCAGCCTGAAATCTGCACAAACAGCACTCTCAGAAGAACTAGAACTGTTCTTTAAAACCCATCATGTGGTGCAGTCTAAGACAATTAACCGTCGCTTGGAGCAAATTCAGCAAGGGGTTGTGTTAACTGAAGATGCCGGGATTGTAGAACCACTTCAACTGCTGGTGGCTGCACTGGTTGCCCAGTTACAAGTCCTACTCCCCAGCATCGCCACGTTTGATGCCAAAATTGAAGCCCTGTTTGCCACTCATCCAGACGCAGCCTTGTTTGCCGCTCTCCCTGGAGCTGGACCTCAACTGGCTCCTCGATTACTGGTGGCTTTTGGAGAAGAACGCTCTCGCTTCCAAACCGCTCAAGATCTGTTGCGTTACGCTGGAATTGCTCCGGTAAAAGAGAGCAGTGGGCAGAAATCGTGGATACATTGGCGATGGAGTTGTCCCAAATTCCTGAGACAGACGTTTGTGGAATGGGCATTGCAAACTCGAAAACACTCGTTTTGGGCAGAGGCGTTTTATCAAATGCAACGACAAAAGGGGAAAACGCACCAGGCAGCGATTCGAGCATTAGCGTTCAAGTGGATACGCATCGTCTTCCGCTGCTGGCAAGACAAACAGCCTTATGATGAGGTGAAATATTTGATGGCATTGAAACGGAAAGGTTCACCGTTAGTACAAAACTTGGCACTCGTAGAAGAGATAAAATAGAAATCGATTTAGCCAGGAAAGAACACGGAAATTAATGCTGAAATAGAAACGGAATTGAATCAAAAATAATCTCAATTCTGAAATATTTGTGCTGCAAATTTACTCATAGAAGCAACGAAAGATAGAAGATTAGAAAGACGAGAAAAAGAAGCAAAGAATGAATTGAAAATTAACCCTCTTGACTTCGTCGGACTCAGGACATATTGTTATTGTGATCGCAAATTGCAAACACCTTACCCCCAACTTTCCACACATCGGAACCTCGCCACTGCACGACATGCTGAGCGGCTGGCAAACTGCTGCAAAAGTAGTTGAACTCATCTCTTGTCATCGGGGCAAAAATTATGTTCGCATCCCTGGGCTGAGAAAAGCGACTAGCTGTTGAGTCGCCGCCTCGATGTCTTCAGGGCGAGTAGTTTTGAGCAGCGCATAGGGCTTTCCGGCTTCCATCAATACTCGGACGAGTGCTGAGATTACCAGGTCAAACTTCCAGCCGAGTTGCGATCGCGGTTGTTCCGGCAACACCCGCTGAAACATATCTAAAAACATCTCTGTCGCTACTGCAAATTCTGCGTAAGCGATACTTTGAATTGGTTCTGGTTCTGTTCGACAACGCCCCATAAATTTAGCCCGCACCAATCTTGTGTCCTCTCCCTCAGACAAAATCTCAAGCGAAGGCTGCACAACCGCTCTCAACAGAGCTTCGATCGAAGGCAATTCCGAACCTGACTTGAGTTCAGACAGCAACCTTAACTCTCGTTCCACCACCGGACGGGCAAATCTCGCCACCACGGCCCTAAATAGCTCTTCTTTTGAGCCAAAGTGGTAGTTAACGGCAGCCAGATTGACCCTCGCCTCACTCACCACATTGCGCAGCGTTGTCCCCGTAAAACCATGCTCAGCAAACAATCGCTCGGCAACGGTCAGAATTTGTTCTTTTGTCTCAGTCGTTGAAGCAGCCACACTATTTATTTATTCACGCCATACCCATCGTAGGTAATCGCCCTCAGCCAGACTCACGCTTGACGGACTTACTTTAGATTGTACCCTTGCTTTTCTGTCAAACGTCCGTTTTAATATTAAACGAGCGTTTGAATTTTACTCGGGTAAATCCGCCTGAGTTGGGAAAAATTCAAACGGTTGTATAAAATGTAGGAGTTTGCCATGTTCGCCGAAAACACTGAAGTACCGAAGTGCCCCGTTGCTCATCTACGATCGCCAGAGCAGTTCAACCCCTTTATTCCTGACTTCAGCCAAGCTCCCCAGAAAGCATTTATGACGGCTCAGGCAGAGCAACCCGTGTTCTTCAGTCCGGTAATGAATATGTGGGTTGTGACGCGCCACGAAGACCTCAAGATCGTGATGCAAGATACGGAGACATTTACCTCTGGTGGTGCATTTTCGGCTCCGGCAGTCGTGGCACCCGAAGCATTGAAAATTATGGGTGGACTGGATCATCCCGTTTATCGCTACTCATTTATCAATGTTGACCCCCCGGCTCACACCCGATTTCGCAACAATTTTCAGCGCGCTTTCACGCCACGTCAAATTGCCATTCTAGAACCACAAATTCGTGAGCTAATTCACGAGCTACTAGCAGACTTGCGATCGCAAAAGCGGGCTGAAGTAATTACCACGTTCTGTAATCAATTACCCTTACGCACGATGTGTCGGCTGGTTGGGGTTCCTGATCAAGATGTAGCGCAGATCAAACGCTGGAGTACAGATTATGTCCGACTGCCAAATCCCGGTTGGAGTGTAGAAGAACAGCAAACTATTGGTCAAAGTGTGGTCGATTATTATGCTTACATGCTGGCGCTAGTCAAGCGCTACGTGAGTCAACCTGGTGAGAATTTAATTAGCGCTGTGATTGAATCGCGTCAGAGCGATGCAGAACCATTGACCGATGAAGAAATTGCCGCTTTGATGGTGAATTTGGTATTAGCAGGTCATGAAACCACTGCTGCTCTGCTTGGCAATACATTGCATAGTCTTCTGAGTCAACGGGATCTGTGGGAGTATTTCTGTAAACATCCAGAACGCTCAGCAGCGGCAGTTGACGAATTTATCCGTCATGGTGGGTCAGCGATCGGCTTATTCCGTCGGACTAGCCGTGATGTACTCATCGGCGAAGTGAAGATTCCCAAGGATTCAACAGTCTGGATTGCCTATTTATCTGGAAACTATGATCCAGCAAAGTTTTCCAATCCTGAAAAACTTGACTTTAGTCGCGATAATGCCAATGAACATCTCACCTTTGGACATGGAATACACTACTGCATTGGTGCCTCACTGGCGAAAACGGAAATTCGACTGGTTCTCGAAGAGCTAACTCGTCATTATCCTAGCTTACGTCTGGCGGATCAATCGCTGGCACGTGTGCCTAACTTTGTGCTGTGGGCTTATCAGGAAATGGTGCTGACGATCGACTAGTCAGCCCAGTGGTTCAGCATTCAGCCTTAATGCACTTTGCAAGGAGAGAACAATGGCACAGACTTGGCAACAGAAGCTAAACGCGAAGAAAGAACCCAAACTCCAGGTCACACAGAAAGCAATGGCAGAAGTTCCGGCAGGCGGTCAACTATTTTTCCCGACTCCACAATTGATCAAGCAATTTATTGATCAAATTCCCCAAGGCGAATCCATGACTCTAGCCGAAATGCGGCAGCAAGTTGCTCAGACTCATAAAGGAGATGGCTGCTGCCCACTCACGACTTCCACTGCCACGCGCATTGTCGCAGAAGCAGCCTGGGAAGAAATTGAATCTGGTAAGAAGCCGAAACAAGTCACTCCATTTTGGCGAGTAGTCGAACCTGGCTCTAGCATGGCTCAAAAGCTAGCTTGTGGATCTGATTTCATTGAAAATATGAGACAGCAAGAGCGAATCAACTAACGAACTCAGTCAATTTCGGGTAACGTTGTGCCCTCCCAAAGCGGATTGCCGAAAGTTACTGCTAAAGTTGTCAAGATGATTGGCAACCGCTCAGCCGGAACGTTCGACTGCTGTTTTTTGGGTTAGCGGAGCGTATTCAAAGATAGTTAATTATGCTCAAAAGATTACTGCGGTTTGGTAGGTAAAAATGGTGCTCAATTCGCCTGACAGCAGGATGAATGAGTTCAGCAACTGAGCTAAGTTAACAGGCAGTCTTTTATGGAGCATTGACCATAACGCTTGCAAGGAAGATAGCCGCAGCATTTAAGATGAGCGATGAAGCTTGGCTCCGTCACGCTAATCCTTGGAGTGGATGGACACGCTTTACTACTGTCTTGCCACTCCTCCTCTTGGCAATCTGGAGCCGTGTCTGGTTAGGTTGGTGGTCCGTGGTTCCTGTTGCAGGAGCAGCACTTTGGATGTGGTTGAATCCTCATATTTTCCCAAGCCGAACTCAACGAATCGTTGGATTTCAAAAGGTGTTCTGGGTGAGAGAGTTTGGTTAAACCGCGATCAAATTCCTGTGCCTCAACATCATCAGCGTGTTCCTGACTTGCTCAATGTGATCGCTGCGATAGGTGGAATCTTGGTGATTTAGGGATTAGTAGTACTTAGTATTTGGGGTGTAATTTTTGGTTACACCTTGGTGACGCTTGGTAAGTTGTGGTATCTCGATCGGATGGTATGGCTGTATGGGGAGATGAAAGACGTGAATTCAGAGTATCGAAGCTGGCTATATTAACGCTGTCGCGGTCGAACAAGCCGCCTGCACCCGACCGCTTAGAGGTTATCTGTAGATCTTTAAGTTTTCTGCGGCAGGTGAAGCGGAGCGTTAGACCGCATACAAAGATATCGTTAATGCAGGCAGTATAAGAAAGGTGAAGAAAATGGTTTCTCTTGTCTTACAAACAACTGCTATCATCACGGCGGGATTAATGGTTGGCAACGAACTCTGTGTCAGTGCCTTCGTACATCCTCGGCTTCGTGCTCTGTAAAACAAGGTGCACATTACTGCGGTTCAATCCCTTGCCCGTATTTTGGGCGCAGTCATGCCATTTTGGTATGCAGCAGTTTTCATTCCCACGGCGATTGTTGCCTTTCGTCTCCATTCGGCGCAGGTAGACTCAGCGCGATTGGCGGTTATCTCAGCAACACTTTGGCTGTTCTCCATCATCTACACTATTGTCAGTCCTGTACGTATAAACAATCAGATGAGCGGATATAGCGCTACGCACATACGTTAGGACACTCTTTAAAGGCAGCATCAACGCAATCTCGAAAGGTATCAAACTCATCCCATCGCTGTCGCATCCAATTCTTTAGCACGCTCCACCAGTGTTCAAT
>JAESFK010000690.1_pt1 | contig 14273 bp, 9 predicted proteins | sample 9269391 | NCBI WGS metagenome assembly JAESFK01 (sample SAMN14506231, study PRJNA617097) | algae metagenome | isolation source: Drouetiella hepatica UHER 2000/2452 and co-occurring heterotrophs from... | place: Slovakia: Slovak Paradise National Park, Hrabusice, Kosice Region | collected 2000-01-01
GGGGTGGTCACCATCGTCACGAGCTCGACGACCTACGCCGTGCTCGTGCTCGCCGCGCTCGGCGGCACCCCGTGGGTCGGGGCGCTGCTCGGCCTCCTCTTCGGCCTGGTCCGGGCGCTGCCGCTCGTCGCGATGGTCGGGGTCGACTCCCGCGAGCGGCTCTGGCAGGTGCTGCGCCGTGTCGAGCTCGGCGCGCGACCGGCCGACCTCGTCGCTAGGGTGGGCCTCTCAATGGGGGCTGCGGCCCTCGTGTGGACGGCACTGGGCGGAGTGGCATGAGGCGGACCGGCTACGGGATCACCCTCGACGTACCGGCCGGATGGTCGGCGAGCATCGCGCGCCGGCCGGCCGACATCGGCACCGACGCGGCCGCCCGGGGCATCGCCCCCTCGGACGCCGACCCCGGCGGCCCGGGCGAGCGCACCCTGCCCGTCCTGCACACGTGCACCCTGCCCATCCCGTCGGGCACCGGCGACTTCGGCCAGGGCCTGGTCGAGCAGCTGGCCGGGGAGGACGTCTTCGTCGCCCTCGTCGAGTACGGCTCCGACCTCGCCGGCACCGGCCTCTTCGCCCGCAGCGGGTGGCCGCGCCTCGCCCCCTCGCAGTTCTCGCCGGGCCGGATGCCGCGCCAGCTCCCGGGGCGCTCGGCGAGCCAGCACTTCTTCAGCGTCGGCGGCCGCGCCTTCTGCCTGTACACGGTCATCGGCAGCCACGGCCGCCGGATGGCCACCGTGCCCCGGGCCGCCGGGGTGGTCCGCTCGATGGGCGTCGAGTCCGCCGCCGCGATGCGCCAGAGAGGGGTGGTCGTGTGACCGCCACCGTGTCCCGCACGACGCTCGACGAGGTCCTCGAGCGGCCGGCGGGCCTCCTCGGGCTCGTCGACCGGCTCACCCGTGGCCGCGGCACGACCCGCCGTGGGGTGCTCGTCGGCGCCGCCGTCGCCGGCTCCGCCCTCGTCACCGACCCGAAGGCCTACGCGCTGCACCCCGTGGCGGCGTACGCGACGATCTGCGGCCCGGCCAACACCGCCGCGAGCGGCTGGTCGGTCTTCTGCGCCACGATCAACAAGGGCATCAACGCCTGCCCGCCGGGGAGCTTCACCGCCGGCTGGTGGAAGGCGGCGGACTCGTCCTGGTGTGGCGGTGGGTACCGGTACATCGTCGACTGCAACGCCAAATGCACCGGCTGCACCAGCGGCTGCTCGGACCACATCTGCGACAGCAAGTGCTGGAGCTGCTCCTGCAAGTCGGGGTCGAAGGCCAGCTGCGACCAGCGCCGCAACTGCTGCAACGACTTCCGCTACGGGCAGTGCAACACCCAGGTCAAGTGCAGTGGCGGAGTGCACTGCCGCGTCGTGTCCTGCGTCCCGCCGTACAAGTGGGACAACTGCTCCACGACGTCGCTGCGCTCGGACTCCACCGCCGAGCACAGCTCGGCCTACCTGCCCCAGTGGGGCCCGATGGAGCGGCTCTACACCGCGATGGGCGGCCACCGGTCCTTCCTCAAGGCCTCGGTCGGGCCGATCGGGAAGTCCAAGGACGGTCGCGGCCAGTGGGTCACCTACCAGGGCGGCCGCATCTGGTACACGAGCAGGACCGGCGCCGTGGCGATGACCGCCCACGCCGACGGCATCTACCTCGCGGCCGGCGGCCCGCACAAGATCGGCTACCCCGTCGGGGCCCGCAAGACCGGTCTGCGCGACGGCGGCTGGCTGCACGTCCTCGAGAAGGCCGGCATCGTCGACAGCCTCTCGACCACCACGCAGGTCGTCGACGGCGTGCGGTGGACGCACTGGGTGCAGCAGGGGCGCGAGTCGGGACGCCTCGGCTACCCGGTGGCGCCGATGGAGTGGCTCGAGAACAGCGCCTGGATCCAGCGCTTCCAGACCGGCTGCGTCGTCGACAGCCAGTCCACCACCTCGCAGGTCGTGTGGGGCGTCCGCTGGACCCGTTGGGTGGCCTCGGGCCGGGAGAAGGGCCCGCTCGGCTTTCCGGTGGGCCCGCTGGAGTACCTGCCCTCGTCGTCGTGGATCCAGCGGTTCCAGAACGGCTGCTACGTCGACAGCGGCTCGACGACCACCACCGAGGTGCGCGAGCGCACGTGGACGGCCTGGCAGCAGGTCGGCCGCGAGACCGGTGTCCTGCGCTACCCGACCTCCGAGCAGGAGGCGATCGCCGGCGGCACCCGCCAGAGCTTCCAGGGCGGGGGCATCTGGGGGCGCACGGGGCAGGCCGCGTGGGCGGTCACCGGTGCGGTGCTCGCGGCGTGGGAGGCGCAGGGCGGTCCCTCGGGCGGCTACGGCTTCCCGACCGCGCACGTCCGGGCCAACGCGAACGGCACCTCGACCGGCACCTTCGAGGGCGGCACCATCACCGCCTGAGACGCCTGACCCGCGCGACACGACGAGGGGCCGGGCACCGTGTGGTGCCCGGCCCCTCGTCGTCCGCCGGCTCAGCCGGTGATCGTGTACGGCGTCCAGCCGGAGTTGCCTGCGACGTAGACGTGGTTGCCGTTCATGACCCCGTCGCCCACGCTGTCGTAGTCGAGCAGCTGGCCGGTCGTGGTCTTGGCGAAGAGGGCGTTGATCCCGCCCCACATCTCCACCGCGGCGAACCCGGTGCGGGCGTTCCAGCCCGAGCCGAGCGTCGTGCGGGCCGTGAAGCCGCCGACGCCGGTTCCGGGGTAGAGGTAGAGCGCACCGGAGGCGCGGTCACGGGCCAGCAGGTCGGGCTTGCCGTCGTAGTTCCAGTCGCCCGGGCCGATGATCGCGTTGAAGATGTTCCACCCGCTACCGATCTGCTTGCGCGGCAGGAGCCCGCCGCTCCCGTTGCCGGGGTAGAGCCACAGGCGTCCCGAGGAGTCGCGGGCGATGAGGTCGGCGCGGGTGTCGCCGTCGAAGTCGCCGGTCGAGAAGATGGCGTACGACGACCATCCGGAGCCGGCCTTGACCCGGGTGGCGAGGCGGAAGTCGCCGCGACCGGCGTAGAACCAGAGCGTCCCGCTGGTGTCGACGGTCATGACGTCGCCGTTGCGGTCGCCGTTGAGGTCACCGATCGCGACGATCTGCTTCATGCTGTTCCACCCGGTGCCGATCTGCTGCCGGGTGTCGAAGTACCTGCCCTCCACCCCGGACACCGGGTAGCCGTACAGCACACCGGTGCTCGAGCGGGCGATGATGTCGTGGTTGGCCGAGCCGCCGACGTCGGAGGAGCCGGGCGAGAACGGGGACCTCGCGTCGAAGCCCAGGAAGCCCGGGGAGCTGCCGTCGTACGTGTCGCCGATGTAGGTCTGCTTGACGTCGCCGTCCGGCTCGATGACGTTGACCTGCGCGAGGCTGGTCGTGGGAGCCCCCGGGTCCGGGTAGCGCAGGAAGTGGTAGACGTCGCCGTTGGACGCGAGCACCGGCCAGCGGACCTCGCTCTCGGCGTAGGACTCGACCACGGTGATCCCACCGGCCGGGTCGCGCAGGGAGATCGACGCCGCCGAGGGCCCGTTGACCGCGTAGAGCACCGAGCCGTCCGGGAGGCCGCTGGGGTCGAGGGCGCCCGTCGTGCCGGCGAGCGCGAGCCGGGCGCCGGTGGACGCGGTGACCCGCACGAGCCCTCCGCCGGCGAGGTCCGCGGCGACGACGTACGTCGACGTCGTGGCGCCGGGGGTGTCGAACCAGTCGGGGGTGCCCAGCCCGGCGGACCCGGGGACGAGGCGCGCGGTGCGGGTGCCCCAGACGGGGATCGTGTAGAGGCCCTTGGAGACCGACGCGTCGGTCGGGTCGACGCCACCGGCGACGATGGTCTGGCCGTCGGGCGAGAACGCCGGCTCGTCGAGGGCCACGCCGCTCGGTGACGCCACCGAGAACACGACGGCCCCGGTCCGCACGTTGCGGACGGTCAGCTTCGTCGTCGCACCCGACGGCTCGATGCCGGCGACCAGGCGGCCGGTGGCCGAGAAGGCCGGGCGGGCCATCGTGCCGTTCCACGCCTTGAACGCCGGGACGTGCGACTCCTGCTCGTAGACGGCGGAGGTGCCGGCGAAGAGGACGTCCGGGGAGCCCTCGCCGTCGAGGGTCGTCATCGACCAGTACTGCGTCGGGTCCTCGGGCGTGCGGCAGGAGACGGTGGACCCGCCGACCGTGGCGGTGACCCACCAGGCGGCCGACCCCGTGGGGTTGTGGGTCGCGTCGAGGGCGTTGTCCGCGGAGGCACCGAGGCCGGACGCGATCGTGCGACGAGCCGTGCTGCCGAACCGCTCGCGCTGCACCGAGTAGCCGGTGGCCCCCGCGAGGGGGTTCCAGATGACGTGGTTGCGGTCCAGGCTCTGGACGATGAAGGGGGCGAGCGCGTCGCACTCCGGGGACGCGGCGGCGGCGGCGCGCCGCGGGGCGGCGGTCGCCCGACCCGACTCGGCCGGCACGACGGGCTGCTTCGAGGTGGCCCTCGCCGGCGTGGCCGGGTTGGAGCGCAGAGTGCCGGCGGCCGGCGCGGTCGCCGACGTCACGGCGAACGAGCGCAGCAGCTCGGCACGGGGGTCCTTCGCCGAGGAGGCCGTCGGGGCCGGCGCCCCCAGCGCCGGCGTCGTGCCGAGTGCGCCGGCGACGAGTGCGCCGGCCACCGCGGTGATCAGGGCGGTGCGCGAGCGGCCGCGCATCGTGGGTCGGGTCATGAGGAGTTCCCCCGTGGGTTCGAGTGGTGGCGGCTGCCGAGGGCAATGTATGGCTCGGGCGCCCGGCAGGGCCACGCTTTCTGCGAAGACACGCAGGGATCTGGCCGGTCGGCCCCGTCGGGCGCCGCCGACCGGGTGGGCGCGACGGCGTAGGCGCGCGGTACCGATGGGTAACATCACCGGCATGAGTGGCAACCCCGACTTCGACACCTACCGGCTCAGCGAGGACCACGAGGCGATCCGCGAGGCGGTGCGCGCCGTCGCCGAGGACAAGATCGCCCCGTACGCGGCGGCGGTCGACGAGGAGTCGCGCTACCCCCAGGAGGCGCACGACGCCCTCGTCGCGTCCGACTTCTTCGCGCCGCACGTGCCGGAGGAGTACGGCGGGGTCGGCGCCGACGCGCTCGCGACGTGCATCGTCATCGAGGAGGTGGCCCGGGTCTGCGCGTCGTCCTCGCTCATCCCGGCGGTCAACAAGCTCGGGTCGATGCCCCTGGTCCTGGCGGCGAGCGAGGACGTCAAGCAGCGCTACCTCACCCCGCTGGCGGCCGGCGAGACGACGTTCTCCTACGGGCTCTCCGAGCGCGAGGCCGGGTCGGACACCGCGGCGATGCGGTGCAAGGCCGTGCGCGACGGCGACGACTGGGTGCTCACCGGCCAGAAGTCGTGGATCACCAACGCCGGCGTCTCCGGGTTCTACACCGTGCTCGCCGTCACCGACCCCGACGGCCCGCGCGGCAACAACATCACGGCCTTCGTCGTCGAGAAGTCCGACGAGGGGTTCACGTTCGGGGAGAAGGAGCGCAAGCTCGGCATCAAGGGCAGCCCGACCCGCGAGCTGCACTTCGACCGCTGCCGCATCCCCGGTGACCGCGTCGTCGGCGAGGTCGGCGCGGGGCTGAAGATCGCGCTGGCCACCCTCGACCACACCCGCGTCACCATCGGGGCGCAGGCCGTCGGCATCGCGCAGGGTGCTCTCGACCACGCGGTGGCCTACGTCAAGGAGCGCCAGCAGTTCGGGAGGGCCGTCGCCGAGTTCCAGGGCGTGCAGTTCATGCTCGCCGACATGGCGATGCAGCTCGAGGCGGCCCGCCAGCTCGTCTACGTCGCGGCGGCCAAGTCCGAGCGCGGCGACGCCGACCTGCCGTTCTTCGGTGCCGCCGCCAAGGCCTACGCCAGCGACGTCGCGATGCAGGTGACGACCGACGCCGTGCAGCTGCTCGGTGGGGCCGGCTACACCCGCGACTTCCCGCTCGAGCGGATGATGCGCGACGCCAAGATCACCCAGATCTACGAGGGCACCAACCAGGTCCAGCGCATCGTCATGGCTCGTCAGCTGCTCAGGCGCTGAGCGCCGGCGGGCGTCGCTGCGCGGTCAGGAGGCCTTGCAGATGTCGGTGTCGGCCGCGCGGGCCTCGATGGTCGGGGTGGGGCTGGGCTCCGGGGTCGGGGCCTCGACCGGCTGCTCGGGCAGGGCCCGGGTGCCCGTGCGGTTCTCCACCTCGACGACGTTCTTCGCGCCCGGACCGAGGGTGACCCGGACGGTCTCCCCGAGCCCGCTGGCCTCCTCGACCTTCGCCCCGGGGAAGGCCGCGGCGACCGTGCGGGCCGCTTCCTCCTGGCCGGCGGAGTACTCCACGAGCGTGCCCTCCGCGGCGTCGGCGTTGCCGGTGCCCTCGACGGTGAACCCCTGGACCTCGAGGGCGGCGCCGGCCTGGCTCGCCAGCCCGGAGGCGCCCGAGCCGTTGAGGACCTGGACGGAGATGTCGTCGGGGGAGACGGTCAGGGGACTGGCGGTCGGCGACGGGGTCGCCGTGGCCTTCGGCTTCTTCCCGAGCTGGTGGTCCTCGCGGAAGGCCTCCCAGATGACCTCGGCCGAGGACTGCCACTGCACGCGGTTGGGGTCCGGCTCGTAGGCCTCGTTGGGCACGGTGACGAACTCGATGTTGTCGAGCCCGATGCCGCGCACGCTCTCGGCGAGGTCCTTCATCGTGCCCAGCCCGAACTCGGGGTCGGTGGTCAGCGACTTCGTGGCGGCGTCGAGGAACCCGAAGAGGCTGGTCGGCTGGAAGAGCAGCTGGCTCGAGGTGGCCTTCTGGGCGATCGAGGCGAGGAAGGCCTGCTGGCGCTCGATGCGGCCGAGGTCGGAGCCGTCACCGACGGACTTGCGGGTGCGCACGTAGGCCAGGGCCTGCTTGCCCTTGAGGGTGTGGGTGCCCGCGGCGAGCTTCAGCCCGGACTGCTCGTCCTCGATCGGCTCGCTGGTGCAGACGTCGACCCCGCCGAGTGCGTCGACCATCGACTGGAAGCCGCGGAAGTCGACGACGCCGTAGTGGTCGATGCGCACCCCGGTGTTGCCCTCGAGGGTGCGGATGAGGCAGCCGATGCCGCCGATCTTGTAGTTGTGGTTCCACTGCCGGGTGACCCACTGGTCCTTCGGCGCGGTGGGCGAGCACTCCGGCGGCGCCTTGGTCATCGAGTCGCGGGGGATCGACACGACCGTGGCCCAGGTCCGGTCCTTGGAGAGGTGGACGAGCAGGTTGGTGTCGGAGTGCTGGCCCGGGTCCTCGACGACCTTGCCGATGGCGTCGTTGCCGTCGCCCTCGCGGGTGTCGGAGCCGACGAGCAGGATGTTCACCGCCCCCACGGCCTGCGCGGCCTGGGTGGGGCGGTCGGTGCCGACGGCCTGCGACACGTCGACCTTGGTGATGTTCGCGTTCAGCCGCCACGTTGCGTACGCGGCGCCGGCCCCGCCGAGCGCCACGACCAGCACGAGGGCGATGGCGATGCGGCGTCGCCAGTGCGTGCGGTCCTTGCCGTGCACCTGGCGCCGGCGGGGGAAGGCGTCGTCGGGGTCGAGGCCGTGCTCGTCCCCGCGCTGTGCGGCGCCGTCCACCGGGTGCTCCCGTCGCATGCTCGTCTCGAGGTCCCACGGTCGCGGGACCGGGCGAGTCTAACGGCCGGGTCTGGGTGTCCCCTGAGAGCGGCCGGGCCGCGGCGGCGCCCGGAGGGGCCTCAGCCGCCGGTCGGCTTGCCGTCGGTGCCCTCGGGCGGGGCCTCCAGCGGGGTGCCGTCGCGCAGCATCCCGAAGAGGTCCTTCGCGCGCTCGTCGTCCCAGAGCACCGAGGAGCCGGCCGACGTCGAGGCGTTGAGGTCCGAGATCGGCACGACGAGGCTGAGGGCCTCGTCGGAGGAGACCTTGCGCATCGTCGAGAGGATCCGGTAGGCGTCGAGCAGCGAGGTGTCCTCGCCGACGAAGACGCTGGATGCGGCCGAGTGGGTGAAGGACCACCAGCGCCAGGGCACGAGCACCGTGCCGGGCGTCGCCGCCTCCTTCATCACCGCACCGAGGAACTGGCGCTGGCGCTCGGCCCGCCCGAGGTCGCCCTTGGGGTCGGAGTACCGGGCCCGGACGTAGCCGAGGGACGTGGCGCCGTCGAGGGTCTGGCAGCCCTTCTTGACGTCGAGGTGGGCCTTCGCGTCCTTGATGTCGCGCGGCACGCAGATGTCGACGCCGCCGAGGCTGTCGACGACGCTGGCGAAGCCGCCGAAGCCGATCTCGACGTAGCCGTCGATGCGCAGCCCGGTCGCCTGCTCGAGGGTCTCGACGAGCAGCTTCGGGCCGCCGAAGGCGAACGCGGCGTTGACCTTGTTCTCGCCGTTGCCCGGGATGGCGACGAAGCTGTCGCGGGGGATGGAGATCAGGGCCGGCTTGCCCGACCCCGACGGGGTGTGGACGAGGATGATCGAGTCGGTGCGCCGGCCCTCCGCCGAGCCGGTGCCGAGGGCCTTCTTCTGGGCGGCGGTCAGCCCCTCACGGCTGTCCGAGCCGACGAGCAGGTAGGTGTGGCCGTCACCGGCGGCCGGGCGCTCGCCGGCGGGCTCGGTGTCCTCGCGGCTCACCGTCGACCAGGCGTGCCACGGCGCGATCGCCGTGAAGGCCACCCAGCCGACGAGCAGGAGGACGAGCAGGGAGGCGATGCGGCGGCCGCGGCGGCGCGGGGTGCGTGGCGCGCGGGGGGCGCGCTCGGGCCGGGGTGGGCGTCCGCCCCGGCCACCGCCGCCACCGGTGCCGGCCGCGGGCAGCGGGCGTCCGTACTCGTCGTACCCCCCGGCGGGCTCGGGCGGGGGAGCGACGGGAGCGCGCTCGGCGCGGGGGAGCCGTCCGGTGGGCTCGGACCGCCCGGCGGACGCCCGGCCACGACGCCGGGTGTCGACGACGTAGACGTCGTCGTCGGGCCCGGATCCGGACCCCTGGGGGATCGGACGGGCTCGTTCGTCGCGGGTCATGGGCGCTCAACCTCCGGTCGGTGCGGCCACCCAGTATGACGGTCGGGCCCGGCGAGAGGCCGGGAGGCGACCCTGAGCGGACCCTGAGGGGCCACGGATCCCGGGCCTCCACGGCCCCGAGGCGGGTCGGCGCGCCCCGGCGCGCCTCGACCGCCCCCGGCGCGGCCGTGCCGATACTGGCTGACCATGGGAGAGCAACGGGGTACCGGCGTGCTCGAGCGCAGAGAGCTCGAGGACCCGGTCCGGGTCGACACCCGCGAGCGCCGCGACGCCAGCCGTGACCGTCGCCGGGCCGTCACCCTCCTGCTCCTCACCCTCGTCCTGCCCGGCAGCGCGCAGGTGGCCGCCGGGAGCAGGGCGTTCGGGCGGTTCGCGCTGCGGGTCTGGGCGGGGACGGTCGGCCTGACCCTCGTCCTCGGGCTCCTCGGCCTCGCGAGCCGCACCGCCCTGCTCGGCCTCCTGACCCACCGCATCAGCCTCGTGGTCCTCCAGGTCCTCCTCGTCGGGCTCGCCGTCCTCTGGGTCGTGCTGCTCGTCGACGCCTGGCGCCTCGGTCGGCCCGACCGGCTGCCGAGCAGGGACCGGCGCCGGCTGCTCGTGCTCCTGCTGTTCCTGCTCCTCGTGCCCGGGCTCGTCGGGTGGCTCGGCTCGACCGTCGGCACGGCGCGGGCCGCGATGACCAGCGTGTTCGGCACCGGCGAGGCGGCCGGTGCGGTCGACGGCCGGTACAACATCCTCCTGCTCGGCGGCGACAGCGGGGCCGGCCGGGTCGGGCTGCGCCCGGACTCCATCCAGCTCGCGAGCATCGACGCCGAGACCGGCCGCCCGGTGCTCTTCGGCTTCTCGCGCGAGACCGAGAACATCCAGTTCCGGCGGGGGTCGGTCATGGCCGGGCTGATGCCCGAGGGCTGGACCTGCGGCGACGAGTGCCTGCTCAACGGCCTGTACACCTGGGGCCACGACCACGCCGACCGCTTCCCCGCGGGCACCGAGGACCCGGGGCTGGTCGCCACCCGCGAGGCCGTCGAGGCGCTCACCGGCCTCGACATCCAGTACTACGTCATGGTCGACCTCAAGGGCTTCAGCAGCCTCGTCGACGCGGTCGGCGGCCTCGACATCACCGTGCAGCGCCGCACCCCGATGGGCGGCGGCTCGCGCGAGATCTTCGACTGGATCGAGCCCGGCCGCCAGCACCTCGACGGCTTCCACGCCCTCTGGTACGCGCGCAGCCGCACGCAGTCGACGAACTACGAGCGGATGGCCCGCCAGCGCTGCGTCGTCACCGCACTCGTCCGACAGCTCGACCCCCAGACGGTGCTGCTGAACTTCGGCGACCTCGCGGCGGCGACCAAGGGCGTCTTCCGCACCGACATCCCGCAGGACGCCCTCGCCGGGCTCGCCGACGTCGCGGTGAAGACCAAGCAGGAGAAGATCACGTCGGTGAACTTCGTCCCGCCGCTCATCAAGCCGTGGGACTACGACCCGGCGGTCGTCCGTTCGGCGGTCGACAAGGCCATCGCCGCCTCCGAGAAGCCGTCGGCGAAGGCCACGGCGGCACCGGCCGCCTCGGCCACCGCGAAGGCCAAGGCGTCGGGCAAGAGCACACCGCAGCCCAAGGCCTCGACGCCGGCGGTCATGGAGCGCCCGGGCACCGACCCCGACGCCAACACCGAGGACCTCGCGAGCGTCTGCTCCGCCGGCTGACCCACCGGGGCAGCGGGTGTCACCTCGGGCATGCGCGATACTGGCGCGCGTGCCCGACACCGCCTTCGCCCGACGCAACGTCGAGAAGGTGCTCTGGCTCCCGCGCTACGCCCTCGGCGACCTCGTGACCCGCGTCGTGCCCCGGCGGCGCGACTCCTGGGTGGTCGGCAGCGCGTACGGCGTGCACGACGGCGCCCGCGCGCTCGTCGAGGAGCTCGTCGCCCGCGGCCGCGCCGCCGAGGTCACCTGGCTCGCCCGCACGCCGCAGGAGGCCGCCGACGCCCGCGCCCTCGGGGTCCGCGTGCTCGAGCACGGGTCCTGGGCCGCCTTCCGCGCCGCCACCCGGGCCGCCGTCGTGGTCCTCACCCACGGCTACGGCGACGCGAGCCGGTTCGGCACCGGGGGCGCCCTCGTCCTCCAGCTGTGGCACGGCAGCCCGCTCAAGCGGATGCACCTCGACAGCCCGGCCGCGATGCGCCTGCCCGTCGTCGGCGACCGCGGCCCGGTGCCGCGTCTGCTGGCGGCGATGTACCGCCGGGGCGGGCAGCGGATCGGCCTGCTCCCGGTGTCGTCGACGACGGTCGCACCCCTGATGGCCAGTGCCCTCGGGGCCGACCCCGCCCGCGTCGAGGTGCTCGGGGAGCCGCGCGCCGACATCCTCTTCCGGGGGACCGAGGACGAGCGCCGCGCCGCCGCGCGGGCCCGGCTCGAGGCCGCGGTGGGCGACCTCGGCGGCCGCGGTGTCGTCCTGCTCGCCCCGACCTGGCGGGACGGTGCGGCCGACCCCGTCGTGCCGACCCCCGCCGAGTGGAGGGCCGTCGAGGAGTGGCTGGACGCCCACGACGCCGTGCTCCTCGTCCGGCCGCACCCGCTGGCGGTGGGGGACTGGAGCCACCGCTCGGACTCGGTCCGGCTGCTCGACTCCACCCTCGAGCCGGAGGTGATGCGCATCCTCTGGGCCACCGACGCCGTGGTCAGCGACTACTCCTCGATCGTGCTCGACGCCGCGGTCACCGGCGTCCCGCTGGTCTTCCTCGCCCCGGACCTCGAGGACTACACGCGCCGGCACGGGCTGTACGAGCCGTACGAGGCGACGACCGGGGGCCGGGTCGAGCGCACCTGGGGCCAGGCCCTCGAACGGCTCTCCGACACCTGGCCCGGCGGCCCCGGGCGCGAGGCCGCCCTGGCCCACGCGCGCGCGCTGGCCGACCGGTACCACCAGCGTCGCGACGGGCGGGCCGCCGCACGGGTGGTCGACCGGGTCGACGCCCTGCTCGGCACCGACGGCGCCCGGCCCCCGCTCGCCCCGGACTCCGTCGGCGGTGTCGCGTTCTTCGAGAGCTTCCACGGGCGCAACGTCTCCTGCAACCCCGCGGCCATCGACCGCGAGCTGGCCCGGGTCGCCCCCCACGTCGAGCGCGTGTGGTCGGTGTCGCGCGACGGCGTCGAGGTGCCGGAGGGGGCCACGGCCGTCCGCGTCGGAACCCCCGAGTGGCGGGCCGCCCGCGACCGCGCCGACCTCCTCGTCCTCAACGACTGGATCGAGGACTCCTGGCGCCCCCGGCGCGACCAGTTCGTGCTCCAGACCTGGCACGGCACGCCGCTCAAGCGGATCGCGCTCGGCCGGCGCGACCGCACGCCCCGCCTCTTCGCCGCGGTCGTCAAGCAGTCGAGCCGGTGGTCGGCGATGCTGGCGCAGAACGACTTCGCCGCCCGGGCCCTGCGCCGCAGCTACGCGGTCGCCCGCCCGATGTGGACCCTCGGCTACCCCCGCAACGACGTGGTCGTCACGTCGTCGGGGGAGGAGGCGCGCGCCGCCCTCGGTGTCGTGACGCCCCGCGTCGTGCTCTACGCCCCGACCTGGCGCGACGACGCCCTCGACCAGCCGGACCCGCTCGACCCCACCGCCCTCGCCGAGCGGCTCGGCCCGGACTGGACCGTGCTCGTGCGCGGCCACGCCCGGACCCTGGGGCTGCGGGCCGAGGTCGCCGCCGACCGGGTCCTCGACGTCACGGCCCACCCCGACGTCAGCGACCTCCTGGCGCTCGCCGACGTCCTCGTCACCGACTACTCGTCCGTGATGTTCGACTTCAGCGCCACCGGCCGGCCGATGGTCTTCCACGTGGCCGACGCCGAGCGCTACGAGTCCGAGGTGCGCGGCTTCGCCTGGGACCTCTCCGAGCGCGCACCCGGGCCGCTCGTGCGCACGACCGAGGAGGTCGCCGAGGCCGTGGCCGCCGCCGACGACCCGGACGAGCGCGCCCGCTGGTCGGCCCGCTACGCCCGGTGGCGGGCCGACTTCAACCCGCTCGACGACGGCCACGCCTCCGAGCGCGTCGTGGCCCGCCTGCTCGCGGTCGGGGCGCTCCCACGGCGCTGACGCCGCGCCAGCCGGACCTCAGCGCCGGCGGACCCGCGAGCGGTCGACCGTCGTGCCGGCCCCGCGCGTCACGCCCTTGAGGAAGCCGGCGCCCCAGCTGGCCTGGATGGTGGCGACGACCGCGGCGTCGCGCGCCCGCGACGGCAGGTCGGAGGCCCCGGCCGTCGCGCCGACCCATCCGAGGAAGCCCGCGTAGGCCAGCGGCGCGAGGTGGGCCAGCGCGAACGGCACCGGGGTGCGCCGGTCGAGCCCGGTCACGGCCACGGCCGCGCTCGCCCCGAGCCCGACGACGACGGCCGGCGCCGCGAGGTAGCGCAGCCGGGTGCGCCCGTTGCGGCGCACCATCTCCCCGCGCCAGACACCGGTGGCCCACATCTGCCGGACCAAGGGCTTCCAGTCGGACCGCGGCCAGTAGGTGACCTCGACGTCGGGGACGAACCAGACCTCGTACCCGGCCTCGCGCAGCCGCACGTTGAGGTCGTAGTCCTCGCCGCGGCGCAGCGTCTCGTCGTAGCCGCCGACGGCCAGCAGCGCCGAACGCCGGAACACCCCGAGGTAGGCGGTCTCGGCCGGCCCGGCGGCCGAGCCGGCATGGTGCACACCGCCGCCGAGCCCCAGCCCGCTGTTGTAGGCCCGCGCGACCGACTCCTGGAGCGGCGTGCGCCCCTCGGCGCGCATGATGCCGCCGGCGTTCGCCGCCCCGGTCTCCAGCAGCACCTCGACCATCCGCCGCGTGTAGCCGTCGGGGAGCGCCGAGTGCGCGTCGACCCGGACGACGACCTCACCGGTCGAGGCGGCCAGGGCCCGGTTGAGGCCGGCGGGGATGTCCGTGGCCGGGTTGTCGACGACCCGCACCCGGGAGTCCTCGGCGGCCAGCCGGGCCGCCACCTCCTCGGTGCCGTCGCTCGAGGGAGCGACCGCCACGACGACCTCCTGGTCGCCCGCGTAGTCCTGGCCGAGGGCCGCCCGCACCGCATCGGCCAGGCGCCCCGCCTCGTTGAGGACGGGCACGAGGTAGGACACGGAGGGCAGCGACACGGGACACCTGGGGATCGGCTTCGGGGGGCGCCGGTCAGGCTATCGGGTCGGCCCGGGGTCACCGGGTACCCTCGGTCCTCGGGTCCGCGAGCGCGGCCCGAACCGAGCGACGAGGATTCGATGGAACTGGTGCGCACGACGCGCGAGCTGTGGAGCCGGCGCGGAGTCGTGGCGACCCTGGTCACCCGTGACCTCCGGGTCC
>JAESFK010000692.1_pt1 | contig 14252 bp, 13 predicted proteins | sample 9269391 | NCBI WGS metagenome assembly JAESFK01 (sample SAMN14506231, study PRJNA617097) | algae metagenome | isolation source: Drouetiella hepatica UHER 2000/2452 and co-occurring heterotrophs from... | place: Slovakia: Slovak Paradise National Park, Hrabusice, Kosice Region | collected 2000-01-01
CCACGAACCTCGGAAACCCGACCAGATCAGTGCCATCTGTCGCGGTTTCACGGAGCGCCAGACAGACCCGCTCCTTCTGGTTCAAATCGCGCGAACCTTGCGCGACCGGGCTCTTCTGCGTGCCCGGCGCAGAGCGTCAGCAGCCGAGCCGGATCGCCGCGAAGCTCGAGACCGACGCCGCGTCCGTCCCGCGGTGTCACGACAATCCGGTCGATCATGGACTCGTCCGGCAAACCTCCGGCGTTCCTAGAGCTTGAACACCTCTCGCGCTGTCTCATGGGCGCGGATGTAGTCCCAGTCATAGGTCACGCCGAGGCCGGGGCCGGTCGGGACCGGGAAGCAGCCATCCTTGTCGACGCCATCGAGCTGGTCGCTATAGCCGCAGGCGTAGACGGGCGGCACGGCATTGGGGCAGTCCGGCCCGACCAGTGCGAGTTCGTAGAAGTTGGTGTTGCGGGTTGCCGCCATGCAGTGCCTGTGCGCCGGACCGCAGGCATGGATCTCGACATCGATGCCGAAGGCCTCGGCGAGATGGGCGATCTTCATGGCGCCGGTGATGCCGAGATCGTATTCCGGGTCCGAGCGCAGCATGTCGGTGCCGCCATTGATCAGGAAATCGGCCTTGGGCTCGAAGCCGCGCAGATATTCGGTCTGCAGGATCGGGGTCTTGAGCATCTCGCGCAGCTTCTTGTGGGCGAAGGCCGAGACGCCGCAATCGCGCATAGGATCCTCGTACCAGTAGTAGTTGCCCTCATCGCAGGCGCGCCCGACATAGAGCGCATCGGCGAAGGTCCTGAGCTCGTTGGCAGGGTCGAGCATCAGTGTCATGCGGTCGCCGACGGCCTTGGCGACATGCAGGACGTTGCGGGCCTCTTCGCGCGCATCGCCATCATGCCAGCCATGGACCTTGTAGGCGCGGTAGCCCAGGCCGTAGCAATGCTCGGCGAAGTCCACGAATGCCTGCGGGCTGTCGAGCCCGCCATTGCGATCGCCGTGATAAGTCGAGGCATAGCTCTTGAGTTTGGTCCGGAAACCGCCGAGCAGTTGCGAGACCGAGGCACTGAAGCGCTTGCCGGCAAGGTCCCAGAGCGCGATGTCGATTGGGCCGATGCCCATGCCGTCGTGCTGGCGCAGCTCTCGCTTCATGTCGTTCCAGATCTCCTCGCGGTGATCCGGGTTGCGGCCGAGGATGTTGGGCGCGAGCGAGAGCGTCTGCGCCATGGTGGCGCGGGTGCCGCCCCAGTGCATGACATATTGGCCCTCTGCCCCGTCGTCGCTGCGGATGATCACCGCGAACTTGGTCAGCTGCAGCTCGGAATTCGGCTTGTAGCCGATATTGTAGACGGCGCGGGCGTTCTCGGCCGACGGCCCGAGATTCCTGGCCTTGAACGAGAACTCGAGGATTTCGACTTCGGTGATCTTGGTCATGCGCGTTCCTCTCAGAAGCCGGCGACCTGCGGGAGCCAGAGGCTCAGGGCGGGCACATAGGTGATGATGGCGAGCGCCACGATGAGCGCGATCAGGAAGGGCCAGAGCTCGCGGAAGAGCGGGCCGAGCCTCACCTTCGTGATCGCCATGGCGACGAAGCAGAGCACGCCGACCGGTGGATGAACCTGGCCGATGACGAGATTGACCAAGAGCACGATGCCGAAATGCACCAGATCGATCTGCAGCGAGGTCAGCAGCGGCAGCAGGATCGGCACCAGGATGATCATGATCGCGATCGTCTCCATGAACATGCCGGCGATCAGCAGGGCGATGTTCAGGATCAGCAGCACGACGAGCGGATCGGTCGAGATCGAGCTCATATAGGCGGTGACGAGCTGCGGCGTCTGGCCGACGGCGAGGATCCAGCTGAAGGGCGAGGCTGCCGCGACGATGGCGAGGATGACCGCCGTCTCGCGTGCGGTGCCAATCAGGATAGCCGGCAGGTCGGCTAGACTGATCGAGCGGTAGATGAACATGCCGACGACCAGCGAGTAGGCGGCGGCGACGCCGGCGATCTCGGTTGCGGTGAACAACCCCGCCCGGAAACCGACGATGATCAGCACCGGCATCAGCAGCGCCAGCGAGGCGTACTTGAACTCCTTCCAGAGATTGGCGACGGAGAAGGGCCCGGCCGCCTTGAAGTCGCGCCGCAACGCCAGGATGGCGATGGTCGCCATGATGCAGCCCGCCATGACGAGGCCGGGGATGATGCCGGCGACGAAGAGCTTGCCGAGCGAGATATTGGCCTGCCAGGCGTAGACCACCATCAGGATCGAGGGCGGGATGATCGGCCCGAGCGTGCCGGCTACCGCCGAGAGCGCCGCGCCGAAAGCGCGCGGATAGCCCATCTTCTCGAGTTGCGGCACGAAGACCCGCGCAGCAGCGGCCGTGTCGGCCACCGACGAGCCGGAGATGCCGGAGAGGAAAACCTCGCCGACGACGAGCGTATGAGCGGGGCCACCGCGGATATGGCCGACCAGCGCCTTGGTGAAGCTGAACAGGCGCTCCGAGATGCCAGACGCGTTCATCAGCGAGCCGGCGAGCGTGAAGAGCGGGATCGCCAGCAGCGGGAAGGACTGAACGCCAGCGACGACCCGCTGCGCCGCGACGGTGAGCGGGATGCCTTCCATCGAAATCGCGAGCAGGGCGGAGCCGGCCATGGCGATAAAGATCGGCGTGCCGACCACGAGCATGACGGCGAAGGAGACGAGGAGGATTGTCACCATGGCCGTTACTCGCGCGTGGTGATGTCGGACCAGAGCACGCCGGTGACGCCCTCGTCGATCAGGTTGCGTAGCAGGTGCAGCAGCGAGAGCACGCTGCCGATGAAGAGCGGCGCGATCGCCCAGCCGGCTGAAATGCCGAGCATCGGCGTCAGGTTCGGCATCTCGCGCTGCAGATAGCGCCAGGAAAACCAGCTCAGCGTGCCGAGCACGACGGCCGTCGCGGCGAAGGCGACGAGGCCGAAGGCGAAGGCGAGCCAGCGCGGCGCGAACAGGACGACGACATCGATGATGATGTGCGTGCGGGCATGGAAGGCGTTGGCGACGCCGAGGAAGATCATCCAGCCGAACAGGATCAGGATGAGTTCCTCGGACCAGGTCAGCGGGTCGCTCAGCACGTAGCGGAAGACGACCGCCGCGCAGACCAGGATCGCAATTGCAGCGTGGAGGACCGCGAGGAATGCGCTCTCCACGCGGCTCGACCAGTCGTCGAGCCGCCGGATGATGGTGTAGCCGGACATCGGATCGGACTAGCGCTTGCGCTGGGTGTCGATTGCGGCAGCCACGCGGTCGAGATGAGCCTTGCCCCAGCGGCCCTCCATCGCGGTGGCAACGACCTTGGACTTGGCGGCGAAGGCGTCGCGGTCGACATCCTCGATGATCTTGGAGCGGCCGGACTTGCGGATGTCCTCCAGCATCGAGGCCTCGCGCTTCTGCTGGAGATATGTGTTCATCGCCGAAGCGCGCGCGGCCTCGGCGAACAGGACTTCGCGATGCTCGGGCTTCAGCCGGGCGAGGCTGTCCTTGTTGATCACGATCATGTTGTTCTGGAGCATGTGCTTGGTCATCGCGACGAAGCCCTGGACCTCGTAGAACTTGCGCGAGAAGATCGTCGGGATCGGGTTCTCCTGCCCGTCGACCGTCTTCTGCTGGAGCGCGGTGTATACCTCGCCGAACGGCACCGGCGTGGGCGCGGCGCTATAGGCCTTGATCATCTCGACCCAGACCGGGCTCTCCGGCACGCGGATCTTCAGGCCGTGCAGGTCTTCCGGCTTCTTTACCTGCCGGTCCAGCGTCGTCATGTTGCGCCAGCCCCAGTACCAGATGCGGGTGATCGGCACGATGTTGTGCTTGTCGCGCAGCTCGTCGAAGATCGGATCGAAGGCGTCGGAGCGGATCACCGCCTCGGCCTCGGTCCAGTCCTTCCAGAGGAACGGCGCGCTCGGGATCTCAAGGGCCGGTACCAGGGCGGAGGCAGCTGCCATCGAGGGCGCGGAGAGATCGAGCGCGCCTTCCTTGACCTGCTTGAAGAGATCGACCTCCTTCCCGAGCTGCTCGGCCGGGAAGACGTTGATGGTAACGGCGCCGCCAGTTCCCTTCTTCACCCGGTCGGCGAATTCCTGGAAGAGCTCGCCAGCGATTTCGGCAGTGGTATTGGCGTGGCCGAAGCGCAGGGTCTGGGCCTGTGCGGCGGTGGCGATGCAGCTACCGGCGATCAGCGCCGCGACTGCGATGCGTCTCAAGATCATGCGTTCTCTCCCTGATGTTGAAACCGGGCCGTTTTCGGCCTCGGGGGTGGTTGCGGTTACTTGATCAGCCTCTCGTAGGAACCTTCGAGGTGCAGGCGCATGGCCTGCGCGGCGGCATCGGCATCGCCGGCTTCGAGCGCGTCGACGATGCGGAAATGCTCGGCGTGGGTCAGACCGACATCCTGCTCGCGGCTGAGATAGAGCCGCGAGATGTGCAGGTGGAAGCGCAGGTCGTCATAGCTCTTGAGCGCAACCTGGTTGCCGGCCGCCCGCAGGATGATGCGGTGGAAGCGGTCGTCGGCCTCGGTGAAGGCGCGGTGGCTGCGATATTCGCGCGAGGGCGCGCCCGCCATCATGGCCGCGACCTCGTCGCGCAAGGCCTTGATCACGTCAGGCGCTGGTCGATGCCTGGCCGCCTCAGCGGCAGCCCAAGGTTCGATCACGCCGCGGAAGCTATAGACGTCGTCGTAATAGCCCTGATCCGGTAGCGGCGCGGTGGTGAAGCCGATGAAGGGCTCGGCCCGGACCAGTCCCTCGGCGACGAGCCGCGTCAGCGCTTCCCGAATCGGCGTCGAGCTGACCTCGAGCTCGCGCACAAGCCCATCGACATTAAGCTTCTCGCCGGGCGAGTAGGCCTGGTCGAGGATGCGCTCCTTGATCGCCTCATAAACCTGGTCACCAAGAACGACCCGCTCGATTTTACGTGCACCGCTCAAGGGCTATATCCTGCATCTTGGATCGTGCACGATTTTGGAGCCGGCATTTCCTAGAGTCAATCCAAGTGAGAAGTGCCGGTGCGGAGCGGTCGAGATGGCGCGCAAATGGCAGAACGCTATCCGCTGGGCTTCTTCCACGAATCCGGCGTCACGATGAGACGCTGCTGACACGCGGTGTCTCCAGGCGAGTTCAGCCGGCTCGTCGGGACTGCTATGTTCGCCACGAGCACTCGGCGCAGAGTTCGGCGAGTTCGCTGGCGGCGGCACCAGATGCGGGAGAGCCCAGATGACAGCAACACGCGGCACGGTCAGGGTCGGGATCGGTGGCTGGGTCTTCGAACCCTGGCGCGGAACGTTCTATCCGGATGGCCTGCCGCAGAAGCGCGAGCTGGAATATGCCGGGGAACGCCTCGGCTCGATCGAGATCAACGGCACTTACTATGGCTCCCAGAAGCCCGAGAGCTTCGCCAAATGGCGAGCGGAGACGCCTGACGACTTCGTCTTCGCGCTCAAGGGCTCGCGCTACATCACCAATCGCCGCGTCCTGGCGGAGGCGGCGCCCTCGATCGAGAAATTCATCACCAGCGGCCTGACGGAGCTCAAGCACAAGCTCGGTCCGATCAACTGGCAGTTCATGGCGACGAAGAAGTTCGACCCCGCCGATTTCGAAGCTTTCCTGAAGCTTCTGCCGAAGACGCATGATGGCATCACGTTGCGCCACGCCGTCGAGGTCCGCCATGACAGCTTCCGCACGCCCGAATTCACCTCGCTGCTACGCGCATACGGTGTCGCGGTGATCACGTCGGCCGATTCCGATTACACGCAGATCGCCGACGTGACGGCACCCTTCGTCTATGCGCGCATCATGGGCACACACGAGGCCGAGCCGCTTGGTTACTCCGAAGCCGATCTCGACCAATGGGTGGCGCGCGCCCGGGTCTGGGCGGAAGGTGAGGTGCCCAAGGGCCTCGATACGGTCGGGCCGGCCACGAAGCAGGGCGGTCCGCGCGACGTCTTTCTCTATGTCATCAGCGGCGACAAGGTCCGCAACCCGCACGCGGCGATGGCATTGACGCAGCGGCTCGCGGTCGTGGCCTGAGCCGGCGCGTCAGGCCGTGTCCTGGCAGACATCGACCCATTCGGCGGACGTCAGTGCGGCCATGCGTTCGGGAGAAATCCGGACCGCGCTCTGCGTCGAGCCGGCGGCGGGCACGACCTCGTCGAAGCCCTTGAGCGAAATGTCGCAATAGACCTGCAAAGGCGTGGCGAGGCCGAAGGGGCAGACGCCGCCGACGGGATGGCCGGTCAGGGCGACGACCTCATCGGCATCCAGCATGCGTGGCTTGCCGCCGAGCGCTGCCTTGGCCTTGCGATTGTCGAGCCTGGCATCGCCGCGCGCGACCACCAGCACGACGCGATCTCCGATACGCAGCGAGAGAGTCTTGGCGATGCGTGCGGGTTCGACGCCATGGGCGGCGGCGGCGAGTGCTACTGTTGCACTGCTCTCGGGCGTCTCGATGATGGCGATGTCGGGCGCGTGCGCGGTGAAGAAGGCACGAACGGATTCGAGACTCATCGCTCTACCTGAATCTGAGGAAGAGCAGGATCGCGAAGGCAGCAGGCAGCCCGAAGACGAGCGAGAAGAACGGCATCTCCTGCAACATGGTATAGCCCGCGCGGCTGACGCCGACCCAGAGGTTGACGAGCGAGGCCACCAGCCAGAGCGGCAGGAAGAGCTTCACGGCCCACCCCGTCGGATCGCCGCCGCCGAGCTTCAGCCGGCGCGCGAGAAAATGCAGTGCCCCGAGCAGGGCGAAACCGGCGGCGATGATCTTCAGTGTGTGCATGCCGCCGAGCTCTCGTCAGTGCCGGAAATGGCGATGGCCGGTGAAGACCATGGCGAGGCCAGCCTCGTCGGCTGCCTTGATGACCTCGTCGTCGCGCATCGAGCCGCCGGGCTGGATCACGGCCGTGGCGCCAGCCTCTGCCGCCGCAAGCAGGCCGTCGGCGAAGGGGAAGAAGGCGTCGGAAGCCACGACCGAGCCCGTGGCTAGCGTCTCGGGGAGACCTGCTGCCTTGGCCGCTTCGCCGGCCTTCCAGGCGGCGATGCGCGAGGAATCGACCCGGCTCATCTGGCCTGCGCCGATGCCGACGGTGGCGCCGTCCTTCACATAGACGATGGCGTTCGACTTGACGTGCTTGGCGACGCGGAAGGCGAAGCGCAGATCGGCAAGCTCGGCCTCGCTCGGCTGGCGCTTGGTCACGACCTTCAACTCCATGTCGTCGACCACGGCATTGTCGCGGGCCTGCGCGAGGAAGCCACCGGAGACGGTGCGCAGCGACAGGCCGGGCGCGCGGACGTCGGGCAGGCCGCCCGTGAGCAGCAGGCGCAGGTTCTTCTTGGCCGCGATCAGGGCGATCGCCTCCTCGTCGGCGTCCGGCGCGATGATCACCTCGGTGAAGATCTCGACGATCTTCTTCGCAGCCTGGCCGTCCAGTTTGCGGTTGAGCGCGACGATGCCGCCAAAGGCCGAGACCGGGTCGCAGGCCAGCGCACGCTCGTAAGCCTCGAGCAGCGAGGCGCCGCTGGCGACACCGCAGGGATTGGCATGCTTGACGATGACGCAGGCGGCCGAAGCCGCCGGATCGAACTCGGCGACGCATTCGAAGGCCGCGTCGGTGTCGTTGATGTTGTTGTAGGAGAGCTGCTTGCCCTGGACCTGCCGCGCGGTCGAGACGCCGGGGCGGCTGCCGGGCGTGCGGTAGAACGCGGCCCATTGATGCGGGTTTTCGCCATAGCGCATCGTCTCGGCCAAGCTGCCGCCGATCGCGCGATAGGACGGTGCGGTATCGCCGAGTTCATTGGCGAACCAGTTCGAGATCGCGGCGTCGTAAGCCGCGGTGCGGGCATAGGCTTTCTGAGCCAGCTTGCGGCGCAGCGTCAGCGTGGTCGCGCCCTTCTGTGACTCAAGCTCGTTGAGAACGGCGGCGTAGTCGTCGGCATCGACGACGACCGCGACGTCGTGATGGTTCTTGGCGGCGGCGCGGATCATCGCCGGCCCGCCGATGTCGATGTTCTCGATGCAGTCGTCATAGGGCTTAGCCGCAGCGACGGTGGCCTCGAACGGGTAGAGATTGACCACGAGCAGGTCGATCGGGGCGATGCCATGGCCGAGCATCGAGGCCTGATGCTCGGGATGAGAGCGAACGGCGAGCAGCCCGCCATGGACCTTGGGATGCAACGTCTTGACGCGGCCATCCATCATCTCCGGGAATCCGGTGAGATCGGAGACGTCCGTGACCGGCAGGCCGGCCTCGGCGATCGCCTTGGCGGTACCGCCCGTGGAGACCAGTGCGATGCCCAGCCGGTTCAGCGCACGCGCGAAATCGATCAGTCCGGTCTTGTCGGAGACGGAAAGGAGGGCGCGTTCGACGCGGCGAAGCTCTGTCGGCATCGGGATAATTCCAGGATTTGTGAGGCCGGCGGTCTGTGAAACAGGCGGTCTGTGAAACAGGCGATTTCGGCGAGCTATCATGCTGCGCCATGCAAAGCAAAGTTCACCGACGCCGACGGATCATGCCCCCTGTGCCGGCTCCGGCGGAATCTCGCGCTCGGGCGGTGGCCTGAAGCGTCCGGTTGCCGGGGCGGCCGCGCCAACGCGACTAAGGCGCCAGGCGATGCGCGGCGTGGCAACCGCGTCGAAAGCGACGCTGAGCTGTTCGGTGCGCCGCCGCCCATCGGCTGCGGCGAGGAAGATGCTCTCCTCGATCGAAACCGTCAGGCCCGAGGCTTCAAAGGCCCAGACCTCGCCATTCGGCAGCGCCAGCATGGCGCCTTGCCCCTCCCGGATGAGGCTCGGCTTGACCGCCGGGTGCAAATGGAAGCGGGCGACGGCCGGCAGGTCGGCGGGCTTCGCCGTCAGCGTGATCTCGTCTTCGCCTGCTAGCGTGGCGCCGTCGCGCGCGAGCAGAAGCCGGCGCGTATGCACGGCGCCGAGGCCGCGGCGATAGCCGTCATGGCTGCCGACCCACTCCTGGCCATCATCAGATTCCTGCCGGGCGACGCGGACATCGGCTGGGCCGGCGACGACCCGCATCTCTCCCAAGACGAGGCCGAAGCCGGCGCTGGAGCGGTCGTCGAGCGTCACCGTGGAATGCGCCGCGGTGCTGCGCGCCGCGAGCCGCAGTTCATCCGAGCCGTAGCGGCTGGTGCCACAATTGACGACGAGGCGCTGGGCCCCGCTGGAGAACTCGAAGGCGAGGCACCCCGCATGCGCCTCGACCGAATGAGCCCCGCGCGGCGGCGGCCCGGCATCGATCACGGCGATGCTGCGGTCCCCCGAGAGCCGGCTGTAGCCGGAATAGGCGGCCTGCTCGATCGGCCGGGCGCGAGCGTCGTCATAAGCGGCAAGCGTCGCCATCAGGTCGGGTGGGGTCGTGCCCATGCCGTTGAACAGGGCGAGCGCGCCATCGCCATGCCGGAACAGCCGCAGATGCGGCATCATCCGCTCGATTCCCATCAGCACGCCGCGCGGGGGCTCGATGCCGCGCGCCATGAAGGTTTCGCGCAACGGCAGCAGGTCAAGCAGGAATTCGATCAGCAGGCGCGGATTGCGGCTGAGATGGCCGCCATCGGGCAGGATCTGGTGGTCGAGTTCGTCGGAGAGCTGGAATTCCAGCCGCCGTCGCCGTCCGTCCTGGCCATCGAGGCTGATCGCCGCGAAGGCGACTGCGATCAGGCAGTTGAGCCGCGCGCTGCCCTCGACGGCGCCGGCGAGAGCGAGGTTCAGCCGGTCGGCGAGCCGCGAGACATGACGCACGAATCGCTCGTAGAAAACGTGGTCGGCGCCTTCGAGCAATAGCGGCGAATGCGACAGGAAGGAGATCAGCCGGCGTGCCGCAACCGCCGGCCGACGGGCGATCTCCGTGCGATCGCGCTTTCTGGTGATGAAATCATCGACCAGCGCGCGGGCATTGGCGCGGGCGATCGCTGTGTCGGCAGCGTGCATGTGGCGCAGCCAGCCGAAACCGTACAGCGCCTCGGCCCAGCCCTCGCTCGGCGGCTCGCAGTCGAAGGGCGATTCGCCATGCGTGCGCAGCGTGCGCCCGGCGAAGGCGTAGTAGCCGGCATAGATATCGCCGGCGGTCGTCGGGTCGGAGGTGCGCAGGTCATGCGGGGCGAAGAGCAGGCGCGTCGCCGTCGCGCGGCCGAAGGGCCAGAGCTTGCGTGCGAAGCCGACGAACTGGCCACGGGTCCGCCGGGCCGCCCGTCCGATCGCAGCCTGCGCCAACCCCTTGCGCTCAGACCACCCGTTCAATGCCCCGATACGCCCCGTACCCATTACGCCTGGTGCCGTCCGCCGATGCGAATCCCGACATGGTCATAGCCTGATCAGGCGGCTTGCGTAAAATCCGCTCCATCCCGAGAGGCGGGGCGTCTCGTTGCGGAGCTGGTGCGGGAGAGTGCGCAGGTCGCCGTTGCCGTCGATCGCGTCAGTGAGGCCACCGATCTCGGCCGGCTCGATCGGCTGGCGGGCGAAGTCGGGATGTGCGGCGAGGAAGGCTTCGATCTGCTGCTCGCCCTCCTGCGGTTCGAGCGAGCAGGTGCAATAGAGCAACCGGCCACCCGGCCGCGTCAGCCGTGCCGCGGCCTCGAGCAGCCGTGCCTGCAGGGCGGTCAGCTTCTCGCAATCCTCAGGCGTCTTGGTCCAGGCGACGTCGGGGTGGCGCCGGATCGTGCCGGTGGCGCTGCAAGGTGCGTCGAGCAGCACGGCGTCGAAGGGCTCGGCCTCCCAGAGGGTAGCGTCCTTCGTGACGATCTCGGCGGAGAGGCCAAGTCGTTCCAGATTTGCCCTGAGGCGGCGCAGGCGCGGGCCGGACCGATCGACAGCCGTGACCTGCGCGCCGAGCGCGGCAAGCTGTGCGGTCTTCCCACCGGGCGCGGCGCAGAGATCGGCGACGCGCTCGCCGGGCTTGGGCGCGAGCAGGCGCACCGGCAGCGCGGCGGCGGCGTCCTGCACCCACCAGGCGCCCTCGTCGAAACCGGGCAGGCCGGTGATGGCCTGGCGCTCGCGCAGGCGCACGGATCCGGTCGGCAGCAGGACGCCGTCCAGCTTCTCCGCCCAGGCTGAGGCATCGTCCTTCACGGAGATGTCGAGAGGAGGTTCGTCGCGATGGCTTTGCGCGATGGCAGCGGCGGTCTCCTCGCCATAGCTCTCCATCCAGCTCTCGGCGAGCCATTCGGGCGTATCGAGGAAGGGGTCGACGGCTTCCGCGAGAATGGCCTCGCGCTCGCGGGCCAGACGTCTCAGCAGCGCGTTGCCGAGCGCGACGTAACGCGAGGAGCGGGTGTCCTCGTGCAGGTGGCGAATGGCGAGATCGACGGCCGCATGATCGGGTACGTCGAGAAAGAGAATCTGTGCGGCGGCCGCAACCATGATCGGCTCGAACGGCCCTGAGTTGCGCGGGCTGCCGCGCTCGAGCCTTGCGTTGATCGCTTCCTGGATCGTGCCGAGACGCCGGAAGGCGGTGATCGCGATGGCGCGGGCGAGCGCATTGTCGGCAGCGTCGAGCCCGAAGGACGGCGCCAGCCGTTCATGCGTGTCGTCGAGCGCGAGCCTCGCGCGCAGCACCTCGTCGATGACGGCTGCCGCAAGCTTGCGCGCAGGCAGGCCCGGTGCGGCCGAGCCGCCGGCATCTGCGCCGTCATCCTGCTGCGCCTGGTTGCGAGCGTCTTCCCTGACACCTTTCGCCACCGGATCAGCCCCAGGGTCCGGGCTGGTGGCCCGAACCCGCCCCGCCCCCGGGGGTCTGCGAGGCCTGGCTCATGAAGCCGCCGCCTGCATTGCGGCCAATGCCCATGGCCTGGGCCTGCTCCATCAACGCGGCGATGCGATTGCCGGTGTCGGGGTGTGTCGAAAAAAGGGAATCCATGCCGCCGCCAGTCAGGGGATTGATGATGAACATGTGCGCCGTAGCAGGCTTCGCCTCCGCCGTCTCGTTTGGCGTATGCGCCACGCCGCCGGCGATCTTGGCGAGCGCGTCGGCGAGCCAGACCGGGTTGCCGCAGATTTCGCCGCCGAGCTTGTCGGCCTCGTATTCGCGCGAGCGCGAGATCGCCATCTGGATGACCATCGCGGCCATCGGCGCCAGGATCGAGAGCAGGATCTGGACGACGAAGTTCGGCCGGTTGTCGCGCGAACCGAACATCATGCCGAAGGTCACCAGCGAGGAGATCGCGCCCGCCATGGTGGCGGTGATCGTCATCGTCAGCGTGTCGTGGTTCTTGATATGGGCGAGCTCGTGCGCCATCACGCCGGCAAGCTCCTCATAGCTCAGCGTGCGCATGATGCCCGTGGTTGCCGCGACGGCCGCGTTTTGCGGGTTGCGGCCGGTGGCGAAGGCGTTGGGCTGGTCCTCGTCGATCAGGTAGACGCGCGGCATCGGCATGTTCGCGCGCGCTGCGAGGTCGCGCACCATCCCGTAGAGCTCGGGCGCGCTGCGCTCATCGACCTCGTGGGCGTTGTAGGCAGCCAGCGCCAGCCGGTCGGAATTCCAGTAGCTGAAGAGATTGGTCACGGCGGCGAAGCCAAGCGCCATCAGCATGCCGCTGCCGCCGCCGAGGAGGTAACCGACCGCGCCGAACAGCGCGGTGAGGCCGGCCATCAGCATGCCGGTGCGGATATAGTTCATCATCGTCCCCATGGTTCGCAGGTCGGATTTGGGTCGTCGCGCGGATCGCGGCGACATGCCTCTCCCCGGATGCGGATTTGCGCCTTATGTGGTGAAGGCGGTGCCGATCCTGCAAGAGAGAGAGCGAGCTGATGAGCCAGCCCACCGAAGAGACCAAGGCTGCGTCGGGGATCGACGCGCCGCCGGCGCGCATGCGCTCGCCTGCGGCGCAGCGGGCGCTCGCCGAGGCTGAAGAGCGTCGTGCGGCGATCGATGCGAAGGCGGCCGAACTGACCGGAGCCCGCGAGATCAATGGCCGCGGCGGGCTGGAGCCCGTTCGCTACGACGACTGGGAGGTCAAGGGCATCGCGAGCGATTTCTGAGTGTTCGCGCTGGCCCAGCCAGCGCTGTGCAGTGCAGCGCCGTCACCCCGGGCCAGGGCCCAGATGACGGCGCTGCTTGGCGAATGAGCCGTCTGGTCGCCTTACTTTGCCCGCTTGGCGCCGACGAGTTCGTCCCATTTGCGGAAGGCGACGACCATCTTCTCGGGCTTCAGCGGCAGCTCGATCGGATTGTTGGCGATCAGGTCGGCATATTCCGGGCGGCCGAACTCGGCGATCACGTCCTGGCTCGCCTTGGGGGCGAGCGAGAGCGGCACGTTCTTCACGGCCGGGCCCGGATAGAGATAGCCCTCGTCATAGGCATAGGCCTGCGCCTTGGGCGTGAGCACATAGGCCATCATGTCGAGGACGACGGCGAGCCGGTCGTTGGGAATGCCCTTGGGCACGCACATGAAGAATGCGTCCGAAACCCAGTGGAAGCCCTTCAGCGTCTGGATCTTGGCTGATTTCGGCACGATGCCGAGGGCGCGCGGGTTGATGTCCCAGCCGGTGGTCGAGATGATGATGTCGCGCGAGCCCTCGCCGAACTCCTTCATCGTCGCCCCGGTCCCGGCGGGGTAGTACTCGATGTACTGCCCGAGTTCCTGCAGATAGGCCCAGGTCTTGTCCCAGCCGCCGACGGGGTCCTGCGGGTCCTTGTCGCCGAGGATATAGGGCAGGCCCATCATGAAGGTGCGGCCTGGGCCCGAATTGGTCGGGCGGGCATACATGAAGCGGTTCGGATTGGCCTTGGCCCAGGCGAGCAGTTCCTCGGCTGAGGTCGGCACCGCCTTGACACGCTCGGGCGCATATTCGAGCAGCGGTCCGGACGGGTAGTAGTTCACCACGACGCCGAAGCCATCGCCCTGGACCTTGTGCAGGTTGAGCGCGGCCGGCTCGTAATTCGCCTCGATGTTCGGGAACTTGTCGTTGAAATCGGGCAGGATCTTGAGCCAGAGCTTCTGGTCGAGGCCTGCCGCCAACCCGTCGCTGCCGGTGAGGACGAGGTCGAGATCGGCGCGCCCGGCCTCCTGCTGCGCCTTGATCTTGCTGGCGAGCTCGGGGGCCGGGGCCTTCACGAAGGCGATGCGCGAGACCAGCTTGGGATTGGCGGCGCGATAATCCTCGAATGCCTTCTGCATCAGGGCGAGCGCGCCGCCGACATCGATGACGCTGATCGTCACCGGTGCGGAGGGCAGGGGCGGCGAGGCGGCGAGCGCGCCGCCTGTTCCCGTCGCCATCGCG
>JAESFK010000693.1_pt1 | contig 14223 bp, 15 predicted proteins | sample 9269391 | NCBI WGS metagenome assembly JAESFK01 (sample SAMN14506231, study PRJNA617097) | algae metagenome | isolation source: Drouetiella hepatica UHER 2000/2452 and co-occurring heterotrophs from... | place: Slovakia: Slovak Paradise National Park, Hrabusice, Kosice Region | collected 2000-01-01
CTGCGACAGCAGGTTCAGCCGCGTCGAGATACCCGGCTCGACCAGGGCGGCCGGCCGGGGGACCTGGGTGACCCCGGAGGCGCCGGCGGCACCGATGCTGATCGTCATCGGATCGCCCGCCAGATCGATGGTCGCCGGCACGTAGACCGGCACATCCGCATCGACCAGTTCCGTCTCGACCTCCACGAGGTCCTCGTCGAGCGGAATCAGCGACCATTTGTCGGCCGTCAGCCAGTATCCGGCTGCAAGCGCCATCGCGAGGACGCCCACCGCACCGAAGATCGCCCTGACGACCGTGCGGCGGCGGCGCAGGGCAATGACCGTGTCCTTCCGCTGCCGGAAGATGGGGTCGATGGAATGCACCGCTAGACGTCCACGGTCCGGTCGAGGCGCCCAGCTCGCCTCACTGGAGACCACCCGCACTGAGGAACAGCGTCCACCGCTCCGTCTTCTGCGTGTCGACCTCGTAGAAGGGCGCCTCGCTGTGGCCGCGCACCCAGCATTCCTCGCTGCCGCGAATCTCGAACCGGCGCGGGCCGACGCACATGTCCGTGGTGCCGCGCAGCAACGGCTGGCCGAACACGTCTATGGCGTAGACGTAGATGTAGCGATTGAGCAGTTCGCCCCGGATGACGTTGACGCACTGGTTGGCACCGACCGTCCACCAGCCTTCGGTCTGCCAGAACGGGCCCGAACGGTCCGCGATCTCCTGGCCCACGGCCACGTTGACGACGTCCAGCGTCTGATTGCACACCGTGAACTCGGCCCGCGCGGCGCCCACCGCGCCGAGCCATGCGCCCGCGGCGAGCAATGCCCCTGCCGTCCACCGCGCGTCCGTCCGCATCACCGCAGTCCACGCTCCCGGGTCGTTGCCCGGAGCTTATTACGCCCGGCCGAAATAGCCAGAAAGGCGGACTTTTTTTTGACACGGATGGCCAGCACAGATCGCTCGCCCGCGACGGGTGAGACATCGTTCACCGGACCCTCAAGAATGTGTTTCGCGTCGCGGCAATCCGGCGATAGAGTACCTGCGCTCCGACAGGAGGCCGGGAAATGGGCGGAACGGGAAGCAGGGTTTTGGTTACATTCAGAAAATCGGGTCTCGTCGCAATGGTCGCTGCGGCATTGTGCGTGCAGGCGCAGGCGCAGGAGACCGAGGACAGACGCATCACCATCGAGCTGAACGACGCAGCCGACGTCAGCGGCGCGTGCCGGCTGGTGTTCGTCGCGGTCAACGGCACCGGCGTCATCCTCGAAAAGGCCTCGTTCGACGTCGTCACCTTCGACGGCACGGGCAAGGTGGGCCAGTCGCTGACCTTCCAGTTTGGCCGGTTGCCGGTCGGCAAGACGCGCGTGGTGCAGTTCGACCTACCGGGACAAGGCTGCAGCGGCATCTCGCGGCTGCTCGTCAATGACGTTTCCGAATGTGCGGTGGACGGCAAGGCGTCGGAATTGTGCCTGGATGCGCTGACCACATCCACACGGACAGGTATCGAGTTCGGCCTTTGAGCGACAGATACCAGCGACACGGGTCCACCGGGCGATGATGGCGCTGCTGCAGGAACAGTTGGCATCGTCCGGCGGCCCGATCCTTGTGGCGCTGCTGGTGATTTCCGTTGCGGCCGGGGCGATCGCGATCTTCAAGACGATCCAGTTCTTCCGGGCGGGAGTCGGACGCCGGGCCGGCACTGCGGCCGCGCTTTCGCGGTGGTCGCAGGGCGAGTTCGAGGCGGCGCTGCAGGCCGCGCGCGACACCGCAACTCCGGCTTCCGCCGCTTCCGCCGGGGCGATGGCGTCGCTGATCGCCTATCCGACCGACAAGGAGCGCGCCCGGGAGGTTGCCTCCCACATCGCGCTGAGCCAGATCGATACGCTCGGCCGGCACCTGCGCTTCCTCGAGACCGTCGCACAGGCGGCCCCGATGCTCGGGCTGCTCGGTACCGTCATCGGCATGATCTCGGCCTTCGGCGAACTGTCGTCGCGCGGCGGCGCCATCGATCCGACATCCCTGGCGGGCGGCATCTGGGTCGCGCTGATCACGACCGCGGCGGGGCTGATGGTCGCCATTCCGGTCTATTTTCTTTCCATGTGGTTCGAGGCGAGGCTCGACGGCGAGCGCACCGCAATCGAGGCGGCGGTCACCAAGGTCCTGTTCAGCGTTCGCACGCCCGAGAAGACGGAAGAGCCCGCGCGATCCTTCAGGCCGCCGGTGCGGATACCCGCCGCGTCCCTTCCGGCCTCTCTGGGCGGGTAGGCGCGGAGCCGGCGGATGAACGGCGCCCCCGCCATCGTGCTTCGCACGCCGGCAAGACGGCGACGCGCAAGCTTCGTTCTGACGTCGCTGATCGACGTCATCTTCCTGCTGGTCATCTTCTTCATGGTTTCCTCCCAGGTGCTGCCCTATTCGCTGATCGCGATCGGGTCGACCGCCTCGGGGGCACCGGTCGCCGCTGAGGACCAGGCCGACGCGGCCCCCGTCGCGCTGCGCATCCAGCAGGGACGGGTGTCGATCGGCGGTCGCGCCGTCCCGCTCGCCGACCTTCCCGGGACGCTGGCGGCACTGAGGGAGAGCGGCGTCTCGTCCCTGGTCATCAGCACGGCGCAGAGTGCCTCCGTCCAGGATCTCGTAAGCGTGCTCGAGATGACCCGCGCCGCCGCGTTCGAAACCGTCACGGTTCTCAACCGAAGGACGGCCGCGCCATGAGCATCTTCCCGCCGGCCCGGCCGCGCCAACGCGGCGACTACATCCTGCCGATGATCAACATCGTCTTCCTGCTGCTGCTGTTCTTCCTGACGGCCGGCAGCCTGGCGAACCGCAACGAGGCGGAGTCCGGCGTGCCGATCACGGCCACCCTGCCGCTCGAGCGGCTGCCGCGCCCCCTGCTTCTGGTGCAGGCCGATGGCAGCGTCGAACTGGACGGCCGGCCGGTCGCGCGCGACGACGTCGTCGGCGAATTTCAAACCGCCGCCGCGGGAACGTTGCCGGTGAGCGTGCTGGCCGATCCAGCGATGCCGGCCGCCGTACTGCTTGCGCTGGTCGATACGCTGCGCGGTGCTGGCATGGAGGTGCGACTGGTGACGCTGCGCCGCGAGGGTCCAGGGGCGGTGACGCCATGATGGCGGCGGGATCGACGGGACTGTGGGCGGCGGCCACGGTCGGCTCGCTGGCTGTGCATGTGCTCGTCGGCTACACGCTGTTCGCCATGCCGATGCCCGAGACCCGGCCGGACGCCGTCACGGAGATCCGTTTCGCCACGCCGGACGACGGAACGGCCACTTCCCCCACCGCCTCGACCACGACGGAGGCGGTAAACCCGCGCCACGGGCTGGCGCGCGCCTCCGCTCCCGTGGCCAGCACGGTGCTGCCGGGCACGAACTCCGCCGAGCTGTCGCCCAGTGCGGCCGGCGAAGAGGCCCTCGCAGCGTCCGCTGCAGAGGCGCTGGACGCGGTCGGCCCCGCAGCGCTCCAGCCGAATGCCGGGGACGCCTCCGTGGCAGACCCGGCCGATGCCGCATCGATGGTCGAGCCGGTGACGCCGCCGTCCTCCGAGATCCGAACGACCGAGACCAGCGAAGCGCTGACACCTGCCGAGAGGCAGCCCGCACAGATCGCCGGCCTGCGGGAAGCCCTCGCCGTGACGCCAAACGCAATCGACTCCGCCGTTGCTGCGGCCGCGAACGATCTGACAGACGCCATCCCCGCGCCCCCCTCGATCACGGCACCGATGTCCGTAGAGGCAGAGCAACTGGCCGCCCTCGAAACGAACGCAGCCTCGCCGGTGAATGCGCCCCGGGAAGAGCTCGCTCCGGCGGATGACGGCGCCGCCCCCCTGCCCGCGTCCGCGGCAATGCCGCTGCCGCCCAGCATCGCGGAACCGCTGATCGCTTCGAGCGCCTTGCAGGACGGTCGCGCCGTCGCGTTGCCGGCCGGGCCGGAGCTCGATCCGAATGGCGGGGCCGATGAAGTGCCGATCCCCGTCCGGCCCGATGCCGCTCCGGTAGTGATCGCCCCGAGCTTGCGGACAGGTGCGCAGGCGCCGCCCGCGGCAGTTTCGCCCCAGCGGGTGGCAACCAGCCAGGCACCCGCACCACCTGCTTCCGTTTCCTCAACGCCGCGCGCCTCGGTGGGCACGGCTCCCGCCACCGGCCCAGCAGCATACGACGCCGCCCCGGTCCGACCCGCACTGGCGGAGGCCCGGCCCGTCGTGATCGCACGCAGCGCCGAAACGGTGCGGCCGGCCGGAGGCACAACCGCCGCCGTGTCCGACGTCTCGCCTCAGGAGGCCGCAGCACCGAGGCAGATCGCGCCGGCCGATGCCGCGTCTCGCGTCGCCACGGAAGCGACCGCGCCATCGCGACCGATCGAAGTGCAGCCGGCACAGCAGCAGACCGCGTTGCTTCCCATTCCGCAGCTGGACACGGAGGAAGACGCTCCGGACAGCGACGCAGGCGCGCTGGTGCGCGATTTCCTTCGCGGCCGCGAAGGCGACGAGTGCCTTCTGGCCCTGCCTTCGCAGGGCATCGGTGTCGAAGCCTTCGCGATTTCCGGAGCGGCGGTCGAGACCCTGGCGGCCGACTTCGAACGGCAGGCGAAGTCGGCGCTGCGAACGACGCTGCACCCGGTGGCGGCCGCACAGTGCAGCGCCCTGGGTTTCGCGCGCGCCCTGCCGCAATACCCGAACTACCTGCTGCAGGTGCACGTCACCAACCCGGAGATCCGCAGCGGCGAAACACTCCAGGGGCTCGTCTCCGGCGTCGTCAAGGATACACTCTACCTCGTCGCCGTGGATGACGAGGGCAACGCCAAGCTGGTCGACTACGGAACCGGCCTCACCACCGACACCTACCGGTTCGGCGAACCCGTACATCTCACCACAGACCCGGTGGAGTCCGTGCAACTGCTCATCGCGGTGGCTTCGGACGGGCCGTTGAGCTCGATGCCCGACCGTGCGGGGCAGCCGGCCGACCTGTTCTTCTCGCGGCTGACGCTTGAGATCATCAGCGGCGACCGCTCGATCGCCTACGGCATGGGTTCGTTCATCGTCCGCTGAGGCCAAAGCCTCATCCGGCGAAGCGTGGCTCCTCGACACCCCGGATTCCCAGTCCCCTGATACGATACAACGCGCCGGCGCCGAACTGCGGTTTGACCTCGACGCGGAACAGGTCATGGACCGCGGGATGCTTCACCCGCGCCATGGAGGTGACGTAGATGTCCTTGAGATCGTCCCCGCCGAACATGACCGACGTGATATTCCGGACCGGCATCCCGATCTTGCGGTCCACGCTGCCGTCCGGCGCATAGCGCACCAGATCGCCTGAGATGAGCTCGGCATTCCACAGATAGCCCTCCTCGTCGACCGTCGAACCGTCGGGCACGCCGACAGTCTCCTTGGTGGTCGCGAGCACCCGCCGGTTGGAGGGCGTTCCGGTCTCGAGGTCGTAATCGTAGGCCCAGAACTCGTCGACGAACGTGTCGGCGAAATAGAAGGTTCGGTCGTCGGGACTCCAGCAGGGACCGTTGGAGCAGATGATCCCGTCATCCACCCTGGTCACGCTGAGGTCGGGGTCCAAGCGCCACAGGCCGCATATCTTCAACTCTTCCTGGTCGTCCATGCCGCCCGCGAAGAAGCGCCCCCGGCGATCCACCTTGCCATCGTTCAGACGGGTGCGCGGCTGGTCCTCGTCGACCTTGGCGATCAGGTCCGGCGCGCCGCCCCGGTCAAGATCGTGGAAGTAGAAGCCGTCGTCCAGCGCCAGGACGAGACCGCCCTTCTCGCGCAACGCCAGAGCGCCGACGTCCCGGTCGAGCATCCAGTTCTCGACCTTGCCGGAGCGCGGATCGTAGCGCCAGAAGGCCGGCTTGCCGACCCGCCGTCCCGTCCCGTCCACCCAGTAGAGCCGGCCCTCGCGCACGTCCCAGACCGGCCCTTCGCCGAGGTGGTTGGCGCAGTCGAGCACACGTTCGATCGTCAGTCCCATGGTTCCTCCCGCAGATGGAGCCGGGTTTCTCCGCATGTCCGGCACGTTGACCGTAGGAGCAGCAACGGCGTCGGGCTTAGGGCCAGGGCGGGCGCGATCAGCCGGCCAGCCGGCGATAGACGGCGATGCCCGCCGCCAGATCCTCCAGGGCGGCGCCGACCGACTTGAACAGGGTGATCTCGTGCGGCGCGGTGCGTCCGCGCTCGTCGCCGCGTGCCAGTTCATGCAGGTCGGCGATGATCTGATCGGGCGCGAGCACGCCCGATGCGAGGGGCTGGACGATGTCGCCGGCCTCCTTCGTGGCTCCGGCGCGGGTGTCGACGAAGACGCGCGCGGCGCGAATGGCGGCGTCGTCGGCCTCGCGCATGGCCGGCGTAAAGCCGCCCACGAGATCGACATGCGTGCCTGGGCGCAGGGCCGCGCCCTTGACCAGTGGTTGGTTGGAAATGGTCGCGCAGGAGACGATGTCGGCCCAGCCCAGCGCGTCCTCCAGATCGCCGGCAACGGCGACGTCGAGACCGTCGCGCCGCAATCGCGCGGCCACGGTTTCGGCATTGGCACGCGTGCGGTTCCAGATCCGTATCTCGCGGATCGGCCGAACCGAGGCGTGCGCCTTGGCCAGAAACGGGCTCAGCGCACCGGCGCCGACGACGAGCAGCTTCGTCGCGTCGTCCCGCGCCAGCCATGTCGCCGCCAGGGCGGAGGCGGCGGCGGTGCGCCATTGCGTCAGGCGCTGGCCGTCGATCAGCGCCAGCGGCTCGCCGGTGCGGCCGTCGAGAAGCAGATAGACGCCCGTGACGGCCGGCTTGCCGATGGAATTGTTGTCGGGAGAGACCGTGACGACCTTGACGCCCATGAAGCCGCCTTCGGACGTTCCGGCCGCCATGAAGTCGGTCCAGGCCGGCATCAGGAGGAGCGTCGAGGCCGCGCCGTCGGGCCGTTCGACCGCATGGTGGTGACGCACAGGCTGGACCGCTCCCGCCCGGAACGCCTGGCGCAGGTGATCGACGAGATCCGGAAAGGTGAGCGCCGCGTCGACCTCGTCCGCGCCGATGATCCGCATCAGATCGGTCAGCCGCCGGTCTTCGCCAGCGCCGTACCGGAGGAGGAAGCGCGCTGTCGCTCGCGGGCATCCCTCTCGCGCGCCGCCTGCGCCTCGAGGCCCCGCTGGCGGGCAATCCTGCGATATCGGGACTGCCGGAACCACGTCGCCATGCTGCCGATCACCATGCCGATGCCCAGCGCAGCGAAGAGCAGCACGAACAGAGGCAGTTCGAGCGTCAGCGGTGGATTGCCGGGGTTGAACGGATCCAGCGTGAAGGGTGTCAGGGCCCTGTTGGCCACCGCGAGGGCGATCAGCACCACCGCGATCGGCACAAGGATAAGGACCAGAATGAATCGGTTGAACATCGCCGTCTCCGCCGTCGCCAGTGTCACTTCTCGGCGTTGAGCTTTTCGCGAAGCTCCTTGCCGGTCTTGAAGAACGGCACCCACTTCTCCTCGACCTCGACCGCGTCGCCGGTCCTCGGATTGCGCCCGACCCGCGCCGGGCGGTTCTTGACCGAAAACGCGCCGAAGCCGCGCAACTCGACCCGATTGCCGGCCGCCAGCGCCTCCGAGATCTCGTCGAAGATCGCGCTGATGATGTTCTCGACGTCCCGGATGAACAGATGCGGATTGCGGCTCGCAATGATCTGCACGAGCTCAGACTTGATCATGAGCGCTGTCCCCGTCACCGTTTTTTGTTATTCGCAATATGCTACTGAAATTTCTAGCCTTTGACAGCCGTTCAAAGAGCGGCCGAAGGTTGCCAGACCGACACCAGACCGTCAAGGAACAACCGGTCGAGGCCGCTGCGCTCGATCAGGTCGCCGCCGGCCGCCGGCAGGCCCAGCGCCGCACCGAATGCCGCGGCTGCCGCCTCCGAGAAGAGGAAGCCGCCGCCGCTGTTGCTCGGCTTCCACTCGATGACCGTCAGGGAGCCGGAAACGCCCTTCTCCGCAAGCCATGCGATCGCCTCCTTCTCTCCGCCGAGGCTGTCCACCAGCTTGTTGGCGAGCGCCTGACGGCCCGTGAACACCGAGCCGTCCGCAAGCCGCAGCACCTCGGCTCGGTCGAGCGGGCGGCGCTGCTCGACCAGTCCGACGAACCAGTCATAGCTGTCCATGACCATGGCGCGGAGCATCGCGCGCTCTTCCTCCGTCGTCGGGTTGAATGGCGTCGGCTCGGCTTTCAGGGGCGACGACTTCACCTCCTCCAGCTTGATGCCGAGCTTGTCCATCAGTCCGGTCACGTCGGGGAACTGCACCAGCACGCCGATGGAGCCGACGATGGAGGATTGTCGGGCCACGATGTGGTCCGCGGCGCTGGCAATCATGTAGCCGGCGGACGCGGCCAGCGTGCCGACCTGCGCGACGACCGGCTTCTGCTCGGCCACGGCGCGCACCGCCTCGAAGATCGATTCGCCTCCCGCCGTCGTCCCGCCCGGCGAACTGATCTCCAGGATGACACCCTTGACCCGGCTGGACTTGGCGATCTCGTCGAGCCGCTCCAGCAGGTCGTCGTCCTGCATGATCGTGCCCTCGATCTTGACCTTGGCGATGTGATCGACGGCCCGACCGGCAAAGCGGTCGCCAGCGAAGGCCATGGCGAGGCCGACGATCGCAAGCGCGGCCACGAGAAACGCGGCCACCCGCCAGAACGTCAGCTTGCGCCGGAGGCGGCGGCGGTCAATCAGATCGTCGGCGGTGGCGGCCATCGTGTCTCACCCTGCGGCTGGCATCGCACCGTATCTAGCGCATGCCCTCCGGCGCGGCTACCCGGGCGAACCCACCGCAGCGTCAGGTGCCGTAGCCCACGATGCCCTTCACCTCCAGGAAGTCGTGAATTGCCCAATCGGCGTATTCCCGGCCGTTTCCGGACTGCTTGTAGCCTCCGAAAGGCGCGAACGTGTCCCAATCGGGATAGTTGATCGACACCTGCCCGGCCCTCAGCCGCGACGCCACGTCGCGCGCATGCTGGATGTCTTGCGACTGAACGTAGGCGGCGAGACCATAGACCGTGTCGTTGGCGATGTTCACGGCATCCTCCTCGTCGTCATAGGAGATAACGGACAGGACAGGACCGAAGATCTCCTCGCGCTCGATGGTCATGCCCGGCCGGACATGCCCAAAGACGGTCGGTCGCGCATAGTATCCACGGTTGAGGTGACCCGGCCGGCCGGTGCCGCCGGTGACCAGGGTCGCGCCCTCGTCGATGCCCGCCTGGATCAGCCGCTGCACCTTGTCGAACTGCGCCTGGCTGACCAGCGGGCCGAGTTGGGTCTCCTCGGAACGGGGATCGCCGGTGCGGAAGGCCTCGGCAGCCTTCTTCGCGATAGCGAGCGCCTCGTCATGGCGGTTGGCGGGGACGAGCATCCGTGTCGGCGCATCGCAGGACTGGCCGGTGTTGCCGAAGCAGCCCTCGACGCCCTTGGCCACGGCCGTCTCGAAATCGGCGTCGGAGAGGATGATGTTGGGCGACTTTCCGCCGAGTTCCTGCGCCACGCGCTTGACCGTGTCGGCAGCGGTCTTGGCGACGATGATGCCCGCGCGAGTCGATCCCGTGAACGACACCATGTCCACGTCGGGATGGCCGGCCATGACCTGGCCGACATGCGGGCCTGTCCCGTTCACCATGTTGTAGACGCCCTTCGGTAGACCGGCCGCGTGCACGACCTCGGAGAACACGATGCCGCTGATCGGCGCGATCTCGGAGGGCTTCAGCACGACCGTGCAGCCCGCGGCGATGGCCGGCGCGACCTTGCAGACAATCTGGTTCAGCGGCCAGTTCCACGGCGTGATCAGCGCGCAGACGCCGACCGGCTCCTTGACGACCATCGTGTTCCCGCGCCGCTCGGAGAACTCGTAGTCCTCGAAAGCCTTGATGGTGGCTTCCATATGCGCCTGTCCGGCCCAGGCCTGCGCCTCGCGCGCCCATTTGATCGGCGCGCCCATTTCCTGGCTCACGGCCTGGGCGATGTCCTCGTAGCGCTCGTTGTAGATATCGAGGATACGCTTCAGCAGCGCCAGCCGCTCCGCCTTCGTCGTGCGCGAAAAGGCCGGGAAGGCTGCCTTTGCGGCTGCCACGGCGCGGTCGACGTCGGCTTTGGATCCTACCGAAATCGCCGTATAGGCTTCCTCGGTGGAGGGGTCGATGACGTCGAGGGTGGCGGGCACCGCCGGGTCGACCCATGCGCCGTCGATGTAGAACTTGAGATGATTGCTCACGCCGGTGCTTCCTTCCCTGAGAGCTGTTCCCGTCAGGATGGGGCAGCGATCGGTGCGAGGCAAGCCGGTGGCCGCGACATGGGTTGCCCGGAAACCGACCTCGACGGCTTCAGCGCTCGAGCCGGTCGAGCATCCTGTACCACGCGATCATGGCTGCGATGCCAACGCTTCGTAATCCATGGAGGGGAATGGGGCGCACGGGGGTCAAAGGGAATGGCAGCACCGTGCGATCGCCAGTCGCGACATAGGCGGCCAGCCGCGAACCCAGCGCCGTCATCAGCCCGACGCCGCGCCCCTGGCAGCCGATGGCGGCGATGAGACCCGGTTCCGGCTCGTGGAGATGCGGCAGGTGGTCTGCCGTCATGGCGACAGGACCGAACCAGCGGCGTTCGACCGGTAGGTCGCGCAGGGCCGGATAGAGGCGCAGCATGGCGCGCTGGACGTGGGCGAAGTCGGCCGCGTGGCGGGGTCCGCCCATCCGCCCCCGCCCACCCAGCATGAATCGTCCATCCGGGGTCTGGCGAAAGTAGACGAGGATGCGACGCGAATCCGAGACTGCCTGCCCTTCCGGGAGAATCTGGCGGGCGAGGCTGTCCGGCAGGGGCGCGGTCGCAATCTGGAAGGAGTTGAGCGGCACGATGGTCTGTGCAAGCCCGGGCACCAAACCATCCGACAGCGCGTTGGTGGCAACGACCACCTTGCCGGCGATCAGGCATGCGCCACCTTGCGTCTCGACCTGCCAGCCGGCGCCATTGCGACGAAGGCGCGTCACCCGCGCATCCTCTGCAATGCGCACCCCGCCGGCGACTGCTGCCTTCGCCAGTCCGTGCGCGAAGGCCAGCGGGTCGACGGTGCCGGCCCGACGGTCGATCCAGCCGCCAAGATAGCCGGTGGCTCCGGTCAGACGGGCGACCTGCGCGGCGTCGAGCAGGTCGACGGGGGCGCCGCGAACCCGCCACGCAGCGACCCTTCGTTCGGCCGTGCGCATCGCGGCCTCGGTGTGGGCGGCCTGGATCCAGCCCGCCCGCCGGTGCGGCACGTCCATGGCCTCGCCGTGGATCAGGTCGAAGACCGCGTCGGCGGTGCCGGCCGCGAAGTCGGCGATGGCGGCGCCACGCTCGGGACCAAACAGCGTCTCCAGTTCGTCCGGATCGAATTTCAGCCCGGGAATGACCTGCCCGCCGTTGACGCCCGATGCGCCGGAGCCGATCCGGCCGGCTTCGAGGACACGGACGGAGAGACCTAGGCGGGCGGCATGGAGTGCGGTGGACAGTCCCTGGAACCCTGCCCCGACGATGGCTAGGTCGACCGCCTCGCCGGGCTCCACCGGCGACGTGCCGATGGTCGGGCCGGGAGGCGGCGCCCAGACGGGGTCAGGCCGGAACATGCGGCCGCCGGAGGTCGCAGCCCAGGATCAGGAGACGATCTTGACGCACATCGGTGTTCCGACCTCGATCGCACGCGCCGTGTCGGTCAGGGTCCCGGTGGCCGCGTCGCGCGCGAAGATCGCGATGCGGTCCGCATTCTGGTTGGCGCAGAAGAGATGGCGACCGGAGGGAGTCAGGCACAGGTTGCGCGGCGTCGACCCGCCACAGGGTGTGAAGCCTACCGTGGCGAGCTTTCCCGTTTCCTGGTCCACGGCGAAGATCGAGATGGAGTCGTGGCCGCGGTTGGAGCCGTAAATGAAGCGTCCGTCGGGGGAGACCTGGATGTCGGCACAGTGGTTGTGTTCGCGCGCTTCGGCCGGAACGGCCGGCTTGGCATCGACGAAGGTGAAGCCGCCGGTGTCGGGGTCGAGGGCCAGCGACACCACCGTGGAGTCCAGTTCGTTCATGACGAACACGAACTTTCCGCCCGGGTGCAGCGCGATGTGGCGCGGGCCGGCGCCGGGCTTCAATGCCGTCTCCGCAAGCGGCTCCAGTTGTCCTTCGGGCAGGAGCCTGTAGGTCACCAATGCGTCTATGCCGAGGTCGGCGACGATGACGACATTGCCGGTGCGGCTTTCCGTTGCGCTGTGGGCGTGGGCCCTTTCCTGGCGTGCCGCATTCGGGCCCGTGCCTTCGAGGCGGATGCTGTCGAGCGGCGCGGTCAGGCCGCCATCCTCCCTGATGCCGAACACGGCAACCGACTGGTCCGGCCCGCCGCTGCCCATCCCGTAGTTGGAGACGAGCAGGTGCCGCCCGTCGGCGGTCAGACAATTGTGCGCGGCAATGCTGCCGAGCGTCGCCTGCTTGTTCAGGTAGTCGATGCGTGACGCTTGCCGGTCGTAGGCGTAGGCCGTCACCGTGCCCTCCCGCCAGGTGAAGATTTCTGAGTTGGCATAAATCCGGCTGCCGTCCGGCGAGACCGAGAGGAAAGTCGGGTTGTCGACCTCGTCCGTCTCGGCACACAGCTCGACCGCAAGCGTGTCCTCGTCGAAGGAATACACGGCGAGCCCCTTGCCGCGCGCGCCCTGAAAATAGGGTGCCTCGCGGTTCAGCGATCCGACGAACACCAGCAGCTTCGACATGACGTCCTCCCCCGCGCCTCATCCGGTGCGGGGCAGGACCCGCAGGCGAGCTTCCTCGTTGTGCGGTCAGAATGCCGCCGCAGGCGCTTGCAAACAAGCCCCATATGTGAAAAAGATATTCATGAGAGAAGACCACAGGGAGGAGCCGTGAGCCGTCTCGCCTCATATCCGCGCCTCGTCGCACCACGATGACGACGTCCGCCCCCACCGTCGGCGTATCCTCGACGCATCCGAAGGACATGCCCGCCGACCACGCCGATATCCCGGTGTGGAACGCGGAAAACTGGTTCTACGAGGACTGGCCGGTCGGACAGAAGATTCGCTCGCTGCGCCGCACGATGGCCGAGGGCGACAGCCACCTGTTCAACACGCTGGTGCTGGACATCCATCCCTATGTGCAGGACCGGATGTTCGCCGAAAAGGAAGGCATGTTCGGGCAACGCCTGATCGCCGGTGCGTTCGTGTTCTCGGCCGGTCTGGGGCTGGTGGCGACGAACTGCATCAACGCCTTTTCCTATGGGTATGACAGGCTGCGCTTCATCAAGCCGGTGTTCGTCGGCGAGACGATCTACACGATCCGCACCAATCTCGACAAACGCCCCAAGTACAAGGAACTTGGCCTGATCCGGGCCTCCTACGAGGTGTTCAAGGGCGAGGGCGAACTCGTGCTCTACTGCGAGCACCTGCAGACCGTGAAGTACAAGGATCCCGCGGCCTTCGCCGGGCAGACAGAGACCTAGAATGAGCGCGGAGACCGAACTGCCGCTGACCGGGCTTGTCGTCGTCGACATGAGCCAGTTCCTGTCGGGGCCGTACTGCTCGTTGCGGCTGCTGGATCTCGGGGCGCGCGTCATCAAGATCGAGCGGCCAGACGGGGGCGACCTGTCGAGGCGGCTCTATCTCAGCGACACGGAGATCGGCGGCGATTCCACCATCTTCCACGCCATCAACCGGGGCAAGGAGAGCTTTGCGGTCGACCTGAAGGACGATGGCGACCTCGCGGCGCTGCGCGGCCTGCTGGCGAAGGCGGACGTCCTGATCCAGAACTTTCGCCCCGGCGTGATCGAGCGGCTCGGTCTCGACCACGCGGCCGTCAAGGCCATCAACCCGCGCCTGGTCTATGCCTCGATCAGCGGCTATGGCGAGGACGGCCCGTGGGTCAAGCGCCCGGGCCAGGATCTCCTCGCCCAGTCGCGCTCGGGTGTGATGTGGCTCAACGGCGACGAGGACCAGGGCCCGGTGCCGTTCGGCCTGGCCATCGCCGACATGCTGGCGGGTGCGGCAGCGTGCCAAGGCATCCTCGCCGCGCTGGTGCGGCGCGGCATCTCGGGCAAGGGCGCACATGTCGAAACGAGCCTCTTGGAGGCGCTGGTCGACTTCCAGTTCGAGGTGCTCACCACCCATCTCAACGACGGAAGGCGGCTGCCGCGCCGGTCCTCGTTCCGTTCTGCCCACGCTTATCTGTCG
>JAESFK010000694.1_pt1 | contig 14207 bp, 15 predicted proteins | sample 9269391 | NCBI WGS metagenome assembly JAESFK01 (sample SAMN14506231, study PRJNA617097) | algae metagenome | isolation source: Drouetiella hepatica UHER 2000/2452 and co-occurring heterotrophs from... | place: Slovakia: Slovak Paradise National Park, Hrabusice, Kosice Region | collected 2000-01-01
GCCGGCAATGGTGTCGTTGCTGCCGGATCGGGCGGCCAGACGCTGCATCTCGTCCCGGTCCGCGTCAGCCCGCGCGATCGCCTTCTGCCAGACGGGATCGAGCAGGCCGTGCACGTTCTCCGGCGTCTTGGCCATGGTGTCGTCGAGCTTGAGGGCGGCGTAGCTCGCATAGCCCAGCAGCGCGGCCTTTTCGGCGCGCAGCTCCAGCGTGCGGCGCACCACCTCGCCATTGTCGGTCTCGCCGCCGTTCTCCCCGCGCAGCACGAAGGCCTTCCAGGCCTGCTCGCGCAGGTCGCGGCGGGTCGAGTAGGTCGTGAAAGGCTCGTAGATCGATCGCGACAGCGTGACGGCGTAGCGGCCTTCATGCCCGCGCGCGGTGGCGGCCTGGGCCATGGCATCGCGCAGGAAATCCGGCAGTCCGTCGAGATCGGCCTCGTCGAGCAGCAGCACCCAGCTGCTCTCATCTGCGAGCAGGTTCTGGCTGAAGCGTGTGCCGAGGCCGGCGAGTTCCTCGTTGATCGCGGCCAGGCGCTTCTTGCCTTCGGCGTCGAGGCGCGCGCCGGAGCGGACAAAACCCTTCCAGCTCTTCTCCAGCACCCGCAGCGTCTCGGGATCGAGGCCGAGTGTCTCGCGGCGGCCGTAGAGGTCGTCGAGTCGCGCGAAAAGCCTCGGGTTCATCGAGATCGCCGAATAGTGCCTCGACATCTTGGGCGCGATCACGCGCTCCATGGCCTGGATCGCCTCGTTGGTGTGGGCACCAGCCCTGCACCAGAAGATCGCCGAGACGCGCTGCAGCGCATCACCCGACAGTTCCAGCGCCTCCAGCGTGTTGGCAATCGTCGCAGCGTCCCCGGCGTCCGCGATCGCCGAGATCTCCCGGCCATGTGCGGCCAGTGCGGCGTCGAATACCGGGCCGAAATCCGCGTCGTCGATCCGGCTGAAGTCCGGCAGGCCGTGCGGTCCGTTCCATCGGGTCAGCGGATGGGAGGCAAGATCGACGGACGCTGAGGTCATGCGGTGGGATCCTGGATGGAGGGCGTGCGCTCGCCATTTAGAACTGCCATCGGCGAGGCGCAACTCTTGACGCCGAATACCGGCTTTCATAAGAGCGCCTGATAATAAGGAAAGCTTACATTTGATGCGCTTCGTCGATCCCGACAGTTTCGGATTTCTCGTCACCGATCTCACGCGCCTGTTGCGCGCCGAGATGGACCGCCTGATCGCCGAGGCCGGACTGGGCATTACGCCGGCGGATGCGCGCACGCTCGTCCACGCCGCGCGTGCGGGGGCGGTGAAGCAGGCACTTCTGGCCGAGCGGGTCGGGGTGGAGGCCATGACGGTGTCGGCCTCGCTCGACCGCCTCGAAGCGATGGGGCTGGTGGAGCGCCGGCCGGACCCCACCGATCGTCGGGTAAACCTCGTGCACGTCACGGACGCCGGGGCGGCGATGCTGAAACGCATGCAGCCTTTCACGGCAGCCCTCCGCGATGCGGCGGGCACCGGGATCGGCGCGGACGAATGGTCAGGGATGATCGAGACGATGAAACAGGCCCGCATCAATCTGTGCGCGGCACGCGATGCCCGAAAGGCGGCCGACGCGGCATGAACATCCAGCCCCGGATCACTCCCGCTCCCGTCATGAGCGAGCGGCGCGTCAGCCTGATCGGCGCCATGCTGGTGGCGATCGGACCGGTTTCGATGGCGCTGTTCACGCCGGCCATGCCGGCGATAGTCCACGCCTTCGACACGACGGAAGCGGCGGTCAAGATGACGCTGTCGCTCTACTTCGCCGGTTTCGCCATCGCGCAGCTCGTCTGCGGTCCGCTTTCGGACGGGTTCGGGCGCAAGCCCGTGGTCCATGCCTTCATGGGCATCTACCTGCTGGCGTCAGTCATGGCGCTGCTGGCGCCGGACATCGAGACGCTGATCGTCGCGCGCTTCCTGCAGGGGGTCGGGGCCGCCGTCGGCTGGTCGGTGGCGCGCGCGGTCGTGCGCGATCTCTTCACCTCGGACCGGTCCGCCCGCATCATGAACCTGATGGGGCTCATCCTCGGCATCGGGCCGGCGATGTCGCCGACGATAGGCGGGCTGATCATGGAAGTGGCCGGCTGGCACGCGATCTTCTGGGGCATGCTGGTCGCGGCAGTCGCGATCATGCTGACGGTGCATTTCTGGATGGTCGAGACCGTGCGCCGGGATCTCAGCATGGTCAGCCCGTCGGCGCTCGTGCGTTCCTACGCGACGATCCTTTCCAGCCGCTATTTCGTGTTGGCCAGCATCGTGCTCGGCGGCTCGGTCGGAGCCATCTACACGCAGGCGACGGTGCTTCCCTTCATCCTCATGGACCGGGTCGGGCTCAGCCCCAGCCAGTTCGGCATCGGCATGGTGATGCAGTCGGGGTTCTTCTTCGCCGGTTCGCTGGTGGTCCGCCGGCTGCTGGGACGGGTGGGCGCGGCGCGGCTGATCCTGCCCGGCATGGTGCTGGTCGGCATTGGAAGTGCTGCGCTCGCAATCGGGCTGCACGTCTTCCCGCCGACATTCATGCTGGTCATGGGTCCGGTGGCGGTGCATGCGTTCGGCATCGCCTTCGTCATGCCAGCGATCACGACGGCGGTGCTGGCGCCGTTCCCCCACATCGCCGGGGCGGCGTCGTCCATGAGCGGCTTCTTTCAGATGGGGTCCGGGCTGCTGGGCGGCATCGCCTGCGCGCTGGTCGGCGATCCGGTCACCGCGATGGCGACGGTCGTGCCGATGATGGGCCTCGTCGCCCTGCTCGCGTGGGCGGGCTGGCGTCGGCTGCCGGAGCCGGCGGCTGCGCGCGTCGTGGTGACCTGACTGGCAGTCAGATTGCCTCGGGTACCGCGAGGGCCTGCCTGAGCGTGGCGCCGGCCGCCAGGGCTGCGCTCCACTCGGCTTCCATTCCGACCCGCGTCCGCGCATGCTCCAGCATTTCGGCAGCCTGGTCGGCGGGGATGACGGCAATGCCGTCATTGTCGCCCAGCACGACGTCGCCGGGCCGGACCACGATGCCGCCGAAGACGATGTCGCCCATGACGGTGCCCCTGTCCTTGGACAGCGGACCGCGCGCGGTGTTGCCGCGCGCATAGGCGGGAAAATCCTCCCAGGAGGCAATGGTGTCGATGTCGCGCAGGGCGCCGTCGACCAGGAGGCCGCCGATCCCGCGCCGGCGCGCATGGCCGCAGAGGATCTCGCCGGCATAGGCCGTCTGGAGGCAGCCGCCGGCGTCAACGACCACCACGTCGCCCGGCTGCGCCAGGTCGAGCGCATGCAGCATGGCCCCGAAATCGCCGCGCTCGCACCAGGCCGTCACCGCCTGACCGGCCATGCGAACGCCCAGCGGGAACGGCCGGAGGGGACGGATCGCGGGATCCACGACGATGCGGTCGGCGCTGATGTCGGAGGCGATGGTCACGGGAATCTCGCGCCAGCCCGCGACGACGTCGGGGGCCAGTCGCGCGAATCCGTCGTTCAGTTGTCTCGTCGCCATGACATCCGCTCCCGAAAGGTCACTTTTCGCCGGTCCCGCTTAGCCCGGTTCGCCGCCGGCAGACAATCCGCTGCGACGCAAATCGCAGGCCTCGCATGGCCGCAGGTGCGCCAGGCGTTCCGGGCAGCGTGGCGAATGTCCCGCTCCGAGGTCAGCGGGGTTTCTCGGCCGTGCCGAAGATGAGGTGCAGGAAGTCTCCCAGCCATTTCCTGAGGTGGACGTCCCAGATCATGCGGCCACCGAGATGGTCGCGGCCGGGTTGTGCGCCGGGCAGCACGAAACGATGCGCCCCGTGCACGACCCAGCGCTGCATCATCATGCGCGTCAGTTCCGCGTGGAACTGGATGCCCCAGGCGTTGTCACGGTAGCGGAAGGCCTGGTTCGGATAGGTGTCGGATGTCGCCAGCAGCGTCGCGTCGCGCGGCAGCGAGAAGCCTTCGCGGTGGAACTGATAGACCATCTCCGGCCAGTGCAGCAGGGACTGGCCTTCCGGCGTGGCGCGGATCGGATACCAGCCGATCTCCACCAGTCCGTCGTCGTGGCCGCCCACCGTGCCGCCAAGATGGTTCACCAGCATCTGGGCACCGAGGCAGATTCCGAGAAAGGGGCGGTCCTCCATGAGGGGAACGGAGAGCCACTCCGTCTCGCGGCGGACGAAGTCGTCGGTGTCGTTGGCGCTCATCGGCCCGCCGAAGACAACCGCGCCGGCATGCTCGTCCAGCGTGTCCGGAAGCCGGTCCCCGAGCGGCGGGCGCCTGATGTCGAGATCGAACCCGGATTCGACGAGGACCTGCCCTACACGGCCGGCGCTGGACAACTCCTGATGCAGGACCGTGAGGATCTTCGGGCGCTGTCGCGGGGAAGGCATGCTATTCGTCGGCGCCACCCTTGGCGTCGAGCGCGCGCCGGGCGGCCTGCTGGCGGGCGAGGACGCGTTCGCGACCATCGACGCCCAGCAGTTCGGACACCCGCCAGAGCGTGTTGTCCTCCAGTTCGTGCAGTTCCCCGTCGGCGTAGACGACATCCCACATGAGCCGAATGAACTCGATTCGCGCCTGTTCGTCGAGATGGCGCATCAGGACGCTGGTGAAGGCGTAGAGGTCGATCGCCTCATGGTCCGCGGCCTCGCCGGCCTGCACCAGATCGTCGAGTTCGCGCCCGGAGATGTCGTAGCTCTCCGCCAGCAGTTGCTTGATGCGGTCCCACTCGACGTCCTGGCGCACGCCGTCGGCGTCCATGACATGGTACATCAGCGCCGCAACGGCGATGCGCGGGTCATCGACGCGGCCGGGGCGCGCGGACGCGGCGGGACGTGGAATGTCCTTCAAGAAAGCTAGCATGCGTTCGAGCATGGAGGCGCGGTCCTTCATCTTGCGAGAGGGGTTGGCTCAGAACAGCCGGAATCTGCGCGGCGTCTTCTCCTCGGAGGGATCGACGCCCGGATCGTCGGGCAAAGGCGGGATGGGCGCATCTTCCGGTTCGGCGGCGGTGGACCGTTCTCCCGGGGGCGGGGCCGGGGCGGTCGACCGCTCATCGGCGACCGGCGCCTTGTCTTCCTCGGGAGCGGGGGCGGGATCGACGGTCCCGGTAGGCGATGCGACCGGCTGACCGGCATCGTTGGCAGGAACGGGTGCCGGCACCGGAGATACGGTGGCGGGGTCCAGCTCGATCACGGGCGGCGCGGCTACAACCACTGAAGCCGGGGGGACGACGCTCGCCTCTTGCACCGGCGCGACGGGCGTCGCGGGAACCGGTGCCGGGATCTCCTTCCGGGGCTCCGAACGGCTGTCCTCGACCAGGCGGCCGAGACGCTCGACCGGAGCGCGCCACTCGAATGCGTCCAGCCGGCCGGTCACCGGCGAGACCGGGAGCCAGTGCTCACTCTCGTATCCGTCAGCGACCCATGCCGGATCGCGAGGCGCCCGCACGGCACGTCCCAGAAGTTCGCGAACCTTGCCGACGTCGCCCGTCTCCAGTTCCTCGATGTCGGCCAGCAGCAGCCAGGCTCCCTCGGTGGGCCGCATGCGGATCGCCGCCTCCGCCGCTTCGCGCGCTGCTGCGTAGTTGTGCGCATCGATTTCGGCACGCGCGACCGCGAGGGCGGATTCGGCGTGGTTCTGCTTGATGGACCGCAGTCGATGCGCCCGCGTCAGCCGGTCGTTCACGGCGTCGCCGTGCCGGGCGTGGGTATAAAGATCCGCGATCTCGGGATGCGGGTTGGCCTTCCACGCGGCTTCGAGGATCTTCGCGCCCTTGCGCGTGTCATTGTTGCGGAAAAGAACCCTGGCGGCTGCAAGCGCCGCCGGCACGAAGGTGGGCTCGATCCTGTTGGCCTCGAGCGCGGCGCTGCGCGCGCCGGCCGGATCGGTGTCCATGAGCGCCATCGCCTTGGCGGTCAGCAGCACGCAACGGCGGCGTGCGGCAGCGACCTTGTCTCCCAAACCCGAGGCCTTCTGCGCATCGACCAGCTTGACCGCCGCGTCCCAGTCGCCCTGGCTCATGTAGCGGGCGAGGCTGGATTCGGCCGCCCAATCCAGATGCGGCGCGATGTCGGCGGCACGGCCGGCATAGTGGCGCGCGGCTTCCTGGTCTCCCAGCCGTTCGGCTTCGAGGTAGAGGCCGCGCAGCCCGAGAAGCCGCATCTCCGGGTCATCCAGCATGGCCTCGAACTTCTTGCGCGCCGCGTCGTGATTGCCCTCCAGAAGCGAGGCCTGGGCGTCGAGCAGATGCACCAGCGGTTCCTGGTCGGACCGGATCAGCTTGGCGGCCTGGGCGTTCATCTTGCGCGCCAGCATCGCGTCCCCGGCTCCGGCGGCGATCATGCCGGTGGATAGCGCCTGGTAGCCGCGGTCGCGCCGCCGCACCCGGAAATAGCGGGCCACCGAATAGGGGCTGTTCCAGACGGCCTTCAGCAGCCACCAGGCAATCATTACCGCCGCCACGATTGCCACGACGACGACCGCCGCGACCATCAGGCTGACGCGATACTGGTAGCCCTCGAAGGTGACGACCATGTCGCCGGGTCGGTCGGCCAGCCAGGCGAAGCCCAGTCCGACCAGAAAGACGATAGCGAGATAGAACAGGATCCTGATCATCGGCTTTCCCCGTCTAGGCCCGCATCGCGTTTGCAATCGCCTGGTCGACAAGCTGCTCGACGTCGGCACGCGCCTTCAGCCGGGCCGCGAAGGCGGCGCCGGCCTGCTTCACCGGATCCGGCAGGCTGCCATACTCGGAAAGCGCCTGCTCCAGCTCACCGCCGTTCAGCGCGACTTCCATGCGCGCGATGGTTTCCGGAACGCCGGTTCCGCTGACCTCGCCGATGGGCCTGACCGTGACCAGCGACTCTGCACTGGACAGAAGCCGGTCGAAGAAACCGTCATTGGGATCGGCCGGCGCGGCGGCCGCGATCATCGCCGTGGCGGCCGCATCCGTCTCGGCCCGCAGCGCCTCGCGCGTCGGGACGCCGGACTCCGCGAACCCCCGCAGCGCCTCTATCTCGGGCGTGTCGGGGTGGATCGCCGCGAAGGTCTCGAGTTCCGCGAGGAACGGAGCACCGCGGTCCACCGCGGCCTTGAGGGCGGCAGTTGCGATCGCAAGCGCGATCTTGGGCTGCTGCGACTGCGCATCGACGCGCGACGTGAGCGACGCAACGGACTGTTCGAGGGCGGCCAACCGGTCCGTGGCCGAGGTCGAAGCCTCCTGCGCGGACTGGACCTGGGTCTCGGCCGCGGCAACCCGCTCGCCGAGCGCCGCGAGTGCTTCCGGCGTCGCCATGCCGGAGGAAAGCCGCTGAATTTCAGACTCGAGCGAATCGAGGCGGGTGCCGAGCCCATCGGCATCGGCGCCCGAAGCCGGGATGGACTCGCGCACCGCCGCGAGCTCCGTGCGGAGCGTGTCGAGATTTCGGCCGAGTTCCGCGATGCGAGGATCCGCCTCGTTGTCGCCACCGGCGGCTTTCAGCGCCTCGATCTCCTGGCGCAGACCGGCGATCTCGGCCGAGCGGTCCGGCGCTTCGCCTCCGGCGCCGGGGTAGCCGAGCAGACCTGCGGCCTGCATGCCCCCGGCAACCGCGAGAACGACGACACCGCCGATGACGCCGGCAGCGATCCGGCCGAGGCCGTCCTTGCGCACGACAGGCGGCGGCGGAAGCGGAATGGAGGTGGCCTGCTTCGGTTCCTCGCGCAGCGGAAGCGGATCCGGATCGGTTTCGGCCGCGGAAGCCAGTGACTCGGCCGAACGGTACTCCTGTTCGGAGGGAATGGAGGTTCCCGTCTCCGTCGAGGACTCCTCCTCTCCGTCGGCCCGTATGGGTGCCGCGGGTTCGTCCGTGGTCCTGTCCGGCCAATCCGGGCCTTCGGCCGTGGGTTCCTGAGCTGGCGAAGGCTCGGTCACCGACCCGGCCGTCTCGCCAGGGGTGAAGGCGGCGGCTGCCGCTTCCCGTGCCTCCACGGCCTCCGTGTCCTGAGGGGGAGCATCCGGCGGCGGGACGGCCGCGTCGTCCGGTCGGGTCGACGGCATCTCGTCTTCCGGGGCGCGGCCGGCCTCCGACGCTTCAAGATCGATGGTCACGGGCAGGCGACCGCCTTTCGCGTGCCGCGTCCTCGGCGTCTTCACCATGACTGGCCTCCGTTCAACTGGCGCAATGCGTTCGTACCTATCACACCCGGTTCCTCAGGAAAGGGTCGGATGCGGGGCGCGACGCCGCATCATGGAGCAGATCGAACATGGCGTCTTCATGAGGCTGCGCCGCGACCGTCACCGCCGGTCCGCGCATCATGGTCAGTATGTCCGCCGTTTGCCGCGATATGCAGATGATCGTCGCCGATTGCGCGCATTCGGCCAATGTCTCGTTCGCCCATAGCGCGACCAGCCTCTCGGCCGCATATGGCGAATAAAGCAGTATCGCGCCGAACGGTTCCGTGCCCAGCGCTCCCCGCAGTTTTTCCTGGGTATAGGGTACATCCCCGGCTTCATAGGTTTCGATCGCCAGATATCGTCGCCCGGCGGAGCCGAGTTCGCGCTCGATCGTGTCGCGGCGAAGGCGGCCGCACAGATAGGCGAGGGCCGTGTCCCGTTCCGTCGCGTCCAGCACAAGGCTGGCCAGGCCCTCGGCATCGCCCGGTCCGGCCACCACGTTCCGGAAGCCCAGCGCGCGCGCAATTCCGGCGGTGCGGCTTCCGACCGCGAAGCAGGGTTTGTCCACGAGGGCAGCCAGCATCGCCGGGTCGGCGAACCGCAGGGCGTTGGCGCTGGTGACGACGACAGCGCCCAGGTCCCTCGCTTCCAGCGGCATGGTGACGGCCACGGGACGAACTTGCGTCAGGGGCAGGAGAAGCGGCGTGTGGCCCAGCCCTTCGAGGCGCCCTGCCGTGCGGATTCCCTCCGCTTCGGGCCGGGTGACCAGAACGCGCATTCAGGTCCAGCTTTCGAAGAAGGAGGCGCCGGCCTTGTCGCGGACGGTGGCGCCGGCCTGCCTGCCGGCCTCCTCCGGGTCTGCCGACCGGCCTTCGACTTCGACGTCGTGGGACTGGCTGCCGTCCGGCGACAGGATGAGGCCCGAGAACCGCAGGCTGGCGCCGTCGACCGTAGCCAGACCGGCGATCGGGGTGCGACAGGAGCCGTCCAGCACCGCGAGGAAGGCGCGCTCGCACAGGAGTGCGGTCCCGGTGTCCCTGTCATGGATGGCCTCGACCATGGCCCTGGCACGCCCATCGCCGATGCGGCTCTCGATGCAGATCGCGCCCTGGCCCGGCGCGGGGGGAAACTCGTCGAGCGGCATCAGGTCGGTGATGACGTCCTCGCGCGCCAGGCGGCGCAAGCCCGCGGCGGCAAGGATCGTCCCGTCGACATCGCCATTGCCCAGCTTTCGCAGGCGGGTCTGTACGTTGCCGCGGAACATGACGACCTCGATGTCGGGCCGCATGCGTCGGATCAGCGCCTGACGGCGCAGGGAGGACGAGCCGATGGTCGCGCCGCGCGGCAAACCGGCGATGGACGGCGCCGTGCGGCCGACGAAGCCATCGCGCGGATCCTCCCGGGGAAGAAACGCCGAAAGTTCGAGGCCTTCCGGCAGCCATGTCGGCATGTCCTTGGAGGAATGGACCGCTATGTCGATGCGGCGGTCCAGCAGGGCCTCCTCGATCTCCTTGGTGAACAGGCCCTTGCCGCCTGCCTCGGAGAGGGGGCGATCCTGGATGCGATCGCCGCTTGTCGAGATGACCTCGATCTCGAAGGCGTCTTCGGGCAGGCCGTGGGCTGCCATGAGGCGCGCCCGCGTCTCGCTGGCTTGTGCGAGCGCGAGCGCACTGCCGCGCGTGCCGATCCTGAGCCTGTCGGTTTGCATGCCGTGGTTCGTCCGTGATAGGCGGCCGGGAAATCCGATCTCGACCCATTACCTAACCATCTCTGTCCGACCCAGCAACCAAGGCCCGGCTGTGCTTTCATGATCCGCGTCCTCGGCATCGAGACGAGCTGTGACGAGACCGCCGCCAGCGTCGTTTCGCTCACGGATGACGGGCGGCCGCATATCCAGTCCAATGCCGTGTTCAGCCAGATCGCGGAACACGCTGCATTTGGCGGCGTGGTGCCGGAGATTGCCGCACGGGCGCATGTGGAAGCTCTGGACGGACTGGTGGAGGCAGCACTCGCGGACGCCGGGGTCGGACTGGCCGACATCGACGCGGTTGCCGCTACGGCCGGTCCGGGCCTCGTCGGAGGGCTGATCGTCGGATTGATGACCGCCAAGGCGATCGCGCGCGCCGCAGGCAAGCCGCTGCTGGCGGTCAACCATCTCGAAGGCCATGCCCTGACGCCGCGCCTTACCGACGGCGTCGCCTTTCCCTACCTGCTGCTGCTGGTTTCCGGCGGACACACGCAGATCGTGCTGGTGCGCGGCGTTGGCGACTACCAGCGCTGGGCGACGACGATCGACGACGCGCTGGGCGAAGCCTTCGACAAGACGGCGAAGCTGCTGGGGTTGCCGCATCCGGGCGGTCCCAGCGTGGAGCAGGCGGCGGTATCGGGCGACCCGACGCGGTTCGCCTTTCCGGCGCCGATGAAGGGCGCCGAGCGGCCCGATTTTTCCTTCTCCGGCCTCAAGACAGCGGTGCGGCACGCCGCCAGCGCCATCGCGCCGCTTTCGGAGCGCGACGTGGCCGACATCTGCGCATCCTTCCAGGCGGCCGTCACCGCCGCGCTGGCCGACCGTGTGGGACGCGCACTGGCGCGTTTCCGGGCCGAGCATCCCGGCGTGGAGGTCCCGACGCTGGTCGTGGCCGGAGGCGTCGCGGCAAACCGGCGCATCCGTGACTCGCTTCAGGCGCTGTGCTCCGCGGCGGGCTTCGGCTTCATCGCGCCGCCGATGGCGCTGTGCGGAGACAATGCCGCGATGATCGCCTGGGCCGGGATCGAGCGCCTGCGCGCCGGCATCGCCGAAGACGGCATGACGACCGTGCCGCGCTCGCGCTGGCCGCTCGACAGCGTCTCCGATTCGGTGGTCGGCTCGGGGCGGCGTGGCGCGAAGGCGTGAGTTTCTGTTGGGACAGGCACGGAATCTTGCCGTCGCCCGGCTGATCGTGGATGCGCTCGCCGCCGCGAGTGGCTAGGAACGGAACAGTGGAACAAGGAGAGGATCGTTCATGCTCTATGCCCTGATCGCCAAGGACAAGCCCGGCCACCTGCAGGTGCGGCTCGACACGCGGCCGACGCATGTCGCCTATCTCGAGGAGCTGAACGCCAAGGGCAAGCTCAAGCTGGCAGGCCCCTTCCTCGATGCAGAGGGTAAGCCCAACGGCAGCCTCGTGGTGTTCGACGTCGCCGACATGGACGAGGCCAAGGCGCTGGCCGCTGCCGACCCCTACACCAAGGCCGGCCTGTTCGCGGAGACCGAGTTCCATGCCTGGAACTGGACCTTCAACAAGCCCGCCTGACCGGCTCGAAGACGGAGTTGCGCCGTGCAGTACTGGCTGTTCAAGTCCGAACCGTCCGTCTTCTCCTTCGACGCCCTGAAGGCGAGGGGGGAGGCCGGCACCGAATGGGACGGCGTGCGCAACTACCAGGCGCGCAACAACATGCGGGCGATGCAGCTCGGTGACCGCGGCTTCTTCTACCATTCCAACGAGGGGTTGGCGGTCGTCGGCATCGTGGAGGTATGCAAGCTGGTCCATCCCGACAGTACGACCGACGATCCTCGCTGGGAATGCGTCGACGTCCGGGCCGTCAGGGACGTGCCGGTACCGGTCACGATGGACGCCTGCAAGGCGAACCCGAAGCTCTCGAAGATGGTGCTGGTGAACAATTCGCGCCTCTCGGTCCAGCCTGTCGCCGAGGACGACTGGCTGGAGGTCTGCCGGATGGGCGGCGTCGACCCGGCGTGACCCTGCCGGGCGAGGATCGCACCGCCTTCATCCGCGCCAACACCGCGCTTCTTTCCCCACCGCATGTGCCCGAACTTCGCCTGCACCTCGCCGACGAGGCGCACGCGCTCTGGCACCGCACCGAGGCGGAACTGGAGGCGATCGGTCTGCCGCCGCCCTACTGGGCGTTCGCATGGGCGGGAGGCCAGGGGCTGGCGCGGCACGTTCTCGACCGTCCCGAAACGGTGCGCGGTCGAACCATCCTGGATTTCGCGAGCGGTTCCGGCCTCGTTGCGATCGCCGCCGCGAAGGCACACGCAGCGCATGTGGTGGCCAGCGACGTCGATCCGTTCAGCGCGTTTGCCGTTCCACTGAACGCCGCGGCGAACGGCGTGTCCATCGCTTTGCGAACGGACGATCTGGTCGGAGTCGACGAGGGTTGGGACGTGGTGCTGGCCGGCGACGTCTTCTACGATCGCGTCTTCGCCGAGCGCCTGATCCCGTGGTTCGCGGCGCTGGCCGCGCGTGGCGCGGAGGTGCTGGTCGGTGATCCCGGTCGTTCCTACCTGCCGAAGGCGCGACTGGAACAGCTGTCCGTGCACGAAGTGCCGGTCACGCGGGCGCTGGAGGATGCCGACGTCAAACGGACCACCGTCTGGCGCTTCCGGTAGCGCGGCCCGAGGACCGGAGCGTCCGCGGTCAGGACTACCCGTTCATCCTGATCTGCAGCTTGACGTCGCTCGGCAGGCTCTTCGCCGCCCGCTCGAAGGCGGCGATGCTTTCCGAGAAGTCGAAGGTGTCGGTGATCAGCGGCTTCAGGTCCACCTTGCCGGACGCGATCAACTGAAGAGCGCGCTCGAAGATGTTGGCGTAGCGGAACACGGTCTCGATGCGGACCTCCTTGGCGATCGCTGCCGGCACGCTGATGCTCACGGCTTCCACCGGCAGTCCCACGAGGACGATCGCGCCGCCGGGACGCACCGATCCGAACAGGCCCGGGTAGACACGGGGGCTGCCGCTCGCCTCGAAGACGATGTCCACGCCCCAGCCGCCGGTCTCCTCGGCCACCACCTCGTCAAGCGACCGCCTGGTGATGTCGACGGGGACGATCCCCGGATAGCGCGCCGCGATTTCCAGCTTCGGAGCGCTCAGATCGGCGACGTAGACCTTGCTGCAGCCGCCGGCCAGCGCCGCCAGCGCCACCATGATGCCGATCGGCCCGCAGCCGATGACGGCGGCAGTGTCGCCCGGGACGATGCGGGCACGTGTGGCTGCCTGCATGCCGATGGCGAAGGGCTCGACCATCGCGCCCTCGGCAAAGGAGACCTGGTCCGGCAGCCTGTAGGTGAACGAAGCGGGATGCACGACCGACGGGCACAGCACGCCATGAATTGGCGGGGTGGCCCAGAAGCGCACGTCGGGATCGACATTGTAGATGCCGAGCTTGCTGGCGCGCGACGACATGTTCGGCACGCCGGGCTCCATGCAGACCCGGTCTCCGACCTTCAGTCCCGTGACGTCCGAGCCGACTTCAGAGATGGTGCCGGCCGCCTCGTGGCCGAGCACCATGGGTTCTCGCACCACGAAGTGGCCGATGGCGCCATGCGTATAGTAGTGCACGTCGCTGCCGCAGACGCCCACCGTATGGATGTCGATACGAACGTCGTCGGGGCCGAGTTCGGCCGGGAGTTCGATGTCGCGAAGGGCGAGTTCGCCTTTCCGCTCCAGTACCAGGGCCTTCATGCACGCCTCCCTCTCGCTCAGGTCACGGGACCACTAGCCCATGGTCGCGCCGGCGTAAATCATGACCGGAGCGACGGCGGTGAAAACGCTGTGCCTGGAACGCAGGCGGCGAATGCTCGATTGACTTGGACGGTTAAGCAGGCAATAGCACCCCGTGACCAACCGACTGTGCCGGCATTCCTTCGCCTGCATCGAAACCGGACAGCACCATGCGCGGCCTCACTCTGGCGCCTTCTTCGATCGATAGTCCCGGCCCTGCCGCCGGTCGACCCGTCGTGATTGCCGCGTTCGCAGCGACCATCGCCAAAACGACCACCGCCACGGTCTGACACCTCGGCCAGCTCGCCCTCACCCCGGGTTTGGCCCGGGGCGAGCGACCCGCAGCGGCCGGCGGGTTCCCGAAAACCAGCGGTGAGGGATCAGGAGCAGAGAAAATGGCATTCAAGATCGCGGTAGCCGGCGCCACGGGCAATGTGGGCCGGGAAATGCTCAACATCCTCGAGGAGCGCGGGTTTCCCGTCAGCGAAGTGGTGGCGCTCGCCTCGCGGCGCAGCCAGGGCACCGAAGTGTCGTTCGGCGATCGCACGCTGAAGGTGAAGGAC
>JAESFK010000695.1_pt1 | contig 14156 bp, 17 predicted proteins | sample 9269391 | NCBI WGS metagenome assembly JAESFK01 (sample SAMN14506231, study PRJNA617097) | algae metagenome | isolation source: Drouetiella hepatica UHER 2000/2452 and co-occurring heterotrophs from... | place: Slovakia: Slovak Paradise National Park, Hrabusice, Kosice Region | collected 2000-01-01
ACCTCGCCCTCGGGCACCTTGTAGCCTTCGGTGTACAGCTTGAAGTGGTGGATCAGCGCTTCCATCGAGCGCTTCATCTCGCCGCGCTTGGGCGGCACCATCTTGCCGTCGAGCGACGAGACCGGGCCACCGCCATCGGCCGAGAGCAGCTTCTCGCAGCACTGCTTCATGATGCGCACGGACTGGCGCATCTCTTCCATGCGGATGCAGTAACGGTCGTAGCAGTCGCCGTTCTTGCCGATGGGGATGTCGAATTCCATCTCCTCGTAGCACTCGTAGGGCTGCGACTTGCGCAGGTCCCAGGCAGCGCCGGAGCCGCGCACCATCACGCCCGAGAAACCCCATTTCCAGCAGGTCTCGAGATCGACGACGCCGATATCGACATTGCGCTGCTTGAAGATGCGGTTGTCGGTGAGCAGCCCCTCGAGGTCGTCGCAGACCTGCAGGAACGGGTCGCACCACTCGGCGATGTCATGGATCAGCGAGGTCGGCAGGTCCTGATGGACGCCACCGGGGCGAACATAGGCCGCATGCATGCGCGCGCCGCAGGCCCGCTCGTAGAAGATCATCAGCTTCTCGCGCTCCTCGAAGCCCCAGAGCGGGGGCGTCAGCGCGCCGACGTCCATCGCCTGCGTGGTGACGTTGAGGATGTGCGAGAGGATGCGGCCGATCTCGGAATAGAGCACGCGGATGAGCTGCCCCCGGCGCGGCACCGTGACGCCCATCAGCTTCTCGACCGCGAGCGAGTAGGCGTGCTCCTGGTTCATCGGCGCGACATAGTCGAGCCGGTCGAAATAGGGCAGCGCCTGGAGATAGGTCTTGGCCTCGATCAGCTTCTCGGTGCCGCGATGGAGCAGGCCGATATGCGGATCGACGCGCTCGACGATCTCGCCGTCGAGCTCGAGCACGAGGCGCAGCACGCCGTGAGCCGCAGGGTGCTGCGGCCCGAAATTGATCGAAAAGTTCCGGATGTTGTGTTCACTCATGTCCGGCTTTCCTGCGCAGCCTTGAACTCTGCGATCACCTGTTCGCCCGTCTTGCGCCGCCGTTCTCCTGCGAAGGCGTAAAGATCGGGCTTCTCGTCGATGAAAATTTCCTCGGCGAAGTCCAGGCCCGACGGATCGTCGATGCTCGGGAACGCAACCGCGACATGGCCGCTGCCCTCCCTCAAGCGCCAGAACAGGCTGGTCCCGCACGTCTTGCAGAAGATCCGCTCGCCCCATTCGGACGAGGGGTAGATGCCAAGCTGCGTTTCATCGGCAACGGCGACGTCTTCGCACGGCACCGTCATGAAGATACCGCCGCTCCATTTCCGGCACATGTTGCAATGGCAGGCGTCCATCTCTGCCTTCTCGGGCACGGCGGAATACCTCACCGCGCCACAAAGACAGCCGCCGGAAATTCGAGACAATCCGGTCATGGGCTCAGGCCCCCTTCGCCTTCTCGTCGCCGGGCAGCACGTAGTCCGTGCCTTCCCAGGGCGAGAGGAAGTCGAAATTGCGGAATTCCTGATTGAGCTTCACCGGCTCGTAGACGACGCGCTTCTGCTCGTCGTCATAGCGGACCTCGACGAAGCCGGTCAGCGGGAAGTCCTTGCGCAGCGGATGTCCCTCGAAACCGTAATCGGTGAGGATGCGGCGCAGGTCGGGATGGCCGGAGAACAGGATGCCGTAGAAATCATAGGCCTCGCGCTCGTACCAGTTCGCCGCCGGGAAGACCTCGATGATCGAGGGAACGGGCGTCGCCTCGTCGGTCTGGACCTTCACCCGGACGCGATGGTTCGAATAGGGCGCCAGCAGGTGGTAGACGACGTCGAAACGCTTCTCGCGGCCGGGATAGTCGGCGCCGGCGATGTCGGTGAAATTCACGAAACGGAAGCGCCGATCGCTGTGGAGCGTCCGCATGACCTCCAGGATCGACGCCGCCTCGGCGTGAACCGTCAGTTCGCCGAAGGCAATAGCGGCCTCCGTCACGGCGCCGGGCAGCGCCGCCTTGATCTCTTCGCCGAGTGCTACGAGCGCTTCGCTCATCGTCTAAACCTTCGCTGCCGGCTCGGTGTCGTGGTTGGGCTTGACCCGACCATCTCTCCCGGAACCAGACTTCGTCCCTGCTCGTGGCAGGCGCCTCTCCGTGAGGAGATGCTCGGGCCAAGCCCGAACATGACGCCTTTCGTTCTATCGCTCGATCGTGCCCGTGCGCCGGATCTTCTTCTGCAGCAGCAGCACCCCGTAGAGCAGTGCTTCCGCCGTGGGCGGGCAGCCCGGCACATAGATGTCGATCGGCACGATGCGGTCGCAGCCGCGCACAACCGAGTAGCTGTAGTGGTAATAGCCGCCGCCATTGGCGCAGGAGCCCATCGAGATGACGTAGCGCGGCTCGGGCATCTGGTCGTAGACCTTGCGCAGCGCCGGGGCCATCTTGTTGGTCAGCGTGCCCGCCACGATCATCACATCGGACTGGCGCGGACTGGCGCGGGGGGCAAAGCCAAACCGCTCGACGTCGTAGCGCGGCATCGAGAGCTGCATCATCTCGACGGCGCAGCAGGCGAGCCCGAAGGTCATCCACATCAGCGAGCCGGTACGCGACCAGTTGATCAGGTCGTCGGTCGCGGTGACGATGAAGCCCTTGTCGGCGAGTTCGCTGTTGATCTCGGTGAAGAAGGGGTCGCGATGGCCGACCGGCCGCCCATCGGGCCCGAGCAGGCCCTTGGGCGCGGGTGCAACGAGCGGATCACCGCGGTCGATCGCTGTTGTTGCCATTCCAGTATCCTCGTGAACCGTAACCGTCAGATATATCGCGAGCTTTGCGCCTGCGAGATGACAGTTAGTCCCACTCCAGCGCACCCTTGCGCCACTCATAGATGAAGCCGACCGTCAGCACGGCCAGGAAGATCATCATCGACCAGAAGCCATACCAGCCGAGCCCGCCGAAGGCGACCGCCCAGGGGAACAGGAAGGCGACCTCGAGATCGAAGATGATGAACAGGATCGCCACCAGATAGAAGCGAACGTCGAACTTCATGCGCGCATCGTCGAAGGCGTTGAAGCCGCATTCATAGGCCGAGAGCTTTTCGGGGTCCGGCTTGGAATAGGCGATCGCGAAGGGCGCGATCAGCAGGGCCAGGCCGATCACCCCGGCCACGGCGAGAAACAGCACCAGCGGCAGGTAGGCGTTGAGCAGGGATGGCACTGGAAGAGCTTGCATGGACGATCCCGCTCCAAACGGACGACGGCGGCGCGCCGTTCGTGTCGATTAGACCTTGCATTAGAATGAAGCAAGACTCTGCCGCGCCGCACAATCGCGCGGCCGGGTTGAGCCTGACGCAGATATGCCCGATTTCCGGGCCCTGCCGCGGCTCTCCCATCAACCGCACCGGATTTCTTAGCCATATCGGCGGCTTCCGGCTGGCAGATGCCGGCGCGACGCGACACACTCGCGACGAATCGATTCTTCGTGGCGCAAGCTACGCTTTTCGAGAAAGGCGCCCTCATGTCCCGGCTTGGCAGGCCCCTGCTCGCCCCCTTGCTCATAGCGGCGGCGCTGCTGATCGCGCCGCTATGCGCGCCCACAGTCGCGCAGGCCGAAGGCATCGACCTGACGCGGGCGAGCTGCGCCGACTTCACCGCCATGAGCGAGAACGACCAGACACAGCTCTCGCTCTGGCTTGCCGGCTACTTCGCCGGAAGCGCAATGCGGCCGCTGCTCGACCTGGAGAAGATCACGGCGGCGCCCGCGGGTCTCACCGCGCTCTGTACGAAATCCCCTCAGCTTCCGCTCGTCGGCGCCGAGACGCGGGCCGTCTTCATGCCGGCCCCCGCCCCCTGAGCCACATGCGCCTTCCCATTCCAGCCGGATCGATGCTGGCGCTCGCCTGCCTGCTGCATGTCGCGGGAGCAGCGGCGCAGGAGGGCCAGATGATGCGGGCCCCGCTCCCGCCGCAGCGGCCCTTCGACCTCGATCTGCCGAGTAGCCTGACGCTTGTGCCCATCGTGGTGCCGCCGCCCGTCCAGGCCTCCGAGGCTCGTCCTCCCGAAGCCCCTGCCCCCGAAGCAACCTCGCCGATGGCGGCGGAGCCCGACGAGGATCAGGGTCCCGAATGGCCGCAACTGACGCCAGGCCAGAAGGCCGGAGCCGAACCGGAGTTCGATCCGAACGAGAAGCCGGACAAGCCGGGCATCTCGACCGATCCCGGTACGTCGATCACCTGCCTGCCGCAGCGGCTGAAGCTCATCCTCACGAAGATTTCCGACAAGTACGGCGCGGTGAAGGTGACATCGACCTGGCGACCGCCCTGGCGGGCGCGGCGCGGCTCCTATCACAAGCGTTGCGAGGCGATGGATTTCCGAGTGCCGGGCGTGCGGCCGCGCAGCGTTCTGGAATGGATTCGCGTCCTGCCCGAGGTCGGCGGGCACAAGGTCTACTGGAACGGCATCCTGCACATCGACACCGGGCCACGCCGCCCCTGGTGAGGCAGCCTCACTCGGTCGTAGCCTCCGTGCCCTTCCCGGAAAGGATCGCGCTGATCTGGTGGGCGAAGAGGCCGCCCTCACCGCCGACGAGACGCTGCGCCACGAGCCCGCCCGGGACGAAGACGACCTTCGCCCGGACGGCGTCCGCGATGCCCATCGTCGCCAGAAGCACCGACAAGGGCGGCGACGGGCAGCACGGCAGCGTCCAAGGCCTGGCCAGCATCGATTCGGCGCACCACTCCATGGGAGCAACCAACGCCGCTCAGTCGTCGTTGGCATCTGTTGCCGTTGCTCGGCGAAATGCCCACCAACCCAGACATGCTGGATTATGCGCGAGTCTGCTTGCAGCCTCGCGCACAGGTTTTGAATCAGCGGCGGCAGCCGGCGCGGTCGGGCCTTCAGGTGTCTGCTGGACCCGCTCCGGGGATGGTCGCTTGCCTCGCTTTGCTGGCACGGGGCTAGTCACGCGCGGCCCCGGCCTGCGCCCGTGCCAGATCGCGTGCCGCATCAGCTTGGGCACGGGCCTGGTCGCGCACTGCATCAGCCTGGGCACGTGCCGCGTCGCGCACCGCATCAGCCTCGGCCCTGGGGACACCTTGCGCGCGGGCCAGCGCACGCGCCGCATCGGCCTGCGCGCGGGCCGCATCGCGTGCTGCGTCGGCCTGCGCGCGCGCCTGATCGCGCACCGCGTCGGCCTGCGCGCGTGCCGGGTCACGCACATCGTTTGCATCGCGCCCGCGCCGCGCATTGTCGACTGCATTGCCGGGGCCGCGCCCATGCCGGCCATGGCCGACCGCATCATCGACACCGTGTCCGCCGCGGGCATGGCCGACACCGTCATCGCTGCCGCGCCCGCGCCCATCCGTGGCGCTGCTGCCACTCGACGCTCCGCTGCTGCCGCTGGCGCTCCCGCTGCCATGGCCACCGCTGCCGCCACTTCCGCCGCTACTGCCGGCCCCCCCTCCGGAGTTCCCGCTTCCGGAGGATCCGCTGCCTGAGCCACTGGACCCGCCCGAGCTACCCGAGCCGCCACCCCCGGAACCACCGGAACCACCGGAACCACTGGAGCCGCCGGAGCCGCCGGAACCGCCGCCCGAGCCACCGCCATCACCGCCACCGCGCGCGAGCATCGTCCGGGCTCCGCCGCCGCTCGCCGCCGCGCCATTCGCGCCAGCATCTCCGCAGTGTCTGACCATCGTCGTCAGCGAAGTCTTGGCCTGAAACGGGGGACATTTGGTATCATCGGTGGCCGCGCTGACGCTGTGTGCGCCAGCTGTTGCCACCAGCATGGTGGTTGCCAGCATGATTGATCGCAATGCCATGATCAGGTCTCCTTCCCTCGTCACCGCCGATCCTTTGCCAACGGTGACGAAGCGGACCCTGAGCGCCTGCCCGCTTCACCAACCTGACACGACGTGTCAGGTTGGTGTCAGCTTCGGTGCCGTAAGGTCCGGAACCACCATGCGACAGTCCTGCACCCTTGCCCCCTGGCGCACGATCACGGCCCTTCTGGTCGTGCTTGCGCTCGCCGCGACCGCACCGACCTGGAGCGCGCCTGCCCTTGCGAACGAAGGTGGAGGGGGTGGCTCTGGCAGCGGAGGTTCTGGCGGCTCCGGCGGTGGCGGTTCTGGCGGTGGCGGCTCTGGCGGCGGCGGGAGCGGTGGCTCCGGCGGTTCCGGCGGTGGCGGTTCATCAGGTGGCGGCAGCGGATCCTCCGGAAGCGGGAACTCCGGAGGGGGCGGCGGCAGCAACAGCGGCTCCGGCTCCGGTTCGGGTTCAGGAGGGGGCTCCGGCAGCAACAGCGGCTCCGGCAGCGGTAAGTCGGGCGGCGAAAGTGGCTCTGTCGCGGGCCAGCCGTCAGGGGATTACGGGCAGGGACGTTCAGGGCGCAGCAGCGGTCGCAATGGCACGAATGCGGCGCGCGACGGCTACCAGTGGGGCAGCAGCACCGCCGATTCCGCGCGTCAAGCCGCCCAGGATGGCCTGATCGTATCGCTCGGATCGGTCTTGTCGGTCGTGCGCGCCGCGGTTCCCGGCGACGTTCTCGAGGTCGATCTGCGCTTCGCCGGCGCAGGCGAATGGCGCTATGAATTGTTAATTCTCGACGGCACGGGCCATTACCGCGAGGTCGTGGTCGATGCTCGACGCAACCGGATCCTCCAGATGCGGAGGCGCTGATGAGAATCCTCATCGTGGAAGACGAGCGCCGCATTGCCGGCGATGTCGCGGCGGCGCTGGCGGATGCCGGCTATGTGCCCGATGTCGTTCATGATGGCGAAGCGGCCTGGTTTCGCGGCGAGACGGAAGAGTTCGATGCCATCGTTCTCGATCTCGGCCTGCCCAAGCTCGATGGGCTGTCGGTCGTGCGCAAGCTGCGTGCGGCCCTGGTCAGCACGCCGATCCTGATCCTGACCGCGCGTGGCGCCTGGATGGAGCGCGTCGAGGGGATCGACGCCGGCGCCGACGACTATCTGCCCAAGCCGTTCCAGGTCGAGGAACTCGTCGCCCGCGTCGGCGCGCTCATTCGCCGGGCCGGTGGCCACCTGACACCGCTGCTGGTCTATGGCGAGCTCAACATCGATACGCGTCGCCGGACGGTCGCCGTCGCGGGCCGCAATGTCGATCTGTCGCCGCTGGAATTCCGGTTGCTGCGATATCTGGTGCACAACCAGGGGCGCGTCGTCTCACAGGGCGAACTGATCGACCATATCTATGGCAGCGACCGCGAACCGGACAGCAATGCCGTCGAGGCGCTGATCGGGCGCTTGCGCCGCAAGGTCGGGACCGAGACGATCGCGACCCGGCGCGGCCACGGCTACATGATCGGGAGCTGAGGCGATGGCCCCCGGCTCAATCCGCAAGCGCATCTTGACGATTGTCGCCGTGACAATCGCCGTGACGCTGGCGGCTGCCGGCGTCACGCTCATTGTCGCGTTCGAGCACCATATCCTGAAACGCATCGCCCAGGAGTTGGAAGTCCGGTCCAGCGAACTCGCCAAAGCGTTCGAACTGGATACGGACGGCACGCCGCAGATGAGCCATGATCTCCTCGATGCGCGCTACCAGCTTCCCTATGGCGGCGCCTATTGGCAAGTCGCCGAAGGCGGCGTGCAGCATCTGCGCTCGCGCTCGCTCTGGGACCAGATTCTGGATACCCGGACGGTCAAGCCACAGGACAAGCAAACAGGTGCTTTCGAGATCGAAGGCCCGAACAAGTCCGAGCTCTATGTGCGCGAGCGCGAGGTCACGCTCGACGGCAGCAAAGGTCCACGGACGTTCCAGCTGGCGGTCGCGCTCGACCACGCCGACGTCAGCGAGCTGCGTCACGCATTCACCATCGACGTCGCCAAGATCCTGCTCCTGCTGGCGCTGCTGCTGATTGGCGGAGCCTGGCTGCAGATGCATTTCGGCTTGCTGCCCTTCAACCATCTGCGCGCGAGCCTGACGGCGGTGCGCGAGGGCAAGACGTCACGCCTAGGCGGGGTGCTTCCAGAGGAGATCAAGCCCCTGGCCGACGATCTCAACATGCTGCTCGATCGCCAGGACAAGCTGGTCCGCAAGGCGCGCGACCGCGCCGGCTTGCTGGCTCATGGCCTGAAAACGCCGCTCACGATCCTGTCGAGCGAAATCGCCCGCCTGGAAAAATCCGGCCAGCACGCCAGTGCCGCGGTTCTGCGCGAACAATGCGAGGCGGTTGGTGCCCATATCGAGCGTGAGCTCGCGCGCGCAAGGACGCATGGCGCCATCGATGCCGTGAGCATGCGGACCGTCGTCTCGCCAATCGTCGCACGGCTGGTCGACCTGATGAGCCGCATCGACAACGGCCACACCATCACCTGGGAGGTCAGGATACCCGAAGGCGTCAGCGCGGCGATGGAAGCCGACGATTTTGCCGAGGTCACCGGCAACCTCCTCGACAATGCCCGCAAATGGGCCCGCAACCACGTCACCGTCGAGGTCCACAGCATCAACGGCGGCAAGGTGCTTTCGGTCGGTGACGACGGCCCCGGCTTGCCGGAGCACCTGCGGATGTTAGTCCTGCAACGCGGGGTCCATTTCGGGCCGGACAGCCACCACTCATCCGGTCTTGGACTTGCAATCGTCGCCGACACCCTGGCCGAATATGGCCGGGAGCTGACGATTGCCGACACCGAGGCGGGCTGCACCATTTCCTTCGAGATCGAGCCCGCCCGGCGAAGCGAGAACAAGCAGGGTCACGGCGCAGCAAACCTGAGGCCGGCATCCCTCCATTGATCAGCGCTTGAACCTGCGCGCGAGGGCGTCGGCGGCGTTGCGCAATAGCCCAAGATCGGCTCCCACGGCGACGAACCGATAGCCCCAATCGATGAAACGCTGCGCCTCCGCCTCGTTGGGGGTGAGGATACCCGCGGGCTTCCCCACCGCTGCGAGGCGAATCGCAGCGTCCTTCAGCACTTGCTGCATCTCCGGCCCGGCCCAGTTGCCGGCGTAGCCGAACGAGGCGGACAGATCCGCCGGGCCGATGAACACGCCATCGACGCCCTCCACCGCGGCGATGGCCTCGAGCTCATCCATGGCGGTGCGGGTCTCCACCTGCACCAGCACGCACATCTCGTCATCCGCCTTCTCGATATAGCCCGACACGCGGCCGTAGCGGCTCGCGCGACCGGCGCCGGTGACGCCGCGGATACCGACAGGAGGATAGCGCGTAGCAGCCACCGCGCGCCGCGCTTCCTCTGCCGTCTGCACATAGGGCAACAGAACGCTCTGCGCTCCGATGTCGAGTATGCGCTTGATCAGGACAGGATCGTTCCAGGGCGGTCTCACGACGGGCGTGGCCGTGCCGCCACGCGCCGCCTGGAGCTGGCTCAGGATGGCCGGGGTTTCGTTTGGCGAGTGCTCGCTATCGAGCAGCAGCCAATCGAACCCGGAATCGGACAGGACATCCACGGCAATATTGCTGCACAGGCTGCACCACAGCCCGATCTGAAGCTCGCCGGCGGCGAGGGCATGCTTGAAGGCGTTTCTTGGGAGATCCATGGCCTGCTCCGAAACCCTGCATTAGAGGCGGATGACTTCAGGTCGAAGCGACCCGGAATCCGAATCCGTTTCTAAGCGACTGATGGCAAACGCGTAAGCCGCTCAGATCGCACAGCGATCTGAGCGGCTCGTGCTCTAGACGAACTGGACGGAGACCGAGCCGAGCGGGCCGAAATCCGCATGCAGCGTGTCACCCTGCGCGGCCCAGACGGGGCGCGTGAACGAGCCGGAGAGCATCAGGTGCCCGGGCTCCAGCACGGTGCCGAAACGGCCGACCTTGTTGGCCAGCCAGGCGATGGCCATCGCCGGATGGCCGAGCACGCCAGCAGCGATCCCGGTCTCCTCGATCTCCGAGTTGCGGTAGAAGATCGCCCCCACCCAGCGCAGGTCCACGGCGTCCGGGCGCACCGGCCGGCCACCGAGCACGATGCCGGCTGCGGCGCCGTTATCCGCCACCGTGTCAGTGATCTTGCGCGGATTCTGGACGCGCGCGTCGATGATCTCGATGGAGGGTATGACCCATTCGGTGGCCCGCAATACGTCGACGAGGCCGATGCCGGGACCCTTCAGCGGCTCCTTCAGGATAAAGGTGAGCTCGGGTTCGACGCGCGGCACGCAATAGTCGGCATGACGCACCTTGGCTCCGTCGGCGAGCAGCATGCTGTCGAGCAGATGGCCGTAGTCCGGTTCGTCGATCTGCGAGGATTGCTGCATGGCCTTCGAGGTCAGGCCGATCTTGTGCCCGATGATCCTGGCGCCCTGTGAGACCTTGCGGGCCACCACCATGGAGGAGATTGCGTAGGAATCCTCGATTTCGATGTCTGGAAAGGTCTTGGAGAGCTGGACGGCGGGCTTGCGCTCCGCCTCCGCGCCCAGAAGGATTTCGACGGCCTTTTGGCGATCGGTTTCGGACAGCATGGTTTCGCTACCTCAAAAAGTAAGTTGCCGTGTCGGCGGGCGACAAGCGGTCAGGTGGTCTCGGGGAAAAGGCCGGCGATGATCTCACCGGCCATGTTGAAGGCGGCAAGCCCGCGAAACAGGGCCGAAAGCCCCGCCGTCGCGTGCAACTCCTCCAGCGTCGCGCCGGCCCTGACCGCGGCGCGGGCATGGTTGGCCGCGGCCTCGGACGTCTGGGCGAGCAGGATTGCAAAGCAGATGAGCTGCACCGTCTTCTGGTCCAGCGCCGCTGGGTTGAGCGCAGCGCTGCGCCAGTCCTCCAGCGCGACCAGCAGATCGGGGTCGACCTGCATGCTGAGCTTCAGGCGCTTGGCAATCTTGGGCGGCGTGAAGCCCAGCATGTCATCGTAGCGGGCTTCGAGGTCACTGAGTTTGGGGCGCGTGGTCGTCATGCGAGCCTCTTGCTGATGAGGAAGGAACTGCTGGCGGGCATCATTCGACCTTCACGTTGGCCGCCTTGACGAGCTTGCCCCATTTGTCCGCTTCGGCGCGCAGGAACGTGCCGAACTCGGCACCGTAGAGAGAGGCCGGTTCGGCCCCGAGCTCGGCGAACCTTCGCACCACTTCGGGATTCTCGAGGGCCTTGCGGGTCGAGGCGACGAGAACATCCATCACCGCCTTGGGAGTTTTGGCGGGAGCCACCAAGCCGAACCAGGCCGAGGCGTCGAACCCCTTCACTCCGGCTTCGGCCATTGTCGGCATGTCCGGCAGCATCTGGCTGCGCTTCGCCCCCGCGACCGCGAGCACGCGAATCCGCCCCGACTGGGACTGCGGCAGCACCGCCGGCATGTTGTCGAACATCATTGGGATATGCCCGCCGACGAGATCGTTCATGGCGGGCGCAGCCCCCCGGTAGGGCACGTGCACGATATCGATGCCAGCCAGGGACTTCAGCATCTCGCCCGCGAGATGGTTGGTGGAGCCATTGCCGGAGGAACCATAGGCGAGCTTGCCCGGCGAGGCCTTGGCGAGCGCGATGAGGTCGGCGACGCTGTTGACCTTAACCTCCGGATTGACCGCGAGCAGGATCGGCACATGCGCCACCAGCGCCACGGGCGCAAAATCGGATGCCGGATTGAACGCAAGGCGGCTGAAAAGCGTTTCGTTGATGGCGAGCGGCCCGGGCGCGGAGAGCAGCAGCGTGTAGCCGTCCGGATCGGACCGGACCATCGTGGTCGCGCCGGTATTGCCGCCCGCACCAGCCTGGTTCTCCACTACCACGCCCTGCCCCCACATGCTCGAGAGCTGCTGGGCGACGAGGCGCGCAATCACGTCGTTGGATCCGCCGGCCGGAAACGGCACGATGATGCGCACAGGCCGCTCGGGAAAGGCAGCGAGCGCAAGACCGGCGTGCAAGACGAGGGCGAGGCCCGCGAGCGGACCGGACAAGGATTTCAGCAGGCGTCGGATCATGGTTCCTCCTTTTATCGATTTTTTTGAAATCATCGATTAATAGCTGGCATGAAGCTGCGTGAGCGTCAATGATCCGATGCGCGCCCCCGTGCCGTTTCTCGGCAACCGACATTGCGAGCGAAAACAGAACCACGATGCAGCCCTGCCCCGGACCCGACCGCTCACCTCGCTCCCCACGCTTCACATTGCCTCCGGGCACGTGCGACACCCATGTCCACGTGTTCGGCCCGGCCGCGCGCTTCCCCTACAGCCCGGCGCGCAGCTACACGCCCGAGGACTGCACGCTGAAGGATCTCGACGCCCTGCATGCCACGCTGGGCATCGACCGGGCGGTCATCGTTCATGGCGGCGCCCACGGCACCGACAACAGCGCCACGCTCGATGCGCTCGACCGGCGCCCCGACCGGCTCAGGGGCGTGGCCGTGATTCCGTCGGGGCGGCCACCGCGGGAGATCGAGGATCTGCACCGGCGCGGCATGCGCGGCTGCCGCATGTCCACCGTGGTCAGCGGCGGCGCCTCCTTCGATCATCTCGAACGGCTGGCCGCGGAGACTTTCGACCTCGGCTGGCATCTGGTGCTGCATTTTCACCGTTCGGCTGAACTGCTCGACGTGGAGCCGCTGCTCCACCGCGTCCGCAGCCCGTTCGTGCTCGATCACCTCGCACGCATCACCGGAGCCGAGGGGGTCGACAGTCCCGCTTTCGCCGCCATGACCCGGCTCTTGGGAACTGGCCGATGCTATGTGAAGCTCGCGAGCCTGTACCGGCTCTCCGCGGAGCCCTACCCGCACCGGGACATGCTGCCCATGATCGAGCGGGTGGTGGCTCAGCGGCCCGACCGCATCCTGTGGGGCACCAACTGGCCCCATCCCATCTGCCCGGTGCCCATGCCCAATGACGGCGACATCGTCGACCTCGTGCCCCTATGGCTGCCGGATGAGACACATCGGCAATTGGCGCTGGTGGATAACCCGGCGGCGCTCTACGGCTTTGCCCCCCCGGAGACGGACTGAGATAGTGAGCACGCTTCCGGTCGGCTTGTGGGCAAGCCGATCCGCACGTGCTCCAGGTGAGAGGCCATGAAAGACACTTTTCCAGCCGACACCGCCCTCGCCGCGCTGCGAGCCGGCTCGCAGCGCGAACTGAATGGCGCCGAGTCATCGGGGGCAGCGACCCTGTCCTCCACGCTGGTGGCACGGCTGCGGGCCGCGATCATGCGTGGCGACCTCATGCCCGGCACCAAGCTGGTGCTCGACCGAATTCGCGCCAGTTTCGGGGTGAGCCTCAGCCCGCTGCGGGAGGCCCTGTGCCGGCTGGAGAGCGAGGGTCTCGTCGAGATCCACGACCAGCGGGGGTATCGCGTCGCACCAGTCTCCAAGGAGAACCTCACCGAGGTTATCCGCCTCAGGGTCGAACTCGAGGGGCTGGCGGCGCGCGAAGCCATCCGCCATGGCGACGGGGCCTGGGAAGGCCGTATCGTCGCAGCCTTGCACGAGCTCTCCCGCTGCAAACGGGACTCGCGCACCCTCGAGGAACAGGAGGCCTGGGAGACCTGCCACCGCGCCTTCCACGCCGCTTTGATATCGGCCTGCCGGATGCCGCTGCTGATGCAGTTCTGCTCGAGCCTGCACGACCAGAGCGACCGCTATCGCCGGATCTTCCTGAAGGACCACGGACCCGACCGCAACGTTCCAGCCGAGCACAAGGCGATCGCCGAAGCCATGATCGAGCGGCGCGCCGACGAGGCTGTCGGCCTCCTGCGCGACCATGTGGAGCGCACCGGCCGCAACGTCATAGCCGCACTCTGTGCGGTGTGATGTCCGGCGAGAGAACCGAACCTGACGTCGTCCAAGAGACCGCATCCGCGACTTCCGCGCGAGCACGATAAGCGTCGCCAGCCTCGCCGAAATCGGCTCGCCTCTCGTTCCAAACGCCGTCAAGCCGTCCAGACCTAGCATTGCGATGTCGCTGCGATCTGGCAGGTCGACAGCAGTCGACGGAAAACACCCGCCGATGGCACAGGCGCGCCAATCCAGCGGCTGGGATCATCCGCGACGTCGCAACTCTCAACAGCGACATCTCGCTGTTTCACAAGGAGAATTCGGAAGAGCGCGTGCGGACGAATTTCCGACACTGGCCCCGCCTCACCCCAACCGCCAATACATCGAAATATCCACGAGATGGAAATGGATGATATATGGTTCTAAATTAGAATAGAATTGTAACTCAACTGAATTTATAATCAGAATAACACACTATCAAACTACAACAGTTACAATCTATAAATATTGACTGAAT
>JAESFK010000696.1_pt1 | contig 14146 bp, 11 predicted proteins | sample 9269391 | NCBI WGS metagenome assembly JAESFK01 (sample SAMN14506231, study PRJNA617097) | algae metagenome | isolation source: Drouetiella hepatica UHER 2000/2452 and co-occurring heterotrophs from... | place: Slovakia: Slovak Paradise National Park, Hrabusice, Kosice Region | collected 2000-01-01
CGCTCGATCTCGTCGATGCGGGCGACATCGAAGGTCGCGTCCTTCGCCTTGGCCCAGATCGTCGCGGCCGCCTCTTTCGGCACCACGCCGAGTTCGGCCAGCTTGTCGGTGGCATGCGCCTCGATCTCGAACCAGATCCGGAAGCGGGTCTGCGGCTCCCAGATGGCGACCATCTCGGGGCGGGAATAGCGCGGGATCATGCTCTACCTTCCATTGTATTCTCGACGTCATCCCGGGCGGAGCGAAGCGCAGACCCGGGAGCCATGCCTGAACGGTTCCGGAATCGAACCCAGGTCTCCCTGCGGTCACCCGGGATGACGGCCTGTTGAATTCTCAAACCCACTGCCCGCGGGCGGCTTCGGCCGCCTTGCGGATCGCGGAAATATTGCCGGCATAGGCAGCGGGCCCGCCCTTGAACACGGCGGAGCCGGCGACAAGCACGTTGGCACCCGCCTTGGCCGCCAGCGGCGCGGTTTCCGGCGTCGCTCCGCCGTCGATCTCGAGGTCCATCGGCCGGTCGCCGATCAGCGCCCTGACCTGCGCGATCTTCGGCACGACCGAATGGATGAAGCTCTGCCCGCCGAAGCCCGGATTGACCGTCATCAGCAGGATCAAATCGAGATCATCCAGCAAGGGTTCGACCAGGCTCGCCGGCGTGCCGGGGTTGAGCACGATGCCAGCCTTCTTGCCCTGCGCCCGGATCGCCTGCAGCGTCCGATGCGGATGGGGGCCGGCCTCGACATGGAAGGAGATCAGGTCGGCGCCGGCCTTGGCGAAGGGCTCGATATACGGATCGACCGGCGCGATCATCAGATGCACGTCGAAGAACTTCTTCGTGTGCGGCCGGATCGCCTTCAGCACATCGGGACCGAAGGTGATATTGGGCACGAAATGCCCATCCATCACGTCGCAATGGATCCAGTCGGCGCCGGCCTCGTCGATGGCGCGAACCTCCTCGCCGAGCTTCGAGAAGTCGGCCGAGAGGATGGACGGGGCGATGCGGATGGGCGTGCTCATGCCGCGCGGTTTAAAGCATCGTGCGAAAAAATGGGACCGAGTTTTCCGCAAAAACGATGCGACGAACAAAAAAATGCGCCAGCCGGTCGACGCTTCAGACCGGACGCGGCTTGACCGGGAAGGAGAGCCGCCGGTCGGCCTCGGCCATCTCGGCCGCCGCCGTCGCGAAGGCCGGGCGCTGCTTCAGGCGCTCATACCAGCGCGCCAACCCCTCGAAACCTGCAAGCGACGGCCCGCCGAGACGCAGCGCGTACAGAACCGACATGAACAGCGCGATATCGGCGGCCGACAGCAGGCCGCCGAAGAAGTCGCGCCCCGCCAGCCGCTCGTCCAGCACCGCGTAGTGATCGGTGAGCTGGCTCTCGCCGATCAGCGCATCGGCTTCCTGCGCGGCGCGCCGCATCGGGTCCGAAGTCGGCGGTTCCGTCCGGTGCATCAGCAGCCGCAGGCTCGCGAACATGATTTCGTCAGCATAGAGCTCGTCGAGCCGGCAGCGCGCCCGGTCGACCGGGCTTGCCGGGAAGAGCGGCGGCTCCCGATAGGCCTCTTCGAGATATTCGAGGATGATCGTGGAATCGTAGAGCACGAGTCCGCAATCGCTCAGGATCGGCACCTGCTTCTTCGGGTTGAGCGCGACGACTTCCGGATGCCTGGGATCGTAGCCCGTCGTCTGGTTGAACGGGACCGTGACCCGTTCGAACGGCAGGCCCTTTTCCCGCAGCGCGATCTCGACCTTGCGCGAGAACAGGCTCAGCGGTCCCGAATACAGCGTGATCATGGCGAGGCTCCGGCTTGCGATGAAGCCAACCTCGCAGACCGCGCCGTCATCTGCCGTCAGCAGCCGCCTCGCCGCGGCGGATCCGTCCGGCCAGGCCGCTCAGCAGCCACGGCATCAGGTAGATCGGAAACTGGGCCAGAGCGAAGAACAGGAAGGTCGAGGGCGGTACGCCGGCCCCGAGCGCCGCGACGATCATGCCCATATTGCGCTGCCCGGCGCCGTAGCCGACCATGAAGCGCTCCGAGCGGCGCAGGAAGCGCAAGGCGAGGTAGCTCGCACCGAGCCCGATCACCGACACGCCGAAGACGCAGGCGAGGAAGCCCGCGACACGCTGGGGATCGTCGAGCGCGGCGCGCGTAACGCCATCCATCGCCGCGATGGCGAAGATGAAATACATCAGTACGCCGAAGCCATCGAGATTGGCCTTCATCGCCTTGATGCGCACCATGCCGAGCCACAGGCGCAGGACGGCGGCCAATGTCATGCCGCCCCCCACGAAGAACAGGAGCCGCAGCGCCAGCACCCAGCGGTCTAGCGGTACGGCGGCGCCGGCCAACAGCTCGACAAGAACCGGCGCGACCAAGGGGCTCGCGATCGTGGTGATGATGACGCCGGCGATGATCAGCGACGGCTCAAAACCATAGATGATCGCGACCGCAGGCGAGGACATGATCGGCGGCGCCGCGGCCATGATGGCAAGGCCGAGCAGCAGGCCGGGATCGAGCGCGTCGCGCCCCAGCAACAGGAATGCCCCTCCGATCACGACGACCGGCGCGCCGACCATCCAGAGGCAGGTCAGGATCAGCTTGCCCGGGCGACGCAACAACCCGGCGATAATGCCGAGATCGGCCCGCATGAAGACGATGGTAGTGAAGCAGAAGATCGTGACCGGCAGCACGGGGCGTGCCGCCGCGGAGAACTGCGGCAGCGCCAGGCCGAGGAAGATCGAGAGCGCGAATCCTTGCGTGCCGTAACGCCCGAGCCAGGCGAGTCCGGCAGCCAGTGAAGCGGCGATGCGCGTAAGCATGAAAGGCCCGACTCGTCCCGAAAGGATGTCGACACTGGCCGATCGCCACCCTTGCGTCACCAACCGTCACCACAGCCCTGACCTGCGTCGGCAGGAAATTGCGCCAAATCCATGCTTTGCCGGCTCGTGCGAAGGCTGATAGGCCAGATGGCGCAAATCTTGCGAAACTTCAGGCCGAACCGCGCAAAAACACGCCGCAGCGCTGACAAGACGGCGCAAACGGCTATTTTCGCGAGGTTGAAGACTGGCAGGAGCAGGTCATGCGGACGGATACGATCGTTCTGGGTGCGGGTATCGTCGGCATTTCGGTGGCGCTGCATCTGCAAAAGGCCGGACGCTCCGTCCTGCTCGTCGACCGGCGCGGGCCGGGCGAGGAGACGAGCTACGGCAATGCCGGGCTGATCCAGCGCGAGGGCGTCTACCCCTACGGCTTCCCGCATGATTTCGGCGCGCTGCTCCGCTACGCGATGAACAACACCATCGACGCGTCTTACCATTGGAGCGCGATCCCCAAGCTCGCGCCCTTCCTGTTTTCCTACTGGATGCATTCCCGCGCCTCCCAGCACGAGGCGATCGCCCACAAATACGCGACCCTGATCGAGCATTGTGTCACCGAGCACGATGCCCTCGCCCAGGAAGCCGGCGCGACCGCACTTCTGCGCCGCAAGGGTTGGATGAAGGTCTTCCGCACCGCCGCCCAACAGGACGAGCGCCTGGCCGAGGCCGCGCGCTGGAACCGCGAGTACGGCCTGAACTACAAGCCGCTGGATATGGCGACACTGCGCGCCGAGGAGCCGCATCTCGACCATGGCAATCTGATCGGCGGCCTGCACTGGACCGATCCGGTCACCGTGATCGACCCGCTCGGCCTCTCGAAGGCTTACGTCGCGCTGTTCGAAAAGCTCGGCGGCAAGCTCGCGCTCGGCGATGCCGGCACGCTCACCCAGCAGGGCGACGAGTGGAGCGTCACGCTCGCGGACGGAACCAAGGCGCAGGCCAGGGACGCCGTGGTCGCGCTCGGCCCCTGGGCGGACGTCCTGACCGGCAAGCTCGGCTACAACCTGCCGCTGGCGGTCAAGCGCGGCTATCACATGCATTACAAGGCGCAGGGCAATGCCGTCTTGAACCACCCGGTTCTCGACACCGAGCGCGGCTATTTCCTGGCGCCGATGCAGCAGGGCATCCGCCTGACGACCGGCGCCGAATTCGCCGAGCGCGACGCCCCGAAGACGCCCGTGCAGCTCGAGCGGGCCGAGCCGATCGCGCGCGCGCTCTTCCCGCTCGGCGAGCGGCTCGACCCCGAGCCCTGGCTCGGCCGGCGCCCCTGCACGCCCGATATGATGCCGATCATCGGCCCCGCGCCGAAGCACAAGAACCTGTGGTTCTCCTTCGGCCATGCTCATCACGGCCTGACACTGGCCGCCGTCACCGGCCGGATGGTCGCCGAGATGGTGACGGGCCAGAAGGTCTTCGTCGACCCGACGCCGTTCTCGGCCGGACGGTTCGGCTGAGGGACGTAGCGAAGGGCGGTTTCATTCCGCACGCGCAGTGGCATGCAATGCCGCTGCGCACGGCGGCGCGTGCGGGATGACACCCCTGCGCGGCGCGCCCTCGCCTCGCGCTCCGCGACCTGCCACCATCCGCATCGCTCACGATTCCAACGCAAGGTTGCGCCCATGGCCCTCGCCGAACCGCCCGTCCAGGACAACGCTTATGCCGCGGCGCTGGCTCTTCTCGATCGCGCCCCGCTGATCGATGGGCACAACGACCTGCCCTACGTGATCCGGCAGGACCGCGACGCGAAGGGCGATGTCGGTGCCTACGACCTCGCCAAGGTCCATGCCGAGGGCGACACCGATATCCCGCGCATGCAGGCCGGTAAGCTTGCAGCCCAGTTCTTCGCGGCCTATGTCCCGCCGAAGCAGAAGGGCCCTGCCGGTTTCGCGCTCGCCCAGATCGCGCTGATGCGCAACATCCTCAAGCGCCACGCCGACGCTTTCCGCCCGGGCCTGAGCGCCGACGACGTCACTGCGGCCAAGACCGAAGGGCGCATCGCGCTGTTCATGACGATCGAGAACGGCACAGCGCTCGACAGCCAGCTCGACGCGCTCGACGCCTATTACGACCTCGGCATCCGGCTGATGACGCTCTGCCACAACGACACCCATGACTGGTGCGATTCCGCGACCGATGCGCCCAGGCATGACGGGCTTACTGCCTTCGGCAAGGATGTGATCCGCCGGATGAACAAGCTCGGCATGGTCGTCGATCTCGCTCATGTCTCGCCAAAGGTGATGCACGACACGCTCGACGTGACCAGCGCGCCGGTGGTCTGGTCGCACTCCAATGCGTTTTCGCTCTGCGACCACCCGCGCAACGTCCCCGACGACGTGCTCGACCGCGTCGCCGGCAATGGCGGTGTCGTCATGGCGACCTTCGTGCCGGACTTCATCAGCCAAGCCTCGCGCGACTGGCACCGCCCGGCCAAGGACCAGTACGGCAAGACGCCGGAAGGGGTCGACAGTGCAAAGGCCGAAGCCGAGATCGCCCGCAAGGCCGGGCCACGCCCGAAGGCGACGCTGCCGCAATATTGCGACCATCTCGGCTACCTCGCGCAGCGCATCGGCCACGACCATGTCGGCATCGGCTCGGATTTCTTCGGCTGGATCAATCCCGACGGGCTCGAGGACACCTCGGTGTTTCCGGCGCTGGTCGCCGAACTGATCCGCCGCGGCTGGTCGGAGCAGAACCTGGAAAAGCTCGCCGGCGGCAACACGCTGCGGGCCATGCGGGCCGTCGAGAAGGCCGCCGGCTGACCCGCCTTCGTCATCGTCGGGCTTGACCCGACGGTCTCTTTCCGGCCTGAGGTTCTCGGGTCTGCGCGTCGTTCCGCCCGGGAACGACGCGCGAGGCTAAGCCGATCAGAACCAGTACATCATCATGCCCGGCTCCGGTACCGACCGCACCCGCCCGCCCGTCGAGGCCCCTGCCCCCGTCGTCATCCTCGTCGAGCCGCAGATGGCCGAGAACATCGGCATGTGCGCTCGCGCCATGGCGAATTTCGGCCTGTCCGAGATGCGCCTCGTTGCGCCGCGCGACGGCTGGCCGACCGGCGGCGGCCTGAAGAAGGGCGCGACCTCGGCAGCCTCGGGCGCAACCCATATCCTCGAGAATGCCAGGCTCTACGCGAGCGCGGCCGAGGCCATCGCCGATCTCAACCACGTGCTGGCCACCACCGCCCGCGAACGCGGCCAGATGAAGCGCGTGGTGACGCCGGCGGAGGCGATGCCGCCGATCGCACAGCGTGTCAGTGCGGGCGAGCGCGTCGGCATCCTGTTCGGGCGCGAGCGCATCGGCCTGACCAATGAGGAAATCTCGTTCGCCGACGCGATCCTGACCTTTCCGGTCAATCCGACCTTCGCCTCGCTCAACCTCGCCCAGGCCGTGCTGCTCGCCGGCTATGAATGGTTCAAGGCGACCGGCGGCGAGCCGCCCTTCCGCGAGAACAATCTCTCGCCGCCGGCAACACGGGCCACGGTGCTGTCGATGTTCGACTATGTCGAGAACGAGCTCGACCTCTGCGGCTTCTTCCCACCGGGCAAGAAGCACGTCATGACCGCCAACCTGCGCGACATCCTGCACCGGCTCGAGATGACCGAGCAGGAGGCCCGCACGCTGCGCGGTGTCTTCAAGTCGCTGACCGAAGGTCCGCGCCGCCTGCGTGTGCCGAAACCGGCGACGGAGGAATAGCGAGACCTGCCCAGGCTTGATTTTTTGAGATGGTGCAGAGGTGGGGCGCTCCCGAAAGTCGGGGATTTCGTCGGGAACAGCGAGGCGCTTCCCGATGAAATCCGAAGCAGCCCATTATCAAGGAGTTAGATCCTGACGCTCGCAAAAATCGAAGCTCCCTCGACGCGAACCCTGCGCCAAACGGACATGGCAAGCGCCACATAGTCGCCAAGATCAGAATTGATGCAGCGCACACTTTTGCCGCAAACGGAGGCTATTTGCCGATGCGTTCCCGGTTCGCGGCAGTTGTTGGCCGCCACTCCACCGAACTTGCCTACGCCCATGATAATAAATATGCCTAACGCTTGGTCATGGGGCCGAGTTTCTTTTATCTATGATCGAACGTTAGCTTCCAAAGAGAGCAAATCTTTAGGGCTAAAGATCATAAGAAACAGGAAAGGGCGGAATGACTTCATTCCTTCAACTTATCACGAGCCGCGTCACTTCAGGTGCAGCGCTCATCGCGGCAGGCTGCGTCGTTGTCGCTTTCACCTTTACGCAAATGCCGATCGAAAGCCGAAAGGGAGCCACAAACGTCTCGCCTCCCACGATCAACATGGCTCAATCGAAACAGGGGCAATCGTCCTTTGACCCGATGACCGATGGCATTCGCCAGAATCATGGCGGCTACGACAGCAGCTATCACGATGCGGATTATTCTCGCCCGGTCGATGGGCCCGCAACCGGCTCCGTCCCGCCGAAAAAGAACAAATCGAATCCCGTCGTGAAGTTCATCAGCTCAGACATGAGCCCGATAACCCAAAGCCTTGCTACCGCTGAGCGCGGCTCATTGATGAAATCGGCCATCAAGGTGATGCACCTTCTCGGCATCATTCTGGGGCTGGGCGCCGCGACGGTGCTTGACCTGGTCATTGTCAAGTTCCTCGTCACAGGCGAGATCAAGAGCGACCAGATTTCCATCGTGCGTTTCGTGACCGGAATCGTCTCGGTTGGGCTGGCTATCCTGTGGCTCTCAGGAATTCTCTATCTGGCGCACTATGCCGCCTTTGATCCGAACAAGCTCTGGAACCAGAAGGTCTGGGCCAAGATCGCCATCGTCGGCGTCCTGACGATCAACGGATACTTCATCCATCACATCGTCTTGCCGCTGATGGAAAGACAGGTTGGGCGAGCGCTCTTTACGGGTCTGTCGCGCAAGCAATGCGCGCTGATGCTGGTCTTCGGAACGGTGTCCGCCACGTCCTGGTATGTGCCGCTGGTCCTTGGCGCCATGCCGCACTTCAACTTCGTCGTCCCGGCTCCGGGCCTGCTTGTCGGCTACGCGATCGTGCTTGCAATGGCGATTGGCGCGACGCAGGGCATGGTCAGCGCGATCCAGCGCGGCGGGGCGAGGCCCCAGGGCCGACTGGAGGCCGCGGCCTGACAGGGCAGAGCGGCACATCCCTGCGCACCTCGATAACGCTGCGCACGCCACCAATAGAAATGGGCCGGCCCCGAAGGGCCGGCCCAAAATCCGCGTCTCAACCGCTATCGGTCAGAACTGGTACTTCACCGTCGCCTTCACCGTGCGACCCGGCTCGGTGTAATAGTCGCGAGCCTGAGCAAGCGGGCCGGTCGGAACGTTGACGGCATCCCAGTACTTGCGGTCGAAGATGTTGTAGACGCCGACCTGGACTTCGAGATCCGCGATCTGCGGCATCGGCTTCCACCAGGCCGTGGCGTTGAAGAGCGCGTAGCCCGGCGCCTTGAAGCCAGCATTGGCTCCCGTCGTTGCAGCGACATCGTCGCGCGCGGCGGCCAGCTTCGTCGACACTTCCGCACCCCAGTTATCCGTGGCGTAGGCCAGCGCGACGATGCCCTGGATCGGCGGGATCGAGTTCAGATAGGTGTCGGTGTCCTTGTTCTTGCCCTGGGTCCAGGCGAACGAACCGCGGACCAGCCAGTTCGGCGCGAAGGCATACTGGCCGTTGGCCTCGATGCCCTGGATCTCGGCCTGCGTCACGTTGCGGAAGCCGGTGATGCCACCCTGCGGGTAGAGCCCGAGGAATCCGGGAGGGGCGACCTGATAGCTTTCGATGAAGTTGCGATAGTTGGTGTGGAAATAGGTCACCGAGCCGCCGAACGCCTTGTCGCCGAAGCGGACGCCGACATCGATGCCGTTGCCGACCTCAGGCCGCAGGTTGGGATTGCCGGTGCGCAGATAGGTCGTCGGCGAGCCGAACCGGCCATACAGTTCATTGGCCGTCGGGGCGCGGAACGTCTTGGCCCATTGCGCGAAGACCGTCACGTCCTTGAACAGGCCGGCATTCTTGACGATGTCGTATTCGAGTCGAACGCGCGGCGACCAGGCCGAATCGCTCGAGGCCGGCGGCAGGCTGGTCGGGCGCGAGAGACCGCCGAAATAGGCCGGCGTGTTCTGCGGCTTCTCCTCATACCAATCGTAGCGCAGACCAGGTGTCACACGCAGACGGTTGTCGAGCATGCCGATCTCGTCCTGCACGAAGAAGCCTGCAAGCTGGCCGTCGATCTTCGGCTGCTCAGCCTGGTTGGTCGGAATATTGTTGCAGGTCGAAGAAGCGCCCGTGAAAATACCCGATGCAGGCCGCGCGGGACAGTTGTCGTAGCCCGCGGAATACTGCTCCAGCGACGACATGCGCAACTCGGTTCCGGCCATGACCCGGTGCGAGAACATGCCGGTGTTGAAGTTCTTGATGACGTGGCCGTTGAAGCCGTAGGCGTTTTCTTCGTTTTCGTTGTTGCGGCCGTAGGGACCGGGGATGCTGGTGAAGCGAGTTGCGATGGTGAGGTCGTTGCGCTTCAGCCGCTGCCAGTAGGCCTGCGCGTGCGCCTCGTCGAAGAACGAACCCGGCAGCTTGTAGTCATAGCTCAGCGAGATGCGGTCACGCTCCAAATCCTCGCCGGTCTTGAAGTAACCGGGGCGGGTGTTGCCGGTCAGAGAGACCGCACTGTCACGGTTCTGGATCCGGTCGGAACGCTTGAACGTCTCGGCGGTCAGCCCGAAACGATGCGCCTGGTCGTTGGAGTACTGATGGATCTTCGCCAGGAAGTTATACTGGTCGAAATCGCGTGGGTTGGGCTCGGTCCGGGCTGCGCCGACGGTCTTGACGTTGCCCTTGTTGTCGGTCTCGTGCCCGGTACGGAAACCGCCCTGCACCAGGGCCCATGTGTTGTTCCAGCGAGCGGCGACCGCAGCGCTGCCGAAAACAGCCCGGTCGGTGCTGTCGAAACCGGTCTTGGCGAGCGCGCCGACGCTGCGGCCGTTACGGATAAGGTCCTCGGGGTCGAGCGTGCGTACGGCGAGCGCTCCGCCGAGCGCGCCGATACCGAGCGTGCCGCCGCCGCTCGGACCGCGCAGCAGGTCGAGCGTCGAGAGCGAGTCGAAATCGAAAGCCGCGGTACCGCCACGGTTGATACGCGTGTCGACCAGGAAGGGTTGGCGGATGCCGTCGACGGTCGTCAGCACGCGCGCGCCGTCGAGGCCGCGGATGTTGAGCGAGTTGGTCTGCCGGTTGAAGGTGATGCCGGCCTCGACGCGGTTAGACAGCTCGGTCAGACTCTGCACCTGCTGGCGATCGAGCTGCTCGCGCGTCGTGCGGGTCGTGGTCGGCCCCTCGACGAGCGCGCTGCCGGCTCCGCCTTCGCCCTGGACCGTGATCTGGTCGAGCGTGACGGGCGCATCCGACGCCTGCACCGCTGGCGCGGGACGGGTGCGGGCTTGCTGCTGCGCCAGCGCCGGCGGCGCCAGCAGAACCACCATCAAAGCCCCGAGCGCAACGCCCTCGCGCAACCTGCCGGAATGAATCCCCATCGCCTTGACCCGTCCTTGTCGGCGCAGATGGCTTGCGCCACCACGTTTCAGAAGTTTAAAATGAATATAAACAAGGCCTTATACGCTAGGATAAGGCTCTCATCGGTTATTGGCCGACTCGACGACTGTCAATTGCCCGACACACGAAGAACATCGTCCGGTGCACGAACAACACAATAGTAGAAATTCTCTAATCAAGAGAATTCCATTGCCTTGTTCTAATAAGAGCTTCCTCAGCTTCGCGGCTTCGCGTCCCAAGGCTCCCGATCTCGTGATCGCGGCCTGCCCATTGCCCGACACGTTCCTGTTGCAACGCAACGATACGAGCCCAACATGAGCGGGCTGAACGGGACCCCTCGCATGCTCGACCGCCGGACGATGTTGACAGGATCAGGTGCGATGGCCGCGTCGCTGGCACTGCCGGTTCGCAATGCCCATGCGGCCGAAGTCGATGTCATCGTCATTGGTGCTGGTGCGGCAGGGCTCGCCGCCGCTCATCAACTCAAGGCCGCCGGCCGCAAGGCGATCGTACTGGAGGCGCGGGGCCGCATCGGTGGCCGCGCCTTCACCGACAGCTCGCTTGGTCCATCCTACGACGCCGGCGCGATGTTCATCCACTGGGCCGAGCGCAACCCCTGGGTCCAGATCGCGCGCGAACTTGGCGTCGAAACGCAGAACGAAGCATGGGGCGGCGGCTTCCAGGTCTTTTCCGGCGGCAAGCCCATGCCCGAGACCGACCGGCAGAAGCGGCGCGGCGCCTTCGGTCAGATCGACCGCCGCCTCGAAACTGTCGATCTCACCCGGCGCGATCTCTCGGTCAGGGACCTGCTCGGCGATCTCGGCCCGGACATGTCCCACATCGCATCGTCGGGCCTGCTGCTGTCCATCGGCGAGGAGTCCGACCGCATTTCCGCACGCGACTACCAACGCCTCTGGGCCGGCGACGATCTCGTCGTCCCCTCGGGCTACGGCAACCTCGTCGCCCGCCACGGAGCCGGCCTCGATATTCGCCTGAACCAGCCGGTCAGCGCGATCCGCTGGGATGGGTCGGATGTCGCGGTGACGACACCCGTCGGCACGCTGCATGCCAATGCCTGCATCGTCACGGTACCCGTCGGCGTGCTCAAGGCCGGCGCGATCCGCTTCACGCCCGCACTGCCGGCCCGCAATCGCAATGCGCTCGACGGCATCGGCATGGGCGCGCTGACCAAGATCGCGCTGAAGGTCGAGGGCGATCGCTTCGGCATCACGCCCGGCACGAGCTTTCTCGAAGCCGCCTCGCCCAGCCGCCTGATGAATTTCGATATGTTCCCGGACGGCAAGGACCTCGTCATCGCCTATTGCGGCGGCGACCATGCCCGCGAACTCTCCGTTGCCGGGCCCGACGCCGCCCGCGCCCATGTCACGGAGCTTCTGGCGCAGATGATCGGGGCCGACATCCGCAAGGCGGTGACGGGAATTTCCTTCCCCGCCTGGTGGACCGATCCGTTCTCGCGCGGCTCCTATTCCGTCTGCCTGCCAGGCCACGAGGCAGCCCGCGCGCAGCTGGCCGACCCGATCGGGGGGCGCATCTTCCTCGCCGGCGAGGCAACGGCCGGCGGCGGCGCCATGACGGTCGGCGGCGCGACCCTGGCCGGCCGGGCCGCAGCCGCAGCCGTGGCGCGGATCAAGGCCTGAGCCCAGGCCGCGCGCGCCTTCTACAATGTCAGCTCCCAGTTCTGCCCAACGAGGTCTTGCCCGAAGGAGCGGTGCTTCTCCTCGGCGACGAGCCTGAAGCCCTCCGCCACATAGATCGCACGGGCCGCGTGCAGGATGTCGTTGGTCCACAGAGTCATGCGGCGATAGCCGGCGGAACGGGCGAAACCGATCGCCTCGCGCACCAGCGCCTTGCCCAGCCCCAGCCCCCGCCCCGGCCGGTCGACGATGACCATCCGCAGCTTCGCGATCTCGTCGCTCTCCTGCACGACGAAGGCCGAGCCGACCGGCGCGCCGTCGCGTTCGGCGATCAGGCAGCACGCCCGCCCCGGCCGGAAGTCGCGCAGGAACTGCGCCGCGATCTCGGCCACGAAGCCTTCGAAGCTGATGTCCCAGCCATGATCCTCCGCATAGATCCGACCATGAGCCGAAATCACCCAGCCGATGTCGCCGGGGCGATGCTGGCGGATCGCTGTTCGCGGAGCGGTAACAGCCTCCGCACCGGAGAGCAGCGCCTCGGCCTCGCCAAGCGCGCAGACCAGCCGGGCGCGGCCCGTGGCATCGAGCCTTTGCAGGACGCCCGATGCTTCCGCGCGCGAGGCCTCGTCCAGTGGCTTGAAAACGGCGCGACCGGCTTCCGTCAGGCTTAAGGAAAGCGCCCGGCCATCCTCGGGCGAGCGTTGCCGCTCCAGCCATCCCGACGCCGCGAACCGCTTCATGATTCGCGACAGATAGGCGGGATCGAGCGCCAGGTCGCGCGCGAGATCTCCCGCGAGCCAGCCATCGCGCTGCGCGAGTTCATAGAGCACCCGCGCCTCGGTGAGCGTGAAGCCCGAGCCATGCAGGCTGCCGCCCAGCGCGCCGACGAAGCGGGTGTGGAAGCGGTTGAAGCGGCGTAGCGCCGCCATGGCGTCATCGATCATCGGCATGGCCACCTCCTGACCGATCCTCCTCCGATATAATGGACGGAGTCAACTAAATCTGACGTTCGTTGGCAACGCGATCTTGACGATCCCTTAACCCCTCTCTGGCGCAATCGCTGCCTTCGTCACGCTGGCAGGCTCAGGCGCATGCAGGTCGATCTTCTGGCCGGAACGGCTTATCGGGCGACGATGCTGCCGCGGCACACGCCCACCATCCTCGTCTTCGATTCCGGGCTCGGCGGCCTCACCGTGCTGTCGCGGACGATGCAGGCCCATCCCGGCGCCCATGTCGTCTATGCCGCCGACGATGCCGGCTTTCCCTATGGCGGGCTGAGTGAGGACGCGCTCGTCACGCGCGTGCTGTCGGTGATGGAGCGGCTCGTCGCGCGGTTCCATCCCGATCTGGTGGTCATAGCCTGCAACACCGCCTCGACGCTGGTGTTGCCGGCCTTGCGGGCCCGCTTCGCCCTCCCCTTCGTCGGTACGGTGCCGGCGATCAAACCCGCAGCCGCCTTGACGAAATCGGGCCTGATCTCGGTGCTGGCGACGCCCGGCACGGTGGCGCGCGACTACACGCGGGGGCTGATCGAGCACTATGCGGGCGACTGCGAGGTCACGCTGGTCGGCTCGACGCGGCTCGCCGGATTGGCCGAGGCGGCGCTGAAGGGCGAATCCGTGGATGACGACGCCATCGCAGCCGAGATCGCCCCCTGCTTCGTCACGCGCAGCAGCGCCCGGACCGATGTCGTTACCCTCTCCTGCACGCATTATCCGCTTCTGCTGGAGCGGATGCGGCGCCTCGCGCCGTGGCCGGTCGAATGGATCGACCCCGCGCCGGCCATCGCAAGACGCGTCGTGCAGTTGCTGGGGCCGGACATGTCCAGCAGTCAGACCGGCGCCAACGAAGCCGTCGCGGTCTTCACGGCCGGCGCCGGCATCACCGGGCCCCTGCGCATCGCGCTCGCCGGATACGGGCTGGCCGAGGTCGTCGTCGAGCCGATACCGCTCGTGAATTGAGCGCGGGGAACCCTTCTCCTTCCGGGAGAGGGGTTCTCCGCGACCTTTCGGTTTGACAAATCCCGCCCCACATGGTTCTAAGCCGGCGTCGCGCGGGCCCAAAAGGCCCG
>JAESFK010000697.1_pt1 | contig 14099 bp, 11 predicted proteins | sample 9269391 | NCBI WGS metagenome assembly JAESFK01 (sample SAMN14506231, study PRJNA617097) | algae metagenome | isolation source: Drouetiella hepatica UHER 2000/2452 and co-occurring heterotrophs from... | place: Slovakia: Slovak Paradise National Park, Hrabusice, Kosice Region | collected 2000-01-01
TCTCGTTGCTCTCGGCGTAGCCGAACCTGCTGTCGGCGCCTCCTCGACCGGCCCCGGAAATGCCGGTCTTGGCGTCGATCATGATGTTGCCGGGTTCGATCAGCCCGTCGGCAAGCAACGGCGCCAGCGCCGTAAGGGTCGCCGCGGGAAAGCAACCGGGATTGGCAACGCGGCTCTTCCCCTCGATCTCGGCCGGCCAGACATCGGCCAGGCCGTAGGCCCATCCTTCGACGTAGCGATGATCGCCGCCGATATCGACGATCTTCACGTCCTTCGGAACGCGTGCCAGCGCCTCCGCCGAGGCACCGGTGGGCAGCGACGCGAACAGCACGTCGAGTTTCGGCAGGGTCGCAGGATCCCACTTCTCGATCGTCAGTCCCGCCAGCCGGGCCGGCACGCCGGGGAAGCGGTCCACCAACCGGCTGCCCGCACTGCCCTCGCCCGCGGCGTAGACGAGTTCGAAAGACGGATGGCTTGCGATCAGGCGTAACGCCTCGCCGCCGCCAAAGCCGCTGATTCCAACAATACCGACGCGAATGCTCATGATGATGTCCTCTGGAGTTGGGGCAAAACAAAACCCCCGGAGCCGGGGCTGCGGGGGTTCAGGAACGCGGGCCGGAACACTCCGGCGGGCGGGATCTACGGTGACGCAGTCACCACACCGACGAACGCTGATCGACGCGCAGCCCGAAGAGCCGCCGCTTGGGTGCAGCGACGTCGGCGTCGATCACAAAGGTTTTGGTTCCCGATCATGCTCTTCCAAACTGTCGTCCGTCGGATTGAACGTCAAGCGGAATGTCCGCCGGCCGCTACTTCAGCCAGAGCTTGATGGCGTAGCCGACAAGCGCCGTGACGCCGACACCGGCGGCCCACAGGCCGACGAACCACAGCCACTGACGCGGCCCCGGCATCACCGATCGCCCATCAGTGATAGCCCTCATGGCCGGTCTTGCCGCGGAACACCCAGTAGGAATAGCCGGTGTAGGCGAGGATGATGGGGACCATTACCAGCACCCCGGGCAGCATGAACTTCAGGCTGTCGTCCGGCGCGGCGGCATCCCAGATCGAGACCGACGGCGGCACAACGTACGGATAGAGGCTGATGCCGAGGCCCGCGAGGCCCAGGCCGAACAGCGCGAGCGCCATCAGGAACGGCGTGTAATGGTGCCCGCGACGCAGGCTCCAGAACAGTACGAACGTCACGATCGCCACCAGCAGCGGCACCTGTGCCGCGAACAGCACCTGCGGCCAGGCGAACCAGCGCAGCCAGTAAGCTTCTCGCAGGAAGGGCGTCGCGGCACTTACCGCCGCCATTGCCACGATCGTCGCGATGGCCAGCCGGAAGGCGAGCCGGTAGCAACGCTCCTGCAGCGAGCCCTCGCTCTTCATCACCAGCCAGGTCGAGCCCAGCAGCGCATAGCCGCAGACCAGGCTGACGCCCACCAGCAGGCTGAACGGCGTCAGCCAGTCGAACCACCCGCCGGCATAGGCGCGGTTCTGGACCGCGATACCCTGCAGCAGCGCGCCCAGGGTGATGCCCTGCGCCAGCGCCGCGACGATCGAGCCGCCCGTGAACGCCACGTCCCAGAGCGGGCGATGGCGCGGGTCGCGCCAGCGGAACTCGAAGGCTACGCCGCGGAAGACCAGCGCCAGCAGCATGGCGATGATGGGCGCATAGAGCGCCGAGAGGATCATGCCGTAGGCCAGCGGGAAGGCCGCCAGCAGGCCGCCCCCGCCCATCACCAGCCACGTCTCGTTGCCGTCCCACACCGGCGCCACCGAGTTGATCGCGCTGTCGCGCTCGCGGCCGACCGGCAGGAACGGAAACAGGATGCCGACGCCGAGGTCGAACCCGTCCATGACGACATAGGCCAGGATGGCAAAGGCGATGATGAAGGCGAAGAACATCGGAAGGTCGAACGGCATGATCAGGCCTCCTTGCCGGTCGCAAGCGATTCGGACACCGCCGGGGCCGGCGTGATGCCCGCGGCCCGCACCGGCTGGTCGCGCCGCGGCCCCTCCTCGCCGCGATGCGGCGGATGGGACATGAGCTTCAGGATGTAATAGGTGCCCGCGCCGAAGGCGAAGAAGTAGACGACGACGAAGGCGAGCAGCGACGCTCCGACGGCGGGGGCATCGAGGGCGGAGGCCGAATCGACCGTTCGCAGCAGGCCGTACACCGTAAAGGGCTGGCGCCCGACCTCGGTCGTCACCCAGCCGGCGATGACGGCCACGAAGCCCGCCGGCCCCATCGCCAGCGCGAAGCGATGCAGCAGCGGCCAGTCGTAGAGACGCCTGCGCACGCGCGCGAGCAGGCTGAATGCCGCCAGCAGCAGCATCAACATGCCCATGCCGACCATGATGCGGAAGGCCCAGAACACGACGGGCACCGGCGGCCAGTCCTTGCGGTCGACCGTGTCGAGCCCCTTGAGCGGCGCGTCCCACGAATGCTTCAGGATCAGCGACGAGGCTTTCGGAATCTCGACGGCGAACAGGTTCTTGCCGGTTGCCTCGTCGGGCCAGCCGAACAGCACCAGCGGCGCACCGTCGGGATAGCTCTTGAAGTGGCCTTCCATGGCCATGACCTTCACCGGCTGGTGTTCCAGCGTATTCAGCCCGTGCTGGTCGCCGGCTAATATCTGCAGCGGTGCCACGACGGTGATCATGGCCATCGCCATCGAGAACATGACGCGCGCGCCCTCGTTCCCGCGCTTTTCGGCAGGCTTGGCACGCAGCAGGTGCCACGCGCCGACCGCACCGACGACCAGCGCCGTCGTCAGATAGGCGCCGAACACCGTGTGCACGAGGCGGTACGGAAAGGACGGGTTGAAGATGATCGCCCACCAGTCGGCGGGCACGAACTGGCCGCCCGCATTCATCGCGTAGCCGGCCGGCGTCTGCATCCAGCTGTTGGCGGAGAGGATCCAGAAGGCCGAGAAGAAGGTGCCGACCGCAACGGCGAGGGTCGCCGCGAAATGCAGTCCCTTGCCCACACGGTTCATGCCGAACAGCATGACGCCGAGGAACCCCGCCTCGAGGAAGAACGCCGTCAGCACCTCGTAGGCCATCAGCGGGCCGATCACCGGCCCCGCTTTGTCGGAGAAGACCGACCAGTTGGTGCCGAACTGGTAGGACATCACGATGCCCGAGACGACGCCCATGCCGAAGGCGAGCGCGAAGATTTTCAGCCAGTACTTGAAAAGGTCGAGATAGACCTGTCGTCCGGTCCACAGCCACAGCCCTTCGAGCACGGCGAGGTAGCTCGCCAGGCCGATCGAGAAGGATGGGAAGATGAAGTGGAACGAGACGGTGAAGGCGAATTGCAGTCTCGCGAGGAAGATGGCGTCCAGTCCCTCGAACATGACGTTCTCCCTAGACGATGCGCGACGCGTAAGCGGGCGACTTCAATGCGATGACCAGTATGTCGAGCGCCGCCACGAGGTCCGCGCGGCTGCGCGCCGCACCCAGCGCGATGCGAATCGCGTGCTCCGGTTCCCCATCGACGCTGAAACTGTCGCTCGTCACCACGGCAAGCCCCTGTCGCTGAACGTGCGCCGCAAATTCCGCGCGGGTCCACGTGGGCGGCAGTCTCAGCCAGACGTGAAGCCCCCTGGGGTTGGCGGCGTAGCTCTGGCCCGATAGCGCCTTGATCGCCAGAGCCTGTCTTGCGGCAGCCTCCGCCGCGACGGCCGACACGATGGCGTCGGCGCTGCCGTCGGCGAACCAGCGCGAGGCCAGTGCGACCATCAGCGGCGCCGGCATCTGCGACACGGTGCGCAAGGCATTGGCGATCCCCGACGCGGCGGCCCGATCGGGCGCCAGCACATGGGCGACGCGCAAACCCGGGGCCATGCATTTCGACAACGTCATGGCGAGATAGCTGCGCTCGGGAATGAGCGTCGAAATCGGCAGAGCCTTCGGTTCGAAATTTCCATAGGCGTCGTCCTCGATCAGCATCAGATCGTGACGACGAATGGCCACCGCAAGCTCTTCGCGACGTTGTGACCCGATCGTCGCGGTCGTCGGATTGTGAATCGTCGGCAGGAGATAGACCGCCCTGGGGGCGTGCCGGCGACAGGCCTCGGCGAGCGCCTCGGGATTCATGCCCTCGCCGTCCGACGCCACGCCGACGAGACGCACGCCGAGCGATGCGGCAGCCGACCTGAAGCCCGGATAGGTCAGCCGGTCGGTGAGCACGACATCGCCCGGCTGCGTCACCGCGAGCAGCAGCGCCACCAGCGCGCTCTGCGTGCCGGGAGAGATGACGAGCCGGTCCGCTTCGATGGTGGGCACGCGCCGCCGCAGCCACTCGGCCGCACTACCGCGGTCCACCGCGCTGCCACCCGCCTGCTGGTAGCTCAGGAGATCGGAGAAGCCACGGTCGCGCTGCAGGGCTGCCAGCCCCCGCAGGATACGGCCTTCGAGGTCGGCCTCGATGGGCGATGGCGGCAGGTTCATCGACAGGTCGACGTCGATGCCGGCGGCGGCCCGGGTGGCCGGCCGCATGCGGTTTTCCGCAACGAAGGTGCCCTGCCCCACCCGCGCATCCGTGAGGCCACGGCGGCGCGCCTCATTGTAGGCGCGCGTCACCGTCGTCAGGTCGACGTTCAGGAAACCCGCCAGGGCGCGATGGGTCGGGAGGCGTTGCCCGCGATGCAGACGGCCGGAGACGATGTCGCGCTCCAGCGCTTCGACGATGCCCTCGTAGACCGGCCCGCCGGCATCGAGTGTAGGGCTCCAATCCATACAATATCGCTCCTTGTCCTTGAATGTATGGCTCTCCGTATGGATATACAAGCCGACAATCGAGGGAGGGACGTGATGGCTGGGAAGGGCGGTCTTTATCTTCTGCGGGGCATGCTTGGACGCTGCCCGGCCTGTGGCGAGGGCAAGCTGTTTCGCGCCTTCGTGAAGGTCGCCGATCGCTGCCCGGCCTGCGGCGAGGATTTGCACCATCATCGCGCCGACGATTTCCCGGCCTATCTGACGATCTTCCTGGTCGGCCATCTGGTCGTGCCGATCGCCATGTACGTGGAGATCGTCTATCAGCCGTCCTACTGGCTCCATGCTTTCCTATGGGCGCCAATGGTGATCATCCTGTCGATCGGCCTGCTTCAGCCGATCAAGGGTCTGATCGTCGCCTTGCAATGGCACATGGGCATGCACGGCTTCGCCGCGGCGAAGCAGGAACGCGCCGAGCCCTGTTAGCCGCCCTCTTAGCCGAAAACGTCGAAGACTTCGGCAATCGCGGTCTTGTCTAATCCGGCCCGCAAACAGGTCTGGAGCAGGACGCGCGCCTTCAGCGGATTGAGGCGACCGCCCCAGATGAGCCCCGCCTTGCGCAGGGCAATCTCCGAGCTCGGGCCCCCGTAGGTCTGGCGCAGCAGCGGTCCGCCACCGGCGCGTGGTGATACGACGGTCGGAATGATCTCGGCCAGTTGTCCCACCAGCGAGGCGACGCGTTCGGGAACGTGACCGCCGCCCATCGCTCCGACGACGACACCGCGATAGCCGAGCTGGTCGCGATGATCGACCATCGCCTCGAGGATGTAGCCGGGTTCGTCCAGTCCCAGCCACAGCAGCGCCACCGGCTGCTCCCTGCCCTCCGCCGCCGCTCCCAACCGCTTGCGCGCCGCATCGATCGGCGTGCGCACCGGCAGCGACAGCGGCACGACTCTCTCCTCGACCAGGGCCGCCAGCGGGCCGGTCTGCGGTGACGCGAAAGCGTTGAGCCGTGTCGGATGGATCTTCAGCACGTCGGACGCGGCGTAGATCTCGTCAAGCATCACGGCGACGACGCCCAGCGCCTTCGCGTGCGCTTTCACCCACGGATCGCAGGCCACGCGCACGGCGGCGAGCAGGTTGCCCGGACCGTCCGGCGAGGTCAGCGCGGGATTGCGCATCGCGGCCGTCACGATGACCGGAATGTCGCGCTCGACCAGCAGGTCGAGCAGGAAGCTTGTCTCCTCCAGCGTGTCGGTGCCCTGCGTCACCACCACGCCGTCGACGTCGAGACTCATGATCTTCTGCGCGAGCGCATGGATCTGGTCGAAGGACAGCGAATGGCTGCCGACCCTCGACACCGTCTCGGCGCGAATGTCGGCGAGCCCGGCCAGCAGCGGAACGGCCGCGACGAGATCGTCGGCGCCCAATCCCATCTGCATCGCGCCGGAAGCATCCGGTGCCGTCGCGATGGTGCCGCCAAGGGCCAGGATCTGGATGCGCGGAAGGGTCATGACAAAAGCCTCAGGGAACGGAAGAAGCGCTCGGCTTCGGGCGCGCGCATCGCATCGGCCGGCGCGAGATAGCCGAGCGAGACATAGCGGCGCCCCTTCAGCAGGACGAGCTGCCGCAGCGCATTGCCGCCCGCCAGCGGCCCGATCGATTCGACCGCCGGCGCGCCCTGCACCGTCTTCCAGTCGACGCTGGTCCACTTGGCCCCCGCCAGGCGCTGCGCCCTATCGTCGAGTGCCGTTTGGAGATTGAGTTTCGGCTGCCGCACGTCGACATCGGCGGGATAGAGCGCGCTCTGCGCCACGAACGAGAGGCGGCGATATTCGAGACTGTAGGAGTGATAGACGAACGGCGTGCCGCCGGCCGACACCGTGTCGAGCACCTTGTAGACCGGCGCGCCGGGCATCTCGACGAAGAACGACTTGTCGGCCCCTTCGAGCGGAAACCACGAAGCCGATTGCGCCGCGGCATCGGCCGCGAGCAGAACCACCGGCAGGGCGAGGAACGACCGTCGAGAGGCGCTCATTCGGCAGCCTGCGCCGGACCGAATTTCTCGCGCGCTTCCGCCGCGCTGTAGTAGCCGCGCACCACGTCGCGGGCGACCGCCTCGGCGCTGCGCTTCGCCGGATCACCGAAGCCGCCGCCGCCCGGCGTCGAAACCCGCACCACGTCGCCGACGCCGATCTCGATGTCCTGGTCCTTGGAGATATGCGGCGGGTGATAGGCCTTGCCGCCCTGATCGACCTGCACCGTATTGGTGCCACCCGCGCTGCCGCCCAGCACGCCCTGCGGACCGGTGCGGCCATGATCCATCACCATCGAGACGCGGGCCTCGCCGCGCCGCAGCTTGATCGCATAGTTGATGCCGAAGCCGCCGCGGAACTCGCCGGCGCCGCCGGAGCCTTCGCGCAGCGAGAACTCCTCGAACAGCACGGGATAGAACTGCTCCAGCACCTCGACTGGCGGCATCTTGGAAATGCCGATGGTCGAGCAACCGTTGCTCAAGCCATCGCCGCCCTGGAAGCCGCCGTATCCGCCGCCGGTGAAGAGGTACATGATGTAGTTGCGCTTGCGCTCCGGATCGTAGCCGCCGATGCCCAGGTTGCCGGAGGTTCCGGCGGGCGCGGCGAACAGCAGGTCGGGAATGGCCTTGGTGAGCGCCGCGAACACAGCCTCGGCGATACGCTGGCTCACCTCGGCCGCGCAGCCCGATACCGGACGCGGATACTTCGCATACAGGAAGGTTCCCTCGGGCTCGACGATGCGCAGCGGCTCGAAGGTACCGGCATTGATCGGCACGTCGGGAAAGACGTGCTTTACCGCGAGATAGATCGCCGACTTGGTGGTGGCGATCACGCTGTTCATCGGCCCGCGGCAGGGCGGGCTCGATCCGGTCATGTCGAAGGTGAGCTCGTCGCCCTTCTTCATGATCTTCATTCTGATCGTGAGCGGCTCGTCGACGACGCCATCGCTGTCGACCTGCGAGGTACCCTCGTACACGCCGTCGGGAATGCCGGCGATCTTGGCACGCATCTGCCGTTCGGCGCGGTGGCGCATCTCCGCGATCGCGGCCCGCACCACGTCGGCGCCGTAGCGGTCGATCAGCTCGGTGAGCCGCACTTCGCCCGTGGTCAGCGCCGCGGCCTGTGCCTTGATGTCGCCGATGCGCTGATCGGCGATGCGGATGTTGGACATGATGATGGACAGGATCTCCTGGTCCATCTCGCCCTTCTTGAAGAACTTTACCGGCGGCAGGCGCAGGCCCTCCTGCTCGACCTCGGTGGCGCTGGCGGAGAAGCCGCCCGGCACCATGCCGCCGACATCCGGCCAGTGACCGGTATTGGCCAGCCAGGCAAACAACTCGCCCTTGTAGAAGAACGGCTTCACGAAGCGCACGTCCATCAGATGGGTGCCGCCGAGATAGGGATCGTTGACGATGAACACATCCCCCGGATCGACCCTGCCGGCATAATGTGTCTTCACCCGCTCGATCACGGCGCGGGTGGAAAACTGCATGGTGCCGACGAACACCGGCAGGCCGAGCTCGCCCTGGGCGATCAGCGAGCCGTCGACGGTGTCGTAGATGCCGTCGGAGCGGTCCATGCCCTCCGAGATCACCGGCGAGAAGGCGGCGCGCACGAAGGCCAGATCCATTTCGTTGCAGACCTGGACCAGGCCGTTCTGGATGACTGTCAATGTGACGGGATCGAGGTTCGACATGTCCGAATCACTAGCACAGCCCATGCCTCCCTGCGCTATGATGGCTGCCAAATCCCCCACTTTTCGAAGCGGAATACCCATGAACGCGCCCCTCGATGCGGACAATCTCGATTTGATGAAATTCGGCGTCGGCCAGCCGGTGCCGCGCCAGGAGGACCCGACCCTTCTGAGGGGCGAGGGCCGCTATACCGACGATCTCAACCTCCCCGGCCAGGCCTATGCGGTGATGGTCCGCAGCCAGGTGGCGCACGGGCTGCTCAAGGGCATCGACGCCGAGGAAGCGCGCGGCATGCCGGGTGTGCTCGGGATCTGGACCGGCGCGGACCTCAACGCCGCCGGTTACGGCGCGCTGAAGACGGTGATGATGGTGCCCAACCGCGACGGCTCGCAGATGAAGACGCCGACGCGCTATTCGCTCGCCACCGACAAGGTGCGCTTCGTCGGCGATCCGGTGGCCTTCGTCGTCGCCGAGACCCAGGCACAGGCCCGGGATGCGGCCGAAGCGGTCGTGCTCGACATCGAAGCGCTGCCTGCGGTGACCGAGGCGCGCGCGGCCGCCCAGCCCGGCGCGCCCACCGTGTTCGACGACGTGCCCGGCAATGTCTGCGCCGACTTCCAGTTCGGCGACAGCGCGAAGGTCGCCGACGCCTTCGCCAAGGCCGCACACGTGACGAAGCTGCATCTCGTCAGCAACCGCATCGTCGTCTGTGCCATGGAGCCGCGAACGGCGATCGGCCACTACGACAAGGAGACGGATCGCTCGACGCTCTATGCCGGCTGCCAGGGCGTGTTCGGCCTCAAGAACCAGATGGCCGCCCTGCTCGGCATCAAGCCGGCGCAGATGCGCGTCGTCACCGGCAATGTCGGCGGCTCATTCGGCATGAAGGGCTCACCCTATCCGGAATATGCCGGTCTCTTCCATGCCTCGAAGATCCTCGGCCGTCCGGTCAAGTGGACCGACGACCGTTCGGGCAGCTTCCTCAGCGACCAACACGGGCGCGACCACGATTTCGACGCCGAGCTGGCCCTCGACAAGGACGGCATCTTCCTCGCCGTGCGCCTCAAAGGCTACGCCAACCTCGGCGCCTATCTCTCGAACGTCGGCGCGGCCATGGGCGCGCTGGGCGTCTCGCGCAATCTCGCCGCGGTCTACCGCACGCCGTTGATCGAGGTGCAGACCAAGGTCGCCTTCACCCACACCTCGCCGATCGGCGCCTATCGCGGTGCCGGCCGGCCCGAGGCCAACTATTTCATGGAGCGCCTGATCACCACCGCCGCGCGCGAGATGGGTCTCGACCAGATGGAGATGCGCCGCCGCAACCACATCAAGCCCGAGGAGATGCCTTACAAGACCGCGTCAGGCACCACCTACGACAGCGGCGAGTTCACCGTGCTGCTCGACAAGGCGCTGGAACTGGCCGACGTGGCCGGCTTCGAGGCGCGCAAGGAGGAGAGCGCCCGGCGCGGCAAGCTTCGCGGCCTCGGGATCGGCGACTATCTCGAAGTGACGGCGCCGCCCACGAACGAGATGGGCGGTCTCCGCTTCGAGGAGAATGGCGACGTCACGATCATCACCGGCACGCTGGACTACGGCCAGGGCCACTGGTCGGCCTTCGCCCAGGTCCTGACGACCAAGCTCGGCATCCCATTCCACCGGATCAAGCTCAAGCAGGGCGACAGCGACCTGCTGATCGCCGGCGGCGGCACCGGTGGCTCCAAGTCGATCATGGCGTCGGGCGCGGCGATCGTCGAAGCCTCTGACAAGGTGATCGAAAAGGGCAAGGAGATCGCGGGCGTCGCGCTCGAAGCCTCGGCCGCCGACATCGAGTTCAAGCTCGGCCGCTTCGAGATCGTCGGCACCGACCGCGGCATCGGCATCCTGGAACTGGCGAGCAGATTGCGCGGCGGCATGAAGCTGCCCGACGGCGTGCCCACCACGCTCGACGTCAGCCACGTCCACGAGGCGGCGCCGTCGGCCTATCCCAACGGCACTCATGTGGCCGAGGTCGAGATCGATCCCGATACGGGCCATGTCGAAGTCGTAAAGTACACGATGGTCGGCGACTTCGGCACGGTCATCAATCCGCTGCTGGTCGAGGGCCAGAGCCATGGCGGCGTGGTCCAGGGCATCAGCCAGGCGATCTTCGAGCACGTCGTCTACAGCGAGGAAGGCCAGCCACTGACCGGTAGCTTCACCGATTACGCGATCCCGCGGGCGGGCGACGCTCCTTCCTTCACGATCGACTATCACTCGGTGCCGGCCAAGACGAACGTGCTGGGCGCCAAGGGCTGCGGCGAGGCCGGCTGCGCGGGCTCCCTGCCTTCGGTGATGAACGCCATCTCCGACGCGCTGGGCGGCAAGCACATCAACATGCCGGCCACGCCCGAGCGCGTGTGGGAGGCGCTGAACGGCTAGCCGAGCGAAGAAAACACCGCCCCATTGGAGGAGCGCCTTCGATCGGCTATAGGCGGGCTTCAATGAAGCAAAAGCGTTTCTGGTTCTGGGGCGTGTTCGCGACCCTGCTCGTGGCGGTCACGGTGGCTGGGCTCGAACTGCTCAGCTCCTTCGTCGTGCCGCCGTGGCCGGCACGCGATTTGCGGCCGATCGAGGTGTCCAATGCCGCCGTCGCGAGCACGCTCAGCGGCGCGCAGGCGGTCCCGACGTATAACAGCTGGGGCCTGCGCGACCGCGAGCACCCGCCCCAGAAGCCGGCCGGAGTCTCCCGCACCGTCCTGGTCGGCGACAGTTTCCTCGAAGGCGCCTTCGTCGAAAAGTCGATCGGCGCGCGACTCGAGGAGATCTGGCAGGCGGAGGGCCACCGCGACTGGGAGGTGATGAGCCTCGGCATCTCGGCAACGGGACCGCCGCAATACTATTACCGCATCCGCAACATCGCCCTGTCGCTGCAGCCCGACGCGCTCGTGCTGATGTTCTACTCCGGCAACGATTTCGTATCGGATGCCCTGTCGCCGTGGCGCATCCCGCCCCCCATCGCCGAACGTCCGCAGCCCTCGTGGCTCGGGTCGGTTGCGCCTCGTCTCACCTGGCTGCTGGTCAACCGGCTCGGACTGTCTGAGTTCGGACGGGCGAACAAGTCTGCGACCGACGAGGCGAAGGAGATCATGAAGAAGCCGCGCGCCGAGCGGCTCGACGCCATGGTCCGGCTCGTCAAGACCCACTACTACCCGCAGAAAGACGAGAAGGTGATTCGCGAGATCCTGTCGCGCGGCGGCGACGCGTTCTGGGATCGGCTCGAGCCCCGCGACCGGGACGAGGAATATCTCCAGGCCTGGTGGCTGGCCAGCATGGTTGACTGGGAGACCGCCACCTGGACGGTGCCGGTGACCCCGGCCGAGATCGAGCAAACGTTGAACAAGGAGCAGGTCGCCTCGACCCTGACCTGGCTGATGGGCGCCCGCGACCTGGCGCGCGAACGCGACATCAAGTTCCTGGTCGCGCTGGTGCCGGTGGGCCTGGTGGATCCGGGCTACGCCGAATTCTGGAGGCCGTGGCCGCGCTACATGAGCTATCCGAGGCAGGGCGAGGCCAAGCACCGCCTGTTGCGCGCCGGGTTGGAGGCGCAGGGTGTGACGGTCGTCGACCTCGAGGATGACTTCAAGGGCGTGCCGGGAACCTACCGGGTCTCCGACGGCCATTGGACCGAGCTCGGCACAGAGATCGCTGCCAAGCGCCTTGCGGCGGCGCTCGCGAAGTTACGGGAGGCTCGCTAGCGCCTCCCGTCTAACGGCGTCAGGCCGGCGTGAACATCGGCAGCGGCGGGCCGCGTCGGTCGGCTCGAAGACCAGCTTCACCGCCTGTTCGCTCGACAGGCTGAAGTCGCTGCGCTACCCCGGCGCGGTGACTTCAGCGACATCTCCCGACGTCGCCATCCTGGGCTACGGTCCGGTTGGCGCGCTGCTGGCAAACCTGCTGGGCCAGGCTGGACTGTCGGTTACCGTGCACGAGCGCGGCACGGCGATCCATGCGCTGCCGCGCGCGGTGCATTTCGACGGCGAGGTGATGCGGATCTTCCAGTCGGTCGGGCTGGCGGAGAAGATCGCCGCGACGACGCGGGCCTCGTCGAAGGGCATGCATTTCGTCAACGCCGACGGCCAAACCTTGATGGTTCGGCGCGGAATCGACGGACCAGGGCCGCACGGCTGGGCAGGCAACTGGTATTTTCACCAACCGGAGCTCGAAGAAATCCTGCGCGCCGGCGTCACGCGCTTCCCGAACGTGACGGTCCATCTCGGCCGCGAGATCGCCGACGTGGGCGAGCTCGACGCCCGCTACATCGTCGGATGCGACGGCGCGCGCTCGCTGGTGCGCCGCGCGATCGGCAGCCGGCAGGCCGACCTCGGCCTGCATCAGCCGTGGCTCGTGGTCGACCTGCTTTGCAATCCCGACTCGCCGCGGGTGAAGGCGCTGCCCGACCATACGGTCCAGCTCTGCGATCCGGCGCGGCCGATGACGGTCGTCCATGTCGGCGGCGCGCGGCACCGCTGGGAGATCATGCTGATGCCGGGCGACGATCCGGAGCGACTGGCCGACCCAGACATATTCTGGCCGATGATGGCGCGCTGGGTCGGACCTGACGACGCGAGGATCGAGCGCGCCGCCGTCTACACTTTCCACTCGGTCGTGCAGGAGGGCTGGCGTCGGGGAAAGCTGCTGCTGGCGGGGGATGCCTGTCACCAGACGCCGCCCTTCCTCGGCCAGGGCATGTGCGCCGGTATGCGCGACGCCAGCAACCTCGCCTGGAAGCTCGCCACCGTGCTTCGCGAGGGCGCGCCCGAGTCGCTGCTCGACACCTACGAGAGTGAGCGCCTGCCGCATGTCCGCGCCTTCATCGAGCTCGCGGTGAAGCTCGGCGCCGTGCTGCAGGAGACCGATCCCGCCGCCGCCGCCGCGCGTGACGCGCGCTTCGCTGCCGGTGCGCAGATCTTCGACTTCCCGCAGCCCCAGCTCGGGCCGGGCTGCCGCACCGACGCGCCGCCGCCTGTCGGCACGATCTTCCCGCAGCCGCGTCTCGCCGACGGACGGCTGATGGACGAGGTCATCGGCCAGCGCTTCGCAATCGTGGGCGACGCCGAGATGCTGGCGGGGCTTGAAACCTCAGCCGCCCTGCTGCCGGGCGTTGCGGCCGACTGGCTGGCGCGACACGGTGCTCGCGCTGTTGTTCTGCGCCCGGATCGCTACGTATTCGCTCTCGCCGATGACCGCGCGGATCTGGAATCCCACCTTCGATCCGCCATGAACTGGAAGGGAACGCGGGAGGCTCGCTGGAGCCTCCCGCGAACGAGCGTCAGGCCGGCGTGAACATCGGCAGCGGCGGGCCGCCGTCGGTCGGCTTGAACACGACCGTTACCGGCTGATCGCACTTCAGCGTGTCGAGGTCGCAGTCGACGATGTTGGTCAGCATGCGCGGACCTTCGGCCAGGGTGACGTAGCCGATCGCGTAGGGCACCGGCGCGCGGCGCATCACGCTGTAGGAATAGATCGTGCCCTTGCCCGACGCCTCGACCCATTCGGTCTTGTCGCTGAAGCAGAACGGGCAGATCGTGCGCGGATAGTGGTGCGCCTGGCCGCAGCTCGTGCACTTGCGCACCAGCAGCTTGCCCTTGCCGGCGGCGTCCCAGTAGGC
>JAESFK010000698.1_pt1 | contig 14094 bp, 12 predicted proteins | sample 9269391 | NCBI WGS metagenome assembly JAESFK01 (sample SAMN14506231, study PRJNA617097) | algae metagenome | isolation source: Drouetiella hepatica UHER 2000/2452 and co-occurring heterotrophs from... | place: Slovakia: Slovak Paradise National Park, Hrabusice, Kosice Region | collected 2000-01-01
GGTCGACGCCCAGCGCGCCCACCATCTCGCGGTCCTGCGTCGCCGCCCGCACCAGCGCGCCCCAGCGCGTGCGCGTCAGCAGCAGCCAGAGGAGTGCCAGCACGACGGGACCGATGGCGATCAGCAGCAGGTCGTAGGCCGGGATGCGGCGGCCCATGATCTCGACCGCCATCGACAGGCCAGGCGCGCGCGGGCCGACCAGATCCTCGGCGCCCCAGGTAAAGAGCGCGATGTCCTTGATCACCAGCACGACCGCGAAGGTCGCCAGCAGCTGGAACAGTTCCGGCGCGCGATAGATGCGCCGCAGCACCAGCACCTCGATCAGGATGCCGACCAGGCCGACCGCCAGCGCCGACAGGGCGACGGCGCCCCAGAAGCCAAGCGGCGTGCGTCCGAAGAACTCGATCAGCGAATAGGCGCCGTACAGCCCCAGCATGTAGAGCGAGCCGTGCGCGAAGTTCACGATCCGCGTGACGCCGAAGATCAGCGACAGGCCGGCCGACACCAGGAACAGCGACGCGGCCGCCGCCAGCCCGTTCAGCAGCTGGATGAGGATGGAAGCGAGAGTCACGGCTTAGATCGTCGTCTCGACCGAAGCGCCCCTCGAGTACCTCGGGGTAAACTCCACGCGGAGTGGAGAGACCTCGCCTGCATCAGGCAAGATCCCTCGACTTCGCTCGGGATGACGGTGACTGCGTCACCGTCAGTTCTTCGGCCGCATCTTCTGGACGTCGGCGTCGCTCGGCAGGGCGTCCTTGCCGTCGACGAAGCGCCAGTTCTTCATGTAGCCCTTGCCGTCCTTCACGCCGATCTGGCCAACATAGGCGCCCATGGTCGACTGATGGTCGATCGGCCGGTACTCGATCATGCCGAAGGGCGTGATCAGCGTGAGGCCCTTCATCGCCGCGACGAGCTTCTCCTGGTCGAGCGAGCCCGCCTTCTTGATCGCCTCGGCCGCCGACATCACCGTCGCGTAGCCGACCACCGAGCCCAGACGCGGATAGTCCTTGAACTTGGCCTGGTAGGCGTTGAGGAACTTGGTGTGCTCGGGCGTCTTGAGCTCGCTCCACGGATAGCCGGTGACGTACCAGCCGTCGGGCGACTCCTCCTTCAGCGGATCGAGGTATTCCGGCTCGCCGGCCAGCAGGTTGAAGACCTCGACGCCCTTGAAGAGGCCACGGGTCTGGCCCTCGCGCACGAACTTGGCGAGGTCGGGTCCGAACAGCGAAGAGAAGATCGCGTCGGGCTTGGCGTCGGCCAGGGCCTGCGCCACGGCGCCCGCATCGATCTTGCCCAGCGGCGTCGCCTGCTCGGCCACGAACTCGACGTCAGGCTGCTTCTCCTTCAGGAGCTTCTTGAAGGCAGCCGTCGCCGACTGGCCGTACTCGTAGTTCGGATAGACGATCGCCCAGCGCTTCTTCTTGAGCTTGACGGCATCGGGAATGAGCATCGCCGTCTGCATGTAGGTCGAGGTGCGCAGGCGGAATGTGTAGGCATTGCCCTGGTCCCAGACGATCTTGTCGGTCAGCGGCTCGGCGGCGATGAACAGAACCTTGCGCTGCTTGGCGAAGTCGGCGACGGCGAGGCCGACATTCGACGGGAAGGTGCCGATCAGGAACGCCGCGCCCTCGCGGCTCAGCAGTTCCTCGGCGACGCGCACGGCGTCGCCGGGATTGCCGTTGTCGTCGCGGCTCACGACCTCGATCTTGCGCCCGAGCACACCGCCGGCGGCATTGACCTCCTCGACCGCCAGCTCGATGCCCTTCTTGTAGGGTTCGAGGAAGGCCGGGAAGACCTTGTAGCTGTTGAGTTCGCCGATCTTGATCGGTGCCTGCGCGGCAGCCGGTCCGACGAGCGACAGCGCCACGAGCGCGGCGGTGCCGGCGAGCAGGCGATTGCGGGTCAGCATGACATCCCCCTCCTGAATAAGTGAAACCATTCCCTGTGAACCGACCCTAGCGAGGCCGGCCCCTCTCCCACAAGCGCTCAGTCGGCGAAGCTCGACCGTGCCTGTATTCCCCAATGACCGTCCTGAAGCGTCACGATGTAGATCGTCTCGAAGACGCCGAGCCGCGAGCCATCCTCGCGCCAGCGGCTGAACTTCACCTTGAGATGGACCTTGTCGCGGCCGACATGGATCGGCACGCGCTCGTCCCACCTGCTGTGGTGCCAGCCGTCGCCAGCGCGGGCGACGAAATCGTCCAGCTTGTAGTCGCCGTGGTTGGACCACACGACGACCTTGCCGCCGGCCAGCCGCACATGCGGGAAATTGCAGGCGTCGTTGACGGCCGGCTCGTCGCCGCGATTGAGACCGTCGATATAGGCGTCCATCACTTCCATGGCCGACGCCAGGGCGTCCTCGTTCATCGTTGGCCCCTCATCGTTGCCCGTCCCCCAGCTTGATCCCGGCCGGCGTCAGCCCGCCCACCCTCGCATGGGGCCGCCCCCCGATCGAGGCGGCGACGATGAACACGATCTCGTCCGGCCGCGGCCCGTCGGGCACGCAGAACTCGATGGCGTCGAAATGGCTGCGCACATAGGCCGCCGTCACATGATGCAGCGGAATGTCGATGCGCGCGCCGGCGGTCGCCACCTTCACGGTCGAGGGCACGATCGACTTGGCGCCGCCCATCGCATGGCGAATGCCGAAGCCGCTGGGATGGTGCCACAGGGCGGCATGTTCCAGCTCGCCGTTCAGCCCGACGATGGCGCCCTTGCCATAGGCTTCGAGCTCGGAGCCCTTGGCGCCCAGCATCTTCATCACCCGCTCGGTGAGATCGACCGCGAGCGGCTCCAGCGCCTTCATCATCGGCTGGATGTCGGCCACGTGGCGGCCGGCATAGGGATTGGCGATCACGCCGCCGACCACGGCCTTGGTCACCGGCCGCGCCAGCACCGGGCCGAAGTCGTGGAGCGTCTCCTCGACCGTCGCCACGTATTTCCGCACTTTCACCAGATCGCTCATCCCGCCTCCGACAGAGCAAGCGGCGTGCCGCCTGTCTCGATTCGCCATTGTCCCTCGAGCGACAGCGCCGCACTGTCGATCAGGCCGCAGAGCCTCAGCCGCCGCGCTTCCGCCATTCCGCGATCGAGCGCGACCGCCACGATCGCCGGCGGCAAGTCGCCGACCGCCACCGTCACGGGCAGCTCGCCGAGATCGCTGTCCGGATCGAGCGCGCACGCGGGCCGGCGCTCGATGGAAGAATGGTCGGCATTCACTTCGTTGGCGATCATCGTCGCCGCGGCATCGGCGGCGGCGGCCGTGGCGGCCAGCACGGTCACGGACTCCGCGATGCCCAGCGAGAAGGAGCGCCCGCCCCGGCCCGAGGTCGCGATGCCACGCACCGGCCGGTCGTGCGTCAGCAGCGCCACGCCGTCCAATGTCTTGTCGCCATCCTCCCCATTCACATGGGGAGGTGTCGACGTAAGCGTCGACGGAGGGGTCAGACTATGCTGCGCCGCGCATGACCCCATCGCCCCGTATGACGGGGCACTTCCCCATCTGAATGGGGAAGAGGCTGAATCCGCGACGATGCCGGCGCGCAAGCTCTGCCCCGGCGTCAGATGGATCGCGATGTCGCCGCCATCGTTCACATAGGCCCTGTCGAGCGTGCGGCCCCGGACCAGCGCCTGCAGCATCTCGTCGGCGACGGCGCCGGCAACGGCGGCCATCGGCGTGATGTAGCGGGCGCGATGCGGCCACACGGCCTCGGCCATGCGGCGCGCCACGGGACCCTGCAGCAGGAGATAGGCTTCTCCGACCGGCCGGCGCAGAACGGCAAGCTCGCCGACCAGGGTCGGCAGGATATCGCCGAAGCGATCCATGGCCTGCGCATAGGCCCGCTCGACCTCGTCCGCCGCGCCGAAGGCTTCGACGATGAGGTCGATCGGCCCGTGCTGCAGATGCAGCCGTCTGTCATCGAGGCGGGCGGCGACGGCGCTCATTCGACCCGCACCTTGTGGCGGGCCAGCACGTCTTCCAGGGTGACCGCGCGCGAGGCATAGCCGCCCAGCGCCGCGTAGTCGTCGGCGCGCAGGGTGAATTCGATGGGCGCGACCAGCGCCGGCGTCGGCACGTAGCCGAAGGCTTTCTCCGGCATGCGCGCCACGTCGACCATCAGGGTGATGCCGCCGCCCGGCCAGATGAAGGCCGGTGCGCCGCCCAGCGTGACCTTCGTGAGGGTGTCGCGCACCGAGCGTGTCAGCCGTACCGGGTTCTCGGTGACGCCGGCCCGCAAAGAGCCGCCGGCGCCGGCCATGAAAAGCACGGTGCACAGCGCGGGCTCGCAATTCTCGGCGATGCGGTCGACGACATGGCGCACCGGCGCGGGCATCTCGGCCGGCTGCGGTTTCAACTGGTCGTCGAGCGTGAACCAGGCCGAATGTTCGCCGGTCGTCGAGACCATCAGCAGCTTGAGCCCGGGCCAGGCCTGCTTCGGATCGATCTTCTCGATGATCTCGAGCGGATCGCTGACGTTCGTGCCGCCCCAGCCCAGCCCCGGCTCTGCCACCTGGAAGTAACGGCCCGGCGTCGAGCGGCGGCCGCGCACGCGGATGCCGGCGGGCTTCATGTCGAGGAAGACGCCGCCCTGGTGCTCGCTCAGCACGCCGGTGATGTGGTCGTCGACCACGATCACCTCGTCGACATGGTCCTTCCACTGCGGCGCGAACATGCCGATCGCCGCCGAGCCGCAGCCGACCCGCATGCGTTCCTCGAGCGTGCCGTTCACCATCGGCGGTCTGTCGGCCTGCACCACGACCGTCGAGCCGCCATCGATGCTGAGTTCGACGGCCTCGCGATTGCACAGCGCCAGCAGCGCGTTGCAGGTGACCATGCCCTCTTTCTTGCTGCCGCCGGTGAGATGATGCACGCCGCCCAGCGACAGCATCTGCGAGCCGTATTCGGCCGTGGTGACATGGCCCACCGCCTCGCCCTTGACCCTCACCGCCGCCTGCTCTGGCCCGAGATAGCGGTCGGTGTCGATCTTCACCTTGACGCCGCAGTAGCTGAAGATCCCCTCGGTCACGACGGTGACCATGTCGACGCCGTCGTGCTTCGAGGAGACGATGAAGGGGGCGGGCTTGTAGTCGGGATAGGTCGTGGTGGCGCCGATGCCGGTAACGAACGCGCCCTCGCCTTTGCCCAGCTCGCCGCGCCACGCCTCGCTGCCTTCGATGAAGGCGACGCGCGCGAGATCGGGCTTGGCCAGCAGCACCAGCGGATCGACCCGCACCAGCGCGCCGTTCTCGTTGGCGTAGCGATCGCAGGCGCCGGCCCGGCCGGGACGGATCCGGCAGAGCACGGGACAGGCATCGCAGCGCACGATGCCGGCGCTGCGTTCGGCCTCCGAGAGCGAGATGTCGTCGCTCATTGCGGCTTTCCCTTCAGCGCAACGATGGCCTCGCGCAGGCGGTGCGGCAACAGCGGAACGCGATAGGTCCGCACGCCGGTCGCATGATGGACCGCACCCAGGATCGCGGGCGCCGTCGGCACCAGGGCCGGCTCGCCGATTCCCTTGGCGCCGGACGGACCCAGCGGCTCGCGATCCTCGACCAGGATGCATTCGATCTCGGGCACATCGCCGACGGTCGGGATGAGATAGTCGTGCAGGTTCTCGGTGCGGCCGGCGAGATATTCTTCCATGAGGGCGAGGCCCAGCCCCTGCGCCACGCCGCCCTGGATCTGGCCTTCCACGAGGGTCGGGTTGATCGCCCGGCCGACATCGTGCGCCGCCACGATGCGCAGCACCTTGACCGTGCCCAGCTCGATATCGACCTCGACCTCGGCGAGTTGGGCGGCGAAAGCGTAGGTCGCATAGGGCACACCCTGGCCATCGGCATCCAGCGGCGTGGTCGGCGGATCGAAGGTGCCCTCGCCCATCAGCGGGCCGGCCGTGGCAAGATCGATGGTCCGCACCTCGGCACCGTCGCGCACGGCAATCCTCGCGCCATCGAGCGCCAGGGTCGCGTCGGGACCGGCATTGGCCAGCCGCAGGATCTGCTGACGCAGATCCTGTCCCGCCTTCTCCGCCGCCTTGCCGGACACGAAGGTCTGGCGCGAGGCCGAGGTCTTGCCGGCATCGGCCGTGAGATCGGTGTCGCCCGTCACCAGCGCGAACTGTTCCGCCGGCAGACCGACCGCATCGGCGGCGATCTGCACCATGATGGTGTTGCTGCCCTGCCCGATGTCCAGCGCGCCGCTGTAGAGCGTCAGCGTGCCCCCCGGTGACAGGCCCACGCGCATGCGCGAGGGGTTCGACATCGAGGTATTGCCGATGCCGTACCACATGCAGCCGATGCCGATGCCGCGGCGGCGCTCACCGCCCGTCGCGTTGAAGGCAGCGACTTCCTCGTGCGCCTTCTGCCAATGCGACCGCAGCGCATCGAGGCACTGCGCGAGTCCGGCGGAGTGAACAAGCGTCTGGCCGGTCGCCGTCGTGTCGCCGGCGCGCAAGGCGTTGCGATGGCGGAACTCCAGCCGGTCGATCCCGAGCCGGTCGGCGAGCTCGTCCATCATCGCTTCATGCGCGATGGCGGCCTGCGGCACGCCGAAGCCCCGGAAGGCGCCGGCCGGCGGACCGTTGGTGAACAAGGCTTCGCCCCAGGTCCGGACATTCGGAATGGCGTAAGGACCCATCGCATGAACGGGCACCCGGTTGGCGACGGTCGGTCCCCACGACGCGTAGGCGCCGGTGTCGAAGAGAGCGGTCACGTCGCAAGCGAGCAGTTTACCGTCGGCATCGCAGCCGAAACGTGCGGTGACCCTTGCCGGATGACGCTTGGTGCTGGCCGCCATGCTTTCGGGCCGCGTGTAGACGAGCGCGACCGGACGCCCCAGCGTCCAGGCCGCGATGGCGATCAGCGGCTGCACCGAGAGGTCGAGCTTGCCGCCGAAGCCGCCGCCGCAGGCCGTCGGCACGATGCGCACGGCCTCGGGCTTCAGCCGCATCAGGTTGGCGATCTCGTCGCGGTCCATGTAGGGCGTCTGGGTGGTGGCATGGATCTCGATCCGGTCGCCGACCCGGCGCGCCCAGCCGGCCTCGGGCTCGATATAGGCATGCTCGACGAAGGCGGTCTCGAACGTGCCTTCGGCTACGGCGGCGCAATCCTCGAACGCAGCCATCGCGTCGCCCCGTTTCACCCCGCCCTTCAGCAGCAGGTTTCCCGGCCTGTCGGCCTGCACCAGCGGCGCATCTTCCGCCATCGCGGCATCGACGCCGAACAGGGGCGGCTCGGGCCTCCACGTGATCGGCACTTCGTCGTCGCGGATCGCCAGTACCTCGGCGCGTTCGCCGACCAGTGCGACGACGGCCTCGCCGCGATAGCGGACCTGCCCGTCCGCGAGGACCGGCTGATCCTTGATGTCGGGATAGATGCCGTAGCCGTTGAACGGCACGTCCGCGGCCGTCAGCACCGCCGCGAGACGCCGGCGCAGCGGTTCGAGATCGCCCAGTTCGAAGCGTGCCCGCGCATGGGGCGAGCGCACGACGCGAATCCAGAGCGCATCCTTGGGAACGTCATCGGCGCCGAACAGGTCGCGGCCCGTCACCTTGGCCAGGCCGTCGACCCGGACGAGTCGCGACCCGACGGCTTCGCCCGCTGCCGGTGTCGTCGCGGGGGCCGGGGAAACGACATCCATCACCGCATCGACGATCTTGCCGTAGCCGGTGCAGCGGCAGAGCACGCCGCCCAGGAAATCCTCGACCTCGGCCCGGCTCGGCTTGTTGTTCCTGCGCACGAGTTCCTGCGCGGCCATCAGCATGCCGGGCGTGCAGATGCCGCACTGGGCGGCGCCATGATCGAGAAACGATTGCTGGAGCGCAGCCATCGCGTCCGGGCCGGTTTCAAGACCTTCGACCGTCTCGACGGTCCTTCCCTCGATCTGGCCCATTGCGACGAGACAGGAGCAGACCTGGCGGCCATCGAGCAGAACCGTGCAGGCGCCGCAGTCGCCCGCGTCGCAGCCGATCTTGGTCCCGGTAACGCCGAGGTCGTCGCGCAGGGCCGCCGCCAGTCGCGTGAGCGGCGCACCGTCCCAGCTTGCTGCACGTCCGTTGAGCGTGAATTCGAGCTTCATGCGGCGACCTTCGACAGCAGCCGCCGAAGCAGGACCAGGGTCACCTCGCGGCGATAGTCGGCACTGCCGCGCACATCGTCGATCGGCGATAGCGGCGCCAGATGGGACGGCGCGACCCGTTCGCCAAGATGCGCGTCGACCGTCGCCCCGACCAGCGCCTGCTCCAGGGCTGGCAGACGTTGCGCGACGGGAGAGCAGGCCCCCACGGCGACGCGCGCCGCCTTGACCTTTCCGTCATCCACTTCGACCAAGGTCGAAGCCATGGCGATCGAGATCACGAGGTAGCGCCGCGCCCCGAGCTTCAGGAAGGCGCTCCTCGCCGCGGCCTGCGAGCGCGGCACATGCAGTGCCACGACGAGCTCGCCCGGCTGCCGCGCCGTCGTGCGGACGCCGGTGATGAAGGAGGCAAGCGGCAGGCGCCGTGAGCCGTCAAGACGTGCGAGCTCCACCTCCGCGTCGAGCGCCAGCAGGGCCGGCACGCCGTCGGCCGCCGGCGAGGCGTTGCAGATATTGCCCGCGATCGTCCCGGTATTCTGGATCTGCCGGCCACCCACCTCGCGCGCCGCCTGCTTCAGCCCATCGAACATCGGCGGCAGGTCTGCTTCGACAAGTTCGCTCCAGGTCGTGGTGGCGCCCAGCCGCCATCCGGCGGACGTCTCGGAAATGCCGCGCAGAGCGGCGATTCTCGCAATGTCGAGCACGTCTTCGGTGACGGAGCGGCCAACCCGCGCTGGATAGAAGTCGGTGCCGCCGGCCAGCACCGTGAAAGGCCGGGTCAGTGCCTGGAGCGCCTCTTCAAGGCCTCGGGGTCGGAGATAATCGCCCATATCGTTCGTGTACGTACGATGACACAGGCCACGTGCGAGTCAAACGAATGAGTCGGATTCAGATGATTCGCGACAGAAGATCGAGGAGCTGCTTCTGCTCCTGGGCATTGAGAGGCTTCAGGGTCTCGCGCGAGACCGCCGGACCGTTCACCAGCAGCTTGTTGACCAGCCGCTGGCCCTCGGTCGTCAGGCTGAGCAGCGTGCGGCGCGCGTCGCCCGGGTCGGGCCGTGAATCGACGAGGCCGCGTTCCTTAAGCCGGCGCACCACGCCCTGCATGGTGGCCTTGTCCATGCCGACGAGACGGCCCAGCAGGTTCTGCGACAGCTCGGTATATTCGTCGAGCTTCGCCAGGCTCGAATACTGCGTCGGCGTGATGTTGGGATCGCCGATCCCGCTCTGGAAGATGGCGCTCGCCCGCTGGTGGGCGCGTCGCAGCAGGTAGCCGATCTGATCTTCGATGCGATAGGGCCTGGATGCCGTGCTGCTCGATGCCGCCTTCGACTCGAGCTGCTTCTTTGCAACGTTGCTTCGCATCGCCCCCCCGGCTTGCTGCTCCTTCGCTACACCGGCACGGCTCATCGCACAACGGTCACATAACACTCTTTGTCGAAGGTGAATGTGTGAGCCCCTGACTCGTCAACGCGGAATCGCAAGGCGCGAATTTTCCAGGCTCTTGCAACCCGTCGCTTCGGCGATCGAGGAGTCCTTTCCGGCTGACGGGCATTATCCTCACGCCATCAAGGATTTCCGCCTGAGTTCTGCGACGCAATGGCAACAACGATGACGCGCGGGCAAGGCGATGGCAGTGTGATCGGAGACAGCCATGACACAGGACAAGAACATGCCCGGCGCGCTCGAAGGCATCAGGATCGTCGACCTCACCAACATCATCCTCGGCCCTTACGGCACGATGCTGCTGGCCGACCAGGGCGCCGACGTCATCAAGGTCGAGGCACCGGAAGGCGATGCGGTGCGTCACATCGGCAAGCCCGGCAAGACCCCGGGCATGGGACCAACCTATCTGTACGTGAACCGCAACAAGCGTTCGCTCTGCCTCGATCTCAAGAACAAGGAGGCGCGCGCCGCCCTGCTGAAGGTCGTGGCGACGGCCGACGCCTTCGTCCATGCCTTGCGACCCCAGGCCATCGAGGCGCTGGGTCTAGGCTACGAGGAGATCCGAAAGGTGAAGCCCGACATCGTCTATGTTGGCGCCTACGGCTATTCGGCAGAAGGTCCTTACGGAAAACTGCCGGCGTACGACGATGCCATCCAGGCCCGCTTCGGCATCGCCGACCTGATGGGCCGCGCCGCCGGCGACGACGTCCCGCGCTATCCGCCGACCATCATCGCCGACAAGACGGTGGGCCTCACCTTCGCCTTCTCGACCCTTTCGGCCCTGATGCATCGACAGCGGACCGGCGAGGGCCAGTTCGTCGAGGTGCCGATGTTCGAGACCATGTCGGCCTGGCTGATGGTCGAGCATCTGTGGGAGCGGACCTTCAGCGACGAGGGCGAGGTCGGCTACACCCGCCTGCTCGCGCGCACCCGCAAACCCTACCGCACGTTGGACGGCTGGATGGCGATCCTGCCCTACAACGACAAGCACTGGCGCAACTTCTTCGAGCTGGTCGGCCGGGCCGAGGTGCTTGAGGACCCGCGCTATTCGACCATCAACGCCCGCTCGATGCACATCGGCGACATGTACGCGATGGTCGAGGCGATCGCGCCCTCGAAGACCACCGGCGAATGGGTGAGGCTGCTCGACCAGGCTCAGATCCCGAACGCCCCGGTGTCAAAGCCCGCGGACCTCTTCGAGGATCCGCACCTCGTCTGGCGCAAGCTCTTCAGGAAGTATCCGCACCCGTCGGAAGGCGAGATCATGATGGTCGAGCCGCCGATGACCATGAGCAGGACCCCGCCGTCCATCCGGTCCATGGCCCCCCTGCAGGGACAGGACTCGCGCGCCGTGCTGGCCGAGGCCGGCGTCAGCGCCGACGACATCGAAGCCCTGAAGACGTCGGGCGCGCTTATCGAGCCGTAGCTTCGACGGTCCTTTCCACGGCAAGCTCGGCGGCGGCGAGATCCTCGAGCGCCGCGCCGACCGACTTGAACAGGGTGATCGAGGTGGCGTCCCCGGTCGCCCGGCCAGGCTGCAGGCCGCGCGCCAGCTCGAACAGGTCGGCGATCACGTCGCACTCCGCGATGGCGCCGCTGGCGATCGCCTGAACGATGTCGCCTCCCTCCTTCAGGGCGCCGGCACGGGTATCGACATAGAGGCGGGCCCGCTGCACGGCCCGATCGTCGCTTTCGCGCATCTGCGGCGTGTAGGCCCCGACCAGGTCGACATGCTGCCCGTCGCGCAACCAGCCGCCCTCGACCAGCGGCGTCGTGGAAAGCGTGGCGCAGGAGATGATATCGGCGTCCCGAACGGCGGCCTCGCGGTCGCCGACGGCGCGGACGGTGATCGGGCGGCCGATCGCTTCGGGCAGCGACGCCGAAAGTCTCGCGGCAAGCACTTCGGCCTGGGCGGCCGTGCGGCCCCAGATCGCCACGTCCTCAAGGGGCCGCACCTTGGCATGTACGCGGATCAACTCGGGCGCCAGCGCACCGGTGCCGATCATCAGCAGCCGCGCGGCGTCGGGGCGCGACAGGTAGCGCGAGGCGAGACCCGAGGCGCAGGCGGTGCGCCTTTTGGTCAGCATCGTGCCATCGAGCAGCGCCAGGGTCGCGCCCGTGCTGCCGTCGAGCAGCAGGTACTGGCCGTAGATCGAAGGCAGCGAACGCTTGCCGTTGTCGGGGAAGACCGTCACGACCTTGACCCCGACGCGGCCAGAGGCCCCTGTGGTCCAGGCCGGCATCAGCAGCAGCATCGCATCGGCCGAACCGGGGCCGAGCGGCTCCCTGATCGGATGATGGTGCCTCACCGGCATCTCGCAGCCCGCCCGGAACAGGCCGTCGAGCCGGTCGATCAGTGCGAGGTCGTCCAGGGCGGCGTCGATCTCGGCCGCCGACAGGACCTTCATGAAAACGGGCCCCGCGTGGCACGCGTGCCGAGTTCGGGCGCCACGAGGGCACTCTGCCGCTCGAGGGCACGCTGGTCGCGCGGGGCCGGGCCGGTGGACGCCGCCGGCTGTGCAGCGGCATGTGCGGCCCTGAGGCGCGCGACTTCCCGATCCAGCCGGGCGGCCTCGCCGCCGGCTTCGCGAGCCCGACGCCGGTGATGCCGGCCGGCCCACCAGCCGATGCTGAGGCCCGCCAGGACGCCCAGCATCAGCATGGCGATGACCAGAAGGTAGACCGGCATCACGATGATATGCGGCAGCGGCCACAGCGCGAGTTGCACAGGCTGCGCATTGCTGACCGCGACCAGGACGCCGATCAGGATAAAGAGGAGGAAGAGGACGCGGGAGAGGATCTTCATGAGGGGCGGAGCATGCCACACCACGCCCCCGCGACGCGAGGCGGACAATCAGTCCGAAGCGCTACTTCTTGTCGTCGTCGTCGGATTCCGGCGGCAGCAGGCCGGCCGCGCGCGCGGCCTCCCTGTTCAGCCGGTCGCGCAGGTCCTTGCCGGTCTTGAAATAAGGAACGCGCTTGGAGGCCACCGCGACCTGCTCGCCGGTACGCGGATTGCGGCCGGTGCGCGGATCGCGCTTCTTCACCGAGAATGCACCGAACCCCCGCAGCTCGACGCGATGTCCGGATGCCAAGGCCTTCGAGATCTCATCGAACACGGTCGCAACGATCCGCTCGACATCCCTCTGGTAGAGATGCGGATTCCGGGCCGCCAGGCGCGCAATCAGCTCGGACTTGGTCATCGCGGTTCCATGGCGGGCACGTCAGGCCCAGAGAAATACTGTTAAGTCCTTGATATTAAACTGGATAACGGTGTCGTCAAGCCTAAGCCCTTGAAACCAAAAGAAAAGGCCGACCCTTGCGGGTCGGCCTTGCCGTAAACCATGATGAAAACGGCTTACTTTTCGTCGTCGTCGGCCTCGGCCCTCTTCTTGAGAGCCGCGCCGAGGATGTCGCCCAGGCTGGCGCCGGAGTCGGACGAACCGAAGTCGGCCATCGCCTTCTTCTCCTCGTCGAGTTCACGCGCCTTGACCGACAGCACGACCCGGCGCGAGGCCTTGTCGATGTTGGTGATCTTGGCGTCGAGCTTGTCGCCGATCGCGTAACGGTCGGGACGCTGCTCGGAGCGGTCCCGGCTGAGCTCCGTCTTGCGGATGAAGCCCGGGATGCCGTCCTGCACCGTGACGTCGATGCCGTTGTCCTGGATGCCGGCGACGATGACGGTGACCACGTCGCCCTTCTTGGCGACCGCACCGACCTTCTCGAACGGATCGTTGGCCAGCTGCTTGATGCCGAGCGAGATGCGTTCCTTGTCCATGTCGACGTCGAGGACCTTGACCTTGACCTCGTCGCCCTTCTTGTAGTCGCGGATCGCCTCTTCGCCGGCCTTGTCCCAGCTCAGATCGCTGAGATGGACCATGCCGTCGATGTCGCCGGGCAGGCCCACGAACAGGCCGAACTCGGTGATGTTGCGGACCTCGCCATCGAGCTCGGTGCCGGCCGGGAACTGCTCGGCGAAGCTTTCCCACGGGTTGGCCATGCACTGCTTGAGGCCGAGCGAGATACGACGCTTGGACATGTCGACGTCCAGCACCATCACTTCGACTTCCTGAGAGGTCGACACGATCTTGCCGGGGTGCACGTTCTTCTTGGTCCAGCTCATCTCCGAGACGTGGACCAGACCCTCGACGCCCGGCTCCAGCTCGACGAACGCGCCGTAGTCGGTGATGTTGGTGACGCGGCCCTTGAGCTTGAGGCCGACCGGGTACTTGGCACCCGCACCGTCCCACGGATCGCTCATCAGCTGCTTCATGCCGAGCGAGATGCGCTGCGTCTCGGGGTTGAAGCGGACGACCTGCACCTTGACCTGCTGACCGATGGTGAGGGCTTCCGACGGATGGTTGATGCGCTTCCAGGCGATGTCGGTGACATGGAGCAGGCCGTCGACGCCGCCCAGATCCACGAACGCGCCGTAATCGGTGATGTTCTTGACGACGCCGTCGAGCACCTGGCCCTCCGACAGCGCGCCCATCAGGCGCGTGCGGTCCTCAGCGCGGGTCTCTTCCATGACGGCGCGGCGCGACACGACGATGTTGCCGCGACGGCGGTCCATC
>JAESFK010000700.1_pt1 | contig 14024 bp, 16 predicted proteins | sample 9269391 | NCBI WGS metagenome assembly JAESFK01 (sample SAMN14506231, study PRJNA617097) | algae metagenome | isolation source: Drouetiella hepatica UHER 2000/2452 and co-occurring heterotrophs from... | place: Slovakia: Slovak Paradise National Park, Hrabusice, Kosice Region | collected 2000-01-01
CGAGATTGCCGCCGGTCCCGCCCAGGACCGCGACGCCCGCGGCGTCGACGGTGCCGTCTTCACCCACTTCGGTATCGGCCAGCAACGCGACGGCCACCCCGTTGTCGGATTGCAACTGCGTGCCGGCTTCGGCGATGAAACCGGGAGTGCCGGCGAGAGCGATCGTGCCGGCGCCGGGCGTGGCTTCCTTCTGGGCGACGTTCTTGGCCGCCGCCCAGCGCTGCAGATAGTCGAGGTCGGAGGAGAACGGAAAAAGCTGCCGTACCTGCCAGTCCAGATAGGCAAGGTCCTCATCGGTCGAGCCCGCCACGATCTCGACCAGGGCGCGATCGGGCGAATGGCGCAGGGTGGTGTCGGCGCCCGGGAATTTCCCGCGATAGGTCGCGCCGACGCGCGCGCGTATCTGGGCGAGCGTCGGACGGGCGTACGGCATGCTCGACTCCTAGCGGGACCGGAACGCCGCCCACAGCAACTCGACTTTCCAGTCGCGGCGAACGCCGTTCGGCTGGACGATCGCGACGTCGAGCAGCGCCGTATCGCGCAGCTCGACCGGAAAACTGGCGGCAACCGTGACCTCGGACGCCACCCCGTCCTCGATCAACCAGTCCAGTGCCGCCGCCGCCTTTTCCTCGAGGCGGCGACGCACCGGCTCAGTCAGCTTCTGGCGATGCTCCAGCCAGATCAGCGAGCCCATGCGGTCCGACCCGAAACGGGCCGCATCGGCCCACCAGCCGCGCCGATCGGTGCCGAGGTCGGGCGTCATGTCGGCCGGATCGGCCGTCGTGTCGGTGAACAGCGAGGCGATGACCGCCCCGCTGAGAGGATCGGAGGCGTCAACGCCGCCCTGCGCGGTGCGCACCAGGTCGAAGGCGCGACGGGCAGGATCCCAAGCCATCTTCATGGGGGCACCCCATGCAGATGGCGGCGGGCGACAGCGCCTTCACAGGCGCGAGAGCCCGCACGGTGCGGAACAGATATGACTGCCATCAGTCAGCCGCAGCGAAGATCGGCGTTCCGCCGCCACTGACATGCGCGATGCGACGACGGATATCGGCCACGTACTCGGCTTCGCGCTCGACCAGGGTGCAGCGGAAGCCCTCGGCCATCGCCGCCATGCCCGTGGTACCCGAACCGGCAAACGGGTCCAGCACCGCCCCCCCAGCCGGCGTAACCAGGCGCACCAGCCAACGGATCAGGCCAACCGGCTTCACCGTGGGATGTTTGCTGTCCAGCCGGTCGGCGGCATCTGCTTTGGTCGAATAGAAGAAGCGATCGACTTCGTTCGGGAAGGCGCGCCGCACTTCGTCGCTGCCGTCGTGGATAACATTGGCGGGCCAACGACCAGACGCCTTCTGCCGGTAAGTGCCTGGCTTTGCGGCGCCGCCGTAGACGCCGCTTCCGCTTGATCCCAGGGCGACATTGCGCGTGGCCGAGATGACATCGTCGGTCGGGACGCCGCACGCCTCGATATTGAGCGCCCCGGTCCCATGCTCGACGACATTCGCCGCGATCGATCCCGCAAGCGGCCAGCGCGCCAGAACGATCGGCTCGAACGCCGGCTTGAGCGCCGTACCCCAACCCTTCCAACGCGCAGCCAGCTCGGTCAACGCATTGTCCCGGCGCTTGCCGTCGCGCGAGGTCAAGGCGTAGTTGCTGCGATCGGCCCATTCGGTCACCTCGCCGGTGACTTCCCGGGCACCGAACGCCGTCCCCTCAATCGACCCCTTCAGGTCGTTGATCCGCGCGACCAACGCATCCTTGTCATCCGAGAGGCCCAGGAAGGCCTTTACCACCGGCCATTGCTCGCCGGTCGGCACCGCCGGCTGCGCGCCCTTGCTGGTCCAGTGACCCGCCATCCCGTTGAAGCCGAACAGCGCATCGAGGTCGGCGTTGCTCTTGCCCAACCGGTCTCGCGCTTCGCGCACGAAAGCCGTCACCTCGTAGACCTCGGGCGGCGGTCCATCCTGCCAGGCATAGCCACCCTCGGCCGCCTTGCGGTGGCGCAGATCGATGGCATTGGCGACGTTATGGCTCTTGGGGAATCCCGTGCCGAACATCCAGAACAGCTTGCCCAGCACCCCGCCCAACGGGCTCTCGTCGAGGATACGCAGGAACGCGCCCGCCTGTTCCTCGCTGAGTGAGGCCAGGAACGTCTCGATCAGCGAGTCCGAAGCCAGCAACTCGGTAATGTCGTCGCGTATCTCGAAGCCGGCATCCTCGATCGCGCAGGTCAGGCGGTGCCCGTTCTTCGGCGCAGCGAAGGCCACCAGGTGCGCGCCGGGCTTGAGCACCGATCCGACCAGCGCCCACGTCTCGGGCCGGAAGGCGATATCGCCGCCGTCCCACTCCTTGCCCATGAAGCCCCTGGACGAACGGGCGTAGACGCCAGTTGCACCGTCCGACTTTGCCGGCGCGGCGTCCTTGGCGCCGAAGCGCTTCACGATGCTGGCGAGATGATAAGGTGGATCGCAACAACACGAGTCGAAGCGAACGCCGTTCGCCGCCAGCCGCGCGAGCACGTCGCGCATGTCGCCGTGTTCGACGGTCGGGGTCATAACGGATCCTCTTGTCTAGACGGGCAGGTTGGGCGAGTTGGCGGGATGGGTGCCGGCGTGCTCGCCGGTATCGGCGTCGAGCACGCGGTAGTAATCGCCGGCCCTCAACTCGATCCGCTTCGCCCTGATCTTGATCGTCCCGGGCTTCGGGTCGTCGGTGAACTTGATCCAATGGAAGGGCAGCGACCGCGCGCCGAGGCCGTACAGCGCCACCTCGCCCGACTTCAGGTCGACCGGCCGATAGCGACGGTCTTCGAACGCCAGCGCCACGCCATGCTCGCGCTCGCCGTCGGCGAACACGGCGAACAGCTCGGCGCCGGGTTTCGGAACGGACGCGAAGCCGAAGCCCTGCGGCACCTCGACCCGGCGCTGTTCGCCGCGATAGAACTCGGCCTGCATCGACGCCATGCCGTTCGCCACGTCGGCATGACGCACGACGCCCCGGCCATAGAGCGACGCCAGGCGGCGGTTCACATCTTCCGGTCCGCTCATGCGCCCGACCCCAGCTCGGCATCTTTCCAGCCACCGCCACCACCACCGCCGCCCTGCTGGGGCGCCTCCGGCGGTTTCGGCGTAAAGGCTTCGGGGGGCGCCAGCGACATCTCGCACAAGGTGCCCTGGTCGCCCTTGCTGTAGGTGACCTCGGCAATCGCGAGTTCCGCCGAAAGGTTCAGCTGAGGCAGTTCGCAGGGCACCAGGATATTCGGCCGCCACAGCGAGCCATCCGATTGCCGCCAGCCGACCCGCACCGCCGCTACCCGCTTCGAGCGGCCGATGTTGCGGCGGGCCTGCCATTCGGCATTGGCCGAGGCGCCGTCCGTCTTGGCGGCGCCCTTGCTCAGCATCGTCTTCGGCCGGTAGCGGGTCACGCCGGGATCCCTGAACGACCCTTCGACATGCGCGAGCGCGGGCGGCACGTCCTCACCGCCTTCGCTGCCCCCGCCGCCCGCCCAGCGATTACCGGCCTGCGCCTTCACGATGTAGTGGGAAAAGCGTTCAGACATGTCGCGGCGCACGCTGGCCTTCTTCAGCCCGTCGGACGGATGAACAAGACGATCGGTCGCGCGCTCCGTCGCGAGACGGGCGAGAACGAGACGGCCTTCGGGGTCGTCCATGACCAGGATCTGGCGTTGCCGGGCCAGCCGCTCAATGATCTTCCACGGCGACTCGCCGTGGTTGGCCGAGGCGACCGGGAATACCGGGCCGGTATCCTTCGCGACGACCTCGATCCCGTAGGGCTGGCAAAGCCGGCGGGCCACCGCTGCGAGGTCGACGCCCGCCATCTCCACCATCTGGTAATCGTCGGAACAGTCGACCAGATCTGCGGTCCGGGATCGGCCGGTGATCTGGACCCGCGCGTCGTTGCCGTCGCGCTGCGCGTCGACCACGTCGACCCACCCCGTCATCACCCGGTCCTCGCCGATCCAGATTTCGCACGCCGCGCCGTCGGGGATCTCGAAATGCGTCTTGAGGCCCGGCCATTTCTGCGTGGCCTCGATATCGAAGCTGCCGGCAGCGCGCTCGATCCCGCGCGTCACCCGGACCTTCAGCCAGCCGCCGAAGCGGCGGCCATCGACGATCAGGCCCAGATCATGATTTTCGAGCATCGGTCAACTCGACAGTCGCTGGCCGCGGGGCTTCAGGAAGGCGGGCGCCACCGTGTCGTTGCGGGTCGCCAGTTCGCGCGCCCGCCCCGGCAGGTCCGGGTCGTCGGGGTAGAACAGCTGCGCCGCCACCAGCGCCGGCACCTGACGCGGCAGCGCATAGGGCACGAGGCGCGCCCGGTCGGCGCCGCGCTCCGATATCGCCTGCAGGGTCACCGCCTGCAGGTCGTTCAGGGCGGTGCGGGCACCGTCCTCCCCGTTCAACCGGCCCAGCTCGGCGTCGAAGGCATCGGCCAGGCGTTCCCGCAAGGCGATGGCTTCGTCGTAGCTCGTGAACTCGACCGACGCGACCTGCCGGGACACTTCGGCCAGGACGGTGCGGCGAATGCCGGTGAAATAGGCGGCGTACCGGAGCTGGTCGGCCCTCTCCGGTTCGCTCAACGTCTCGAGGTCGTAGTCCGGACCTCCCGAGGCCTCGTCATAGACCGTCATCAACCCCTCGATCGCCCGCATGCGGGAGTCACGATCGGGCGTCGGGCCGGCCAGGGCATCGGCCCAATCCCCGAGCAGGCCGACCGTATTGACCGCCAGCCGCACGGTATCGATGCCGAAGCCCGTCTCATCGAACAGGCCGCCGGTGTATCCGGAGGCCAGAGACAGCGCGGAGGCCAGCGCCACCGACGGCGCCTGGCCCGACGCGACCTGCGCCACCACGTTGAGCAGTTCCGCCACCGCGAACACGCGCTCCGCGAGGTCGGCCGCGCCTTCCTGCGTCAGGTCGACCAGCCCGAGGGCCTCCCCCAGCGCGTCGGCGAACGCCGTTCGCGCCTCGATCACCGCGTCCAGCAGGGCATGCGGCCAGGAAATACCGACCGCCGGGTACTGGTTCTGGCCGGCCTCCTCGAACAGCAGGGCGAACTCGACCCAGTTGCCCTGCCGACGCTCGGTGCGCCGGTTCCAGCGCCGGCACACAACCGTCTGACGGCCGCGCGTCGGATGGATCAGGAGCCCGCTGCCCGCCTTGCGCAGCACCTTCTCGAAGGCCTTGGCCTCGAGGTCGGCCGCGGTGCCGACGAAATAGGCCTGCAGCGAGAAACGGTCGGCGGAACGGCCCATGTCCTCGAAGAACGGCAGGTCCCGGTCGGGATATTCATGCAGCGGACCGCGGCGCCCGCCCGAGCCGCTTTCGTCGTCGACCAGGAAGGGCATGCCGCGAAACGAGGCATTGAGCCCGGAAAAGGGGTCGAACGGCATGCGTGCGACCCCTTTTCCTTACTCAGCCCGGCTCATCGAATAGCCGACGTTGGTTTCGAGCTTCGCCGGACCGGTCGTGCTCGTGTCGATTTTCGTGCCCGGCGGTACGTTCCTGAAATCCATCGCGATCGAAACTGCCGAGCGCTGCGCGGCCACACCACCGGTCGAGGACGGCGTCGGCGGTGCACCGAACATGGCAGGGTTGAAATCACCCGGCATGTTGCCGCCGCTCGCCGTATCGGCGTTGAGCGCCGCCGATCCGGCCGACACCCGGTCGCCCGCCCACTTCAAGGCACGATCGACGGGCGCCCATACCGTATCGAAGGACGGCAACAGCGACTTGATACCGTCGATAAGACGCCGCAGCAGCTTGGCGCCGGCATCAAAGAGGTCGACTCCGAACAACCACTTGGAAAGACCGTTTACGGCGTTCTGCACCAGGTTGAAGGGATTGAAGCGAGAGAACAACTCCACAAGTCCGCTACAAAACCCTTGATCGAAGGCCGAGTTGACAGCGTCCATCTGCTCACCGAACCACTCGGTAATGGGCCCCCAATTGGCATAGATGGCGTACGCCGCCGCCGCGACGGCCCCGATCAACAGCACCCACGGGTTCGCATACAGGGCGACGTTCATCGCCCAAATCCCCTTGGTCACCACCCCGAGAGCCGAAAACAGGGGCCCCGCCATCGTGAGACCCAACAGACCGATGCTCGCCTCGATCGCCGTTCCGGCATTCGCGCCTTCGAACATCCAGGAGACGAACGGCAAATCTATGAACGCCTTGACCGCACCGGCCGCGCTCGTGACCACACCCTCGAGCGTCGCCACCTTGCGATCGACCGCCTGACCAATCAGTTCGCGGTTGGCAACGATCCAATCGGTCGTGAGATTGACGACCCGACCCAGGGCCGGCGCCATCGCCACGGAAAGACGCAATGTGAGACCGCTACCCGCCTTCTCCAGCTTGTCATAAGCGGCGTCGAGTTCCCCCATGCCCGCAGCCTGCTCTTTCGTCAGGCTGCTGTATCGGCGGTTTTCCTCGGTGAGTTCAGCCAGATAAGCCTTACCCCGGATGAGGAAGGGGATCAGCGACTCGCCCGACTTGCCGAACAGCGCGACCGCCATCGCCGAACGCAGGGACGCGTTCTCGTTCTTCTCGAACGCCTGCATGAGCTGCGGCATGACATCGACACCCTTGCGCACCTGCCCATTGGCGTCGCGCAGGTTGATGCCCAGCCGCTGAAACAGCGCCGCGGCGTCCTTGTTCTTGCCGGTCGCCGCGTCGTACAGGGTGCGATTGAGCTTGCCCAGCCCCTTCTCGCCCTGCTCGATCTCAACGTTGTTCAGTTTCCAGCCGTAGCGCAGGACCGAAAGCTGGGCGGTGGTCGCGCCCAGCTTTTCAGCGGTCGTGACGAACCCGTCGTACCCATCGGCCGCCTTGCGCGTCATGCTGACCAGGCCGGCCAGCGAGGCCGTGGCGCCGATCGCGCCCAGGGCCGGCAGCCAGGCCGTGATCGAGCCGAGGCCGCTGCGGAAGCGGCCCGCGACATGGTCGGCCATGCCGCCGACGCGGCCCAGCGCCGTCGCATCCGGCTTCTGCACGGCCTCGTTGACGGCCTTGATCGGCCCCAGCATGCCGCGCAGCGCGGCCGTGCCCCGCTTGACGACCTCGGCGAGGTTGCCGCGGCCGGTGATCTCGGTTTCGACCGAGTACTTGGCGGCCATGGGCTACCCCAAAAACATCAACCCAGCGATTGCAACAACCTCGCGTTTTCCTTCGCGAGTTCCTTCTCGATGCGAGCGCCGTGCCTGAACCACTCGACCAGATCGGTGACCGGCGTGTTCCACACGACCTGCGGCGCCACCTTCCAGAAGAAGGCGAGGTCGTGGATCCTGCGGCTCAGTCGTTCGAAGCCACCGAACGCGGGCGCAAGGCCAAAAAAGGCGCCAGCTTCTCCCCGCATATCTGCGCATCGATGAAGTTCATGCGCTCGATATCGGGCATGAGCAGCTTCTCGTTGTTCAGCAGCTCCAGCATGTAGAGGCCGGCATCGACTTCGCCGTCCCGCTCCTGCTTCTTTGCGATCTTCCTGGTCTCGCCGGCCGTCGGCGGACGGAACGTCACGCGCTCGATCATCTCGTCCGACGCGACGCGTCTGAACGGCTTCTTCAGATCGTGGACGACTTCGTCGGGAATGGTGAAGTCATCCGATCGCTGGTCCATCTCGGCCGGCGAACGGCGTTCGTCGCTGTTTTCCGTGCTCATGCCCGCAACTCCTCACCCGCCGCGCCTTCGAAGCGCAGCTTGACCTTGCCCTCGACATCGTCGATCTCGACCTCGCCGGCGACGAAGCCGTCGCGCAGCACCAGGCTGCTGCCGTCGGCGTTCGAGGCGACGGCATCGCCCGCCAGTTTTTCGTAGTCCGCGGTGGTGAGCGAGCCGTCGTGGCTGAACTCGCCCTCGATGTACGGCACCTGCGGACTGAGGCGCGCGCCATGGAAGCGGCCGTCGCGACCCACGACGCCCTTCTTGAGCGCCTGCTGGAAATTGTGCTTCAGGCCGTCGAGATACATCAGCACCGTGTTGCCGATGCGGAACTGCGACATGCCGCCGAGCTGCTTGATTTCGCCCATGGCGTGCTCCGTTCAGAAGTAAAGAGGGTGCGCCGCCGATCAGGAAATCGGCGCGACGCGGAACTGCGCCAGCACAGCGGTCATGCGGAGCTGGCCGATCAGCTTCGGCGGGAACACCATGTCCATGCGGTCGGGGTTCTGGCCGTTGATCTCGAGCCGCAGGAACGGGACCATGGCGTCGACGTCGGACAGCAGGCCGGCGGCCTCCATGCGGCGCATCTCGGCCACCACCATCGCCTTGCCGGTCGACGGCGTGACCACGCCCGAGTCGATGCCGGCGCGCGAGCCGTTGGGGGCCAGCTTGGCGCGCGGGAAGGCCGCCCGCCACGCCGCCTGCAGCCGCCGCATCACCCGCATGAGGGTGAAGATCTTTTCCACCGACAACCAGGCCTCGTCGATCTGGCCCAGCGCGTTGAGCTGATAGGTGGAAATGAGCCGCTCGAGGCGCACCACATTGTCGGCGCCGACCTCGTGCGTCGAGATCCCGGAATAGAGCAGCGTGTTGCGCTCGCTCATGGTGAACCGGCCGGTCGAGCCGGGTGGCGGCGCGAGCACGCCGGGGATTTCGATCTCCTGCACCGGACGGGCCGGATCGTTGCGCAGCACCACCGCCGCCGCCCCGATCGCGGCGCCCAGCCAGTCCCACACCGGCGTGGGCGTCTGCCAGACGGCCAGGATCGAGACGTGCGGGCCGTTGCGGCCGAGCCCCAGCGTCTGGCAGGTCGCGACCGAGCCGCGCCTGGCGGTGAAGACGTGCCCCCAGACCATGCGGTTGTAGGACCAGCGGCCGCCATTCTCGCCCATCGCCGCATCGGCCGCGTTGAGGTTGGCCGCATCGGTGTAGGGCATCACCACGTAATCGTAAGCCGTGTCGCCGAGAGCCGCGAAGGCTCCGGTGACAACGGGGTCCGTCGCGCCGCCCGCGAGCGCCGCGGCGCTCAGCGTGGCCGCAAACGTCGTCGGGATCGCCTCGCCGCCCGCAGCGCCCAGCCAGCCCAGGCGCACGTCGATATCGTTGCCCAGCGTACCGGCATTGCGCGCCTCGACCGTCACGACGGCATTCAGCACCGTGGCGACCACGGGAAGATCAGCCATCGCGTTGATCGCCGCGCCGATCGCCGTCGCCGTCTGGTTGACCGTCTCGGTGCCGGACACGACGACGGGCACCGACACGCCCGCCACATAGAGCGGCACCTGGCCCGCCACCGTGGCGGCGGCCGTCACGGTGATGGTCATGCTGGCCTTGGTCGCACCGCCCCCATCGGCCAGGCCGACGGCGTACAGCAGCCCGAACGGGTCGGCGCGCTTCACGCCCGCCAGACAGCCGACGATCTGCGACCCGACGCCGAACAGCTCCTTGGCGCGATCGAGCGAGGGGATCGGATAGACCTGCCCCGCGACGGCGCTGCCCGCGGCCAGCTTCTGGCCGAACACGACCATGCGGCCGGGATCGTCCGTCTGCGCAGCGCGGGAAGGGTCGACCTCATAGAAGAAGCCGGGAATCCGCAGGCCCTGCGGAATCTTGTTGAATTGCACGGCCATGGGACCTCGCAGGGGCTACGGAAGAAAGATGCCCGGACCTGTGGGGCAGGTCCGGGTTGGGGCGCCTACTCTCGCCTCGCGGCTTCTTCGGCGGGGGAACTCAGCGCTTGGCCTTCTCGGGCGGCGCATCGAACAGACACCCGTCGCCATCGGTTTCGCGGCGCACGAAATACTCGTCGTGCGCGCCGACCCAGGCGCCTTCGGGCGGAATGGGCTTCAGGGTCGCGGGATCGAGCACGGGCTGCCCCGCGCGCGGCACGAACCATTTCCGGTCGGTCATGAATCACCCTCTGTCTCGAATTGCTGGCGCATCAGGTGCCGCGCATCGGGATCATCCCCGGTCGGCGCCGGCCCGATGTCGCCCGTGACGGCAATCGTCGTGTCGACGGCCACGACCGGCGGCGGCGCGTAGCCTTCCCGGAACGCGAGCGTGAGCGTAATCGTGAAACAGACCGCGTCGAACTCGCCGTGGCTGTTCTTGGCGACCGCGTCGGCGCGCTGCCGGCGCATCCGCGCGATGTAGGAGGACAAACCAAGCCATTCGCGGCTCTCGAGCAGCGTGTCGCAGATCGCCTGGACGAGGAGGCTGGCCTTCAGATCGAGGTCGCCCGCCTCATCGCGCCCCGCCGCGATCACACCGTCCAAATAGAGGTCGGCCGTCACGTCGAACTCGGGCACCGACTTGTTGACGCCGCGGCCATCGTCGTCGCCCAGCGACGCCTCGAGGACGGGCCACCTGTCGGCCGCCTCACTGCCGAAGCGGTGCAGCGGTATGTTCAACCCCTTGAACGGCGAGGCGGGCGCTCCGTTCGCGTTCGCGGCCTCGACGGCCGCCCGCAGCAATTCGAGCGCCTTGTCCTTCACCCTCTCCATATGGACGGGGGAAGGACCGGTCATGATGTCCTCGCCTATCCCGCCAAGGTGGCGCGCCGCAGCCGGCACAGCGCGCCGGTGCGGTCGTCATTGTCCTCGACCCGGTCGACGACGTAGGTTCCGGCTGCCGGACCGGTGTCGAGAATGAACCGATCGCCCGCTGCCGGGCGAAGGCCACCGGAGAAGTCGCCGTAATGAACGGTGACAGAAGGTGCGAGCGTGCCGCCCTCGATCCGTTCATTGCCCGCCGAGGCGAACCCGTCGGAAAAGTCGGCGGGGATCAGATAGCGCTCGGCCGGTTCGGCCAGGCCCGCGACCTTCTGGAAATGGACGTCGCCGTAGTCGAAGGCGCGGGCGGCGGCGCGATCCACCCGCGCGGCCAGGTCGCGCCAGGGCATCGGTCAGGCCTGCGGCGGCGTGCGCTCGACAACGACCTTGCCGACGAAATCCATCGCTTCGACCTTGGTGCTCACCTCGGAAGGCGCACCCAGTGACCGCGCGAGGGCGACCAGGTCGGCGGCGGTCATGTCGCGCCACGCTTCGGGAATGGAAACCGCGGACGGATCGGGCTTCGTCGGCTTCGGCGCTGCGGATTTCTTCTCGACGACCGGGTCGAGTTCGGCTTCCCGGTCCGCCTTCATCATGGCGGCGGCGACATCGTCGCCAACCTCGCCGGCCCAGCCGGCCGGGTAGATTTTCGTCGTGCCGTCGGCGGACAGCGGAAAGAAGAACTGCGACGCAAAGCGGGCAATACGCGCCATGACGGACCTCCGGGTTGGCGAACGGCGTTCGCGAGCGAACTTCGCAAGGCCGGGCGGCACAAACCGCCCGGCAGAGCGAAGGTCGCTCCCGATCAGGGAGCGGCGGCACGGCCACGCACCAGCACGCGCGGCTTGTTGCAGAAGGCGAAGGGGTTCGACTCGGTGTAGAGGTCGACCCAGCGATCCATCTTCTCGATCGCCTGCTTGGCATACATGCGCTTGCCGATCGTGTTCACGGCCTCGAGGAAGTTGCCCGGCGCGAAGTAGGTGCCGAAGGTCTGTGCCGTGCCCATCGGCACGAAGCGGACGTCGTTCGCCGGAATGAAGCGCCGCTGCGTATAGGTGCCGTCGGCGTTGCGATAGCGGCCGTAGCCCCGGTATTCCTCGAACAGGATGCCCTGCCAGACGAAGCCCTTGCGCATATCGTTGCGCAGCGGGTTCTGGTTGCCGACCTCGTTCCAGTATTTGTAGGCCTCGCGCACCATCGGGTGGACGATGAACAGGTCCCACCATTCCGGCGAGCACAGCGCGACGATGCCCGTGTGCGTGTCGCCCATCAGCTCGTCTTCCACGGCGCGCTTAACGTCGGTCGCCTTCTGGATCAGGTTGGCGTTGGCGTTGGCGAGGTCCCACGACACCAGGATCTCGGACACGCCGAAATCGGTGAACAGGCTCAACGTCTGGGTGCCGTCGGCGTCGACCTGCAGGCCGCGCAGCATGCAGGCGCGCACATGCTCCAGGGTGATGAAGTGCTTGTTGGCCATGCCAACCAGCTTCTGGTTCACCACGTCCTGCACGCCGGCGAGCTGGTCGGCGCTGCCGAAGGCGCGGACGTTCTGCACCTCCTCGGCCTTCACCACGTCCTCGTGCGGAATGTGCGGGATGGCGTACTGGCGGGCGCTGCGGCGACCGCTCACGCCCTGGCTGGCCGCCTCGCCGCGCTGCCGGAACGGCAGGAGGTTCAGTTCGTTGTTCATGAACTCGATCGTGACCGTGGTCGTGGTCACCCCCTTCTCGGGGAAGATCCTGAGTTCGTTGATGCGGCCGAACTGGTTCGGCACCAGGTTGATCGATTCCGTGAGCTGGCTGGCGCTGAAGGCGTCGCCGCGAAAAACGTCGAGGATGTTGTCCATGTGCGACTCCCTCAGGGATGCGGACGTGTGAAAGACGAACGACGGTCGAGCCGGCCGGTCAGACCGGATCGACCAGGATCAGCTGCCGGGCGTCGAGGGCGGCGGCCGCGGCCGTCTTGTGGCCGGCCGTCGTGACCCCGGCGCCCCAGACGAGATGCGCGGTGGACACGACGGCGAGGCCGCGCAGCACGATCGCGAGAGCGTCGGCCGTCGTGTCGACCGGACCGGGCAGCGGCCCCGTCGCGGTCGCAGCCGGCGCAAGCAGGATACCGGCGGCGACTTCGGTGCCGTCGCTCAGCGTCGGGTTGTAGGGCGACCACTTGCCCGAAGCGGTGATGACGCCCAGCACCGTAAACGGCGCGAGCACCGCAAAGCCCGATTTGAGCGTGACCCGCTTGCGGCTGAAGTTCGGATCGAGTTCACGCTTGATGACGTCGCCGAGACGGGCCGCCTCGGTCAGTGGATTTGCCATGGGTCACTCCCGGTTGGCGGTTGAAAGTGGTTGCCGGTCAGAGGCCCTTGAGGGACTCGGCCATGCGGCTGGCGAGACTGGGCGACTTGCCGTCGCGCCCGCCGCCGGCGCCGACCGCCGGCTTGTAGTGCTCCATGGCGCGCGCGAAGGACGATCCGCCGCCTGCCTTAGGCGCCTTGGCGATCGTGGCCCGGGCCTGATCGGCGGTGAGGTCGGTGTTCAGCGCCAGGTGCATCGCCATCTCGGCCTGTGCCGGGGCGACCCCGTTCACGATCGCGGCCACGCGGACATGGGCCGCCGAGACGCCGCGACGGTGACCGGCGGCGCGCAGCGCGTTGCGCTGGCGGACGGCCTTCTTTTCTTCGTCGGACTCGGCCTTGGCCTCGTCCTCGTCCTCTTCGTCCGGGTCTTCGCCGTCGTCGCCATCGTCGGCGGCCTTGGCGGTCTTCTCGCGCTCGGCCTGTTCGCGGGCCTCGCGCTCCTCGTCGGTCTCGCCTTCCTCGCCGGCCTTCTTCTTCCCGCCGAAGCCAAGGAAAGCCAGGGTGCGGTTCTTCGCCATGAGGGCCTCCGTTGTGAGTGAGGGTGTCAGGAATGAAGCTCGATCAGCTCGGCGAGCGCTTCGGCCGGCGCCTGCACGGCGTCGCAGAGCTTCAGCGCCCGCGCGGCGGCGGCCAGGAACGTCTCGGCTTCGAGCTTCTTGACCGCAGCAGCCGGGATGCCGCGACCTTTCGCGACCAGGGCAGCGAACTGCGTCCAGACCGCATCGATTTCGGCCTGGATGCTGCCCCGCACCGCTTCCGGCAGCGGCTGAAACGGGTTGCCGTCGGCCTTGTGCTTGCCGGCATAGATGAGGCTCACGTCGATCCCTTCCTTCTCCAGCATCCGGGAGTAGTCGGCATGGGCGACGATGACGCCGATCGAACCCAGGAGGCCAACCGACGAACAGGTGATGCGGGTGCAGGACGACGCCAGGGCATAGGCCGCCGAGGCCGCCATGCCGTCGACGATCGCCCAGATCGGCTTGACCGCGCGGGCTTCGCGCACGAACTCGGCCAGGTCGAAACAGCCCGCGACCTCGCCGCCGGGCGACTCGATATAGAGCGCGATCGCCGCGATTTCGGTATCGGTCAGCGCCGCCATGAGCTGCGTGCGCAGTCCGTCATAGCCAGTCATCCCGCAGTCGGGCCCGAGGG
>JAESFK010000701.1_pt1 | contig 13999 bp, 12 predicted proteins | sample 9269391 | NCBI WGS metagenome assembly JAESFK01 (sample SAMN14506231, study PRJNA617097) | algae metagenome | isolation source: Drouetiella hepatica UHER 2000/2452 and co-occurring heterotrophs from... | place: Slovakia: Slovak Paradise National Park, Hrabusice, Kosice Region | collected 2000-01-01
TCGCATCGTCGCAGGCGATTTTCGGCTGAAGCAGCGCCGGCGGCACGGGGATGCTGGGGGCGTCCGGCAGCATCTCGGCGAAGCTCGTCACGAAGACGGTCTCGAGCGGCGTCTGGTCGCGGACCTGGCGCAGCAGCGGCATCAGGCTGTCGAGGCAGATGATGATCCTGGCGCCGGTGTCGTTCAGCTCATAAGCGAGTTCGGCCTCGCGGAAGAGCGGGTTCACCGGTACATGCACGGCGCCGAGCTTGAGGATGGCGAAGAAGGCGAGCATGAATTGCGGGCTGTTGGGCAGGAACACGGCGACGCGGTCGCCGGGCTTCACGCCATGCTCATGGAGCAGCGCTGCGAAGCGCTCGCTGAGATCGTTCAGCGCCCCATAGCTGATCTCGCGGCCGTAGAAGATGCAGGCCGGCTTCTGTGGCTGGCGCCTCGCCCATTCCCGAAGGTGTTCGCTGATTGCGATCTCGCCAAGCGGATAATGCGGCTGGCGCGCCACGCTCGAAGGCCATGCTGCGCTCTGCAGTTCCCGCAGGCGGGCGAAATAGGTCGCTTCATTCATCGTCGGGTGGGCCTGCTGCTGTCGATCGTGATGCCGTGACGATCGCGGCCTGGAACAGGGCCACCATCGCCTTCGCGTCACGAGATCGGCGCTCGCTTCACCCCCGGCGGCGAACAAGTTACCGGCTGTGTCGCTTGACGCAAGGTCGCTGGCGCCACGCTGCCAGCCATGCGCTCCCGACCGCGCGGCGCCAGATCCAACAAAAAACCTCCGGGGCGAACCCCGGAGGTTGTCGTGGCCGTGGCCGCCTGTCTCAGACGAGCGGCACCTTGTAGGGGTCGGCTTTCTCGTCGAAACGCGTCCAGCCTTCCTCGCGGTATTGGGCGGCGCGCGTGTCGCGGTCGATCGGCGTCGCGCCATCCATGATCGCTTCTGCGGTGGCGGCGTGTGCGTCCGCCGCCTTCACGGAGACGACGCTGCCACCGCGCCGGACAGTCTCGGCATGGTAGTGCGCTTCGTCCTCGTCGACGCCCGCGCTGGTAAAGGAGCCGACCAGGCCGCCTGCAGCAGCGCCGGCGACGGCGCCCGCCGCAGTCGAGGCCAGCCAGCCGGCTGCGACGACCGGGCCGATACCCGGGATCGCCAGCAAGCCGAGTCCGGCGAGGAGGCCGGCAGCCCCGCCGACGCCGGCGCCGATCCCGGCGCCCTCGGCGGCATTGCTGTCCTTGGCGCGCTCGTCGCGGCCCACGACACTGATGTCGGAAGCCGGGATGCCGGCGACTTCCAGCTTCTCGACGACGGCGGCCGCAGTCTCGTAGCTGTCATAGGAACGCGTGATGGTACGGGTCATGTAAATCTCCGGAATGCGAAACGAAAGGGAAAAGGGTCAGTTGCGGACGATGTTGCCGCGGTAGTCGACCGCGACATTGACCTTGGCGCCGGCATTCATCGCGGTGCCCTTCCAGACGCCGTTATCGTCCTTCTTCAGGCCCGTGACGCTGGTGTAGCCATTGGCTTCGAGCCGGCTCTTGGCCTGGCCCTCAGTGAAGCTGTTGGCGCCGGGCAGGGGGGCATTCTTGTCGGCCTCGGTCTTGGGCGCCGGCATGGGAGACGTCGTCGAGGTCTGCGCCAGGGCGCCAAAGGACGTCGCCGATACGATCATCGTGGCGAGAAGCAGCTTCTTCATGGTCGTTCTCCAAAGGCTGGCGGCGATGGCCGCTGTTGCCCAAGGAAACGGCACCCGGCGCCGATCGGTTCCGGAAATAAATGACCGTGAATGGCGGGAACATCCTGGCCCGAGGTCCATTTCGCCTGCGTCACGAACGCCGCTTCCGGGGGCCGCGCCGCGCCGCTATGCTGGCCGCATGACACAGGCCCACCACAGCCAGACCGACGAGCACTCTGAAGTCACCGCACCGGGGCCGTCTCGTCTCGGTATCGCGCTGCTTGCCGGCGGCGCGCTCACTCTGGTGCTGGCGGGCCTGCTGCTCTGGTGGCGCGAGGGCGATCGCCTCTTCACCGACGGCCTCATCGCCGCCATCGTCGCCTGCTTCTGAACGCGCCAGCCGTCTCGGCGCCTTTCGGGCCGCAACCAGGATCTTTCCCGTGAACCGCCGTCTCGTCCTGCCACTCGTCGTCTTCCTTGCCGGCGCACTGGCGCTCGCCGCCGCCGCGATCCTGACCTTCTCGCCCAGCCGGCAGGGCCAGTCGGGCACGGCGAGTGTCGGGGGGCCGTTCACGCTCACGGCACAGGACGGCAAGACGCTGACGGACAAGGATCTGAAGGGCGCACCCTTCCTGGTGTTCTTCGGCTTCACCCACTGCCCCGACATCTGCCCGACCAAGCTGTTCGAGATTTCCGAGGTGCTGCGTGCCGCAGGCGCGAAAGGCGAGAAGCTGCGGGCGCTCTTCGTAACCGTCGATCCCGAGCGCGACACGCCCGAGGTGATGAAGAGCTATCTCGGCTCCTTCGACGCCCGCATCGTCGGCTTGAGCGGCGACCGGCCCGCAGTCGATGCCATGATCAAGGCCTATCGCGCCTATGCCCGCAAGGTGCCGCTCAAGGACGACTACACCATGGACCATACCGCCCTGGTCTATCTGATGGCCAAGGACGGCAGCTTCATCGGCGCCTTCAACATCGAGCAGCCTCCGGCTCAGGCGGCGCAGGAATGGCTGCGGCATTTGTGACAGGCGCGTCCGGAGCGAGTGGTGCGCGCTGCCGAGCCAGGCCATGCATCGTCTTGTTCCAGGTGAAGCGGCGCGCGCGATACTCGTATAGCGCCATCCAGGCGGCGACGCAGACCAGCCCGTAGTAGAACGGCAGCATCGGCAGGAGCAGCAGCAATCGCGGTGCGCGACGTCTGAGCGCCCCGATGGCCGGCGGCAGGAACAGCGCGAGCGCCCCGAAAATCCAGACCGCAAGCGCCAGCGTCGACGTCAGGCTGCTGAAGGCACCGGTTGGCGAGAGCAGCGAGCCCTCGCGATAGGCGATGAACGCTGCGACGGCGAAGACCGGATAGGCCAGCGCGGTCACGACCGTACCGAGACAGAGCGACAGAAAGGCCAACGTCGCAGGCAAGCCGGCCTCGCGCAGCAGTCGTAGGGGCGCCCGCGAATGCGTCACCAGCGTCTGCATGTAGCCCTTGATCCAGCGCGAGCGCTGCTTCAGCCAGGCGGGAAGCGTCAGCGGCGCCTCCTCGCGGGTGTCAGAAGGCAGATCCCCCATGCGATACCCCGCCCGGACGAGCCGCAGGCCGAGGTCGGCATCCTCGGTCACGTTCCAGGCATCCCAGCCGCCGATCGCACGCAAGGCGCTTGTCCGGAAATGGTTCGAGGTGCCTCCCAGCATGATCGGCAGCCCGGAACGCAGCAGCCCGGGGTTCAGCACCTCGAACAGCCCGGCATATTCCAGCGCGAACAGTGCTGGCAGCCATCCTTCATTGGCATGGTCGATGACGAGCCTCGCTTGCAGACAGGCGAGATCGCCCGGTGCGCGCAGGAAGCGCGCTGCCGCCATGCGCAGCTGCTGCGGATCGGGAATGTCCTCCGCATCGAAGATCGTGAACAGCGCGCCACGGGCCTCCAGCAAGGCGAGGTTGAGCGCGCGCGGCTTGGTGCGTGGCGGGCCGGGTGGCACGACCGTGGCGCTGACATGGGGCGGCAGGGCGATATGCGCCAGCGCCGCGTGCATGCCGGTGTCCTCCGCTTCGATCAGCAGCCTGATGTCGAGCTTGGCCGCGGGATAGTCGAGCGCCGTCAGGGCAGCCAGCATCTGGTGAAGCACCGCTTCCTCCCGATACAGCGGCACGGCGACGGTATAGATCGGCAGCCGGCTGTCATCGACGCGCCAGCGATGCCGCTGCCAGAGATCGGGGGCGGGTTGCTCGATCGCGGCCGCCAGTCGCAGCAGGATAAGGCCTAGGAAGACCGGCCCGAGCAGCAATGCGACGGCAAAGAAGGTCTCCAGTGGCGCGAGGGTCCCGCCGATTGCGGCGCTCGCCGCTCCGATCGCCGCCGCGATGCGCTGCCCGCGACTGGCGCCGGTGCGGGCGCTGTCGCGAGCCAGCCCGGCTTCGTCCAGATTGGCAGCCTGGCGGGCCAGCGTGGCGCCGTTGGCGCGGCGCAAGGCGTCGCCGAAGCGATGCGGTCCGACGACGGCGATGTCGCTGCGCTGGCGCGGTCCCGCCTCCAGCATCCGGCGCAGCGCCGGCCCTTCGGGAGCGAGCACGAAGCGGAATCGTCGCGACGGCTCGCCAGTGACGGGTGCGATGCCGCCGCGCAGGGTCGCGCCATGCTCGCCGCCAGGCATGAGAGCGAAGTCGCCGGCATGGAAGGGCAGGCCGAGCTCGGCGGCGAGCGCACGGTAAAAGCCGTCCTCGTCGATCAGCCCGAGCGCAAGCACCTCCCGCGCGGGTTCGGTGCGGTTGCGGCTGGCCTGCCGTGCGGCCAAGTCGAGGTCGGAGGGCGCTACGCCATGGCGCGAGAGAAAAGCGATCTCTGCCGGAAAGCCGGTGACGGCTTCCGTGCATTCGTCAGAACGCCTGTCGTGACCGCCGCCCCCCAATGGCCCGGTTCCGCCCCACGCAACACGGCCCAGGCTCGATCAAGCCAAGACAACCCATGGTTGCCGCTTTCGAGCGATGAGTCGAGAGGGGCGAGGTCAGGCCTTCGCTGGCGCTCCGGCCTGCCGATCACATCCCGCCGAGGATTTCGGCGACCTGCGGAATGTCCTTGTCGCCACGACCCGAGAGATTGACCACCATCAGATGGTCTTGCGGCTTCTGGGGCGCGAGATCGGCGACGCGGGCAAGCGCATGGGCGGATTCCAGCGCCGGGATGATGCCTTCGAGTTTGGAGATGAGCTGGAACGCCTCGAGCGCCTCGTCGTCCGTCGCCGAGATGTAGTTGGCGCGGCCTGTCTCATGCAGCCAGGAATGCTCCGGGCCGATGCCGGGATAGTCGAGTCCGGCCGAGATCGAATGGGCATCCTTGATCTGGCCGTCATCATCCATCAGCAGATAGGTGCGGTTGCCGTGCAGGACACCCGGCTTCCCGCCGGTCAGCGACGCCGCGTGCAGGCCCGACGGAATGCCGTGGCCGGCCGCTTCGACGCCGTAGATCTCGACGGAAGGGTCGTCGAGGAAGGGATGGAACAGGCCCATCGCGTTCGAGCCGCCGCCGATGCAGGCGACCAGCGAATCCGGCAAACGCCCTTCCAGCTCCAGCATCTGCGCGCGCGTCTCGGTACCGATCACGCACTGGAAATCGCGCACCATGGCCGGATAGGGATGCGGGCCCGCGACGGTGCCGATGCAGTAGAAGGTCGTGGCGACATTGGTGACCCAGTCGCGCAAGGCCTCGTTCATCGCGTCCTTCAGCGTCTTGGTGCCGGATTCGACCGGCACCACGGTCGCGCCGAGCATCTTCATGCGGAAGACGTTGGGCGCCTGACGAGCGACGTCGACGGCGCCCATATAGACGATGCATTCCAGCCCGTAGCGCGCGCAGAGGGTTGCGGTCGCGACGCCGTGCTGGCCGGCGCCAGTCTCGGCGATGATGCGCTTCTTGCCCATGCGTCGCGCCAGCAGGATCTGGCCGAGCACATTGTTCACCTTGTGCGAACCGGTGTGGTTCAGTTCCTCGCGCTTCAGGTAGATCTTGGCGCCGCCCGGCAGGCCCGAAGCGCCCGCCTTGTTCCGAAAGTGCTCGGTCAGGCGCTCGGCGAAATAGAGCGGCGAGGGACGGCCGACATAGTGCTTCAGCCCATAGGCGGTCTCGGCATGATAGGCCGGGTCCGCCTTGGCAGCCTCATAAGCCTGTTCCAGCTCGAGGATCAGCGGCATCAGCGTCTCGGCGACGAAGCGGCCGCCGAACATGCCGAAGCGGCCGTTCTCGTCGGGGCCGTTGCGGTAGGTGTTGGGAGTCTGGGGCGCGTTCATGTCCGGCCTGCCTCTGCTGTCGCTGATGCCGCGGCGGCCCGTGCCGCTGCGACGAAATCCCTGATCCGGCCGCTGTCCTTGACGCCGGGAGCACTCTCGACTCCGGAGGAGACGTCGACGCCCCACGGCCTCGCGATGGCGATCGCCTGGCCGACATTCGCCGGATCGAGCCCGCCCGATAGCATGAAGCCCAAAGCGGGGTCGAGCGCGGCCAGCAGGGTCCAATCGAAAGCCTTGCCGTGGCCGCCGGGATAGGCGGCATCCTTCGGTGGCTTGGCGTCGAGCAGGATGCGATCGACCACGCCACGATAGGCCTCGACCGCGGCGAGATCGTGCTCCTCGCCGATGCCCAGCGCCTTGATGACGCGCAGGCCGGTCGCCGCCTTGATGGCGCCGGTGTGCTCCGGGGGTTCCCGGCCATGCAATTGCAGCCAGTCGGGCTTGAGCGTCTGGGCAAGTTCGCGAGCCTCGCCCACGTCGCGATCGACGATCAGCGCCACGATCTCGGCGCGTCCACGCGCCATGGCGGCGAGGTCGGCCGCTTGCGCGGCTGTGACGTAGCGGGGGCTTTTCGGATGGAACACGAGGCCAATCATCTCGACGCCGGCATCGAGAGCCGTGCGCAACGTCTCCGGCGTCGAGAGGCCGCAGATCTTGATCGCGAGAGGAGCATTCGATGCTGACATGGCCTCGCCTTAGCACGAAGGTGATCGGCGCCGCACTTGCGACATGATGGCGGACGAAGCAATGCTGATCGCGTCGAGGCAACGGGCCACAGCGACGGCAGAGCGGGCAGAGTCGATTGTTCGGCAGGGGGCGGCGCGGTTTCACGGTCCTGGCGGGTCTGCTGGCGATGTCCGGCATCACCGCAGGCATCTTCTATGCCGCCAGCCAGCCGCGGACGCTGCGCCTTGCCGTCGGCCCGCTCGGTTCCGAGGATGCCCGCATGGCGGCCGGCTTCGTCCAGGGGCTGAACCGCGAGAAATCACAGATCCGGCTCCGGCTCATCCTCACCGAGGGTTCGGAGGAGAGCGCGAAGAAGGTCGATGGCGGTGACGCTGAGCTGGCCATTGTGCGCCCCGATATCGCGCTGCCGGCCAACGCCGATACGGCACTGATCACCCGCCGCTCCTTCCCTTTCCTGATCACCGACAAGAGCAGCGCGATCGGCCGCATCGCCGACCTGCGCGGCCGCACGGTCGGCGTCGTGCGCAATCCCGCCGGCAACATCGCGCTGCTGAAGCTTGTGCTGGCACAATATGAGGTCAATCCCGACGAGGTCACGATCGTCGGCCTGACGCCCGACGAGATCGTCCCGGCGGCGAAGGAACGGCGGATCGATGCGTTCTTCTCGATCACCGCGGTCGGTGCCCGCGCCAGCGGTGACGGCGCCGGTCGCCTGCGCTCAGCCTGGGGCGAGGATCCTGTTCTGATCCCGGTCCGCGAGGCCGATGCGCTGGCGGCAAGGGTCCGTTCCATCGAGACCGGTGAGATCGTCAGAGGTGCGCTCGGAGGCGATCCGCCTCGGCCGTCTGAGAACTTGCCGACGATCGCGATCACCTCGCGGCTCGTCGCCTCGCAGGATCTCGACGACGACATCGTCGGCAGCCTCGTCAGCGCCTTGCTGGCGCTCCGCGTGACGCTTGCCGCCGAACTGCCGCAGATCCAGGGCCTGGAGACACCGGCCACCGACAAGGATTCACCGCTGCCCGTCCATTCGGGAGCGGCCGCCTTCATCGATGGCGAGCAGAAGACCTTCTTCGAACGCTATGGCGACTGGTTTTATCTGGGCGTGATGGGGTTGTCTTTGCTGGGCACGGGCGCGGCCGGCTTGCTCGGGCGCGAGAGCGCAGCGCGGCGCCGGCGGGCGATGATGGGGCTCGATCGCCTGCTCGCGCTCCTGCCCAAGATCCGCAGCACATCCGACGTCGACACGCTCGATCTCTGCCGGGCCGAGGCCGACGCGATCCTGCTGGAGGTGCTTGGCGACTTCGGGCAGGGCGATCTCGATTCATCCGCCATCGCTGCCTACCGCCTGGTCTTCGATCAGGTCAGCCGGGCCGTGGCAGAACGCCGGCGGGTGCTGCTGGAAGCTTGAGGCCCGCGCGCGCCGACGGTTGCGCAAGGCGATGGCAGCCGCTATGCCCGCGCCGCGAACGTTACGGGGTTGATGTCCGCGACAGGGCCGGTGGTCAAGGAGACGGGCTTGGCTCGGCATCACACCTTTCTCGACCGATTGTTCGATCTCAAGCCCCGCGCCTTCGCGCTCAGCGAGGCCGTACTCGGCCATCATCCCAGGACCAGGGTGCTCTCGGGCTTCTTCCCGGATTTCATCTGGCCCGATGCGGCCCGCGTGAAGGTGTTCGAGGACCGGCGCTGGAGGCACAATCTCGCCGCCGCGGAGTATGATGACGTCCGGCCGCTGGTCTGCGACCGGAATGTCGATGTGCTGAACCCGCTCGACATAGCCTGCGAGCCCGGCGTTTCGCGCACCATGATCGCCGAGATCGCTGGCGTCGTCGTCCCCGGTCATACGCTGACGGCCGTCGATGCCGCTTCGGGAAGCCAGATATCTCTGGGCCAGCAGGGAAAGGCGCGCTGGTCGTTCGCCTATCCCGGCCCCATTGCCTTGAAGCGGATCGTGGTGGACCAGCCCTGTCTGGCGATCCCCCCGATCCGTCATTACGGTCATCTGATGACGGACGTGCTGATGCCGATCTGCGAGGCAATCCGGATCGGCGCGATCAGCGAGCGCGAGGAGTTGGTGATCTTCACCGGCGACCACCCGCCGCTGGTTTCGTTCTTCATCGACGGCATGCGGGCATTGGGGCTTCGCGTCCGGCAAATGCCGCTGAAGCCTACCGAGCATGTCGTCACCGACCGCTATCTCTATGCGCGCAGCCACTCCCCCAACATCGAGCAGATCTTTGGCGTGCCCGAAGCCTGCGCGACCGCTTTGGCACTGTTCCAGGCGGCCTATCGAGAACAGCCGGCCATCGTTGCGCCGCGGCGTGTCTATCTCAGGCGAAAGGGCCATCGCCAAAGGGTGGTCGCCGGTGAGGACGCACTGGTCGCGCGGCTCGTGCAGGCCGATTTCACGGTGCTGGAGCCGGACTGGACCAACCACTCCGACCAGATCGCGGCCTGCTCGGGCGCCGACGTCATCGCCGCGGTTCACGGCGCTGCGCTTGCCAACGTGCTGTTCTGCAAGCCCGGCTCGACTGTGGTCGAGTTGATGGCGACCGATGGCCGAAAATCGACGGGGCTTCACTGGTCGGCAGCGGCAGGGGCTCGCTATGTGCCGGTTTTTGGTGGCAAGGAGGGCGGCAAGCAGTCCTTCGCCGTCGACCCGGAAGACGCCGCTCGCGAAATCATCGCCGCGGCAGAGCGTGCCGGGCCACGATGACCAAGCAAATGACCATGAAGCGATTTATTCTTCCGGTGGGCGCTCCGCTGCGTGACGTTGTCTGCATGGCGGCTTTCCAGAGCCTGCTCGTCTTCACCTACTTCATTAGCAAGAATACCTCCGCGAAACTGATGATCGCCGCATTGGTAGTCATCGTCGCGACGGATTCGACATTGTTTCGCGAACGCCTGCCGCGTGCCGTCGTGGCGGGGCTGGCGGGGCTTGCCGCCTTTGCCCTGTGGTCTGCGGCTGGTCTGATCGCAAACGGGATTCCATGGGGGCGTGCCAGCGAGACGGCTGCGAGCTTCGTTCTTCTCGGGCTCGTCATCCTGGCTGGACGCCGGCTGCTCGCTTGCTGCGACATGCGCCTGATTTGTCTCTCGATCGTTGCGATTGCCTCCTTGAGCGCGCTCGCCTCGATCGTCCTGCATCTCGCCGAGGGGCAGGGCTGGGGCGGCAGGCTGGTGCCGCTCGGGCGTCCGGGCAACTCCATTCCCGGCGCTGGTGGGCTTTGCATCGCGCTGATTGCGGCGGTGGCGGTCCTGCGAGGCGGCTGGACTCTGTCACGCGCCCAGAAGGCATGGCTGATTGCGGCGCTGGTCCCGATCGTGACGGCCGTGGTGATGACGCAGAGTCGAGGCCCGATGATCGCGGTGGCAGTCGCGCTTGCCGCGATGGTGGTGCCATGGCGGCTCTCGAGCGGCAGGCTTGCAGCCCTCGCGCTGGCGAGCTGGGCGCTGGTCACGAGCCTGATTTTCGCCGATCCCTACTTGCGATCACTGTTTTGCACCGATGAGACCAGTTTCTGTAGGCCCTCCGCGCGGCTGCAGATCTGGGGCTGGGTCGTCGACCATGTCGCCAGCCATCCAGTCTTCGGACTGACGCCAGTCTATCGTTTCGAGGACTCCATCTTCAATCATCCCCATAACGGGCTGCTGGGAACGATGATGTTCTTCGGCATCCCGGGCCTGGCGCTGTTCCTGGCGCTGGCGCTGCTCTACAGCCGCCATATCGCCAGCCGCAGCGCCGAGGTCGGCCTTTTTGCGTCGGGAGCGCTGATCTTCAGCTTCGGCTATATGGGATCGGACCTCTCGAACCCGTTCGCATTCGCCAATACGCACTATCTGTTTCTCTGGCTGCCGCTCGCTTTCGGTCTCGCGGCCCCTGCGGAAAACGCCTCGCCGGCCGCGGGTGCCGCCGCCCGCTAGGGCAATGCACCGGGCGGGATCAGCAAATTCAGCTGATGCCGTTGCCGAAACGGCCGCCAAGGTTTATGTGCAGCGCAGCGAATTCCATATTCCTCGTGAACAGGCTACGCCGGCAGGGCTTTGATCCTCGCCGGCTTGTGGCCTTGAAAAAAGGCCCGACCTCGCATGTCCATGCGCAATATCGCCATTATCGCCCACGTCGACCACGGCAAGACCACGCTCGTCGACAAGCTCCTGCAGCAGTCGGGCACCTACCGCGACAACCAGCGCGTCATCGAGCGCGTGATGGACTCCAATGAGCTGGAGAAGGAGCGCGGCATCACCATCCTGGCCAAGGCGACCTCGGTCGTCTGGAAGGACACCCGCATCAACATCGTCGACACCCCCGGCCACGCCGATTTCGGCGGCGAGGTCGAGCGCATCCTGAACATGGTCGATTCCGCCATCGTGCTGGTCGATGCGGCTGAGGGCCCGATGCCGCAGACCAAGTTCGTGGTCTCCAAGGCGCTGAAGCTCGGCCTGCGCCCGATCGTGGCGATCAACAAGGTCGACAAGCCCGACGCCCGCGTCACCGAGGTGATCAACGAGGTGTTCGACCTTTTCGCCGCGCTCGACGCCAGTGACGAGCAGCTCGATTTCCCGATCCTCTACGGCTCGGGCAAGCAGGGCTGGATGGCCCATGATCCGGCCGGTCCGCAGGACCAGGGCCTCGCCCCGATGTACGACCTGATCCTCAGCCATGTGCCCGAGCCGCGCATCGAGGAAGGTCCGTTCCGGATGCTGGGCACCCTGCTCGAGGCCAATCCTTATCTCGGCCGCATCATCACCGGCCGCGTCGTCTCCGGCTCGGCCAAGCCGAACCAGCAGATCAAGGTTCTCTCCGGCGACGGCACCGTCGTCGAGAGCGGCCGCATCACCAAGATCCTCGCCTTCCGCGGGCTCGAGCGTACGCCGATCGAGGAGGCCATTCCCGGCGACATCGTCTCCATCGCCGGCCTGGTGAAGGGCTCGGTCGCCGACACCTTCTGCGATCCGTCCGTCGAGACCCCGATCAAGGCCCAGCCGATCGATCCGCCGACGGTGTCGATGACCTTCATGGTCAACGACTCGCCGCTGGCCGGCACCGAGGGCGACAAGGTCACGACCCGCGTCATCCGCGACCGCCTGTTCAAGGAGGCCGAGGGCAATGTCGCGCTCAAGATCGAGGAAGCCAAGGACAAGGATAGCTACATTGTCTCGGGCCGCGGCGAATTGCAGCTCGCCATCCTGATCGAGCAGATGCGCCGCGAAGGCTTCGAGCTCGGCGTCTCGCGCCCGCGCGTCGTGCTGAAGCGCGACGAGGCCGGGCAGCTCCTGGAGCCGATCGAGGAGGTCATCATCGACGTCGACGAGGAGCATTCCGGCGTCGTCGTGCAGAAGATGTCCGAGCGCAAGGCCGACATGCTGGAGATGCGTCCGTCCGGCGGCAATCGCCTGCGCCTGGTCTTCCACGCCCCGACGCGTGGCTTGATCGGCTACCAGGGCGAGCTTCTGACCGACACACGCGGCACCGCGATCATGAACCGCCTGTTCCACGACTACCTGCCCTACAAGGGCGAGATCGGCGGCCGCCGCAACGGCGTGCTGATCGCGATGGAGACTGGCGAGGCGGTGGCCTACGCGCTGTGGAACCTCGAGGATCGCGGCCCGATGATGATCGAGCCCGGCTGGAAGGTCTATCAGGGCATGATCGTCGGCGAGCACACCCGCGAGAACGATCTCGAGGTGAACGTGCTCAAGGGCAAGAAGCTCACCAACATCCGCACGACCTCGAAGGACGAGGCCGTGCGCCTGACTCCGCCGATCCGCATGACGCTGGAGCGGTCGCTGGCCTGGATCGACGATGACGAGCTGGTCGAGGTCACCCCGAAGTCGATCCGCCTGCGCAAGGGCGTGCTCGACCCCAACGAGCGCAAGCGCTCGCAGAAGATGAAGCAGGAAGTGGCCTGATCGCCACCTTGGCTGACGCTCCGGTCGAGATTCTGCTGATCACCGGCCCGGCAGGTGTCGGCAAATCGACACTGTGCTGGGAAATGGGCGGTCTGCTGGCTGCGGCCGGCATTGCCCATGCCGCGATCGAGACGGACGAGCTCGATCGCGTCTTCCCGAAGCCCAAGGCCGAGGAGCTGGCAACGCTGGCGCCCGGCGTGCGCGATGTCAGCCAGCTCAATCTGGCCGCGCTCTGGAGCACCTATCGCGCGCTCGGGCACCAGCGCCTGCTGATGTCTGGTGTCATGCTCCATGTCGATTTCGACAAGCGCTGGATCCTCGCCGCTATCCCCGACGCGCAGATCACGGTCGTGCGCCTGCATGCTGGTGACGAGGCGTTGCTTGCACGCCTCGACCGACGCGAGCAGGGCGCCGGTCGCGACGCCCAGATCGAACGCAGCCTCCGGCAGTCGCGCCGGATTCGCGATGAGGCCGGTGACGGCTTTCTCCTCATCGACACCGATGGGCGATTGCCGATCGAGCTCGCACGCACGGTCCTCGCGCAAAGCGGCTGGCTGGAACCCACAAACGAGGCCACCGGCTAAGTGCTGTCCACGGCGTGTACGGTTCGCGCTTTCCGAATGGCTATCTGACGGCTTGCGCTCAGTGGCTCATCAGCACCGGCAGCGTGCAATCCTTCAGCAGCGACTGCGTCACGCCGCCGAGCAGCCATTCGCGCAGGCGCGAATGCTTGTAGGCGCCGCTGACGAGCAGATCTGCACCGAAGACCGTCGCCGCCTGCTTGATCTCGCTGGCGACGTCCGGCTGCGTGAGCGCGACGTTGCGGACCGTGACCGGGATGCTGTGCCGGGCCAGATGCGGCGCAAGATCCGCGCCCGCGATCGTCGTCGACAGATCCTTCTCGCCAATGACGGAGAGGATCTCGACCTCGGCGGATTCCGACAGGAAGGGCATTGCGTCGCCCACGGCGCGCGCGGCAGACGCGCTGCCGTCCCAGGCGATCAGGACCCGTTTCGCGGAGAAGGTCTCGCATCCGGGCGGGACGATGAGCACCGGGCGTCCGCTTTCGAACAGCGCGGCTTCGATCAACCCGCGATCCCGCTGCACGGCATCCTTCTCCATGTCGAGAATGCTGAGGTCGTGGACGCGCGCATAGGCGAGAAGCCGGTCGCAGAGGCTGGCGTAGATCAGGGCCGGCGTCTCGACGGTGCAGGTGACGCCGGCGAAATCGGCGCTGCCTTTCGCCCTCGCAGCGAAGGCTTCGGCGAGTGACTGGATCCGACGGTTCTCGCTGCTGACCAACTCGGCGCCGAACGCACCGACCAGCGAGGCCGGGATGGCGTAGCGCATCGAGGCGGCCTGGAGAGTCAGGTGCGCCCTGGCCTGCTGCGACAGTGAAAGCGCGTAGGCGAGGGCGGAACTCTTCTCGCCGCGCCCCTCCTCGGTGAAGGCG
>JAESFK010000702.1_pt1 | contig 13989 bp, 19 predicted proteins | sample 9269391 | NCBI WGS metagenome assembly JAESFK01 (sample SAMN14506231, study PRJNA617097) | algae metagenome | isolation source: Drouetiella hepatica UHER 2000/2452 and co-occurring heterotrophs from... | place: Slovakia: Slovak Paradise National Park, Hrabusice, Kosice Region | collected 2000-01-01
GGTGGCGTTGTCGACGCGGATGCCGGCGAAGCCCTCGGCTGCGACGGCCGCGGCGAGGTTCTTCAGGACGGCTGCGGGCGCCTTGCCCTTGATCAGGTCCCAGCTGCGATAGGTGATGCCAGTGACCATCGGCACGCCGTCGGCCTTGAAGTTGCCGGGGCAGGCCTGGGCAAAGGCCTGTGAAGCGCCCAACATCGTGATGAACATGCCGAAGCAACAGGTCTTGATGGCTCTTGCGGTCATGGTCGATCTCCGATCGGAACAAGGGTATTGTGTATAGCCGAGCCTTCGGATCGCTCAAGCCGCCGGCGATCCGGAACGCAGCCCGTGGTGGTCTGGCGTCCGCAACCTTGACTTTCGCCACATTCTTCGGCTTTAACGCGGCCATCCGTTTCGCCGACATCGTCGAGACCGCATCAGCCGACCGGGCCGCTTCACGCTTCATGAGCCCGGAGGTCAACGCCCGACAGCGCGTCTGCGCCCTCGGGCGCGAAACCGTTTGGCGATAAGGTCACGGCAATGGCGGCCCCCTGAGGCAAGCAAGCAGGTCCGCATGTTCGGTACTCTGAGCGACAGGCTGTCAGGCATCCTCTCGGGCCTCACCCGCAGGGGCTCGCTGACCGAGGACGACGTCAACGCCGCGCTGCGCGAGGTGCGCAAGGCGCTGCTCGAGGCCGACGTCGCGCTCGAAGTCGTGCGCTCCTTCACCGACAAGGTCCGCGAGCGGGCTGTCGGCGCCGAGGTGCTGAAGTCGATCACGCCCGGCCAGCAGGTCATCAAGATCGTCAACGACGCGCTGATCGACATGCTCGGCGGCGACGGCGAGGGCATCACCTTCGACGCCGTGCCGCCGGTGCCGATCCTGATGGTCGGCCTTCAGGGTTCCGGCAAGACCACATCCACGGCGAAGATCGCCAAGCGCCTGACCGACCGCAACAAGAAGCGCGTCCTGATGGCCTCGCTCGACACGCGGCGTCCGGCCGCGATGGAGCAGCTCGCCATTCTCGGCAAGCAGGTGGGCGTTGACACGCTGCCGATCGTCGCCGGCCAGTCGGCCGTGCAGATCGCGCGCCGCGCTGTCGAGGCCGCCAGGCTGGGCGGCTATGACGTCGTCATGCTCGACACCGCCGGCCGCGTCACGCTCGACGATACGCTGATGGCGGAAGTGGCCGAGGTGAAGGCCGCGACGAATCCGCACGAAGTGCTGCTAGTCGCCGACGCGCTGACCGGCCAGGACGCGGTCAACACGGCGCGCGCTTTCGACGGCCGCGTCGGCCTGACCGGCATCGTGCTGACCCGCATGGACGGCGATGGCCGTGGTGGCGCCGCGCTCTCGATGCGCGCCGTCACCGGCAAGCCGATCAAGCTCGTCGGTACCGGCGAAAAAATCGATGCGCTCGAGGATTTCCATCCCTCGCGCGTCGCCAACCGCATCCTCGGCATGGGCGACATCGTCGGTCTGGTCGAGCGCGCGGCCGAGACGATCGATGCCGACAAGGCGCAAGCCGCCGCACAGCGCATGGCCAAGGGGCAGTTCGATCTGTCCGACATGCGCATGCAACTCCAGCAGATGGAGAAGATGGGTGGCCTTGGCGGCGTGATGGGCATGCTGCCCGGCATGAAGCAGGCTCAGGCCCAGCTCGCTAGCTCCGGCGTGGGCGACAAGATGTTCAAGCGCATGATCGCCGCGATCGATTCGATGACGCCGGCCGAGCGCAAGAATCCCGACCTGCTCAAGAACAGCCGCAAGAAGCGCATTGCCGCGGGTTCCGGTACGACGCCGGAATCGATCAACAAGCTGCTCAAGATGCATCGCGGCATGGCCGACATGATGAAGCAGATGAGCAAGCAGAAGGGCGGCATGCTCGGCAAGCTCGGCTCGATGTTCGGGATGGGCGGGGGCATGGGCGGGCTTCCGGCCGGAATGCCCGATCCGTCGAAGATGGATCCGGCGCAACTCGCCGAACTTCAGAAGCAGCTCGGCGGCGGCGGCGGCATGCCGGGCCTGCCTCCTGGCGGCTTCCCGGGGTTGCCCAAGGGCGTCACGCCGCCTGCCGGCATGATGCCGAAGCTGCCGGGGCTCGGCAGCGGTCTTCCGGGGCTGGGGGGATCCAACCCCTTCGGAGGCAAGAAAAAGTGACCAAGCCCACTGAAATGCGCGTCGGCATGTTCGACGTGTTCAAGCAGGTCAAGGCGCGTCTCGACGACGCCAACCTGTCCTATGAGACGTCGTCCTATCGTGACGACGCCTTCTCCTTCTTCGTGCATGCGCCGGGAGAATACTGGGAGATCGACGTCCTCGAGGACGGCTCGATCGATCTCGAGATCTTCACCTCGACCGGCATGAAGGATGATCCCTGGGCGGCCATCGACCAGTTGGTCGACGACAACAAGGCTTGAACGACATCATGAGTTTCAGTGCCGAAGCGATGCTGGCCAAGATCTGGTCGATCCAGCAGGCCTTGGAAGATGCGGGCATCGATCACTCGCCCACGATCTATCGGGACGACGCGATTTCCATCGTGGCGAATCCTCCCGGAGAGAAGTGGGAGATCGATGTCTGTGAAGACGGAAGCGTGGACTTCGAATTGTTCAAGTCGACGTCGATGCAAGGAGAGGCGGAGCTGCACGCGGCCATCGCCACAGTGAAAACCGAAAACGAAGCTTAAAAGGAAGAACGCAAATGTCCCTCAAGATCCGCCTGACCCGTGGCGGCGCCAAGAAGCGCCCGTACTACCGCATCGTCGTCGCCGATGCCCGCGCCCCGCGTGATGGCCGCTTCATCGAGAAGATCGGCTCCTATGATCCGATGAAGGCGAAGGATTCGCCGGAGCGCGTCGTGCTCGATCTCGAGAAGGCCAAGGACTGGCTCGCCAAGGGCGCCCAGCCGACCGACCGCGTGCTGCGCTTCCTCGACGCCGCCGGCCTGACCAAGCGCCCGGCGCGTAACAACCCGAACAAGGCCGTTCCGGGCGAGAAGGCCAAGGAGCGCGCCGAGAAGAAGGCCGCCAAGAGCGCTGCCCCGGCTGAAGCCGAGGCGTGAGCCTGGTGCCTGGCCGCGCGTCATCCCCGGGCGAAGGACGACTTCGACCCGGGAACCTCCGGCAGGAGATGGCCGGGGCAAGCCCGACCATGACACGCCATGGCCGCTGACGACACGCTCGTCCTGCTCGGCGTCATCGGCGCCGCGCATGGGATCAAGGGGGAGGTCCGCATCAAGGCCTTCACCGGCGATCCGCTGGCGATCGCTGACTACGGCCCCTTGTCCGACGACAAGGGGCGGCATTTCGAGATCGCCGAGATCCGCCCCGCCAAGGAGGTGGTGGTCGCCCGGCTGAAGGGCGTCACCAGCCGCGAGGCCGCCGAGAGCCTCAACGGCGTGCAGCTTTTCGTCGCTCGCGACAAGATTCCCGCTCCCGATGACGAGGATGAGTTCCTGCAGGCCGACCTGATCGGTTGTGCCGTCGTCGGCCCCGATGGCGAGACACTCGGCATCGTCACCACCGTCGAGAACTACGGCGCTGGCGACCTGCTCGACATCGCCTTGCCGGACGGGCGCTCGGTCCTGATGCCCTTCACCAAGGCCTTCGCGCCGCGCATCGACATCGCCGCAAGGCGGATCGAGGCGGTTCCGCCCGAGGGCCTGTTCGAGGCCGACGATGACGAATGACATGCCTGCGCGTGATTTGCCTGCCGGCGCGCTGATCTTCGACATGGACGGCACCATCGTCGACAATATGCGCTTCCACGACGACGCCTGGGAAAGCTGGCATGCCGGCCACGGCCTGCCCTTCGACCGCGCGACGTTCTTCACCAAAACGGCCGGGAAGGCGGTCGGCGAAGTCGTCGGCCCGCATTTTCCCGATGCAAGCGAGGACGAGATCGCGCGGCTCGCCGAGGCCAAGGAAGCGCTCTATCGCGCGAGCTACACCCCGCATGTCGCACCGCTCGCCGGCCTGCTTGCGCTGATGGACCGGGCAGACGCTGCCGGCATCCCGATGGCGGTCGCTTCCGCAGCGCCGCCGGCCAATATCGATGTGGTGCTGGACACGCTCGGCCTGCGGGCGCGCTTCGCCACGATCATTGCACCGAGCCAGGGCTTTCGCGGCAAGCCGCATCCGGACCTGTTCCTTGGCGCGGCGCGACGCATGAAGGTCGCGCCGGAAACCTGCCTCGTGTTCGAGGACGCGCCGCTGGGCGTCGAGGCGGCGCGCCGCGCCGGCATGCGTGCGGTCGCGATACTGACCATGCTCGGCGTGGACGCCTTTGCTGCTTACGGCAACGTCATCGCCAGCGCAGCCGATTTCACTGCACTGGACGGGCTTTCGGCGCTGCGCTTTTCTGCGGCATGAGCTTCCGCGCCAGCATCCTGACTCTCTATCCGGAGATGTTTCCCGGCCCGCTCGGCATCTCGCTCGCGGGGGAAGGCTTGCGCCGCGGGTTGTGGTCGCTGGAGACGCACCAGATTCGTGACCATGGCATCGGCCGGCATCGCAATGTCGACGACAATCCGGCTGGCGGCGGGGCGGGCATGGTGCTGCGCTGCGACGTTCTCGGTGCTGCGATCGATGCCGCGGTCCCCGCCGGGGACACGCGTCCGCGCCTGCTGATGTCGCCGCGCGGGCGCCCGCTCGCCCAGACCCAGGTGCGCGAGTGGGTGGTGGGCGAGGGCGTCGTGATCGTCTGCGGCCGTTTCGAGGGCGTCGATGAGCGCGTGATCGAGGGGCGCGGGCTGACCGAGATCTCGATCGGCGACTACATCCTCTCGGGCGGCGAGATGGCGGCAATGGTCCTGCTCGACGCGTGCGTCCGGCTGATCCCCGGCGTGATGGGCAAGGAACTTTCCGGGCAGGACGAGAGCTTCGAGAACGGGCTGCTCGAATATCCACACTATACGCGGCCGCGCGAATGGGAGGGCCGTGGCCTCCCCGAGGCGCTGCTCTCGGGCGACCATGCCCGCATCGCGAAATGGCGGCGCGCCGAGGCCGAGCGGATCACGCGCGAGCGCCGGCCGGATTTGCTCAAGCCTCAGGGATAAGCCGTCACCGGCAGCTTCTCGGCGAGCCAGCCGCCCGGCCCGAGCATGCCGCCGCGCACCGCCAGGATGTTGCGCCAGCCGCGCCCTGCGAGCTTGTCGCGCAATGACGAACTCAGCGCGCCGGAACGGTCGATCAGGGCGATGCGCTTGCCCGGATGGTCGAGCCGCAAGCCCGCCAGCCTGACCTCGAAGCCCGGCGTCTCGGCATCGAGCGCAATCGCGCCCTGCGGCAGGCCGGTGTCGCGCCATTCCTCGGGCGTGCGGACATCCAGGAGGAGGATGGTCCCGGCGTTGGCAGCTGCGTGAGCATCCTTCGCGCTCAGCAGAGTTTCAGTCGCCTGGGCATAGGCGAAGCCGGTCAGGCCGACCAGCAGAGCGAGTAGCGTGAGGAGCGGCTTCGCCGCAAAGCGACGCGCCAGCGGCCGCATGGGCGAGACGGTGACGGATCGCAGCGCCGCGGTCAGGGCCGAAATCCCGTCTTGTCGGCGTCGGTGATCTCGCGCAGGACACGGCAGGGCACACCGGCTGCGATGACGCCGGCCGGGATATCGCGGGTCACGACGCTGCCAGAGCCGATGATTGCGCCATCACCGATCGCCACGCCCTGGTTGATCTGGACATGGCCGCCGATCCAGACAGCGTCTCCGATCGTGATCGGCTTGGCGTAGCAGCCTCCAGCGGCGCGCTCGTGGCGGTCGATGGCGTGGTTCGAGGTGTAGAGGCCGACGCGCGGGCCGAACAGCACATCGTCTCCGATGGAGATCTCGCCGCCATCGAGCATCACGCAATCGAAGTTCGCATAGAAGCGCTTGCCGATGCGGATGTTGAAGCCGAACTCGCAGCGGAAGCTCGGCTCGAAATGCGCGCCGGCACCAACGACAGCGAGAAAGCCGCGCAGCAACGCCTCGCGCTCCTGCTGCGACTGCCCGAAGCTGCGGTTATAGGCGTCGGTCAGGCCGACCGCGCGAGCGCGCGCTGCGACCAGATCCGGGGTGAGGTCGTTGTACATCTGCCCCGACAACATCAGGGCCCGTTGCTCTTGCAAGGTCATGTCGTTGTGCGTGGCAGCCGGCGGCCTTCGCGGCCGGCTGCCAGAGCAATCAGCGCAGTTCGGCGCAGAAGCGCTGGATGCGGCGGCAGGCCTCTTCCAGCTTCTCGTCCGAGGTGGCGTAGGAGATGCGGAAGTTCGGGCCCAGGCCGAAGGACGAGCCGTGGACGGCGGCGACCGCTTCGGTCTCCAGGATGCCCATGACCAGATCCTCGTCGGTCTCGATCTTCTTGCCGTTCGGCATGGTCTTGCCGATCAGGGCCGAGCAGTCGGGATAGACATAGAAGGCGCCCTCGGGCTTGGGGCAAACGAGGCCACGGGTCTGGTTCAGCATGGAGACGACGAGGTCGCGGCGGCGCTCGAAGGCTTTCCTGAACACGGGCAGATGATCCTGCGTTCCGTCCAGCGCCTCGACGGCGGCCCATTGCGAGATCGCCGAGGTTCCCGAGGTCTGCTGGCCCTGGACGAGATCCATGGCGTTCATCAGAGCTTGAGGACCCGCCGCGTAGCCGATGCGCCAGCCGGTCATGGCATAGGACTTCGAGACGCCGTTCATCGTCAGCGTGCGCTCATAGAGGCCGGGCTCGATCTGGGCCGGCGTCACGAACTCGAAGTCGCCATAGACGAGATGCTCGTACATGTCGTCCGTCAGCACCCAGACATGGGGGTGGCGCATCAGCACGTCGGTGAGCTTCTTCATCTCGGCGCGGCTGTAGGCGGCGCCCGACGGGTTCGACGGCGAGTTCAGGATTACCCATTTGGTCTTGGGCGTGATCGCGCGCTCGAGTTCCTCCGGCTGGAGCTTGAACTCGTTCTGGATCTTGGTCTCGGCGAAGGTCGCGGTGCCGCCGCAGAGCGCCACCATCTCGGGATAGCTGACCCAGTAGGGCGAGACGCAGATCACCTCGTCACCGGGGTTCAGCGTGGCGAGAAGCGCATTGTAGATGACGTGCTTGCCGCCGGTCGAGACGATGACCTGGTTCGGCTTGTAGTCGAGGCCGTTCTCGCGCTTGAACTTGCGCGTGATCGCCTCGCGGAGCTGCGGGATGCCGGAGACCGGCGTGTACTTCGTCTCGCCGCGACGGATGGCGGCGATCGCCGCTTCCTTGATGTTGTCCGGCGTGTCGAAATCGGGCTCGCCGACGGAGAGCGAGATCACGTCCTTGCCCTGCGCTTTCAGGTCGCGCGCCTTCTGCGTGATGGTGATGGTCGCAGACGGCTTCACGCGCTTCAGGGCGTCGGCAAGAAAGGCCATGGGACTGTTCTCCGGGGAGCGGACTGGGCTCGCGCCTGGCTGGCGCGCGCGTGGTTTAGGACTCATGGCCGCCCATCGCAAGCCAGAGTGATTGATCAATCCCAGCAGCGCCGCGAATTCGAGCCGGCTCATCGGCTGCATGTATCCGCTCTGGCCGGAAACATGCATGGTGGGCCAGCAGGCTGAGGGGCCTTTCTCCAGCGCGCGGTCTTCCGCGCAGAAGGCACCGCGTGAAACTCAGGATCGGCTACGAGCTCGACTACGACTTTCCGCAACCCACACCGCTGATCCTGATGCTGAACGTGCATTTCAGCCGGTTCTCGGACCTCGAAACGCCCGACTACATGCGCCTGCAGCCATCGGTGCCGGTCAGCGCCTATCGCGACGGTTTCGGCAACTGGTGCACGCGGCTGCTCGCGCCGCAGGGGGCCATGCGCATCACCGCCGATGCGATCATTTCCGACAGCGGCCTGCCGGAGAGCTTCGATCGGAGTGCGGGGCAGGTGCCCGTCGAGAACCTGCCGGAGGAAGCCCTCGTCTTCCTGCTGGCGAGCCGCTTTTGCGATTCTGACAGGCTGCTCGATCTCGCCTGGCAACTGTTCGGGCATACGCAGCCCGGCGCGCCGCGCGTCCAGGCGATCTGCGATTTCGTCAACCAGCGCATCGCCTTCAACTACAACGACGCGAGCGTGACGCGCACCGCGTCGGATGCCTATCGCGAGGGCAGGGGCGTCTGCCGCGACTATGCCCATCTCGCCATCGCCTTCTGCCGGGCGATGAACATCCCGGCGCGCTACTGCACCTGCTATCTCGGCGATGTCGGCACCCCCCCGCCCTGGCCGCCGGGCGATTTCGCGGCATCCTTCGAGGTCTATCTCGCTGGCGGCTGGCAGATGTTTGATCCGCGCAACAACGTCCCCCGCATCGGCCGCGTGCTGCTCGCGCGCGGGCGCGATGCCGCCGACGTCGCCATCGCCACGACCTTCGGGCCGAACACGCTGACGGGGTTCAGGGTCTGGACCGACGAGGTTGTCGAAGCGACCTAGCGAAACCGCGACGCCCTGGAGGACCGTTGGCTCAGTCGCGGAACGGCCGCGCCGCAGCCGGCTTCTTCGCCCGCAGCGGTGTCTTGCGGGTCAGGCCCTTGCTTGCAGCCGTCGGCGCCTCGCCCTCGGTCACCTCCGGTGCCGGCGGCTTGATCACGGCCGGGGCAGGCGTGACGGACTTCCCAGCCGGCTTATCCTGCTCGGCTGGATCGATCGTCTTGAAGCGGATCATTTCTTCTTCGGCCCCGCTGCCTTGGCAACGACCGCCGCGAAGGTCGCGGGCGCGGCGGCGGTGGCCTTCGGCTTGTCCTTCTTGGGCTTCTTGGCTTCGCGATTGCTGCGCTGTTCGCCTTTTGCCATCGTCCGGCTCCTGTGCTTGAGCGACGCGGGGATCGCGCGCTGGGTGATCGTGAGGCGTTCGTCAGGCGCTGCCTGAGTAGCGATCGGGAATGTCGCAAGAATCGATCATGGGGGCGGCTTTCGCCTGCCGCGGCCGGCCCGGCGGAAGCCGGGCCTCGTCATGTCGAAGCAGAAGGCGAGATTATGCTATGGCGCACGCCGGCGCACGCGCTTTCTTGCGGTGCGACAGGATCGCCCACATCATCCTTGCGGGCCTGGCGGCGCAGCACGGTCCTGACCGCAGCGGTGGTCCAACGGCTGCGGCCGAAACAAGGAAAGCCGCGCCGGTTGAGGCGACGCGCGATGTCGGCCGGATCGCTGATCCCGACCCCATGCAGTTGGTCGACCAGGGCACCTGCTGCCGAGAGCAGGATGGCAGAGAGGTCCCTGTGCAGCTGCTGCGCCTGTCGTGCGGCCAGCCTGTCCCGCGATCGATCAGCGCCCAGCTTTGCCAAAGCTCGGCTCGACGCTATCTGGCGATAGCATCACGGCATTGGCATGTCCGCCCTCGAAGAGCGCGAAGCGGATGGCCGCCTTCTTGTCGCGGAAGAGGCCTTCCGACACGCCCTCGAGGTCGCGCGCGACCCAGAAGCCAGTCTGCGAGCGGCCGACGAGGAAGAGATGGCTCGCGTGATCGAGCGGTGCTTGAAACGAGCGATAGTGGCCCATGTCGCCTGCCCGATCAGCCGCCAACCGCCAGCCAGGCGCGCAGTGCGATGATGCCGGCCGCCGCAATCGCGAAGGCAGCCAGGGCCGCCAGTTCCGGCAGCATCGTGACGCCCTTCGACGGGGCCGATGCAAGGCCATCGGTGCGCCGTTCGGTCCTGAGCGCGCCATAGACCGCGCGGGCGCGGCGCATCTGGCGGGTGTAGGCGGCAGGGGTATGCATGTTCATCGTAACCTCCATCAAGGCAGATGATGTAGGTTCGGTCGGCGTAAGCTTGCGATGTGGAAGACGTCGCCAGGCGTAAAGCGGCCGTAAAGGGCGGGCTTGCCTCGGCCGGGCGTGCCTGCCATGGCTCGGCGGAGATGGAAACGCCTGGCAACGACACGACCCGACCGATCGCGATCTACGTCGATGCCGATGCCTGTCCGGTGAAGCCGGAGATCTTCAAGGTCGCCGAGCGCCATCGCTTGCGCGTCTTCGTCGTCGCCAACAGTTTCATGATGCTGCCGCGCGAGCCCTGGATCGAGCGCGTGGTGGTGTCGGGCGGGTTCGACGCGGCCGATGACTGGATCGCGGAGCGGGTCGCGCGGGGAGCGATCGTCGTGACCTCGGACATTCCGCTGGCCGACCGCTGCATCAAGGCCGGCGCCGAGGTCATCGGCCCGACGGGCAAGCCCTTCACCGAGGCCTCGATCGGCATGGCGCTGGCGACACGCGACATGATGGAGGATTTGCGGGCAATGGGCGCGGCGAGCGGCGGGCCGAAGCCGTTTTCGCAGAGGGACCGCTCGGCCTTCCTGCAGGCGCTCGACCTTGCGATCCAGCGCCTGAAGCGGGCTGGCTTCACCGCTGGTTGAGGGGGCGATATGCCTCGGCGAGCGCTTTACCGAGAACGTCTTTCTCCTTAAAGCTCCGGCCAAGCCTGTCGCAGATCGGGCCGCCCGGGAGGAATTTCATGTCGTTGACCCGCCGCTCCACGCTCGGCCTGATGGCCGGCGCCGTTTTCGCGCCCTCGCTCGTCGCGGCGCAGAGCTTTCCGAGCAAGCCGATCACCATCGTCGTGCCCTATCCGGCGGGCGGGCCGACGGACGCGATCGCGCGTTTCGTGGCGCAAGATCTTTCGGGCTCGATCGGCCAGAACGTGCTGGTCGATAACCGGGCCGGGGCCTCGGGCGCCGTCGGTACGCGCGCCGTCGCGCATGGCCCGGCCGATGGTCACACGATCATCTTCGGCAACAACCAGACGCATGGGAACAACATGTTCCTGCTGAAGGAGCCGGGATACGACGCGGTCAAGGATTTCGCGCCGCTCGCCGGTGTCGGCGCCTTCGAGCACGCCTTCGTGGTGCGCAAGGACCTGCCGGCCAAGGACATCAAGGAGCTGATCGCGCTCGCCAAGGCCGATCCCGACAAGCTCAACTACGGCTCGACCGGCGTTGGCTCCGGCTCGCATCTCGCGATGGAGCTGTTCATGCAGCGCGCCGGTATCAAGATGACGCATGTGCCATTCCGGGGCGCGGCGCCGCTGGTACAGGAGATCATCGGCGGGCGCATCGACATCGCCAATTCGACGCTGCCGAGCGTGCTGGAGCAGATCAACGCCGGCAATCTACGTGCGCTTGCGATCGCGAGCCCCGAGCGCAATCCGCGCGCCAAGGACATTCCGACGCTGCGCGAGCAGGGCGTCAGCAATGCCGATGCGGATTCCTGGGCGGCCTTCTTCGCGCCCGCCGCCACGCCCGCGCCGGTGCTGGAGGCGCTGTCGAAGGCGATCATGGCGTCGCTTGCCAAGCCTGCCGTCACCGAGCAGATCCTGAAGCTCGGCTTCACGATGAAGCTGCGCGATCCGGCTGCGTTCCGGCCCTACCACCTGCAGGAAATCGCGATCTGGGAGAACATCATCAAGGCGGCCGGGGTGAAGCCGGAGTGACGGCGGGCGCGTGCCGTCCGCCCGGACCGCGTTCCTTGGAAGCGTAGTGGTTTGATAGGGAAACGCGCGGTCCTCCCGAGCGTTTCTCCAAATACTGCGATCTTTAACCAATCGCGTTGACCGTACGCAAACGTCTCGTGGCGACAGTGGCGCCCGTGGCGATGCGGAGCGGCGACCGATGCTGGGCGGGACGGATGAATTGACGACGGAGCGAGCCTCCCGGATCGTGTGGGGCACGATCATCGGATTGCTCGCTGTCTGCCTACTGGCGGTGCGGTTCACGAATGTGACGATCGAGCCGCTGCCGTTCATCGCGCCGCTTGCCGCCGGTTTGGCGCTCGCGGGAGCCGGCCGGTACTATACCAGCCGGCGTTCGGATCCGAAAATTGCCGCCGCGTTCGACTGCATGGGCCAAAGCCTGGCGTTCCCGCTCGCGGCCGCTCTGGGCTCTTATCTCGTGGTCACGCTGGGTTTCCCGATGCAGGACGCAGCCTTTTACCAGCTCGATCTCGCTCTGGGGGTGGACTGGCTGGGCTGGCTGGCTTGGCTAGATCGCCATGCCTGGCTCGCGCCGCCACTGACCTTCGCCTACAATACCTACATGCATCAGGGCCTCATCCTGACGCTCTTGCTTTGCTTCAGTGGTCGCGGCATGGCGGCGCGCATCATGATCCTAGCGATGATCGTCTCGGCTACCGTGACGGTCGTGCTGTCGGGCCTGCTGCCGGCGCTCTCGACCTTCGAATATCTCAAGCTCTCTCCAGCGGATTATCCGAATCTTCGTCCCGCCGCCGCGTTCATCCATCTGCACGACCTGCTGGCGCTGCATTCGGGCGAGGCGTTCGTTTTCGATACGACGCGCACGTACGGGATTATCACCTTCCCGTCCTATCATGCCGCGCTCGGGCTCATCATGCTCCTCGCAGCCTGGAGCCATCCCTTGCTGCGCTGGCCGTTCTTCATTCTGAACATCGGGGTGATCGTGGCGACGCCGATCGATGGCGGGCACTATTTCGTAGATGTGCTCGCCGGTCTGGCGATCGCCGCTGCCGCCCATGCCATCGCCCGCCGCGTGCTGGCGCCGCGCCTCGCGCAACGCTACGAACTGCGCCCGGCCGGCCAGGCGCAGGTCTTCGCCAAATCGTGACGCGGCCGGCTGTCTTCGCAGCCGGAGGATGCGGCCTTCGCGGTTGGTGCAGGCGGCAAGCTCGCTTATCTCGAAGGTAAGCGTTCAGCCGGCGGGAGCCCGACCATGCGGATATCCACCCCGATCCTGTCAATCTGTGCCGCGCTGGCGGTGGCACCGGCAGTCGCCCAGCAGCGCTTTCCGTCGAGCGCTGGCGATCTCGCTGTCGAGACGGTGGCGAGCGGGCTCGAGAATCCATGGGGCCTGGCCTTCCTGCCCGATGGTCGCATGCTGGTCACCGAGCGGCCGGGTCGGCTCAGGCTGGTCGGGGCGGACGGCAAGCTCTCAGCGCCGATCGCGGGCGTTCCCAATGTCGCGGCGCGTGGGCAGGGCGGGTTGCTCGACGTGATCATCGACCCGGGCTTCAAGCAGAACCGGACGATCTACCTCTCCTTCTCGGAGCCGCGCGCCGGCGGCAGCGGCACCAGTGTCGCCCGCGCCCGGCTGAACGAGCGCGGGACCGCGCTGGAGGGCACGAAGGTGATCTTCCAGCAGATGCCGACGGTCAGCAGCAACATGCATTTCGGCTCGAGGCTGGTGTTCGACCGCACGGGGGCGCTCTTCGTCACGGTCGGGGACCGCTACAGTCAGCGCGACCAGGCGCAGAATCCGGGCAATCACATCGGCAAGGTCATGCGGATCCGGCCCGAGGGCGGCGCACCGGCTGACAACCCGAAGATCGCGGGCTGGCAGCCCGAGATCTGGTCGATCGGCCACCGCAACGTGCAGGGCGCTGCTCTCCACCCCGAGACCGGTCAACTCTGGACGGCCGAGCATGGCGCGCGTGGCGGCGATGAGGTCAACACGCCCAAGGCCGGTCGGAACTATGGCTGGCCGGTGATCACCTACGGCATCGATTATTCCGGCGCGAAGATCGGCGAGGGCACGACCAAGGCCGGCATGGAGCAGCCGCTGTTCCATTGGGATCCCTCGATCGCGCCATCGGGGGCGGCTTTCCATACCGGGTCGGTCTGGCCGGCCTGGAAGAACTCGCTCTTCGTCGGGGCGCTCGCCGGCCAGATGCTGGTGCGGCTCTCGACGCGAGGGGAAAGCGTCACGGGCGAAGAGCGGCTCCTCGGTGATCTCGGCCAGCGCATCCGCGATGTCCGGCAGGGGCCGGACGGTTTCCTCTACCTGTTGAGCGATGCGACTGACGGCCGGGTGTTGCGGGTCCGACCGGCACGCTGAGACGATGGCTCTGACGCTCGCCATTCTCGGGTCGGGCCCGAGCGGGGCGGTGGCGGTTCAGATGATCTCCGCCAATCGCGTGTCCTGCGACAGAACCAGACACCAATGCGGCTCGAAATCGGCGCCGAGCGGCCAGATGAAGTCCTTGAAGATCTCCAGCAGCCGCGTCTGGTAGCGCTCGAACCAGGCGCGCTGGCAGAGCACGAACTTGGTCGCACCGACGATGGTCTCG